>Ga0302140_10000292_pt1 | contig 61642 bp, 46 predicted proteins | sample I_Bog_E1_1_FD_202095 | JGI IMG/M metagenome (GOLD analysis project Ga0302140, IMG submission 202095) | Peat permafrost microbial communities from Stordalen Mire near Abisko, Sweden - I_Bog_E1_1 | ecosystem: Environmental > Terrestrial > Soil > Wetlands > Peat | place: Sweden: Abisko, Stordalen...
AGCCGGAGAGACTCGATGATATCCATGTCAAACTCCTCCTGCTCGATGTAGTAGTGCTTCAGGCTCGTAGCCGCGCGCAGAATCGGCTTGTAATCCACCACGCCCCGGCCCATCACCGTCGAGTGGAACTCGCCGTTCGCCCCCTTCACCATATCCTTCACATGCAGCAGCGGGAAGCGCTCCGGCGACTTGGCCAGGTACTTCTCCGGCTTTTGCCCGGCGGCGCCAGCCCAGCCGCAATCGAGCTCGAAGCACACCAGCTTCGGGTCGGTCAGCCGCAGCAGTTCGTCGTAGAAGACCACTCCGCCCTCCGAGCCAAACTCCGGCCCGTGATTGTGGTAGCCGAAGATCATTCCAGCGGCCTTTACCTTTTCGCCGATCCGGTTCAACTCGCCCGCCACCCAGCGCCAGTCGTCCAGCGTGAGCTCTCCGGTCAGTGCGGGATCGCGCCGACGCGGCCAGGGACAGATGATGTATTCCAGTCCGAGCGTATGGCCATATTCGATCAACTCATCCTGATGCGCCTGCAACAGGGCAAGCGGGTGATGTGTGCTCGTACAACGCAGCCCGGCCTTGTCCATCGCGTTGCGAAAATCCACAGCCGTCCGGTCGTAGTAACCCGCGGCCTCAACCTCCGTGTACCCTGCCGCGCGCACCTTGGCCAGCGTGCCGTCAAAGTCCTTGGGCAGCAGCTCGCGCACGCTGTAGAGTTGCAGCCCGATGGGCAGGCCGAGCGCCTTCGCGGCCAGGCGGATCGATCCCGCTCCTGCCGCTGCTGCAACTGCTGCCGTCGTCTTCAAAAAATTTCTGCGAGAGGTGTCGCTCATGAATTCATTCTCCTGGAACATTTAGACCTTTGAAAGTTTCGTTATCTGAAGGGCATGGGTCAAAGGGTACGGGGGTTGAAGGACACGAACTGAAGGGTACGTATTCTACGGGCCGCAGAAAGAGGCATACTTCCAAGCGGGAACCCTAAAAACATACCTCGGGGGCTAAAGCCCGCGCTGATTCAGCAGCTTTTACGGCACCCTTCGACTTCGCTCAGGGCAGGCTTTGAAGTCGTGCCCTGACACTTATGGATGCTCCGCATCGAGTTTTTTCGCAGCTCGTTTTTCCCGTATTTTCATCCTTTCCAAGAAGGTTTTGCCGACCCTATTCCTTGATTGCTTTCGTCGCCGCATCCCACGTCGCTACGTTGCGGTTGAAGTACGAATGATTGGCCATGTGGCAGGCGATGGCCGCGTTGTTGCCGAAGACCTCATCCTCAACCACATGCTCCCGCGTCTCGATCGCGTGGAAGAAGTTGGCGATGTGGTCGGCCGTGTCGTCGTAGCCCGCGGGCGCCGTGTAACTCTCCACCTCGCCCAGCCTGGCGGGCGGCGTGGGGTGCGCGGCATACCACTCGTCCATGTATTGCTGCTTGGCTGCCGCTGTCCAGCCATTCAACGAGTAGCCTTCGGGCTTTGGCGCGGTGTCCTGCGGCGTCACCGTCAGCGTGTTGCCGTTGATCACCATCGTTGCTTCTCTGCCGTGGAAGATGATCGGCTCGCCGGCTTCGTTGTTCTGGTTGCAGTGCAGGCTCACCGTCACGCCCGGATAGTTGTAGAGCGTCGCCAGCAGGTCGGGAAAATCCCGGCCATCGTTGAAGTGGGTCAGGCTGCCAGTCGAGTAAGCATGGCTGGGAATTGCATTGATCCCGCTGATGCACTGCATCCCAGAGAGCAGGTGGACGTACAGGTCGCCGGCGACGCCCTCGCCGTAATCCTTGAAGCAACGCCAGCGGAAGAAGCGCGCCGCATCAAAAGGAATTGAAGGCGCATCGCGGAGGAAGGCCTTCCAGTCGATCGTCTCCGGGCTGGCGTCGTGCGCAATTGGATAGACCCACGCGCCTGAGGGAGAGTTGCGATCCGAATGTCCCTCAATCAGGTGCACCTCTCCAAGCCGTCCCGATGAGTAAATCTCCGCGGCCTTTTTGTAGACAGTGTTGCTGACCCGCTGGCTGCCGGCCTGAAAAATTCTCTTGCCCGCCTCGACCGCCTCCACCATCGCGAGTCCGTCGGCAACGTTGTGGCTCATCGGCTTTTCGCAGTAGACGTCTTTGCCGGCGGCAATCGCGTCCAACACGACTCGTCTATGCTGAAAATCCGCCACTGCGACAATCACCGCATCCACATCCTTGCGGTCCAGCAGGGAGCGATAATCGCGCGAGGTCGGAACCTCCGCGCCCCAGGCCTCGATGCCCGCCCGCTGGTGCATGTCGTAGAGATCCGCTGTTCCCACCAGATCGGCATTGGGCAGCTTCCGCGCTGAGCGCAGCAGGTCGCAGCCGCGAATCCCGGTCCGAATCGAAGCAAACCGGATCTTCCGCCCAACTGCCGGTTCCTGGGCAGCCAGCGTCACCGGCTCCAGCGCCGTCGCCTTCACCGCCGCCCCTGCCGCAACCGCGCCTGCTCCCAAACGAACAAAATCCCGCCTTGTCATCGAGGTCGCATTCATCTTATCCCTCTCCAGTGCGAGCACAATTCTCGCTCTCTGCCCTCTCCCCTGTCCATCCGAGTCATGCATTACGAGTTGAAAACAGGCTCAACGTGCTCGTTCGCCTCGAACGCTCAGTGCCCCATCCTTGCGACTTCCTTCTGTCGCAAGGGTGGGAATCCTTGCCCCTCGACGCATCCTCCAACCCCTCGCCTCCACAATTCATGGGACAATGAATAGGTAAACTATCATGACCAACGAAAACGACAACCTCGAAGAAGCCCAGCCCGCCCCCGAAAGCACGCCGGAGCCTGCGCCCGAACCAACCCCGGAGCCGGCCTCTGCGACTATTGCGGCCCCCATCGCCGCCCCAATCGTTGCTCCCGAACCGGCGCCGGCGCCCCCGGCCCCCGCAGAGCCTGTCGCCGAGAAAGCGTCCGAGTCTTCAGAGTCTCTGGAATCTCTGGAGCCTCAGGAATCCTTTGCCGACCTGCTCTCGGCCTTCGAGCAAAGCCACTCCCACAAGGGCAAGCCCGGCCAGCGGCAGCTCCAGGGAGTCGTCGTCTCTCTTTCCGCCGAGCAGGTATTCCTCGACATCGGCTACAAGACTGAAGGCGTCCTGCCCCGCTCGGCCTTTGAAAACAATGCCGAATCCGTCAAACCCGGCGACAGCTTTCCGGTCTCCGTCACTGGCCGCAACGAAGAGCACTACTACGAACTGTCTCGGTTTAAAGTCGCCCAACCCCGCGACTGGTCGGCTCTCGAAGCAGCTTTTGCCGAGAAGACTGCCGTCGTCGGCACGGTCACTGAAGTGATCAAGGGCGGCGTCCGCGTCGACATCGGCGTCCGTGCCTTCATGCCCGCCAGCCGTAGCGGCACCAAAGATGCCATCGAACTGGAAAAGCTGGTCGGAACCGAGATCAACTGCCGCATCACAAAGCTCGACATCACCGACGAAGATGTAGTCGTCGATCGCCGCGTCGTGCTCGAAGAGCAGGCCCGCGGCCTCAGCGCCATCCGTCGCGAAGCCATGAAAGAGGGCGATCTCGTCACCGGAACCGTGCGCACTCTCATGCCCTATGGCGCATTCGTCGACCTCGGCGGCATCGACGGCCTTCTTCACATCTCCGACATTGCCCACGCCCGAGTCGCCAAGCCTGAAGATATCCTCACCGTCGGCCAGGAACTTCAGCTCAAGATCCTCAAAATCGACCCTGAAACCAAGAAAATCTCCCTCGGCCTCAAGCAGCTTCAGGCCGAGCCCTGGCAGACCGTCTCACTCGTCCCCGGCCAGCGCATCACCGGCACCGTCACCCGGCTTATGGACTTCGGGGCGTTTGTCGAGATCGAACCCGGTGTCGAAGGACTCATTCACATTTCTGAGATGTCTTACGGCAAAAAGCTCCGCCACCCGAGCGACATGCTCAAGCAAGGCGACCGCGTCGATGCCGTCGTCCTCGGCGTCAAGCCGGAGGAGCGTCGCATCTCACTCGGACTCAAGCAGACTCTCTCCGACCCCTGGACCGACGTCACTCGCCAATTCTCCGTTGGCTCGCAGGTCGAGGGCCCTGTCACCAAGCTCATGAACTTCGGCGCCTTCGTTCAGATTGCCGACGGCATCGAGGGCATGGTCCACGTCAGCGAGATCACCAATGCCAAGCGCATCAACCACCCCCAGGATGTCTTGCGGGCCGGCCAGATCGTCAAAGCGCAGATACTCGCCATCGACCCCGACAAGCGCCAGATCAAGCTCTCGATCAAGCAGCTCATTCCGACTGAAATTGACGAGTACATCACCGAGCACAAGGTGGGCGACACGGTCTCCGGCCGGGTGATCGAGCAGTCTCCTACCCTCACTCACGTCGAGTTGGGCGATGGCATTCGCGCCACCTGCTGCACCACCTTTAAGACCGCAACCCCAGCCGCCGCTCCCGAAATTCAAATTGAGTTGCCGCTCCGTCCCAAGCCGGCAGCCAAGCCCGCGCCGAAGCCCGACCTATCCAGCCTGTCGTCGATGCTTAAAGACCGCTGGCAAGGCAACTCTCCCGCCCCCAAATCCAAACCCGATCCCCTGACCCAAGGCCAGATCCGCACTTTCAAAATCACCAGGCTGGACCCGGAAACGAAGAAGATCGAAGTGGAGTTAGCGTAATACCACAGTTATATTTCGATCAGAAGGTTGCAGCATTGGAAGGGGCCGGGCCTAAAGGCCCAGTCAATTGGCTGCTTTTCAGGGCGCAAAAGCGCCCTGCTCCCTTTGGAATCTCCGATGTACAACTGCAGTAGTCAGAGCTTCAAGAAAAACTCTGGCTTTGTATAAGGACATGACTTCGGTCGTGCCGAAAAAGTGCCGGAAGTAACGAGGGCTTTAGGCACGGAACATCCTCCAAAACTCCAGAAACCCCTTGAGCCGAACCACCTGGAAGTAGTCGCTGGCAAGCAGATAAAAGACCGCTGCCACGGCCCATACAAAGTGCAGCGCATCCGATCCTAACTGATCGCCGAAGGGCAACGGCGCGGCCGAGAGCACCATGGCCAGCACAATCAGGGCCAGATTGACGATGCCCATCACCAGGTTGATCTCTATCAGCTTGGCGGTGAAGGCCTTTCCGAGCTTGAGACTCTCCCCAAGGGACGAGAGCGCAGAACGCTCTTCCAGCAGCATCACCAGCGGCGCAATCGAGAGCGGCCAACTGACCAGCGCCCACGCCGCGAAGAACCCCAGCGAGAGGAAGATGACCCACATCGAGTAGCCCACCAGGTCGGGCTCGCTGCCAGTCGTGATGTGAGTGGCCGCCACCCACGCGATGGAGCGAAACCAACCCCAGCAGAGGACTGCAAAGAGCACCAGCCATACGGCCTGCAAGCCGATCAGCTCAAGGGGCCGAAAGTGAAGCACGGGGTCCATGCGACGAAGAATCAGCCCGCGGCCCAGCCCGGAGACGACCACCCAGGCCAGCGCCGCCACGGGCAGAAGCCAGCGCAGGGTTGCGAAGAGATGAGGCTGGTAGAGTGCCCATGCGTTGTTCAACTGCACCGCGGCGACCCAGGGATTCTGCGGATCGAGAGTGGTGAGGCCTGCCGACTGGAGCGGCAGAATAGCGAGAATCTGCGCGGTTTGGCGCCAGCATACGAAAAGAAACGGCACGCCGAAGAGCCAGCGCCAGGCGATTTCAAGCGCGCTGAGCGAGGGGCGCTCGAAGACCCAGCCCATCTGGCCGACGAGCGACTGGGTTCCGCGCAACGGCGCGGATGCTTTCATTTCACCACCAGGTTCACCAGCTTGCCCGGTACCACGATCACCTTGACGACCCTCTTGCCGGCAATGCGCGTTTGAATTTTCTCGCCAGCCAGCGCCGCAGCCTCAATGGTTTTGGCATCGGCATCCGCGGCAACACGCACCACTTCGACCAGCTTGCCGTTGATCTGCACTGGGATTTCGAGCTCGTCTTCCTTGGCCAGTTCAGGATCACTGTCGGGCCAAGGAGCGCGAAGAATTGGTTTTTTCTCGCCCAGTTCTTCCCACAATTCGGCAGCCAGATGCGGAGCAAACGGCGCCAGGAGCAGCACCAACGATCGAAGCAGCTCCAGCAAAGCCGGCGCGGGAACCTCGCCGGCCGCCAGTTGAGCATCGACGGCCTGAATCTCGTTGACCAGCTCCATGATCGCCGCCACGCAGGTGTTGAAGTGCCAGCGCCCCTCGAAGTCCAGCGTGATCTTCGCAATCGTCTGGTGTAGTTTACGCAGCAGTTTAAGTGATAGGCCCGACGGCGCCTCGGCCTGCTGGTCGCGCCCTGCGCGCGCCTCCGGCGCATACTTTGTAGTCAACCGCCAGACGCGAGCAAGGAAGCGGCTCACGCCGGCCACGCCGTCTTCCTGCCAGTCCAGATCGCGGTCCGGCGGAGCGGCAAAAAGAGAGTACATGCGCGCGGCATCGGCGCCGTAGCGGTTTACCATCTCGTCGGGCGAGACCACGTTGCCCTTGTTCTTGGACATCTTTACGCCGTCTTTGAGGACCATGCCCTGCGTGAAGAGCCGCCGCGCGGGCTCGTCATTTTCGACCAGTCCGAGGTCGCGCATTACCTTGGTCCAGAAGCGCGAATAGATCAGATGCAGAATCGCGTGCTCGACCCCTCCGATGTATTGGTCGATGGGGAACCAGTACTTCGCAATTTTGGAATCGAATGGCGCATTGGCATTCTTCGCGTCCGGATAGCGGTAAAAATACCAACTCGAATCGACGAATGTGTCCATTGTGTCGGTTTCGCGCTTGGCCGGCCCGCCGCACTTGGGGCAGGTCACGTTCACAAACTCCGGCACGCGGCTCAAGGGCGATCCGCCCTGCTGCGTGATTTCAATCCGTTCAGGCAGGAGCACCGGCAACTGCTCGTCGGGAACCTGCACGAGGCCGTCTTTTTCGCAATGAGACAGACAGTAAACCATGGGAATCGGCGTACCCCAGTAGCGCTGCCGGCTCACACCCCAGTCCTTGAGCCGGAAGATCACCTTGCCCTCGCCGAAGTCACTGCGTGCGGCAGTCTCCTGGAGGCGCTTCTGCGCTTCGGTGCAGCTCAGACCGTCATATTCGCCCGAGTTCACGAGCACGCCTTCCTCGGAACAAAAGGGAAGAGTCTGATCCACGCTGTGGTCTGTAGGCTTGATCACCTGCACGATTGGCAGGTTGTATTTCGTCGCAAACTCGAAGTCGCGCTCATCGTGCGCCGGAACGCTCATGATGGCGCCGGTGCCATAGTCGGCCAGGATGTAATTGGCCACCCAAATGGGCACGCGCTGGCCGTTATACGGGTTGATGGCAAAGCGTCCAGTGGCGGCGCCGTGCTTTTCGATTGCGCCAAGGTCGCCTGCTTCACGTGCCTTCTTCTGCTGATCGAGTAGCTCATCGACCTGCGCTTTCAATTTCGAATCGGCCACGGTGAATGCCGCCACCAGTGCGTGCTGCGGAGCAAGCTGCACGCTGGTTGCACCGAAGATCGTGTCTACGCGAGTTGTAAATACGCGAATGGGAGTCTTTGCGGCTCCCTGTTCCCTGTTCTCTGTTCCCGGGGTTTCTTCTAAGAAGAAATCGACTTCCGTTCCTTCGCTGCGGCCGATCCAGTTGCGCTGCATGGTACGGACTTTTTCCGGCCAGCCGTCGAGCTTGTCGAGGCCATCGAGCAACTCCTGCGCGTAGGCTGTGATGCGAAAGAACCACTGCACCAGATCGCGCTGGTCCACTTTAGTCGTTTCGTGGCGCCAGCAGCAGCCATCGACCACCTGCTCGTTGGCCAGCACGGTGGCGCACTCCGGGCACCAGTTCACCTTGCTCTTTTTGCGGTAGGCCAGGCCCTTCTCGTACATGCGGAGGAAGAACCACTGGTTCCAGCGGTAGTACTCGGGCAGGCAGGTGGTCACTTCCGTGGCCCAGTCAAAGCCCATGCCCAGGCGCTCGAACTGGCGCTTCATTCCAGCGATGTTGGAGAGGGTCCACTCGCGCGGAGGGGTGTGGTTCTTGAGCGCGGCGTTCTCGGCAGGCAACCCGAAGGCGTCCCAGCCCATCGGATGCAGCACGTTGTAGCCGCGCATCCACATGTGGCGCGCCAGCGCGTCGCCGATCGAGTAGTTACGCACGTGGCCCATGTGCAACTGGCCGCTGGGGTAAGGCAGCATCTCGAGCACGTAGTACTTGGGTTTGCCGCAGGAGACAGGCTCTGCCGCATACAAAGTGGGGTCCGCAGCCCACCGCTGCTGCCATTTGGGTTCAATTGCCGCCGGGTCGTAACGCTGTTCGTTTTCTTCCGCCATAACCCTATTAGTGTAAACGGGAAGGCGTCTACTGCTCGGGATCGGACGCGGGTACAGGTGGTGAAGATGGCTGTTCCACGTTCACTGCGCTCGCAGACGGGCAGGCAGGCGCATCCTTCTGTACGACTTCGTAGTCCGCCGGAGGCTGGAACAGAGATGGATTTGGTTCATTTAGGTCGAGGTTCTCGAGTTCCTTGGTCATCTTGCCTGTCTGAGGATCATCCGTAATCGTACGCACTGCGAGATCCAACCCTGGCTGCGTGGCACGCCAAAACTCCGAGGTGCGCACCAGCGGCTCACTGTTTCCAATTGCGCCTGCTGGAATCGTAGTGGTGGTGCGAGTGCCGCGCGCCTCAACGTCTTGAATGATCTCAACTCCCAGGTTTTGAGTCACGGGTCTAGACACGAACTTCGTGCGCGGAGATCTTGCCGTTGAGGAAACCTCATCGGGCTCGGCCAAAGTTAAGCTCGTTGCACACGGCGAGATTCCTGATCCTGTTACGGGTAGATTTGACACCGTTGCTCTTTGGCCCGGTACGCTCCAACGGCTGATGGTTCGGGCCACCCGATCAAGAACAACGAAATGCGTTGCCGGCGTCTGATCGTCCGTCTGTGGAATCGTCGTTGTGGATGTCATCTGCCGCTTTTGTGAGTCCCATGCCAAAACCTCGGTCGACTCCTGGGTGATTGTGGTTCCGTCGGCCAGCCTCCTAACCCGCGTAATCTTGAAAGTTGCCGTGGAAGGCAGGCGTGGGGTAAAGTCACGCTTTTCCTCAACGATTGTCGTTCGATTCCGCGCAATCTGGCCCGAAGCCGGCAGCGCCAACCCCACGACCGCAACCAACGTCAACACTCCCCAGATGCTTTCGCGCATAACTCACCTCTTACTCCATATTTAGTGGCACAAACAGTATGACGCCATACTTCCAAAAACGCTTGCCAGATTCTAAGGATTACTCCGCTCGCCTCTCAACAAGCGCAGAGGCCGCCGCACGTCACCGGGCCTGGCTCGATGGGCTCTTGACGACCGCAAGGGTCACTTCTTCGGACGCGACTCTGGCGGCACGAGTCCCGCAACCCGGTAATAGACGACGAGCTGTCCGTAATGCTCGCCGGAATGCTCTATGAATTCCCAGGCGAGGTCAGAGAACCGGATCTGCTGGTTGGCAAAGGGATCCACTAAAAGGTCGTTCAATCCGCCATCGCCCTTGCTCTTGATCAGCGCCGCGCCATCAGAGAAGGACTTCTTGACATACTCGACCACGGCAGCTTTGGTCTTGAAGTCGGAGCGCTTTGGGTCGCCGGTTGGCATCTTCGCACCAGTCACCGAGTTGATGAAGAAGTAGTTTGCACCTGAGGCATGCAAAAGCTGTTCGGCAAACGACCTCTGGATGGGATTTGGTTTGAAATCGTACTTGTCCTCGGGGAAGTCCTCGGCCATTGCGATCAGTTTACGGCCGATGTCGTTCCAGGAATCAAGCAGGGTTTGAGACGCGCTCGATGGAGGCTTGGGAGCAGCGTCCTTCGTTGGCGCGGCCTGGGCGTGCGCGATCTGGATGAAGAGCGCAGCCGCCAGGATGAGGGGAAAGTTCTTGGCTAGAGTTTTCATTCGATGATCTCCTTTGGATCGACTCCACAGATTGAGACAATAGCGCCTTTCAGCCGCGCATTGCCAGCGGATTTGTTTTGTGCGAGAGTCCGATTTTTCCCTGACATTCGCACTTGATGGACCCAACGAGTCTACGCACCTTTGACAAGACTCTTCAGCGCTTTGACATTCCGCTCCTCGTCGCCGGGCTCATCAACCGGAGTCTCGGCAATGAAAGCGCAGTGATCGAAACGCTCGTCATTCAAGAGCCACCGGAAGGTCTCGGTGCCGATGGTGCCCTTGCCGATCTGCTCGTGACGATCGAGCTTGGAGCCGCGCGCGGCCTTGGCATCGTTGCAGTGCCAGACACGCACCGCGTCGAGGCCAACCGTCGCCGCAACCTGCCGCATGGTTTCGGCGTAGCCCTCGACGCTGACAAGGTCATAGCCGGCAACATGGGTGTGGCAAGTGTCAAGACAGACGCCAACCGGAGCCGTCGCCCTGAGCCGCTCGACCAGTTCGGCCACCTGTTCGAAGCTGCCGCCCAGGGAGAACTCCGCCCCGGCCGTATTCTCAATGAGGATATGGAAGGGAGTTGCCTGCCACGGAAGTCCGTCGATGGCACGGGTGATGGAATCGGCCGCCAGCTTTAAGCCCTCGTCGCGGGTCAGTCCCTTCCACGAGCCGGGGTGCAGCACCAGGTACTCGGCGCCCAGCACCAGCGCACGCTCGATCTCGCCGCGAAAGGCGACAACGCTCTTCTCGCGCACTTCGTCGGTCTGGCTGCAAACATTGACCAGGTAACTGGTGTGGATGACCAGCGGGCCTACATCGAGAGCCGCACGAAGTGCCTTCATGCGGACGGCCTGTTTGGGGTCCACCTTGGGCGCGCGCCACATGCGCGGACTCGACGAAAAGATCTGAAAGGTGTTGGCGCCAATCTCGCGCGCCACTTCGACGGCGTTCGATGCGCCGCCGGTTGTGCCCAGATGTACCCCGATCCGTTTTGTCATGGAAACAGTGTAATCCGCTCAGGAGCGTAACCGGCCCCCATTACTAACGGTCCTTTGCTCGTAATCAAGCGTTTTTTTTGGTTTGTGGTTAGAATTCACTCATGGATGACCCATTTGTTTCCCTCACGCGGGTTCTAGCCGACGTTATCCTGCCCAATCTGCAGAGCGTACAGGTAAGCCAGGCAGAGCAGATCGCAGCCAACGACCGGCTGGAGAACGCCATCGAAGAACTGCGCCTACATCTGGAGTCGCAGTTTGCACACCTGTCGGCGCAGCTTACGGCCTGCCGTGCAGAGCTGGCAGCCGCGCAGGCGGCCTTCCAGGCGGTGCAATTGCAGAAGGGCCTGATCGCGCCTGACCGCACCCCGCTGGTTCACTGATTCGCTCATTTGGCAGGTGAGAGCGCGCTGCGCCTTATCGAAAGGATGTTGCGCCTGCAATAATCTTTCGGTATGCGAATGGTGCTTACCGCAGAGCGGCTCTGGGATGGAATGCGGCTGCTTGATGGCCCGATTGTCGACCTTGAAGACGGACTGATTGCTCGCATCTCAACGCGTGCCGAGAGCGAAGTGCCCAGAGAGGCACGCGTTCTCTACTTTCCCGGCGCGATGCTGGCGCCCGCCTATTTAGACGTGCACCTTCATGGGGCAAAAGGCCACGATGTTATGGAGGCCACGCCTGCGGCGCTTGCCGCTATCGGCGAATTTCTGGCGCAGCACGGCACGGGCAGCTTTCTGGCGACTACTGTCACTACGCCGCTGGATGCGACTCTGCGGTCACTGGCTGGGCTCGCAAAGCTCGCCGCGCAGCCGCCGGTTGAGGGCCAGGCGCGGCTGATCGGCATTCATCTTGAAGGGCCGTTTCTCTCGCACACCAAGCGCGGTGTGCAGCCGGCGGAAGATCTGCTCGCGCCTGACATTGCTACATTCGATCGATTGTATGAGGCGGCTGAGGGTCAGATTCGGCTGATGACGCTGGCGCCTGAGCTGCCTGGAGCTGTCGAACTTATAAGTCATGCGACGGCGCGCGGAGTTCGCGTGTCGTTAGGACACTCTAACGCAACCGCTGCTGAGACTCGCGCGGCGATTGCTGCTGGAGCAGTGAGCGCGACGCATACCTTCAACGCCATGCGACCGCTGTACCATCGTGAGCCGGGGATTCTGGGTACGGTTTTGGCTGACGATTCGATGTTTGCTGAGCTGATCTGCGACGGAATTCATGTTGCGCCGGAGATAGTGAGGCTTTGGTGGAAGGCGAAAGGAGCTGAGCGCGCAATCCTGGTGACCGACGCGATGAGCGCAACGGGAATGCCCGACGGCACATACCAGCTTGGCGGATTTGCAGTTGAGGTTGCGCAGGGAAGAGCGATGGCTCGCGGCGTATTGGCTGGAAGTGTGCTGACGCTGGATCGCGCGCTGGCGAACTTTCTTGCGTTCACCGGCGCGCCGTTGGAGGAGGCGCTGCGGTTGCTTACTGTCAATCCGGCATCGATGACTGGGCTCGCCGATCGGGCTGGTTCGCTTGCCGTCGGGCAGGCGGCCAGTTTTGTCGCCGTCGATCGGATGGGAAAACTGGTTGGCTCGGTTGTGAATGGAGTTCACAGATTCACAGGAGCACCGGGTTCTGTGTTCCTGTGAGATGGCCTCTGGTAAGCCGTTTATTTTGAGAGTTTTAGCTAGGGCTTCACAACTCCTTAGAAACTGTATGTCTGTGCTTCCGTGAGGAGCATCCTTGTAAGTAGTTTATTTTGAGTCTGTTATGGGTAGCTCCACAATTCCACAGCGAAAATGCGGGTGTTTTTTGTAGGAAGCGGTCAGAGGTCAGCCGTCAGCCATCAGTTCGGCGCTCCTTGTCGACTAGTTCTATTGTGCGCCGACGTGGAGTAATTGTCTGCAACCACCTGCCACCTGCGGTGGGGCAGACGGCGCTTGCGCGCCTTGGTGTTCATGGTTTCCCACCCATTCCACGATGAGACTGTGGAATGGATGGGGCACCCAATCTTGGTGGCGAATCAAAGGATGGGGCGCCCGTCGTATTCTGTCGGCATGAGGGATTGCCATGCAGCGGACTTTTGGATTGGGATGTTTGCTGTTGATTGGGGTGGGGGTGAGCGGGTTGGCTGAGACGATTCATGGCCGGGAAGGGATCACTCTGCCGGCGCCGCCGGCGGCGGAGGCGATTCCGGTTGCCGATGACTACTTCGGGACGAAGGTGCCGGACAGCTACCGCTGGCTGGAGGATGCGAAGAGTCTTGCGACACGGAACTTCATCGACACCGAGAACGCTTACACGGCGCGCTATCTGAAGCAGGCGCGGATACACAACCAACTGCTGGACGACCTGGATGAGCTGGAACACGTCTCGCGGTTGACGATGCCGATGGTGCGCGGCGAGAACTACTTCTTTAGCAAGCGACTGGCGGGGGAGGAGCAGGCCTCGATCTATGTGCGGCACGGCTGGACGGCGAAAGACGAGAGAGTGATTGACCCGGCGGTGTTGAGCCGGGACGCGAATACATCGGTGAGCCTGGCGGACGTGTCGCACGACGGAACGCTGGTGGCCTACCAATTGCGCGAGGGCGGCGCGGACGAAACCTCCGTCCAGCTCCGGAATCTGAAGACGGGCAAGACGCTGGAGGATGAGTTGCCGAGCGCGCGCTACGAAAGCGTGAAGTTTGCTCCGGATGGGGCGAGCTTCTATTACGCGCGCGTCGACAAGGCGGGAACGCTGCTCTACCAGCACCGGCTGGGGACACGAAATTCACAGGACAAGCTGATCTTTGGGCATGAGTTCCACGGCGAGGAGCTGGGCCCGAACGATCTCTTCAGCGCGGAAGTGACCGACGACGGGCGCTATCTCGTGGTTGAGATCGACCGGGGCGTGCCGGCACGGCGCGTGGATATCGTCTACCGGGACCTGACCAAGGCCGGCTCCTTCTTTGAGATTCTGGTCTGGGGGCTGGATAGCCGTTTCGCGGCAACCTATGCCAAGGGCGCTTGGATTGTGAAGACCGACTACCATGCGCCGAAGGGGCAGATTCTCAGGGCCGATCCGGGGATCATGCCCGACGTCTGGAAGACGATTGTTCCGGAAGGACCCGATGTGATCGAGGAGTTCTCGATCGTGGGTGGCAAGATCTATGTCGAGCGGCTGAAGGACGTGCAATCGGAGACCACGGTCTATACGCTGGAGGGCAAGCCGGAGGGCAAGATCGACTATGACGGTATCGGGGAGGCCTCACGCGTGGAGGGCCGCGTGAGCCAGCGCTATGGCTTCTTCAGCTTTGAGTCGTTCATACAGCCGCCGACGCTCTACCGGCTGGATACGGTGACGGGCAAGCGGGAGGTCTTCGCCGAGCCGAAGATTCCCTTTGATTCGAGCCAGTATGAGCTGAAGCAGGTGTTCTTCAAGTCGAAGGACGGGACGCAGATTCCGATGTTCATCGCGGGAAAGAAAGGCCTGAAGCGGGACGGGACGGAGAGATTGCTGATGACCGGCTACGGCGGCTTCAATGTCAGCCTGACTCCCAGCTGGAATCCGGCATGGGGGTGGTGGCTGGAGCAGGGGGGCTGGTTTGCGGTGCCGAACCTGCGCGGCGGCGGCGAGTATGGCGAGAGCTGGCACGAACAGGGGATGTTCGACAAGAAGCAGAATGTCTTTGATGACTGGTTTGCCGCGGCCGAGTATCTGATCGCCAACAAATATACCTCGGCGGGACAGTTCGCGATTTCGGGGCGGTCGAACGGCGGTCTGTTGATGGGCGCCTCGATGACTCAGCGGCCGGAGCTGTTCTCGGCCGTGTGGTGCGGCTATCCGCTGCTGGACATGCTGCGCTATCAGAGATTCCTTGTCGGTTCGTACTGGAAGACGGAATATGGCTCTTCAGAGCAGGAGAAGCAGTTTTTTTATCTGCTCAAGTATTCGCCTTACCACAACGTCAAGGCGAGCACGGCCTACCCCGCGGTGATGTTTTTCACCGGCGACAACGACACGCGGGTGGACCCGCTGCACGCGCGCAAGATGACGGCTCTGATGCAAGCGGCCTCGACGAGCGGACGTCCCATTCTGCTGCATTACAGTCTTTCCGGCGGGCACTCGGCGGGGGTGAGCGTGGAGCAGCAGATCCAGGACGATGCCGACCAGCTCAGCTTCCTGTGGACTGAAACGGGTCAGGCAGCGCCCCGAAAATGATGCAGGATTTGCAGGCGGGGTACTAACCGTTTGCGTTCCGCGGTAACCTCATGGCCTGAGCGATCGCTTCCGATAAGAATGGAGAGGGACCGGGCAATGATTGGTGAATCTGCCAAGCCCTCGGCAAGGGGAGGAACATCTCTATCGAGGGCTAAACAGGCTGCGGAAAGGACGTGGTGCTGGGCCAGGTCAACAAAAAGCCTACCTCAGGGGCTAAAGCCCGCGTCGATTATGCGGCATTTACGGCACGACTGAAGTCGTGCCCTGACACATGTCGCGGCTTCCAAGGAGTCTTTCTGCAGCCTGTAAAGCCCCGTTGATTCTTGCTGGAGTTTCGGCACGACTGAACTCCAACCCCATCGACGAAGACCTGTCGACGGGGCCCCGGTGAAGTCGTGCCCTGATACAAGGCAGGTCGACTTGGTATTCGTCAGACACTGCCTGGACCAGGAAGTCCTATGGGGCACGCTCCGCCTTTTGCGGACTAGCGAATCGAATGCGAAGCAAGCAGGGATGGGGAGCATTTCTCTCTTTGCGCAGCCCGAAGCACTCGTGGTGGCAGCCGCAGGCTGAGAACCGGCTGCCAGGGCGGGGCGAGAACTGGAGTCAAGATGCCGCGACTCGAAGTGGAGATTGACGGAGTTGAGATTGGCGGAGCTGACAGGCAGGAGGAAGATGCCCGGCAGGCTGCGCTGAGTTCAATCGAGATTCTGGACACCGCGCCCGAGCCGGCTTACGACGCCATTACGCGGCTGGCCGCCGAGTACTTCCAGGCCGATTCGGTGGGGCTCTCTTTTGCGGACGGGAGCCGGGTCTGGACGAAGTCGTGCTGGCGCCAGGTACCTCGGGAGCTTCCGCGCAGGAACTCCATTTTTGACCTGGTGCTTGAAGAAGACGGTCCGGTGATCGTGCCGGACATCTCGAAATACTCTCGACGCGATGCGCTGATGCCGCGCCTCAAACAAATGGCGGCGGCAGGCTTTGCCAGCGCACCGGTGCGCTCGACGGGCGGAACGGTGATCGGAGTTTTGACGATTCTGCACAACGAGCCGCGGGAAATGATGCAGCCGGAGTCGATTCGCGCACTGGTGAGCCTGGCCGACCTGGTTTCAAGCCAATTGGAACTGCGCAGGCTGCGAAAGAACCTTAGCGCGAACGAGCCGGGAGCGCGACGCTGCGTTGCGGAAAGCTGCGACGAAAGCTGGCCGAGCAAGGCCGATCTGCGCCAGGCGCTCGACCAAGGCCAATTCGTGCTCTATTATCAGCCGGAGGTGGAACTGGCGACGCGCAAGATCATCGGTCTTGAAGCCCTGATCCGCTGGGTTCACCCGGAGCGGGGATTGATTCCGCCGATGGACTTCATTCCGCGGGCCGAAGAGAGCGAGCTGATCTTGCCCATGGGCGACTGGGGGCTGGCCGAGGCCTGCAACCAGATACAGAAGTGGTGCCATGAGGATCCATGCCTTGTCTCATTGCGGGTCGGCGTCAACCTCTCTGCCCGGCAGTTTTCGCGTGAGGGCCTGGCCGACCACGTTGAGGCCCTGCTGATGCAATCGGGCATCTCGAGCCGGCAACTGGCCCTGGAGATGACCGAATCGAGCCTCATCCCAAGCGTGCATACCGCTCTGGAGGTGCTGGGCAGTCTGCGCAGGCTGGGCGTCTCGCTGCTGATGGACGACTTTGGCACCGGCTACAGTTCGCTCAGTCATCTGCATTCGTTTCCCTTCGACATTCTCAAGATCGACCGCTCGTTTGTGAGCCGCATGACCGAGGGCGAGCAACCACTGCAGATTGTCCGCACGATCATCGAATTGGCCAGGGTGATGGGCATGGACGTGGTGGCGGAGGGAATTGAGACCGCCGAGCAATACCGCCTGCTGCGGGGAATGGGTTGCCGCTATGGCCAGGGCTTCCTCTTTGCGCGACCGCTGTCAGCCGAGGCCGTGACGCAACTGTTGAGACTGCCTGGCCGCGTGCTGCCCGACCCCGAGTTCTCGGAATTCATTTGTGCTTGAGCGTTTCATTTCGGGACGGGTGGAGGGCTGGTGCATTTCTGGAATCTGGCCTCTTTTCGCATGGGGATTTCTTCACACTTGCGGGCAGGCCGCACGATATTCTCCAAGCCATGCAGCAATCGACCGCAGCCGCGACCTCTCCGGCCTCCACCAGCTTTGCGGGTATGCTTGCCGCGCTTGCCGCGCCCGCGCAAAGACCTGGCACCTCCGGCGATGGGTCTTTGCCGGCGGTAAGGAAGCGCTCTGCCGCCTGGAGCGATGACGGCCTCGAGGACGACATTGCAACCCTGAGCTACGAGCGGGCCCTGAGGGCTCACGCGCGTTACCGCGCCAGCGATCAGTCGCTGACGCCAGGCGCCGATGCGTGGCCGATCGGTTTTGCAGAGCCGGTTCCGGCAGACTCGGCGGCAGCTCTGAAGCCGGCGGCTCGCCATAGTGCAGTCCCGGAGGCCGCTCAGATTCCGGAGCCGGATTTGAACCGGACGCGAAGCACGCCCTTTGAGCGAAATCTGAAGAACGCCAGCATCACCATTCGCATGAGTAAAGTGGAGTGTGAGCAACTGCACAGGCGCGCGGCTGACGCCGGGCTTTCGGTCTCGGCCTATCTGCGCTCGTGCACATTTGAAGCCGAATCGCTGCGGGCGATGGTCAAGGACACCCTGGCCGAGCTTCGCCTGGCGAAATCCAAGGCAAAGGCTGCAGATCCGGTCCGGCTCCGGCAATCGTTGCTTCGCGGGCTGAGCGACTGGCTTGCGCGCGTTCTGCACCCCTGGCACGGTAGGCAGCGCGTCGCGCGGGCGTGAAGCGGCCGCGGAAGAAGGAAGGAGTCAGGGCCAGATCGACGAAGACATGCCTCAGGGGCTGAGGCGCAGAGTTCGCAGGTTGCGCTTTCCGCAGATTGTGAAGATGCTCCGGGAATACTCGACTTCCCTTACTCGATTTCCAGGACCAGGCACTTGAGGTACTCGGTCTCTGGCAGGTTGAGGACGACGGGATGGTCGAGCGCGGCTCCGCGCCGTTCGAGCAGGCGCACGCGGCGGTGGGCGTCGGCGGCGGCCGAGGCCACGCTTGCCTCAAGATCGGCCCAACTGACGTGATGCGAGCAAGAGCAGGTGATGAGCAGGCCGCCGGGGCGCAGCATTTTGAAGGCTCGCAGGTTCAGTTCCTTATAGCCGCGCAGGGCGCCTTCGACGGCGCGCTGGCTCTTGGCGAAGGCGGGCGGATCGAGAACGATTGTGTCGAAGCTCTCTGCCTTGTCGGACCAGCCGCGCAGAATCTCGAAGGCGTCGCCCTCGACCCAGTCGACCTGCGCACCGAGTTGAGCGCGGTTTGCTTCCAGGTTGCGTTCGGCGACCAAGAGCGATGAACGCGAGGAGTCGATGCCGGTCACGCTTTTTGAAACCCGCGCAAGGTGGAGGGCGAAGCCGCCCTGATAGGTACAGACGTCGAGCGCGCGGCCGGTGCTCCCAAGTTTCTGAGCCCACCGGGCGGCGGCGGCGTAGTTGGCTCGCTGATCGAGGAATGCGCCGGTCTTTTGCGTGGAGCCGGCGTCGAAGTGGAATGTCAGGCCGTTGATTCGGAATTCTGCATTCGTGGCCGGAGCGGTATCGTTTTGGATGAAGAGCGGAGCGGAGTTGGGCGCGGCGAGACCTTCCAGTTCGCGGACTCTGGGGTCGGGCCGTTCGAGGATGGCCGCCGGGTTCAATTCCTCACGCAGCACGCGCACGCAGCTTTCGCGCACGGCGGCGGAATCAAGGCCCTTGGCCAGCAGTTGCAGAATCACCAGGTCGCCGTACTTGTCGGCCACCAAGCCGGGCAATTCGTCTGCCTCGCTGAAGCACAAGCGGCAGGCGTTGTTCTTTTCGTCGAGCAAGGGCTTGCGGCGGGCGATGGCGGCGCGCAGGCGAGTCTGGAGCAACTGGAGCCATGCGGATTCGTCGAGGGTTTCGCGCGAGACCAGCCGCAGGGCAATCTGCGAGGTGGGACTATAGAGCGCCGTTCCCAAGAGCAGTCCGCGGCTGTCGGCCACGGGGAGGAGGGCGGGAGGGTCGCCTGAGGGGAGTTCGACTGACTCGATATCGGAGGCGTAGACCCACAAGTGGCCCGAACGCAGCCGGTCGGCGGCACGGCGTGTGATGCGGGCGCCGGAGACCTGGGAGATGGGAGTGGTGGACCGAGCGGTCTTTGGGACCACCTTGTTGGCGGCAGGTCGGGCAGTTCGCGGCTTGGTCATGGGCTCCCTGGTTCAGTTCGTCTTAACTCCAATCCTATCGCCCGATGCTAGCAAAGGGAGGAATTCATGGCGGAAGCAGGAGCGAAATATGAGTTTGGCGCATACGGATTTGGAAGAGGTGCTGTTTTGATATTGCGGAGACAGTTCGGTCAAATGCAGCGAGTTAGGGCATTTTCACAGGATGAATATCAATCTTGCTCAGGCAAACGATTGAGCTGGTAGTGGATTGGGAAAATCTCGCTTTGTAACAGGGCACGACTGAAGTCGTGCCCTGTTACAAAGCATCTTTTGTAGTAGTGCCCGAGCTAGCTTGATATTCATCTTTCACAGTTCCTGTAAGGCGGGGTTTCGTGGTTTCCCACCCATTTCACAAAGAACGTGAAATGGATGGGGCACGGAGCTTCCTTACACTATCAGTGAAAACGCTCTAGTGTGGTGAGCCTGAAGTCCATCGAAGAACAACCACAGATTCTTCGACTCACCCCCCCGAAGTGAAAGACGTTCGGGGCCCCGTTCGCTCAGAATGACAACCCGCTTTGTGCTGCGTATTTCAGACTCAGGAGACTAGTTCCGCAGCGCGGGTTTAGCGAGTTTGCAAGTTGGCGGAGGGCGGTGCAGGCCCTGGCGAAGGCGCGAGGCAGAAGACGCTCCCCTTCCAAAGCAATCTCTTGGCTGGGCAAGGTCTTGTTGTTGGGATTGAGCCGGCATTCATGCGATTGCTGTGGCATTCCGGCGGGCTCTGATGCGCGGCAAACATAACCGGCCTATAATGAAGCATGGCGACTGTCGACCAGTCCATCCCGGCAGAGGTTCCTGGCGCGCCTCCGGCGTCCGCAAAGAAGACACATCCTGCCGTGTCCGAAGCCGATCAACATGCCATCGACCGGCGGATTGATGCCCTGCTCAAGCAGGTCCACGCCAATCGACCCAGCGAAGACATTTTATTGATTCGCAAGGCCTGGGAGTTCTGCGTCCGGCACCACGAGGGGCAGATGCGGGCCTCCGGCGAGCCTTACATCGTGCATCCTCTGGAAGTGGCCGAGGTGCTGGCGGAGATGAAGATGGACTCGACGGCCATCGCCGCCGGCCTGCTGCATGACTCGGTCGAGGACACGCCGGCGACGAATGAGGAGATCGAGGCCGAGTTCGGCGACCAGGTAGCCCATATTGTCGAGGGCGTCACCAATATCGACAAGATCCAGTTTGCCAATCGCGAGGACCGGCAGGCGGAAAACGTGCGCAAGATGCTGCTGGCCATGGTTTCGGACGTGCGCGTGGTGCTGATCAAGCTGGCCGACCGGCTGCACAACATGCGGACGCTGGAGCATCTGAGACCCGACCGGCAGGAGGCCATTGCGCGGGAGACGCTGGACATCTATGCGCCTCTGGCGCACAGGCTGGGCATGGGCAAGGTGCGCGGCGAGCTTGAGGATCTGGCCTTTCGCTATACCGACCCGGTGAGCTATGAGCAGGTGACCGCCGCAGTTGAGTCGCGGCGCATCGAGGGCGAACAGTTTCTGCGCGGCGTGGAAGACACGCTCAACGAGCAACTGCGCGAGAACAACATCCAGGCACGGGTGGAGTGGCGCATCAAGCGCATCTATTCCATCTTTCAAAAACTGGAACGGTCGAAGGTCTCCTTCGATCAGGTTTACGATCTGCTGGCGATTCGCGTCATCACGCAGGATGTGGCGGCCTGCTATGCCGTCTTCGGGCTGATTCACACGTTGTGGCGGCCGGTGCCGGGGCGCATCAAGGACTTCATCGCCATGCCGCGCGCCAACCGCTACCAATCGCTGCATACGACGGTGATGGGGGCGACCGGGCATCAGTTCGAGGTACAGATCCGCACCGAGGAGATGCACCGCATCGCCGAGGAGGGCATCGCCGCACACTGGAAGTACAAGGCCGGTGGAAGCGTAGTGACGGCGCGCGACGAGGAACGGCTGAACTGGATCCGACAGCTTGTCGAGTGGCAGAAGGAGATGACCGACCCGAACGAGTTCCTCTCCAGCCTGAAGATGGACCTCTATCCGGACGAGACCTACACCTTTACTCCCAAAGGCAAAGTGGTGGTGGTTCCGGCCGACGGGACGCCGGTGGATTTTGCTTACACCATCCACACCGAGGTGGGGCACACCTGCGTTGGGGCGAAGATCAACGGGCGCATGGCGCCGCTCAGGACCAAGCTGCGCACGGGCGACATTGTCGAGATCGTTACTCAGAAAGACCACAAGCCTAGCCGGGATTGGCTGAGCTTCGTCAAGAGTCCTCGAGCCCGCAACAAGATCAAGCACTGGCTCAACGAAGACCATCGGCGCCGGGCTGTCGAGATCGGGCGCAAGCTGCTGGAGCGCGAGGCGCGCAAATTCAAGGTGCCAATGAGCCAGATCAGCGACCAGGATCTGAGCCGCATCGCCAAGGAATATAGCGTGGCGACGGCCGCCGACCTGTTGGCTGCGCTGGGCCTGGGCAAGCAATCGGCGCGCCAGGTGCTGAACAAGCTGTCGCCAGGCAGCACCACTCAACCGGAGGCCGAGGTTGCTCCGGAGATCAAGCCGGGAACCGCCGAGTCAGCGATGTCGGACGCGGTGCGCAAGCTACACCTGACGGGCTCCGATTCGCTGCAGGTCGAGGGGCAGAACGATATGCTCGTCTATCGGGCGCGATGTTGCAACCCGATCCGCGGGGAAGAGATCGTGGGATATGTCACGCGCGGGAAGGGCGTAGCCGTTCATGCGCGCAGCTGCCCGAATGTGCAGAATCTGCTTTATGAGAGCGACCGACGGATTGCGGTCGAGTGGTCCCGGAAGAGTCCCGCGGCGGCAGGCCAACCGCAGCGCTACCCGGTGAAGATCACCGTCTCCTGCGACGACCGCGCCGGGATGCTGAAGGAGTTGATCGCGGTCATCTCGGACGATAACGCGAATATCAGCGGCGTCGATATTCGCAAGGACGAGAACGGCGATGCGATCGTCGAGCTGATCGCCGAAGCCGAAGACGTGCACCACCTCAATCGCATGGTTCTTGGCCTGCGCCGGGTCAACGGCGTGCGGGCCGTGCAGAGGGCGCAGAAGCTGTAGCGACCTCAGCCGCTCAGCGAGACCAGCAAAACAACGCGTCTCTTGCTCGTCACCTGGCACGCAGGTTCCCTGCAGTTGACTCCGTTTCAACGACTGGTCTATACCGCTCAGACGCTTGGCGATTGCGGATGGGATGCTGGAGTGTGCGCATCGAGCGCTTTCGAGCGGGGGGCCAATCGATTCGTGGCAGAGCCGCACGGAGAAAGGGCTGTTTTCAATGACCGGACTGACGAAGAAATCTTTTGATCCCAAGGGCTTTCTGGCGACCGAAGGGCCGGGACGAAGCATCCGCCGGAATACGGCAAGGCAGGCTTTCTATTCTCAGGGAGGCCCGGCCGACTCTGTGTATTATCTCCAGAGCGGCCAGGCAAAGCTCACGGTCCTCTCCAAGCGGGGCAAAGAGGCTACGCTGACCATGCTTGCCGGCGGGGATTTTTTTGGCGAGGAGTCGATGGCGGGGGCGGGAACGCTGCGAACGGCTACGGCGATGGCCGTAACCGTCTGCATTGCGGTCAGGATCGAGAGGGCACAGATGCTGCGCGTTCTGCATGAGGAGCATGCGTTCTCAGACTTTTTCATGCAGTTCATCCTGACCCGAGGGATTAGAACCCAGGCGGATCTGGTCGATCAGCTCTTCAACTCGAGCGAGAGGCGGCTGGCGCGAACACTCTTGCTGATGGCCCAGTATGGCGGATCGGGCGAACCCGAGAACCTGATCCCCGCTGTAACCCAGGAGACTCTTGCAGAGATGATCGGGACGACGCGGTCGCGCGTGAGCTTCTTCATGAATCGCTTCAGAAAGCTTGGGTACATCGATTACAACGGCCGCATACGGGTTCACACGTCGCTGCTCAACATGGTTTTGCACGATTCACTGCCGGAGGAAAACGCAACCAGACCACTGTTGCTCGATCCCCCTCCGAGTCCCGCGCGAACCACCAAACGATCGAATCTGACGTGAACGGGGCGCCCCATTTCTGAGCCTGACCGCCCCCGGCCTGGACTGCCGACTTCGCACTGCCGATTCGATAAGGAGATCTTATGTCTTTTGGAATTTACGCCGCGGGATTCGCAATCATGATCGGCGGGCTGGCTTACGCCGCGCACCTGATGCACCTGCCGATGCACTGGATTGTGGCGGGCGCGGTCGTACTGGCAGGCGTTGGTCTGCTGTCGGCTGTGAAGGCTACGCGGCAGAAAGACTCTGCCAACTAGGGGCTAGAGTTAGGGAAGCTCCTAACAAGTTGATGTTGCGGACCAGCATTCTCTCAGGGGCTGAAGCCCGGAGTGATTTTGCTGCATTAGCGGCACGACTCAAGTCGTGCCCTGACTCCTGTCGCAGCTCCCCAGAGGTATTTCCGGCGCCCGTAAGGCCCCATGTTTCCCCCGGGATCGCCGATCTGAAACTGCAGGACCAGGACAATATCCCGCGCGGCGCTGCGATTATCGCTGGAGTCTGTGCGGTCTTCTCTTCCCAAAGTCAACCTTCCTGACTAATCCGCGTCTAAAGAGATTGTTTGCCGGAGCCTGTTTCGGCCTGGGGCGTCTGCCGGCGGACGGTTTCTTCCCCGATCATCTTTTCATCTGGTCTTCATCTGGCTTCAGGTTGCTGTTTTGCGGTGCCTTGGGACGCGAAGAATAGGGGCCGGGGCAGGAAGCTTCCCCTTCTTTCCAGTCAGGATTCAGCGCGTTTTTGGGCGAGGGAGCAAACGTTCCCTTTCGTCACTCAACGACCCGTTCCCGCATCCGAGTGAGGGATTGAGTGGTTGCCAACGGTTTCTGGCAAGTATGATTCGATTGCGACCGCAACTTTTTGTGTTTTCGGGGGTTAGCTTCCGAAGGAAGGCGAAGGAAATCCACTATGCGTTCTATGAACTCCCTCTCCCATTGCGCATTGGCAAGTGCATTGCTCGGTGCATTGATCTGTTCGACGGCCCTGCTTGGCAGCCCGGTAATGGCGGCCCAGGGGGTTGCGCCCGCGATCCGGATTGTCGACCGGATCGACGAAAGCAACCTGGTAACGCTGAAGGGCAACACGCACCCGGCGGCAAACGCCAAGAACGATCGTGGCCGGGTGAGCGCGGATCTTCCGATGACCGACCTGGTGCTGGTGCTGAGCCGCAGCCCCGAGCAGCAGGCAGCCTTTGAGAAGTTTGTCGCCGGCCAGTACGATCCGGCGTCGCCCGACTTTCACCAGTGGCTTACACCGGATGAGGTGGGCACGAAGTTCGGCCCATCGGAGACGGACATCGCGACCATCTCCCGCTGGCTGACTGGGCATGGTCTTTCGGTGGATCAGGTGACGAAGGACCGCATGTCGATCCGCTTCAGCGGGACAGCGGCGATGGTCGAGAGCGCTTTTCACACCGAAATGCACAACCTGGAAGTCAACGGGGTTTCGCACATCGGCAATGTGACCGATCCGCAGATTCCGGCGGCGCTGGCTCCGGCGGTGGTGGGTGTGAAGGCGCTGCACAACTTCTTCCCGCATCCGCTGCACCGGCTTGGCAGCCAGGTGACTCGGGATGCAGAAAGCGGCCTATGGAAAAGACCCGCTGCATCGGGGGCCGGGGCTTCGGCAGAGGCAAAGAGCGGCGGCGTTCGTCCCGAGTTTGGCATCAATGTTCCATCCAACCCCACCTCGGGGACGATCGCCTATACCGTCGAGGATGTGACGCCTTATGACTTTGCCACCATCTACAACGTGCTGCCGCTGTGGAATGCCGGTATCGACGGGACAGGCCAGACGATTGCCATTGCCGGGACAAGCAACATCGACCCCACCGATGTAGCCACGTTCCGCAATTTCTTCAAGTTGCCTACGGGCAATGCGGTCAATACGCCGATCGTCGTCAATGGAAGCCCGAACGGCGAGGAGCCCCTCACAATTTGCACCGACCCCGGCAATGAACTAACTCCACCCCCATGCACCATCGACGACCTGATCGAGAACTCGTTGGATGTGGAGTGGTCGGGAGCCGTGGCCAAGAACGCGCAGATCGTACTGGTCGCCTCCTATGCCCCACCGAATTCAACAATCGACGGTCTTTGGGATTCCGAGAGCTACATCGTGAACAACGTCGATAACGCGGCATCTCCCGTTAATGGCGTTCACATCATGAACGTCAGTTACGGCATTTGCGAACTGGGCAACGGCACGGCTGGGAACGTCGAGTACTACAATCTTTGGTCGCAGGCCGCTGCGGAGGGACTCGCGGTCTTCGTCGCGTCAGGAGACTCGGGCTCGGCCAGTTGCGACGGCGGAGAGGTCGCGGAGAATGGGCTCGCAGTAAGCGGACTTGCCTCAACCCCCTACAATACGGCTGTCGGTGGAACAGATTTCAACTGGTGCCCTTTGACGGATATCTATAACGGTCAGGTCGGGACGGGTTCTCCTCAGACATGCCCATCGTCGCCTTACTGGAACGCCACTAACGCTTCCAACGGGTCGACTGCGAAGGGCTATGTGCCTGAGGTTCCGTGGAACGACAGCTGCGCCAGTTCGCTGGCCCTGGGATATCTGCAAGATTGGGCCAACAACTCAACCTTCTTTGGCGTCCCTGGCGTAAAAGATGCAGAGACTGCCTGCAATCTCGCGTTGATCTCTACCGGAAGCCAAATCGATCTTTCCGGCTATCTCAATACCGTTGGCGGCGGAGGGGGCGCAAGTGGATGCGTGGTCAGCGATTCGAGTGGCAATTGCACCACCGGCGCCACGAGCACGGGAACCACAAACAACCCCGACACAAATCTCCCGCAGGGATCGCTGACTCTCTACCAAAACGGCTGGCCCAAGCCCGATTTCCAAAACACCTCTGCCATCCTCGGCCTTAGCACAGCCGCTGGAGCACGCACGATTCCCGATATCAGCTTCTTCTCTTCCGACGGCTTCCTTTCCGGCAGCGCGTACCTGATCTGCGTTTACGATAACGGATCTCTAGGTTCGGGAGACGAGCCCTGCACCTATGCCGTCGATACTGAGCCGTTTGCCTCGGAGGTGGGTGGCACATCGGCCTCAACTCCTGCCATGGCCGGAGTGATGGCGCTGATCAACCAGAAGGCGGGCTCGGCGCAAGGCAGCCCGAACGCAGAGCTCTACAAGCTGGCCGCCCAGCAGACGTATTCCAGTTGCAAGGCGGAGAGCGTCAGCGCAGGGAGCACCTCTTGCTACTTCAATGACATCGACACGGGGAGCAACGCCGTGCCCTGCGATTATGGCGCATTCGGATACCTCTCTCCTGGCTGCAAACCCGCGGAGATTTTGGACGGGAGCGCTGATAATGTGGGTGTTCTGCCCGGGTACAGCGCGACCACGGGCTACGATCTAGCTACCGGGCTGGGATCGCTGAATGTGGCTAACGTTGTGAATGCGTGGCCGGCAACGGTGGGAACCGCGAAGGCAACTGTCTCGGTGACGCCAGCACCGGCAAGCATCGCCTCGAGCCAGAGTCTGGGTGTAACGGGCACGGTGGCAAGTTCTCCCAGCGGAGGAGCAACACCAACAGGGACGGTGACTCTAACGGCTGGCACTTACAGTTCTTCGATGGCGCTTTCAAACACGGGCACTTACTCTTTCACGGTTCCGGCGAACAGCCTGAGTGCCGGAGCCGACACCATCAACGTGGCTTATCTCGGAGATGCAACCTACGGTCCCGCGAGCGGCCAAGCATCTGTCACGGTAACGGGGACCGGAGTCACCTTCAGCCTGACCCAACCTGCGATTGTTGTGACTCCGGCCAGTATCGCGCCTGGGTCATCTGCCACGGCAACAGTCACGGTGTCCTCGGTGGGCGGGTACGCGGGAACCGTAACTCTGACCTGCCAGCTCCAGAGCACGACCGCTGCAAGTGGAGGTGATCCGGCCCCGTGTTCCGGAGGCGGAGAGCCGGGAGTGACCCTCAATTCGAGCACCTCATTGGGGACCGTGGTCTTTACGGTGACGACATCGGCGCCGGTGGCCGCGCTCGCCTATCCCAAGCTGCCCGGCAAGGGTCGCGGATGGGAGGGCGCGGGAGGTGGCGCGGTTCTGGCGTTGCTCCTGTTCCTGGGAGTTCCCGCCCGGCGGCGCAGTTGGCGGTCGATGCTGGGTGTCTTTGTGCTGATGGCGGCGCTGGGCAGCCTGACCGCTTGCGGCGGCGGTGGCAGTAGTACTTCGACCCCGCCCCCCCAGAGCGATCCGGGGACAACTGCCGGCGCCTACACCTACACCGTGCAGGCGACCGGGAACCCTTCGGTGGGCTCCATATCAACCACGTTTACTGTGACCGTGAACTAAGTTGACGGGCAAGGATGTTGAGACATTGGCCCTTCCCTCGGGAAGGGCCAATGTATTTTGGAGGACTTGCCAGGGTTCTTGCAGGGGATGAAGCGAGGCAGGCGCACCTGAATCGTCGCGCCGGACCAAGGTCAGGAGTTTCCGGTTGTCGCGTTCACCAGTTCAAGCGCCGCCATTCCCTTGTGCGGAGCAATGAAGCGCTTGGCGCGCCAGGCGATGGAGAGCTTTTCGCGGTCGAGCAGCTTGCGAATCTGTCCGTGGGCGTGTTCGGCCCAGGGACCGCCTTTATCGAGCCGCACGTAAGCCTGCCAGTGGCGCAGCGCCGGACGCTCTTCGCCCCTGCGCTCATGGGCCAGCGCCAGGTTATAGTGGGCGTCGGCATAGCGGGGAGCCAGCGCAACCGCTCGCCGGTAAGCGACGATCGACTCGTCCAGCCGCTGCAGCTCGTCGAGGACATTTCCCAGGTCGAAGAAGGCCAGCACGTAGGCCGGATCGATCTCCGTCGCTCGGCGGTAGAGCTTCTCGGCCCAATCAAACTCGCGCAGGTGGAAGTGGATTGTGCCGAGGTTGATCCAGGCGGGCGCAAAGGTAGGGTTGCGCTCCATGATCTGTTCGTAGAGCTTGATGGCGCGGATCTTCTCGCCTGCCTCCTCGGCCTGCACGGCCGCCAAAAACAGCTCCTGCACGCCACGCGGTCCGTTGATGCCCGGTTTGCGCAGCAGCAGCGCCTCGGAGCCAGCCGAAGGCCCGCACCCCTGGTCGATGCGTTCAAAGTCGAAGAGCAACTGCCCGGTGATCGGGTCCACCACCGACCCGTCGTGGCGGAAGGCAACTCGCGCTCCGCTCCTGACCATGCTGGCCTCAAGCAGGGGATTGGTCATTCCGGCAACCGCTTTCATCGCGACAATGGATTGGCGGATCGCCGCAGCGGAGACGGCTTCCTCGCGCAAGACGCGCAAGGTCCGCAACTGGCCAAGATCCTGGAAGGAATAGCTTTGGAGCTGCGCGATAAGGCCGGCCCGCTCCCAGCCCTGCAACTGGCGGGAGCCGATCTGCAGGATGCGTAAGACGTCCCGGCGGCTATAGCTGGTCACTCTTCCGTACTCCCCTGGGGTGGTCCGGCAATGCTTTGGGGCCCGAATTCCGGCTGCTAATTCGAGTTTTGGATCTCGCCACCCCTGAACTCGGCTCTTGGAACAGTACCTGAGGAACCGCTCTTGCTGCGATTATGCCAAGAGTATGCGTGCATAAGCAGACGCGTACTACCGCCGCAATAAAAAAATGCGTGGATAATTGGTGTCTTATTTGGTACGTTTTCGCTTGGGAGGCCGGTGGTCTGTGGAAAACCGAGGAGAAATGCATCTATTCCGGACAAAACGGGTGGGTTTCGGCCAATTCGCGGAAGGGATTGTCGACGGGAGCAGGCTGGAAGTTGGCTACTTGGGCGTGCCGGTGGTTTCTTCGGCGACGAAGGTGCATTTGCGGCACTGGCAGACGCGGCGGAGGTAATCCCAGGAGTAGATGCCGCCGGAGTGGCCGTCTTGCCAGTTGAACTGAATTGCGTAGCGGCCGACGGCGTGGGCACTGGCCGGCTTGGGCGGCGGCGTAAACATCGGCAAAACATTGGCGGGCTTGGGTTTGGGCTGGCCGGCTTTGCGGCCCTCGGCCTTGCGGACGTCAACGCAAGTAGCGCAGGGGCAGGCCTCGCGCAGCCAGGCAAAGCTCCAGGCGCTGCGATGGCCGTCGGCCCAATCGATCTCCATGCCCTTGCCCTCGGTTATGAGCACGCGGACCTTTTCCGGCGTAACAGCGATACGGGGCAGCGGGCGGGCCTCTTCGGTCTCGTCGGCTTCGTGGTCCTTGGGGGCGATGCGGATGCCTTCGTGGCTCATAGAACCAGCTTACAGCCGTCAGCTGACAGCCGACAGCTTATTGATGCCAGAAGAACCAGGCGGCCATGGAGAGGCCGATGGCGACGACGGTCCAACGCAGGACGGGCTGCGGGATGCGGCGGGCAAGGCGGGCCGAGGCGTATCCGCCGATGGCGCAGACCACCATCGAGAGCACGCAGTAACGCCAGACGACCTGGCCGCCGATGGCAAAGATGATGCAGGCGATGCCGTTGGCCGGGGTGGTTGCGGCGACCTTGAGGGCATTGATTTCGTGCAGATCCTGGTGGCCGAAGAGGGAGAAGAGGGTGATCAGCAGGAATCCCGCACCGGCGCCGAAGTAGCCAATGTAGAAGCAGACGGCCGCCGTCGCCAAAAACACCGGGAGACGGCGAGGCGGAACGGGATGGGCGGCGAGAGTCGCCTTGCGGGTTTCAAGCCAGCGAGAGACGGGGCCGCTGACGGCAAAGATTGAGGCGGAGACGAGGAGCAGCCAGGGGACTAGATGAAGAAAGGTCCGCTGCGGGGTGTTGAGCAGAACTAGCGCACCGACTGTGCCGCCGATGAGGCCGGCAAAGGCCATGAGCAGGGCGAGGCGTGGGTTTTTCTTAATGTCGTCGCGGTAGGCGGCGACCGAGGTGAGCTGGCCGGGCCAGAGAGCCACCGTGTTGGTGGCGTTGGCCTGCACCGGCAATACCTTCATGCCGAGCATCGCCGGAAAGGAGAGAAAGGAGCCTCCCCCGGCTACGGCGTTCAGCACTCCGGCCAGAAACGAGGCCACGATGAGCCAAAGCCAGTGCCAGTCGATGAGGGTGGGAAGGGCGGAGAGATGCTGCATCTGGACTTATTGTAGAGGGCGGGAAGACAGAGAGGGCGCTTGGATTAAAGAGCGCCTTGAGTGCGCTCAAAATAAAAGGACTTTTCTCTATTGCGCTACAGGCGCACCGATCCTATACTGATCCGTAGGGATAGTCTCGTAGCGCAGTGGATAGCGCGTCGCGATTTCTACAGGTCCAAACCGTTGCACCGGAGTGGAGTGCCTGGTCGCGGAGGTCGGAGGTTCAAGTCCTTCCGAGACTCCCTTTTCAAGAATCAGCCCATACCTTCGATGGCGCTGGGACTGAGTTAGTTCTACCGACCGGCCTCATTTGTCAATTGGGGCCGGTTTATACAAATGGGCGTGGAACTGGTCGGGGCAGGTCCGCAAAACTCAGCTTCCGAGGGTTCGATTCCCTCCACGTCCATACTCGTTTCGTTGCACAACTGCAAAGCGCATTCCTCACAAAAAACTGTGAATCTGCGATTTACATCTCGTTGAACCAATAGTCCGTAGTGTCAAATTACCACCACGCCTGCTTCTCCTATAGTTGCACCATTGGTACAGTGTGTCAACAACTCTGTTACGTGGTGCGCAGTCAACTTCTACAGTTATTCCATCAAATCAGCAGCGCGATTCTCTAGAAAAATCTATCCGCTAGCAGGATCGTTGCTCCTTCTAGGAATTTCGCCGCCACTAATAGGCAACGCTCGTACTTTCAGCCAATCCCACGACAATCACACCATCCTGACTTACGTAGCCATATTTATGTCGAGCTAACTTATTGATAAATAGCAAGATACTGTTTCGTCCTAAATCTGAGCGTGAAACACGCATATTTTATGAATCATTTGTGCTATATTGTCATCAGATTTATTGAGCGGCCTGGGCTCAGGTCTCAGGCCCCAAGAATTCCAAAACATCTGGAGGATGATTCTAATGACAATTACTCGTTGGGACCCTTATCGGGAAGTCGTAGCTTTGCAGAACCGCGTCAACTCGCTCTTTCGGAACATGAACGACGAGAGTGACCCGGTGGCGGCGGCCAGCTTCGTGCCGGCAGTTGATATCTATGAGGATGCGGGGAAGGTGATGTTGAAGCTCGAAGTGCCGGGCGTGGAGCAGAAGGACCTGGACGTCCGCGTGGAAAACCACACGTTGACGGTCAAGGGCGAGCGCAAGTTCGAGGCTGAGGAGAAGGAACAGAACTTCCATCGGATCGAGCGGCGCTATGGCAGCTTTTATCGCGCGTTTACGCTGCCGAATACTGTGGATACGGAGTCGGTGGCGGCCAGCTACAATGCGGGTGTGCTGAAGCTGGAGCTGAAGAAGAAGGCTGAGGCTCAGCCGAAGCAGATTCAGATCAACGTGGGGTAAAGCAGCGACGAAGGATCGGGGATTAGGGACCAGGAAAAACCGGCCAACCAGGGTTTGTGGTTTCCCACCCATGCGCCAAGAAAACGCGCATGGATGGGGCACGGAGCTCGGATGGGTGCTCTGGCTTTTTGGTCCCTGGTCCCTGTTGGCTGAGAACTGAGGACAAATGGCAATTCGCTGGGAAAAACTTACGGTCAAGTCGCAGCAGGCGATGGAGCAGGCGCAGGCGCGGGCGACCGAACTGGGAAATCCGGAAGTGCAGCCGGTGCATCTGTTGCTGGCGCTGGTCGAGGACCGCGAGGGCGTGATTCCGTCGGTGCTGGACAAGATTGGTGTTCCTACCGAACGGCTGGAGAGCGACCTGCATCAGATTGAGGAGAAACTGCCTCGTGTGGCGGGTTCGGCTACACAGCCGAGCCTCAGCCGGGCGTTGAATTCTGTCCTGGATCAGGCTTTTCGCGAGGCGGCGAACTTCAAGGACGAGTACGTGTCTACTGAGCACCTGTTGCTGGGCGCGGCCCATGCGAAGGGCGAAGCTGCGAGCGGGGCGCTGTTGGCTCTGGGCGCTACGCACGAGGCGATTCTCAAGGCCTTGACGGCGGTGCGCGGGACGCAGCGGGTGACGGATCAGAATCCTGAAGGCAAGTTTCAGGCGCTGGAGAAGTATGCGAAAGATCTGACGGAACTGGCGCGGCGCGGCAAGCTGGACCCGGTGATCGGGCGCGACGAAGAGGTTCGGCGCGTGATTCAGGTGTTGAGCCGGCGGACGAAGAACAACCCGGTCTTGATTGGCGAGCCGGGCGTGGGCAAGACTGCGATTGTTGAAGGCCTAGCCCAGCGCATCATCAAGGGCGATGTGCCCGAGAGTCTGAAGGACAAGCGGGTGATCTCGCTGGATCTGGGTTCGATGCTGGCTGGGGCGAAGTATCGCGGCGAGTTCGAGGACCGGCTCAAGGCGGTGCTCAAGGAGATTGAAGAGGCGAATGGCGAGATCATTCTCTTCATCGACGAGTTGCACACGCTGGTGGGCGCGGGCGCGGCCGAGGGGGCGATCGACGCCAGCAATATGCTGAAGCCCGCCTTGGCGCGCGGCGAACTGCGCGCGATTGGCGCGACAACACTGAATGAGTACCGCAAATACATCGAGAAGGACAAGGCGCTGGAACGGCGCTTTCAGGTTGTTTTTGTCGGCGAGCCGAATGTCGAAGACACGATTGCCATCTTGCGCGGCTTGAAGGAGCGCTACGAGGCGCACCACAACGTGCGCATCAAGGATGCGGCGATTGTGGCTGCTGCGACTCTCTCTCATCGCTATATCAGCGACAGATTTTTGCCCGACAAGGCGATCGACCTGGTGGATGAGGCCGCGGCTTCGCTGGCGATTCAGATCGGCTCGGTGCCGACGGAGATCGATCAACTGGAGCGCGAGGCCACTTCGCTGGAGATTGAGCGTGCGGCGCTGAAGCGCGAGACGGATGCGAATAGCGTTGAGCGGCGCAATGTGGTGGATCGCGAGCTGGGCACGCTGAAGGAGAAGATCACGGCGCTGCGGTCGCGATGGACAAGGGAGCGCGAGGCGATCAGCCATGTGAGCGAGCTGAAGAAGAAGATCGAGGCGCTGCGTTTCGAGGCCGAAGAGCAGACGCGCAAGGGCATGCTTGAGCGCGCTGCGCAGATTCAGTATGGCGAATTGCCGAAGCTCGAAGCCGAGCTGAAGAAGCTGGATGCCGCGCAGGATGGCGCGAAGAAAGGCGACGGCCGGGTAACGCGGATGTTGAAGGAAGAGGTGGATGAGGAGGACATCGCCGGCATCGTGAGCAAGTGGACGGGGATTCCTGTTTCGCGGATGCTTGAGGGCGAGGTGAAAAAACTCGTCCAGATGGAGACGCGGCTGGGTGAGCGGGTCGTCGGGCAGGATGCGGCGCTGACCGTCGTTGCGAATGCGATTCGGCGTTCGCGGGCGGGGTTGAGCGATCCGAAGAGACCGATAGGGAGCTTCATATTCTTAGGCCCGACGGGTGTGGGCAAGACGGAGACTGCGCGGGCGCTGGCCGAGTTCATGTTCGACGATGAGCAATCGATGATTCGCATCGACATGAGCGAGTACATGGAGAAGCACGCGGTGGCCAGGCTGATCGGCGCGCCGCCGGGATATGTCGGGTATGACGAAGGCGGGCAGTTGACCGAGGCTGTCCGGCGCAGGCCTTATGCGGTGATTCTCTTCGACGAGATCGAAAAGGCGCACCCGGATGTCTTCAATATTCTGCTGCAGGTGATGGACGACGGGCGGCTGACCGACGCCAAGGGACGGACTGTTGACTTCAAGAATACCGTTCTGATCATGACGTCGAATCTGGGCGCGGCGATGCTGGTGGGCGACACGCTGAAGACCGAGCAAGACTTCGACCAGGCGCGCGAGTCGGTGATGCGCGTGTTGCGCGAGCACTTCAGGCCGGAGTTTTTGAATCGCGTGGATGACATTGTGATCTTCCGTTCGCTGGGGCAGGCGCAGATGAGCCAGATTTTGGATCTCCGACTGAACGAGGTGAGCAAGATGCTGGAGGACCGGCAGATTTCGCTGGAGCTGACGGAGCCGGCGCGGCAGCTGATCTTAGCCGCGGGATCGGATGCGGCTTATGGCGCTCGCCCGCTGAAGAGGGCCTTGCAACGGATGATTCAGGATCCGCTGGCGATCAAGATTCTGAATGGCGAGGTGCTGCATGGGGCGCATGTGCGCATCGACGTGGACCGCAAATCGAATCAGTTGCGGTTTGAGCCGATGAGCCGGGAGGCGATGGCCTAGCCACCTGCGGTGGGGCAGCCGCTCACTGTTCGTTCGCAGCAGGTTCGTGGCTTTCCAGGTGCCAAAAGCTTGAGCCGGGGCAGGCGCTTGGGGAGATCTCGATCTTCGACCGGTTGGAGGTGTGTCTCTCCGGGGCTGAACAGGCTGCGGAATAAGGCCTGATCTCTCGAGATTCGCCGCAAAAACATACCTCAGTGGCTAAAGCCACCGCTGATTCCACTGTCTTTATACCGGGGATGAATCCCCGGCCTACCGCCCGAATGAGTTTTTCCGCAGACTGTAAGACCCTGTTGATTTTGCTGGACTTTCGGCACGACTGAACAGGTTGCGGAAAAAGGCCTGATCCTGGAGATTCGCCGCAAAAACATACCTCAGTGGCTAAAGCCACCGCTGATTCCATTGTCTTTATGCCGGGGATGAATCCCCGGCCTACCGCCCGACTGAGTTTTTCCGCAGCCTGTAAAGCCCCTCTTGGTTCTGTCAGCTTTGTGCGGGGGTTGAAACCCCCGCCTCCCTCCTATGTTGCATTCTCACAACTTCTTGAAACCCGGCGCTTGCTCGATTTGTGAAAATATCCGTTCAAACGACTTTTTCTTCCGGGATGGGAATCCTTCGCCCCTTGCGATCCATCAAAAGGGTGCATTTGATCGATTCCGAGGAGTAGGTTTATGACACTATCTGCTAGTGAAGTGAACAAGTTGAAACAGGCGCCAGTTGTAGACGGCGTGTTGCCGGCCGTGCTTGGGCGCTGGAGTGCGAGGTCGTTTTCTGATCGGGAGGTGAGCGCCGAAGACTTGAAGAAGATCTTTGAAGCCGCGCGCTGGACCGCGTCTTCTTACAATGAGCAGCCGTGGCGGTTCCTCGTGGGCAGACGTAACTCATCGACCTACAAAAAGATATTCTCTACTCTCATCGAGTTCAACCAGAGTTGGGCGGGAGCGGCGCCTGTGCTGATTCTGGGCGTGGCTAGTACCAGATTTGCCCGCAGCGGCTCTGATAACCGGAATGCTCTGTATGATCTGGGTGCTGCCGCCTCGTATCTCACGCTGCAAGCCGCGGCGCTCGGCCTCACCACTCATCAGATGGCCGGTTTTGATCAGAAGGCAGCCCGTCAAGTGTTTGAGATTCCAGAGGACTACGCGATCGGCGCTGCCATCGCGCTGGGCTACCAGGGCGAACCCTCTGCGCTCGGCAACCCGCAGCTGGTTGAAATGGAGACCGGCCCGCGCACACGCAAGACTTTGAGCGAGTTTGTCTTATCGTCCTGGGGCGCGCCGGCGGAGCTGGGCTAGTTTTGTCTGAGACAAGGGTCTTGAGCATAACAGCGGAAAAAGGGAGATCTGAAGGCAGGCGCACGAATGAGATCTTTCAAGGGCTGAAGCCGATGTTAATTTTTGCGGTAATTACGGCACGACTGAACAACTTGCGAGAAAACTCGGAGTGTCAGCATATTCCCTATTGGTGTGGAGTGCGGCGTGGACCGGGAGGTCCACGCGACAGCCGGCCGGGAGGCCGGCGCTACCTGTACTTGCAGCAACCGACAGCCTTGAGCGAACAGAAGCTTGACTCTATACCAACAGGCAAGATGCTCTAAAGTGGTTGCTGGGAGCTTCTTTGACGACGAAACGTCCTGTACGCAAGATGCCTGCCCGGCGGCCGATCCGCGGGCGCACGACCTTCCGACGACGGCGCCTTGACTGGCGGGGCCGTCTGATTGTGGCGAGTCTCTTACTCGGTTTCGGACTTCTTTCATGGGGGGCAGCCGCCCGGCTGCTTGCGCCCGCCTCAAACACCTCGCTCACGCGCTTTGACGCCATCATCGTGCTGGGCTATCCGGCGGACAGCGATGGCAATCCGACGCCGGAGCAACTTGCGCGCGTGAACGAGGGAGTGCATGAGTATGAGCGGGGAGTGGCGCCCAGGCTGATCCTGACCGGGGGAGCGGTACGCAATCAATTCATAGAGGCCCAGGTGATGGCGCGAAGCGCGGAGGCGGAAGGCATTCCGGAGTCGGCGATCTTTGTGGAGCCGAAGGCCCAGGATACCACCCAGAATGCCTGCTACGCGGTGCGAATCATGAAGGCGCATGGCTGGCGGTCGGCGGAGGTGGTCTCCTCAGCCAGTCACCTGCCCCGCGCCGGCATGATCTTGAGCAGCCTGCCGGTGGAGTGGCGCACCCACGCCGCGCCGCCGATCGAGCCTGAATCGGCTGGTTACGCGGGGGCTGTGGCGTCCGCCGAGGTGCTGAAGACGGTGCGCTACCTGGTCTGGTCAAGGTGGAGGGAGCGTTGCGAGCCGGGAGAATAGCAAATGCCGCACGGCCTGCATTGTCCGCTGTCGGCATCGTCCTGTAAGCTGAATGGTGATGCGCTTACCTGTAAGATTTTACCTTTCTCTTGCCGCTGTAGCCTCCCTGGCTTTGTGTTTCGGAACCCGCGCCCTGGCGCAGAGCACTGCCGCTCCGTCGGCCGGCAATGGCACCTACATTGCAAGCGATCCGCTGGCCAGTGTGCACTACGACAACCGCTGGGATGTTTCGCTGGGCATGGCTTACGGCCACATCCATGCCGGACCGGTCGCTCTGCAGGGGGCCAATCTGGGTGGACTGGATCTGACCGGCTCTTATTGGTTCAGCAAGCATTGGGCCGTCGAGGGCTCGGGGCGCGCCTACCTGGGCACCAGCGGCGCTGGAAGCATAGGGGGAGATAACGTGGGGCAGGACAATGTCCGAGGCCCTTTCGTCAGCCAGTACCTATTCGTTGGCGGGCCCGAGTGGCTGGGGCCGCACAACAGGCACGGCGCCTTGATTGCTCATGTATTGGTGGGCGGAGCGCATTTTGATTCGCATGATTTTCCACTCTCGCCTGCTGGCGTGGGTTTCTACAATAATCAATTTGCTCCAGCCGCGGTCTTCGGCGGCCACTTCGAACTGAACCGCTCGGCACAATGGGTCTTCCGGGTGACGCCAGACGCGCTGTTTACGCGCTACGGGTTTGGTTTCCCTGCCGTTCCCGCGACTTCAAGCCCGCACGACAATTGGAACTTCGGCATCTCGGTCGGAGTGGAATACAAGTTCAAGAAGAAGCGGTAAAGCGGCAGCGCCCTTTGCCAGCGCACGGGTAGCACGGCAGACGCCTCATCCAATCGGCAATCCCCAAAAACGCGGGCCTCCTGCGACAGGTCTTCGTCGCTGGGGTAGAAAGCCGGATCCCGCACAGCGATCGACGCATCCTGGCGGCTGCTCCGGTCTTGTCTTCGGGGCAGCCGTTTTGTATACAGTGAGATGGGCGACCAAGCTGCGCGTCGTGTGGTATTCTCCATCGTTCGGCAAGACCTGTGCAAAGGTATCACTGGAAGATATGCTGTATCGGTCAACGGCAGCTTTTGCGCCGGCGAAGGGGTTGCAAAAGCTGTAACAGGTACGGAGGCAGGGACCAATGGACATGAGAGATACACTTGGCGTACTGCTGGCGGGCGGAGCGGGAGAACGGCTCTTTCCCCTGACCAGGGATCGCGCCAAACCGGCCGTGCCTTTTGGCGGGCACTATCGCATCATCGATGTCACGCTCTCCAATTGCATCAACTCCGGGCTGCGCAAGGTCTTCATCCTGACGCAGTACAAGGCGCTCTCACTGAACCGGCACATCCGTGAAGGATGGACGGGCATTGTGGCCCAGGAACTGGGCGAGTTTTTCGAGTTGCTGCCGCCGATGCAGCGGACCGGCTCGAACTGGTACATGGGGACCGCCGATGCGGTCTACCAGAATATCTACTCGATCGGCAGCGAGCAGCCGAAGTACATGCTCATCCTGAGCGGCGACCACATCTACAAGATGAACTACAGCCGGATGCTGGAGCAGCACAAGGAAACCAAAGCTGAGGTTACGCTCGCCACGCTGCCCGTTTCGCCCGACGAGGTGAAGCATCTCGGAGTGGTGGAGGTGGGCAAGACGGGCGAGGTGCTGGGCTTCCAGGAAAAAGTGCCCGTGACCAGCTTCCGGTCGCCGTTCAACCCCAATGCGGTGGATGCCTCGATGGGGGTTTACATCTTCAACACCGAGGTGCTGCTGAAGGCACTGATCGCGGACGCCGAGGACCCGAATTCAAAGCACGACTTTGGCCATGACATTTTGCCGAACCTGCTGGGCAAGAAAAAGATGATGGCCTACAGCTTTGTGGATGAGAACAAGCAGCAGGCACTCTATTGGCGGGACGTGGGCACGCTGGACGCCTACTATGACGCGAATATGGACCTGTGCTCGGTTTCGCCGGTCTTTAACTTATATGACAAGAACTGGCCCATTCGCACGCGAGCGCGGCAGTATCCGCCGGCCAAGTTCGTCTTTGGCGATCCGGGGCGCTCGGGCATGGCGGTGAACTCGGTGATCACGGCGGGCGTGATTATTTCGGGCGCATCCGTTGCGAATTGTGTCGTCTCACAGGATGTGCGCGTGAACTCCTACTCAACCGTCGACGCGAGCATTATTTTTTCGCATGTGAATATTGGCCGGCACTGCCGCATCCGACGCGCGATCATCGATCGCCATGTGCATATTCCCGAGGGGACGGTCATCGGCTTCGATCCGGTCGAGGACAAGCGGCGCTACTTTGTGACGCCCTCGGGGCTGACCATTGTGACGCGCGATGCATCGCTGTTTGAGAATCCTGTGGAGCCGGAGTTTCAGCAGCGGTATTAGGCCGTCCAGGTTTTACGGCGCTGGGTGGGGATCGAAGACGAACGATTGGGGTTCGAGGTATCCCACCCATGCGCGATAAGACTGCGCATGGATGGGGCACCCGGCACCCATCCAAATTCCATCATCCAGTGTGAGAATCATTGACCTGCACCCGCCTGTAACGGAACTATCCACACCAAACATTCGTACAAATGCAATATGCAATGCGTGGGTACATTAAGCTGGAACGGGATGGGAATGGGGCTGGCGCTGCCGGCTAAACCGTTGCGGCGCGAGCAGGAAGCCCCGAGACGGGATGCAGCCGCTCATATGCCGGGTCGGAGCCGTGACGGTTCCGACCCTGGGGCTGGCCCTTTTCAGGCGGGCAAGGCCGTTGCACCCATCACCCGCCAGGCGCGCGGGGAGGTAAGTCCTCTGGAGATCGACTGGACTCAGATCGTCCGCCGCTGCATGGACGGGGATTCCGGCGCATGGGCCGAGCTGGTCCGCACCCACCATCGGCGTGTCTATGGGCTTTGCTACCGCTTTACGGGCAACCCGGCGGATGCCGAAGATCTGACTCAGGATGTTTTTTTGAAGGTCTATTCGAACCTGGCCAGCTTTGACCTGGGGCGCGGCTCCCTGCAGGTGTGGATCACGACAATGACTCGCAATCTGCTGGTGGATAACTTCCGCCGGACCAAGAACCTGCGCGTTACCGGATCGCTCGATCAGGGCTGGGAGAACACCGAGGAGCTGAAGCCGGTGGACCGGCTGACGGCCCATGGACCCTCTCCGCACGAATCGGCGGCCAAAAAAGAACTGGCAAAGATGGTGCAGGATGCCCTGGCAAAGGTCTCGGTAGAGCTGCGCGAGGCGGTTATCCTGCGCGATCTGCAGGACTTGGATTACAAAGAGATCGCCCAGGTGCTGGGCATACCCGAAGGTACTGTGAAGTCCCGCATCAGCCGGGGCCGCGCGGAACTGGCGAGGCTGCTGGAACGTAATAGACGGGAGGTAATGTAATTATGGCAGAGCGCACATTCATTCCGAACTCCCCGGCCTGCGGGCAGTGGGAGACACTTTTGGCGGACGCGCTGGACGGGCTGCTGAAGCCCGAGGACGAGGCAACGTTTAGCTCTCATATGGCCGTCTGCCCGGCCTGCACGGCTCTTTTTGAAGAGGCGCGCCGGGGGCGCGAATGGCTGGGATTTCTTGCCTCCGAGCCGGAAGTGCCGGCGGGGCTGCTGGACAGGATCCTGGCGCAGACAGGGCCGGGACAGGTTGCCGGCTATGGCCTGGTGACCGGCAGCGGCAATGTTGTACCGATGATTCCGGCATGGCAACGTCCTGGCTTTGTGGGCAACGTACGCAGATTTGCCGAGCCGCGGCTGCTGATGACCGCGGCGATGGCCTTCTTTTCGATCGCCATGACGCTGAACCTGACCGGCGTCAGGATCTTCAGTCTGCGCTTCGCCGACCTGCGGCCAAGCGCGGTGCGCTCGTTCATGGAACGGCGGCTGACCATGGCCTCGACGCCGATCATCCGCTATTACGACCACTTGCGACTGGTGTACGAGGTGCAAACCCGGATGAGGGAGCTGCGCCGGACAACCGAGGGCGGTGGGCAGGGCGAAGGCGAACAAGACCGGCCCAAGCATCAAGATGCGGCGCCAGGGGAGTCGAAACAGGCCCCGGCGCACAAGGACGGAGGCTCGCGGATCGATCCCCCGCAGCAGTCGGGAGAGCCGGCGGTTGGGCCAGAGCTTGGCCCGAGTCTCAACGATTTAGAGTATTCAGAAGCTTCCCTGAGGTTTCAGGAAGAGTCCGTGCGTTCCGGCGGCTCCGCACAGGAAATACGGGAGAGGAGCACAGTATGGACTGCGTAAATCACAGTGGTGTCAGCGCGACGGCCTATTGCCAGAACTGCGGCAAGGCACTCTGCACCGGCTGCGTACGGAACGCGGCTGGAGGCCAGCTTCTCTGCGAGCCCTGCTGGATGGCGTGGCAGAGCTATCAACAGCCGTTCGCGGCGCCCCCGGCGAGCGGACCCAACCCCTCGGCCGCGGCCGTGCTGGGACTGATTCCCGGCGTGGGCGCGATGTATAACGGCCAGTTCTTCAAGGGCTTCATTCACGTGATCGTCTTCGCGGTGCTGATCTCGATCACAAGCAGAGTCAACGGGATCTTTGGACTCTTCATTGCAGCCTGGGTGCTCTACCAGTCGTTCGAGGCCTTTCACACGGCCAAGGCACTGAGGGACGGCCAGCCGGTTCCCGATCCGTTTGGATTAAATGAAGTCGGCAACTGGCTGAATATGGGCTCGCGGCCAAGGAATCCGGGTCAGCCCGGCGCCGGACAAGCTCCGGCAGGGCCGCCGGCGGGAGCATATCAGGCTCCTTATGCAAGTGAGGCTCCGTATGCGGGACAGGCTCCGGGCGCTTATCAGGCGCCGTACACCCCGCCGCCGGCTGGATTTGTCGACCCCAATCTGCCGCCGCCGGTGTATTGGCGGCGCAGGGAGCCGATCGGCGCCATCGTGCTGATTGCCCTGGGACTGCTCTTTCTGCTTGCGCAACTGGACGTCTTCCATGGGCGCCTTCTGGAGTTTACCTGGCCACTGTTTCTGATCGCACTGGGCGCATGGCTGATCGTTCGCCGTCTTGGTGAGTCGCAAGGAGGTCCCAAATGAACCACTACATGATGATTCGCCGGCTGCGCGGCCCTGCTTTTCTTCTGCTGGTTGGCGTGCTGGCACTGCTCAACCAGGCTGACATTCTGAGCTGGGGGAAGAGCTGGCCTTTGTACCTGATCCTGGCCGGAGTGCTGGCGCTGGCTGAGCGCGCGGCGCTGGCGACGGGGGGCGGGTATCCGCAGGGGCCGTATCAAGGCTCGTATCAAGGGCAGCCGTATGCAGGCCCAACTGCCGGCTCAGGGCCAGGTTCGAACCCTGGGTCGAATCTGGTGCCGACATTGGGATCGAAGTTGGAGAACGCCCCGCTGGCTTATGGGCAAGAGTCCGGTAAAGAACCCGAGGGAGGACAATCATGAGCAGCGTACCTCCAAACATGCCGCCTAACACACCTCCTGGAGGCGGCGCACCACCGCCGTATCCGCCTTACGATTCGAAGACCCAGTACCAGGTCTACCGGGAACAGCAGAAGGCCGCCTGGCGTGCGCAGCGCGAGGCCTGGAAGGCCCAACGGAACGCGATGAAGGCAAACTACGTTGGCGCTTATGGCCCGCGGGTTCCTTCGGTCGTCGGCCCGGTCATTTTGATTGGCGTCGGCGTGGTGGCCCTGCTGGTGCTGACCGGGCATATCGCGGGCGGCGAGTTCTGGGCCTGGTATGGCCGCTGGTGGCCGCTGCTGTTGATCGGCGCCGGGTTGGCCCTGCTGGGCGAGTGGGCTCTGGATCTGCGCCGGGAGGTACCAGTGAGGCGGGGCGGCAGCTTTGTGGGCATCATCATCATGCTTGCCATCCTGGGGTTCTGCGCAGCCGGATGGACACATATGGGGCCGTGGTTTACTCATTGGGACGGCAACGACAGTGATTTTTTCAACTCCTTTGGCCTTCCCCAACACGAGAACGACCAGAAGCTGGTGAGCGCGGAGATTCCGGCGAATGCCTCCATCGAAATTGAGAATCCTCGCGGCGATGTGAGCATTACGGCGGACGATGGATCCGTCGTCGCAGTCGAGGCACAAGAAGTGGCCTATGCCGGCTCGGACTCAGAGGCAAAGAAGATCTACGACGCCGAAGCTCCGCATTTGACGGTGAGCGGCAGCACAGTGCTGGTGAAGGCGGAAGGCAACTCGAGCGGGCGGCTGAACCTTTCGGTCACCGTTCCCCGCGGCGCCAAAGTTACGGTGAACGCCGGCAAAGGCGATGTAACCGCAGCAGGGCTGGGCGCCGGGATCAGTGTCAAAGCGCACGGAGACGTTCACCTCAGTTCGATCGCCGGCTCGGTCGAGGCGCACTTTTCCGAGGGAAAACACGACTTCTCGGCCCACGATGTCCAGGGAGACGTGAGCGCCGACGGCGATTTGAATGACATCACCTTTTCCGAGGTGAGCGGGAAGATCACGCAGAGCGGGGAGATTCTCGGCGACGTACATCTGGAGAGCGTAGCCGGGGCGATTCATCTGCACACCTCGGTGACCGATATTCAAGTAGCGGAACTGCCCGGCGACCTGACCCTCAACTCGGACGATCTGCGCATCAACGAGGCCAAGGGGCAAGTGCGGGTGACAACGCACTCGAAGGATGTCGATCTGAGCCAGATCTACGGCAACAGCACAGTGGAAGACCGCGACGGGAGCATCTCTGTTGAGCCGGCCGGCTCCTATACGGTCGACGCGAAGAACAACAAGGGCGACGTCGAGTTGACGCTGCCGCCGAACGTCTCCGCCACGGTGAACGCACGGACGCATAATGGCGACATCGTCTCGGACTATCCGATCCCCTCGACCGATGGCGAGGACAAGTCGGCCACCTTCCAGATCGGCGGCGGCGGTTCGCGGATCGTGGTGAGCGCCGAGAACGGCGATGTGCACATCAAGAAGGGCTCGGCCTTCCCATCCGCGCCAACAGCGCCGAACGAGGAGAACGGGCTCAAGGCTCCGGGGGCTCCAAAGCCTCCAAGGGCGCCGAACGCGCCGCACCTGAAACCGTCCAAGGAGCTGCCTGAGCAGCCGGTCACGCAGTAGCAACCGCAGCGGATGCAAGAGAAACAGACCGGCGCATGGAGACTTCCCTCCTGCGCCGGTTTTGTTGTCAGCGCAGTTCGCGTGCTGGTTGGCGGAGTTTCACCAGACGAAGGGAATCAACCGGTAGCGGGTGCGCAGACAGTAATCGGAGTAGCCGGGAAGCTGCTCGCAGAGGACTTTTTCTTCGCTGATTATGCGCAGGACGCAAAAGGGAATGACCAGGGCGAAGGCGGGCAGGGAAATTGGGGAGGCCATCGCCAGAGGTGTGAAGAGCCAAAGGACCATGCCGGCGGCGTACATGGGATGGCGAACGATGCTGTAAGGACCGGTGGAGATGACCCTCTGGCCGGCTTCGACTCCGATGGTGGCACCGGCAAATCGGTTCATGTTCATCACCCATAGAGCGGCGAGAATCCCCGCCATGGCCATGGATAGAGAGAACCATGTGAGCCACATTGGCTGCGTGCCCAAGAGGCCTCGCGACCAGCCGAAGCGGAAGTCGAAGCCGGGTAGCATGAAAAGGGCAATAGAGAGCAGCCGTGCCGATCGCATCAGCAGCTTTTGCTCGACCACCTGCTCCTCGCTCTTCAATCTACGCGCCAGCATCTGGGGATCGTGCTTCAGAAAAAAGAGGTAGGTGGTGAGGATTGGAAGGAAAAAGACGGCGATGTAGGCCCAGGCCTGCCAGAATTTCAGCGTCCCGGCGGGGATGAAGAGAACCGCAACGGCAGCGATCACGCCCAGCAAGAAGCCGGCTGCGATCTTTGCTCCGAGGTTCAATTTGGAAGGGGAATGACTGGCGGTGGGGTTCTTTTCCGCGACGGCATTGGATTGCGATAATGGCTGCGACATTTTTCGCGTCTCCTTTGACTGTCTGATTGATTTCTAGCCAAGCATGGCTCTTTTCGCGCGATACACGAGAGTCTTTGACCCGCGCCCCGCTCTTTCTACTCGTCTTCAGAGAAGAATTGCCGCAAATGCGGAAACCGGCTAAACCGCAATTCGCTGGACGCGTGACCCGATGCGGGTGAAGACCTCCCAGGGAATGGTGCCGGCAGCCTCGGCGTGGTCGAAGGCGGTAATGGTATCGGCGCCCTCACTTCCTTTTTGTGTCCCCAGAATGACCACTTCGTCGCCGGGCTCGACGCTTGGGATTTCGGTCACGTCCAGAATCGCCTGGTCCATGCTGATGCGGCCTACAAGGGGCGCGCGGACGCCGCGAACCAGCAGGCTGAAATGGTTGCCGAGGCGGCGGTCAAGACCGTCTGCGTAACCGACGGCAACGAGCGCCAGCCGCATCGGCTCGGTAGCGACAAAGGTTCCGTTGTAACCCACGACCGCGCCGGCAGGAACCGAGCGAAGGCTTATGAGGCGGGTCTTCCACTCGAGGACAGGTTGCAACCTGGCGCGCGCGGCCGCGAGAGAGTCGCGCTCGGGAGAATTGACCGGCTCAGACCCTGATTCGAATGGGGGGTCGAATTGCGGAATCAGGCCGTAGAGGGCCAGGCCCGGACGGAGCAGCGCCTTCATGCCGTGTCGAGCGGCGAGGGCGGCGATGCTGCCGGCCTGGCCGGCCAGAAGCGCGGCGGAGTTGCCCACGTTGAGCCAATCCGGCAGATGCCCGGCGACCCCGATCTGGCCCAGCACGGCATCGAGCCGATTGAGCTGCTCTCCTGTGACCCTGCCGTCCGCCTCGTCGGCGGCAAAGAGGTGGGTCATGACGCCCTCGAGCCGGAGCGGCGAGCCAGGAGCAAAGCGCGACAACACCGTCTTGAGCTGATTGGGGAGAACTCCCTGGCGGCTCATGCCGGTATCGATCTCCAGATGCACGGGGACCGAGCCGGAAGGCGAGCCGGCCGAGCGCGCGGCGCGTTCCAGCTCATCCAACTGCCAAGGCTCCCAGGCTACGGCTGTGAGACCGAGGCGCACGAGAGCCTCTCCCTGACCGGGAAATGGGCCGCAAATGACCAGGACTCTGGTCTCGGGGCAAAGCGCACGGGCGGCCATGCCCTCTTCGACGCTGGTGACGCCGAGCCACCGGGCTCCGGCGCGAACCACGGCGGGCGCGCAGATCGAGAGCGAGTGTCCGTAGGCGTCGGCCTTGACGATGGCCAGAAGCTCCGCATGGGGCGCGGCGAGGGCGGAAAGAAACCGGTAGTTGTCTTCAAGGGAGCGGGCGTGAATCTCAACCCAGCAGGGGCGTGTTGGCATCAGGGGGTCCAAGGACCAGTTTAACGCGTGGGGACGCTGACGGGCGTGAGCAACGCAAATGCCACCACGGTCTCGCCCTTCGACGGAATCTCGGCGAGCAGGTCTGCCTCGAGTTCGAAGGGGACCTCCATCTCGCAGGCCGCTACCTCGGCTTCACTGGCGCCTGTGAAGCAGAGTTCGCAATGGGCAAGGGCCTGGCCGTCTCCCATGCGCACCGGAGGACCAAAGAGGCGGCATGTCATCGGCCTCCATGCGTAAACGTCGCAGCGGCCGGTCTCGGTGTCGAGGGCAGGGCAGGGCGCATCGTTGGCGAAGTCTTCGAAGCGCTCGCGGTCCTCTGGCGAATCGCCCAGAATGCCCGTCTGAAAATCGCCGGGAAAGCCAGTCTCATACTCGACCATCCACATGGAGGCGCGATGCTCGACCTCTCTAGCAAGATCCGGCTCGGTGGCCCGCAGAACCTCCATGCCTGCACTGAGCCGCATAGCGTCCAGCGGGCTGAGAACGAAGGCTCCGTGGCAACATTGCGAACAGCCCGGCCGGCAGAGCAGATGGTCACCCGCGCGTTCAGCCGCCTCGGCGAACGAAGCGCTCATAATTTGCACCAGAAGAGAGTCGCCTGAAGGCAGGGGCATATCGGAAAGAGTACTCCATTGCTCTATAGATTGGCTCGCGGTATTGTTGACGCTGGGGGTACCCCATGTGCAAAACGGGAAGTACTATCGTCCCCGGCCATCGTTACCAGAATGCACCGGCGGCCATCGAGTGGCTTTGCAAGGTCTTTGGATTTGAGCGCCACGCCGTCTACGAAGGCGAAAACGGGAGTATCGGGCACGCCGAATTGACGCTTGGCAATGGCATGATCATGCTCGGCTCAGGCAAGGACGACGAGTTTGGCAAGGGCTTCAAGTCGCCCGAGGAGTTGGGCGGCATTGAGACGCGCAGTTGCTATATCGTGGTTCTGGACGCCGATGCGGCTTATGCTCGGGCGGTGGCTGCCGGTGCGGTGGTGATCCGGCCGCTTCAGGACACGCCTTATGGCAGCCGCGAGTTCGCTGTGAAGGATCCCGAAGGGCATAGCTGGAGCGCGGGGACCTATGACCCGTGGGCGAAGCACGAGTAGGTGAAGGACTGCCTGCACAGAGTTTCTCAGCCAATCGGCTTGTCCCAGGTTTCAAGGGTGCGCTGGAAGTCGAACATGAACTTGCCGGCTTCGGCGCCGTCGATGGTGCGGTGGTCGAAGCCCAGGCAGTAGTGCTGCATTGAGCGGATGGCAATCGAATCGTTGCCATCGGGATCGGTGCGCACGACGGGTTCCTTGCGCAGGCCGCCGATGGCCAGAATCGCCGACTCGGGCTGGTTGATGATGGGCGTGCCGAACTCGCCGCCGAAGACGCCGGAGTTGGTGAGGGTGAAGGTGCCTCCCTGAACCTCTTCGGGCAAGAGTTTTTTGGAGCGGGCGCGGGCGGCGAGATCCGCGATGGCTCGGGCGAGGCTGGGGAAGCTGAGCCCCTCCGCTTGCCTCACCACGGGTACGATCAGGCCCCACTCGAGAGCCACGGCGATACCGAGATTGATGTTTGGGTGGTAGTGGATTGAGCTATCTACCATCGAAGCGTTGACGATAGGGAATTTGGACAGGGCTTGAATGGCGGCGGCGGCGATGAAGGGCATGTAGGTGAGCTTGACGCCGTTCTGCTGCTCGAATCGGGCCTTTTCACGCTCACGCAGGCGGGCGATGCGGGTCATGTCGATCTTGTAGATGGTGTGGACATGAGGGCTGATCCGCACGCTCTCGACCATGCGCTGGGCGATGATGGCGCGCATTTTTGTGAGCGGCACCTGCGGTGCGGCCAGCGGCGCCTTCGGCGCGGAGGCTCCTGGGCCATGCTCGGCAAGGTGGCGCTGCACATCGTCTTTGGAGATGCGGCCGTCCGTGCCGGTGCCTACGATCTGGCTGAGGTCGAGATTGTTGTCTTTGGCAATGCGGCGCACCAGCGGTGAGGAGCGTATCCGCCGGCCGGGCAGCACCTGCGGCGTGGCCAACTGCGGCACCTGCGGTGTGGCCAACTGCGCCTGCGGCGCGGAGGATGCGGAAGAGACTGGAACTGAAGCTTGCGTAGCGACTGCGCCACCAATGATCGCGACGACGGTATTGACTTCGACGGTTGCGCCTTCGGGAGCTTTGATCTCGGTGAGAATGCCGGCCACGGGCGAGGGAATCTCGGCGTCTACCTTGTCCGTCGAGATCTCAAAGAGCGGCTCATCCTTCTCGACCGGGTCGCCGGCTTTCTTGAGCCACTTGGTGATGGTGCCCTCAAAGATCGACTCGCCCATCTGGGGCATGATCACGTCGGTTGGCATGGAGTTCTCTCCGCGATATGGAAGCCCGTTCGAGTGCCCTCAGGCAGGCTCGGTGCGCGTTCGCTTCCTGCCGGATTATAAATCGCGGCGCATGGGATGGAGGCTTAGATCGAAGGTTGCAGTAGGGCAGGCTTTTGGTTCGGCCCCGATCCGTCGATGGTTTCCTATCCTTGCGCCAAGATTACGAAAAGCAGGTCCTTCGACTCCGCTACGCTGCGCTCAGGATGACAGGGGCGTGGAGTGAATGGGTTGTTCAGGCGCGAATCGGGCGGTCGGGGGTCCCGCGCAGGCGCTCGACCTCTGTGGGGATTTGGAGGGGCGTGTCTTCGGCTGGGAATTGCGGCGGGGATGCGGGAACGGCCGCGGCCTTAGCGCGTAGAGCCGCCACACTCCCGACCGCCAGCACTTGTTCGTCGAAGACCTCGCCGAAGTGCCGCGCTGCCTGGTGGGCGATGGCTTCGAGAGTTGGGAGTTCTGCGATGGGCTGGACACCCAGCGCTTGGATCTCTCTTTCCAGATTGGTGACCGAATGGTCGGAAATACCGCAAGGGACGATCAGCGCGAAATCGCTGAGGTCTGTGGTGACGTTGAAGGCAAAACCGTGGGAGGTGATGCCGCGGGCGACGTGAATACCGATGGCGCCGATCTTGCGCGCTGGGCCGCTGGAGTTGTCTGAGAGGCCGCACCAGACACCGGTGAGGCCGCAGATGCGTCCAGCAGGGACGCCAAAGACGCCGCAGAGGCGGACCAACGCTTCTTCCATGCCGCGCACAAAGTCGACCGGGCCCATGCGGCTGCCGGTGGGGTTGCGGAGGGTTCGCAGATCGAAGATTGGGTAGCCGACCAACTGCCCTGGACCGTGATAGGTCACGTCGCCGCCGCGGTTGATCTCGTGGACGGTGATGCCAAGGCGGGCAAGCTGCTCGTTGGTTGCGAGGATGTTGGAGCGGCTTGCGTTGCGACCCAGGGTGAGGACGGGGGGATGTTCGAGGAGGAGGAGGACGTTGTGGAGGCGGCCTTCGGTTACGAGCGCTGCGATCTCGGCTTGGAGCCTCAGCCCTTCGTCGTAGTCCACCCGGCCGAGATAGAGGTACTGGATCATCGCTTGCTTGATTGTAGCCAGCCTGCCTGCTCGCTCGTCTGGGCCGCCTCTATTCCTCAAGCCGGGCCGCAAAGAGCCTTTCAAACACAGTCCGATGCTGCCAGGCAACCAGCAGCCATAGTAGCGTCGCAAACGCCCCCGCTCCAATGCCGCTGGGGTTCATCAGCAGGTGAAACATGAGGATGTTGAAGAGCACGGGAGCCAGCAGCGTCAGCCCGAGCCCCACAAACCGGTTCACCAGGAACAGGATCGCGGAGATGACCATGATCGCGCCCACCACGTAAAAGTAGTGCGCGGCAAAGAGGGCCGCTGAGAACTGTCCGGCAAGCCCAGGCGGCATCGGTCCCATGGGGATAAAGCTCAAGAACATGTTGGAGCCGAAGACCAGAAACATCAGGCCCAGCAGATAGCGGGCGATCATCGCGGCGATTTTCATCGTGCTCTCCTTGATTTGAGGCGATTGGATTGAGATGAAGCCGGGGGCGATTCGAGCCGGGAAGCGGATTGCGGCTCTGCAGAGGGGGAGGACAGGCTCTCCGCAGGAAATGGATGGTTTTCTATCTTCTATGGATTCAAAGGATTTGTCTGCCGGTTGTTGAAGTTGGCGGTAAACTGGGAGCAGTTGAGGGAGAAGGTCGCCATGAGGCCGTCTGAGGTTTTGCCGCAGCATCGGGAGACGATCCGCCAGCTTGTGCTGGAGGCAGGCATGGCGAACCCGCGCATCTTTGGGAGCGTGCTGCACGGCGACGACAAGGATGGCAGCGACCTTGACCTGCTGGTTGACCCGGCGCCCATGACGAGCCTGCTCGACGTGGTACGCGTACAGCGGTTGATAGAGACGCTTATTCAGGTGCGGGTAGACCTTCTGACACCGGGAGACTTGCCGCCCAAGTTCCGCGACCGAGTGGTTGCCGAGGCGTTGCCGTTATGACGGATGAAATCAGCAAGTCCGATCTGCGCGCCCCAGATTATTTCGAGCACTTGCTTCAAGCCTGCGACAGAATCCTGCAATACACCTCGCAGATGACACACGACCGGTTCATGGCGGATTCGATGGTCCAGGACGCGGTGCTGCGCAATATTGAAATTCTCGGCGAAGCGACCAGAAATCTCATGGAATGCTTGCCAGACTTGCAATCCACCTATCCTCAAATCCCTTGGATCGATATCTATGGAATGCGGAATCGAATCGCACACGGCTATTTTTTCATCAATTTCGAACTCGTCTGGACAGTTGTGGTTGGGAATATTCCAGAACTGCGCCAGCAGATTTCAATTGCTCTCGGGGAAATGCAAGAGGAGAAGTAACGTGGAAGAGCAAGGGCAGAGACAAACGATAAGCCAAGCTCAGCCGGAGTTGCTTTATCACTACACAACGCAAGAAGGACTGCTCGGTATTATCGAACGGAAGAAAATCTGGGCATCGAACCTGCAATATCTAAACGACGCGAGCGAAGGGCAGATCTTTACCAAACTACTTCTGGACGAATTCAATCAGCGTGCCACTACAGAATCTGAGGAATCTCCATCGCAATTCATAATGCTTGCACGACTAATGGGGCGTTCAGTCGATCAGCCGGAAAGCCAGATCCAATGCGCCGACAAAAAAGTCCTTGACTGGGGATTAAACGCCTTTTCTTGGATCAAGGCCCAAGATGCCTTTGTGACCTCGTTCTCTAAACAAGGAAACATCCTCAGCCAGTGGCGGGCCTATTCAGGCGAGAATGGTGGTTACAGCGTCGGCTTTACGCGTTCATATCTAAAGTCGGTAGGCCTGCACTTCCTTGAGATTCGAAAAGAAAGTTTCTATGAGGATTCAAATCCCCTCGTAGCTTGCCGATACTGCGATAACCCGGAGGAGAAATCCCTGAAGCGCAAGATTGGGCAAATCGTTGATTCGTACATTGCTGAAGCAAATCAGACGAAGTGGCAAACAAACTTCGAAATGAAGGAAAAACTTGCAAAACGCGGTGCAATAGCAAAAAAGCACTTCTTTCCGCTCGGTAAGCGGCGTGCAATCACGAAAGATCAGGCGTTCCGCGAAGAAGCCGAATGGCGGCTAGTCTTCCAACTTGAAAGAACGGGCACGACTAATTCAGAACCTGAGCTCAGGCCCGGACGCTCGATGCTAATCCCCTATTTCAAGGTTGATCTCACTTGGGAAAATCAACCACTTGAGATCTCTGAAATAATCGTCGGTCCTTGCCCTCATCCGCTCGAAGCGAAGAGATCTGTCGAAAGGTTACTGAGAAAAGAAGGTGTCCAAGCCTTTGAGGTTAAGAATTCCAAAATCCCTTACCGTAACTGGTAAATCGATGAACCCCGTGCGAGCGAACAGCGAGCGATTGGCCGCACCGCAGGTGCTCACCGCGCACTTTCAATCTGCCTCGAGATCCAACGGCTGAGGCTCACGCCCTCGACCGCCGCGCGCATTACCGCCTTGCGGTGCAGCTCCGGCTCGGTGCGCACCAGAATCTTTCCGTTGAACGGGCGGTCGGGCTGCTGGCCGGTCTCGGAACATAGATCCAGATAGCTGTCGATGCTCTCGCGAAAGGCTCGCTCAAGTTCCTTGGCGGTTCTCCCCTCAAAATGAATCACGTCTCGAAGCCCGGCGACAGTACCCGAAAATGTCTTCTCTGCTGGATCGAAGTCGATAGGCCCCGCCGCATACCCCTTGTATTCCATCATGGCTTCTTGAAAAGCTAACCTCGGGGGCGGAAGCCCAGAATTATTATGAAGCCTTTGCGGCACAACTGGATTCGTGCTCTACGAAATTTCTCCCTATTTGAGAATCATCTTGGAAAATCCGCAAAACTGGAACTGCTGTAGACTTAGGATTGGCAGGAGGACCGGGCGGTCGCTGCCGGAGGGTTCGCTTACGCGAAGTTCTTCGGGGGAGGAAAGTCCGAACTCCGCAGGGCAGTGTGCCGGATAACGTCCGGGACGTGAGCGTCAAGGCTCATGGACGGCCAGTGCCACAGAAAACGAACCGCCTCGGCTACCCCTCGTCCTGTCTCCTTTGGAGACAGGACGAGGGCCGCCCTGGAGCCGCAAAACCCGAGTTGGCCCGGCTTGCCGGGTGCGCTCGCCGTTGCGAAAACTCCAGCGCCGGGGTAAGGGTGAAAAGGTGCGGTAAGAGCGCACCGCTCCGGCGGTAACGCCGGGGGCAAGGTAAACCCCACACGGAGCAAGACCAAATAGGGAGGGAAGCGTTCGCATCGAGTCATGCGGCGCTGCGCATCGGCCCGACGCGTTCAGGCGGCTCGTAGCAATTGCCGAAACCTCCGGGTAGGTCGCTGATGAGCGTCCGCGGCGACGCGGCGCCTAGAGGAATGACCGCACACGACAGAATTCGGCTTACAGGTCCTTTTGCCGAATTGCTTTGCACAACGACAGCCCCGGCCGGGAGAGGTTTCCGGCCGGGGCTGACCATTTCTGGCGCAAGCGGAGTTAGCCGCGCTGCGCGCGTGTTGGCAAGTTTGGCGTCCGCTACCGCGGCCGTGTTGGCGGCGCTTCGCGCCTGTTCGCGACACGGCACGGCTAATGCATTTTTTGGGAATTGTGCAGACCGGAATTCTGTAGGTTTCCCACCCATTCCGCAGAAAAACGCGGAATGGATGGGGCACGGAAGTCTACAGCAGATCCGAAAATGCTCTAACGTCACGAACTCCGCCAGCGCCGTTCATCTCGTTTACGGCAGGGTATAGCGGAGGGCAGTGAAGAACATGTTCTCGATGCCCTTGGCGCCGATGCCGGGAGAGCCCGCGCCCGTCCAGGCTTCGCGGACAAAATAGCCGTACTGGACGCCCTGGCGCAAGCGGCCGCGATCCCCTTTGTAGACGTCGTACCAATATCCGCCCGCGACTTCCTGCACGGCACGGGTTTGGGCACCGCAGGAGCCGCCGGGGTAGTAGCCGGTGGAGGCGCCGTTGATGCCGGGGTTGGAGGTGACGTTGCAACTGGCGTTCGAGAGGAACCTCGAACCGTAACCCACTGCAGCTTGTTTGGGAGCCGCCCATGTGGGCCCAAATACGCCGGCGGCATTTTGCGCGGCGGTGGGTGCGGCGAGGGTTGTGGTTAAGGGGCTTGAATAGTCCTCACGTCCGGCATAGTCGCCACCGTAGTAGGACCAGACAAGCAGGCGGGGCGTGGGTGTGAGCTCGGCGCTGAGCAGGCCGCTGAGATTGTGGACGGGGGCAAGTTTGCCCGAGGCGTTGGCTGTAACGTCGGGGAGGCAGGAACCATAGCGGCCCACGCCGGCCCCGTAGAGGGCTTTGGCGCCTATGCTCAGCTTGTCTTTGATCACCGGGACGCGCGCGCTGGCGCCGAATCCGCCGAGGTTGATGCTGTCTGAGTAGGAACCCTCGGTGGTGAGAGCCGGCGCTGCGGCCAAGCCTGACTTGATGTCGACAATCGCGTTGCCGCTGGGATCTTTGCCGCCGTAGAGGTTGCTGTTGGTGGTTTCACCGGGATAGACGGTCTCATGGGCAAAGCGGGCAATTCCGAAGAGCTCATAGTGGCCGAAGCCGGGGTCGAAGGCTGCCTTGAAGAGCACGTCCGGAGCCTTGTTGAAGGAGATATTGGCCAGGTTGGTGCAGGAGTTCACTGTCTTGGTGACCGGAAGCGCAACGTTGTTTCCGTCCGAATCCAACTCATTGGTGTAGTTCACGATGGAAGTGGAGGGCGAGCAGGAGCTGATGGCGGCGTTGAAGGCGCCAGAGTTCAGGCCGGCGCTACCCAGCACGGCGTAGGGAGTGTTTCCGGCCAGGGAGGCGGCGTAGGAGACCTGCGGATTCTCGAGCGAGACGGCGAAGGCCGCCTTGTCGAAGCTCTTGACTACGCGGAAGCCATACTGACGCGTCCAGACGAAGCCGGGCATATAGTTCGGGTCGACGGACAAGGGGACAGCGACGTCAACGGCGGCGCTGGTGATGCCTTTGCGGTCTTCTGTCGCCAGGGACCATAACTGGCCGACGGTAAAGGACAGATGGGAGTTGGTTTCGGCCTGAATGTAAAGCAGTCTCTGGCGCAACAGGTAGCTGTTGGACTGGTTATTGCTGGTGGCGGTGCCGACGCCGGTGGCGTGAGAACGGAAGACGGTGTCCCCCTCGATGAAGCCGCCCGGCGTCAGGTTGATTCCCTTGTAGTGCAGGGCGCCTGGGCTGTCGATCACCTTCTTGATCTTGGCGGTCTCGTCGGTGACCGCGGCTGCCAGGGTGGTCTGGCTGGCTTTCACACCGGTGACTGCCGACTGGAGGGTTGTGACCGCGGCGGCATTTTCGCCGACTGCCTGCTGCTGAAGCGAGGCTGCGGCCTCCGCCCTGGCAGCCGAGGCCTGGGCATCAGCGGCGGCCTGCGCAGTCTTCTTCAACTGCGCATCCTTCTCTGCCATGCCGGTTTTGAGGCTTTCAATCTGGCTGGCCTGGTCTTGCAATTGCTGGCGCAGCGCCTGAATCTGCTCCTGGACTGTAGGTGCAGGTGGTGTCTTGGCCTTTTGGGCTGCGACGTGCTTTTTGACCGGCGGTTTGGTCTCGCTGGTCTGTGCGTAGCTGGGAACAAGGCACACCGCAAGCAGTGCCGCGGCGGCAGCATTGACGCTAAATCTCATCGGGTTAATCTTTCCTTCTCGGATCGAATGGGATTGTGATTCTATTATCGACGGAAAACATGCGGCATAACCGTCATGGATGAACGATTTTCTGAGATTCATGCGGCAATGCTTCCCGAAGGCGGGTTTGGCCTGCGCGAAGGTTCCAAGATGGGGATACGATCGAGTGTGGTGTCATTGGCTGCATTCCGCCTCGTCCGCGGCTCATCGCTTAGGATGGAGGGATGTTGCGAGTGAAGCTGTTGGAGGCGGGGGCGCGTGCGCCTGTGGTGGCCCATCCCGGCGAGGATCTGGGCTATGACCTGTTTGCGCTGGAGGGGGCGGTGCTGGCGCCGCGAGCTACGGTGAAGGTGCGGACGGGCATCGCCGTCGAGGCACGGCACCCTGGGACTGGCACGCCGTTGGGGTTGCTGGTGCGGGACCGCTCGTCGATGGCGGCGCGGGGGATTGCGACCACGGCGGGGGTGATCGACGCGGGATACCGGGGAGAGATTCTGGTGCTGATGACCAACCTGGGCGAGTCAGCCATCGAGCTGAAGACCGGGGAGAAGATCGCGCAGATGATTCCTGTTCCGGTGCTGACGGGAAGCGTGGAAACGGTGGAGAGCCTGGAAGAATCGGCGAGGGCGGAGAAGGGGTTTGGGAGCTCGGGGCAGTGAATTGTTTTAGATGAATATCAAGCTAGCTCAGGGGAAGGGTCAACCCAGGCCGAAAGTAGTGGCGCGGAACGAACAAAATCCCTCAGGGGCTAAAGCCCACGTCTTCTTTGTGGCGTTTTTGGCACGACTGAAGTCGTGCCCTGATACAGGACCCGCCACGCCTATCGTTACTTAGGGAACCGCCGGAACAAACATGATATTCATCTTGTCTTATTTCTATTAGAAATATACCTATCAGGAATTGGAACGGAGAATCTGTCTCGGGAGTGTGCATCCAGAGCGGCTAAACTGCGACAGATTATTATGGAGCACCTGCAAGAAGCAGGTCCTTCGACTCCCCTTCGCTGCGCTACGGGTCGCTCAGGATGACAGAGGTTTTGCGATGGGTTCGTGGTTTCCCAGGTCCCAAAGTCGGGACCTGGGGCACCCATGGTGTTTGGCCGACGGGCTAGTTGTTCCCCAGGCCGTCGTTCTTGTGGTAGTTCGGATAGGGAGGAATCGGCGGCTCGGGTACGGGATGGGCTTTGAGCTCGTCGAGGACAACCTGGACGCCGGTTTCTAACTGGCGGTCGTGGCCGGCGGCTACGTCCGCGGGTAGATCTTCGACCGGCACGTCGGGGGCGATGCCGTGGTTTTCGACCTCCCAGTCGCCGTTGAGGCCGTAGATGGCGTAGCGGGGAGCCATGACGTAGCCGCCGTCCAGCAAGGTCGGATAGCCACCGATGCCGACCAGTCCGCCCCAGGTGCGGGTGCCGACCAGCTTGCCGATTCCAGCCTTGCGGAAGTACCAGGGCATGGCATCGCCGCCGGAGCCGGAGTTCTGGTTGATGAGCATGACCTTGGGGCCGAAGATGGCGCCGACGGGGTCGTGAATCGGTTTGCCGTCGCGCTCGATGGCTCCGGAGAGGGGGAAGCGCTTGAGCACGTCGACCACATAGTCGGCGATAAAGCCGCCTTCGTTGTAGCGCTCGTCGAGGACCAGCCCCTGCTTGTCGAGCTGGGAGTAGAAATAGCGGTTGAAGTTGGTGTAGCCGGAGCCGCCAGTGTTGGGCATATAGACGTAAGCCAACTTGCCGCCGGAGAGCTCGTCGACCTTGTGGCGATTGGATTCGATCCAATCCAGATTGCGGAGACCGTCTTCGTCGGCTATGGGAACGACGGTGACGTCGCGAGCGTCTTTGCCGTCCGGGTTATAGGCGATGTGGAGCATGGTCTGCTTGCCGGCAGTGCCGTCGAAAAACTCATAGAGATTGTCGCTTGCGTGCAGTTCGCGTCCATTCACTGCCAACAGATAGGCACCCTCGTGGACGTAGACGCCAGGGAGCGTGAGCGGCGAGGCCAGGCCGGGGGTCCAGTTCTGGCCGCCGAGGATTTTGGCGATGCGGTAACGGCCATTCTGGACTTTGTAGTCGGCGCCGAGAAGGCCAGTCTTCGGGCCGTTATCGGGCTCGTGAGGCCCACCGACAAACATGTGGCCTATGGTGATCTCGCCCAGCATCTCGGTGGAGAGATAGGTGAACTCTGAGCGGGAGGCGAGGCCGTCGAGATAGGGCTTGTAACGGGCCTCGACCTTGGGAATGCTGAGGCCGTGGGTGTGGGGGTCGTAGAGGAAGTCGCGCTCGATGCGCCAGGTTTCGTGGTAGATCTGGCGCCATTCGGCGCGGGGATCGACGACCGTTTCAAGGCCGCTCAGATTCAGAGGCTTGCCGGGAGAGTCTTCGCCGGGCTTTAGGTCGTCGGCCGAGGCGATGGTCCATCCGTTTTTGCGCGCGTAGAGCACTTTGGAGCCGTCAAAGGATACGACGAAGGCATCTACATTCCAGAACAACTGCTCCGGCTTGCGTTTGTCGAGCGTGAAGCGCCAGATGGCGTGAATGCCGGCGCCGTCGCCCCCGTTGCTGGCGCGACCGAAGGGAGAGGTTTCGGCGAGGTAGAGGACGCCGGTCTTGCCAACGGAGATTCCTGCGTAGTTGCGGGGCGGGATGGGCAAGGCCAGGATGCGGTCGCCGATCTTCTCCAGATCCATCTTGACCTCGACGGGCTTGTCCTCGTCCTTCTTGTCGGCATCGTTCTTGTCCTTGTCGTCGCTCTTCTTGTCTTTGTCCTTCTTGTCCTTTTTGTCGGAGTCTTTCTTGTCGGAGTTCTTTTTGTCCGCGTCTTTGTTGTCCGCGTCCTTTTTGTCGTCTTTTTTGGTTTCGTCCTTGATCTTCTCGTCGTCGCTTTCGGGGGGAACAGGGGATTCTCCGTATTTGGCCAGAACGACCACGTAGGCAGCGGTGGTCTGTGCGCGGTCGAGCGAAGAGAGATCGATGCCGGCCTTGGAGGGGCCGTCGTCGGTGGAGGCGAGGAAGTAGAGATACTTGCCGTTGGGGTCGAAGACGGGGCTGAAGGCATCGCTCATGCCGTCGGTGACCTGGGTGGATTTGTGGGTTTCGAGGGAGTAAACGAAGATGGCGCGCAACTGGTTGTCGAGGTCGCGGTGATAGGCGAGCCACTTTGAGTCTGGCGACCAGGCAGGGCCGAAGTCGGGGCCGAAGCTGCCGTAGATGAGTTTGTCGACCAGCACGGGCTTACCCGCCGGCACATCCACGGTCCAGAGGCGCAGGTGTTTATCGAAGTAGGCGATGTGTTTGGAGTCGGGCGACCAGGTGGGGCTATAGAAGAAGCTGGGCTGGGGACCGAGGTCGATGACGGTGGGGGGCTTGAAGCCGGTCTGATCGTGGAGGTAGAGCTGGTATTCGCCGGAGGCGTCGGAGAAGTAGGCGATGGTCTTGCCGTCGGGGCTCCAGGAGGGGTCGCGTTCGGCCACGCCGGGGGTCGCGGTCAGATTGCGGGTGTCGCCCTTCTCGCCGGGGACGGTGAAGATTTCTCCGTGGGCCTCGAAGACGGCGCGGGCGCCGGTGGGGGAAAGCTGGGCGTTCTGAATCTCGTCGGGAGTCAGGTTGACGCGGTGAGGCGCAAGTCCGGCCAGTTCGCCGTGGAGCTGAATGGAGACGGTCTGTTCGGCGTTGGTGGCCAGGTCGAGCAGGTGGATGGACCCGAACTGCTCGTAGACGATTGCGCCGGGGCCAGCCTGGAAGGACTTCAGATCAAAATTGGTGTTGGGACCTGTGCTGGATACGACCTGCCTGACTTCCTTCGAGAAAGGTTCGTAACGAAAGAGTGTGACGGGACCGGTGCGGTCGGAGAGGAAGTAGATAGACTCGCCGATCCAGACGGGGTTGGAGTCGTTGGAGTTTTCGCGCGGCACCTTTTGCAGGTCGAGGGTCTTGAGGTTAACGATCCAGATGGGGGTGGTCTGGCCTCCGGCGTAGCGCTTCCAGGCGGGTTCCCATTTGGTGAAGGGCTGGTAGGCGATCGATTGTCCGTCTGGCGAGAATGAACCCTCGAAGCCGGAGGGGAGCGGCAGCGGTTCAGGGAGGCCTGAGCCGTCGGCGTGGACGCGGAAGAGCTTGAAGTAGTGGCGGAAACTGGAGGCCATGCTGAAGATCAGGACGTCTTTGCCGTCGGGGCTCCAACCGACGACGCCACTGCCGCCGGGATGCCAGGTGATGCGGCGGGGAATGCCGCCGGCAGCCGGAATGACGTAGGCATCGGTGTTGCCGTTGAGGCGGGCCGAGTAGGCAATCCACGCGCCGTCGGGTGAGTAGAACGGACCTTCACTCACCTTCCCATCCGAAGTCAGCCGCTCGGCTTCGCCGCCCTGGCGGCCGACGGTCCAAATGTCGTCGGCGTAGCGGAAGGCGATGTGGTCCTGGTTGAGCGATGGGTTGCGGAGCAGCAGCGCCGGCTGGGAGGGGGCTGCCATGGAAGAAGCCTGCGCGGAGGCGGGAACGGGAAGAAGCAGGGTTAGCGTGAGCAAGGGTAGTGCAAGGCGGAAGTGGGCGCGAATCATTGAGCCTCCATAGGGATGGTCGGTCGCAGAATTGAATTCGTGAAGCTGAGCGGAAGTGCGCGCAGATTCATGCTACGACTTAACGGGGACGAATGTTTCTGGAAAATGCCTGTTTTGATTGGTTTGTGGCGATTTTTTTGAGGAGCCGGAACCTGCCGGCGAGCCTTTGCGTATCAGGTCAGGGGAGCGATCGCTTGGTCCGCGCATGGTTTTTTGACGCGGAGGAGGCGCAATGGGCTTGCGCTACGTCCTTAAGAAGAGTGAGGAATTGCGTACACTGAGGGAACCGGGCCGGATGAAGTTGTGCGACAGAAAGCAGGAACATGCTTTTCAGTGAGGCCGTTAAACTCGCGCTGCAGTCCTTGTGGGCCAACAAGATGCGCACTGTGCTGACGCTGATCGGCGTGGTGATGGCGGTGGCCTCGATCATCATGGTCGTGACGCTGGTGAACGGCGCCAACAAGTACGTCAGTACGAAGCTATCGGGCTACGGCGCCGATGTGTTCACGGTCAACCGGATGTCGAGCGTGATCTTCAACGCGGACGACTATTTTCGATACCAGAAGCGCAAGATTCTGCGCTTTGAGGACTATCAGGCGATTCGCGACAACTGTACGGAGTGCGGTGAGGTGGGCGCGATGCTGAACCGCTATACCAATGTGGTCTCCAACGGCCACTCGAGCAACAATTCCGGTGTGCGGGGCTACACCTGGACGATGCTCGGGCTGAACAACATTGACATTGCGCTGGGCCGCGGCTTTACCCAGGCCGACGAGGATCACGGCACTCACGACGCGATCGTGGGATACGACATTGTAGACAACCTGCTGGGCGACGGCGACCCGATCGGCAAGGAGATACGGGTCGACGGCATCCCCTACACCATCGTGGGCGTGGGAGACCGGCAGGGAAAAACGCTGGGCCAGTCGCAGGACAACTGGGTGGCCGTTCCGATCACCACCTACCAGCAGACATACGGGTACAACGACTCGGTGGACATCTATGCTCGGGCCAACGGCAACGCCGCCGCAATGGAGCGGGCCAAGGATGAAGTTCGCGTGCTGATGCGCACCCGCCGCCATGACGCTCCCGATCAGGCTGACGACTTCGAGATCGAAACCAACGACACTTTTCTGGACATCTGGAAGCAGATCAGCAGCATCTTTGCCACGGTGGTTCTGGGCCTGGCTTCGATTTCGCTGGTGGTGGGCGGCATCGTCATCATGAACATCATGCTGGTGAGCGTGACGGAACGCACACGCGAGATCGGCGTGCGCAAGGCGCTGGGCGCCCGGCAGCGCGACGTGCTGCTGCAGTTCCTCATTGAAAGCGGAACCATGGCACTGCTGGGCGGAGCGATCGGCGTGCTGTGCGGCATCGGGATCGGCAAGCTGATCACGCTGGTCGTGGGCTTTCCAACCAATGCGCCGCTGTGGGTGATCTTTCTGGGACTATTTCTCGCTCTCGCAGTTGGCATCTTCTTCGGCGTTTATCCTGCAAGCAAGGCCGCGAAACTGGACCCGGTGGTGGCACTCAGAGCGGAGCTCTGAGTGCAGCTGTCAGCCATCAGCCGTCAGCTGTCAGCGAATAGCTAGCAGTTATCAGCAATAGGGAGCTCGACAAATATGGCGCAATCTTTTCGGGAGCTATTGGTTTGGCAGAGAGCAATGCAGTTGACGGTTGCGATCTATCGTCTCACCCAGGGCTTCCCACGCGAAGAAGTCTACGGCTTGACGAGCCAAATACGGCGCGCCGCTGTTTCCATACCTAGCAACATCGCAGAAGGGCATGGACGGCTGAATGGCAGCGAGTTTCGGCAGTTCTTGGGTATCGCTCGAGGTTCTAATTTTGAGTTGC
>Ga0302140_10000293_pt1 | contig 61541 bp, 59 predicted proteins | sample I_Bog_E1_1_FD_202095 | JGI IMG/M metagenome (GOLD analysis project Ga0302140, IMG submission 202095) | Peat permafrost microbial communities from Stordalen Mire near Abisko, Sweden - I_Bog_E1_1 | ecosystem: Environmental > Terrestrial > Soil > Wetlands > Peat | place: Sweden: Abisko, Stordalen...
CACCAGGCTAACCGTTGACCGGAGGCACCAGCGTCTTCAGAAACTCGTGCGCAACCCGGAAGCCGCGCTTGTACTGATCGGTGAAATCTCCGTTGGCGTACGCCGGATAGTAGAAATTGTCTTCATTCTCGATGTTCATCGCGCCCTTGTAACCCACTTCCGACAAAACCGAGAAGAACCCCTTCCAATCCACCGAACCGTAGCCCGGCACGCGGAACCGCCACCAGTTCTGCTTGTTTACCGGCTGAATGCCGCCGCGTTTCACCAGGTGCCACAGAATCTCGGTGTCTTTCAGGTGCACGTCGTAAATCTTATCGGCGAATTCCCGAGCAGCCGCCACTTCGTCCATCATCTGCCAGACCAGATGCGAGGGATCGAACTGCAAGCCCACATTCGGACTATTATTGAACTTCTTAAACAGCGCATCCCAGCCCACAGGGCCCGTCGCAATATTGGGTCCGCCAGCGTACGGCTCCCAAAGGATGCGAACTTTGTTCTTCTCGCACGCCGCGAAATAGCGCTCCGTGTAGACGCGCTCAATCTCATCCACCTGCTGCTGCAGGGGCTGGCCCGGAATCGTTCCCGATTGCCCGCCCAGATTCGCCACGCCCAGCTTACCCGCCAGGTCGATCATCTTCAGCGTGTACAGAGCCTGTTTCTCGCGCTTGGCGGGGTCCGGATCGATGTGATTACCATCGCAGCCAAGCGACGAAACCAGGATCCCTGCCTTTGCGATCTTGTCCTTCATGGCGGCAATGGCGGCATCGTCCAGTTTGTCCGGATCCAGCCGCAGTTCCATGCTCGTGAAACCCTCGGCTTTCATGAACTCCAGGTTCGCGTCGGAATAGCTGATAAATGCGCCAAGTTTCGGCTTCCAGTTGGGCGGAGGCTGCCTTTGAGCCTTGACCACCGCTGCGGCGGAGAGCGCCGTGAGTACACTACGTCGGGTAATAGTCACCAGACGAAGATACAGCCTGGGACGGGTCAATTGCAAGCCCCGACCGGGTCCGCACCGAGCCTCGCTACTGAGTCGGCTCGAAATAGCCGCGCCGCCAGGAGGCCGAAAGTTTAGGCATCCCCCGCGGCGGAACCACCTTCACCACAATCGACCGGTATTTCCCGTCGCGGTTCGCATTCGCGGGGCTGTAACCCAGCAGATAAGTGTTACGCAATTCAATACCGATCTTCGCCGCCACATCGACCAGATCGCGCAGGCCAACCTCAAAGTGCCTGCCGCCGGTCAATTCCGCCAGGCGCGTGAGCAAGACGGGATCGTCGTTGATATCGCCACCGCCGGTGAAGATTCCCATGGCGTAGATCTGCACATCGGATTCCCGCACCCGGTTCTTCACTTCCGTTTCCGTGTAACGGCTGTGATTGTCGCCGCCGTCGGAGAGCAAAATCAGTGCCTTACGCGGATGGGTCGCCTTCTTCATTTCATTGACCGCGAGCGTCACTCCATCGAGCAGCGCGGTGTTGCCTTTAGATCGCGCCGTCAGGATCTCTTCTTCAATCCTCCCGAGGTTGTGCGTGAACGGCAGAACCAACTGCGGCCGGTCGCTGAACTCGACCAAAAAAGCTTCGTCTTCCGGATTCGCCGACTTGAAAAACTCCACCACGGCCTGCCGCGAAACCGCCAGATTGCCGCCCATGCTGCCACTGGTATCAAGCACAATACCGATCGACAGCGGCGAATCTTCGCTTCCGAACGACGTGATCTTTTGCTGGACTCCGTTTTCGAGGACCTGAAAATTCTCCGCTTCGAGGCCGGTGACCATACGCGTAAGCGGATCGAGCACCGTGACCGGCACCAGTACGAGGTTGGAATCGACGCGAATTGTGGCCTTTGGCAGAGGAGGCGGCTCGTCTTGCTGAGGCGCTGGTTGTGATGCCGGAGGAGACGCCGTCCGCGAACGAGGTGTGATAGTGGCCTGGCCGAACAAACCGGCCGCGGCAACAATGGCAATCAAATATCGGGGACGCATTCAGCTTCAAGATTACCCCGAAACGGCGGATTGCATTGTATCCTCGCGCTACGATGGTGCACATGACGCGGAAAACGCTCTTCCCTGCCCTGCCGGCGATTGCGCTTATGGTCGGCATTGCGCTGGCCCAGCCCGCCGCCGACATTGCCGCGCGAACGGCACGCTGGAAAACGGTCCGGATGCCGCTCCATCCCGAAAGCCTCACCGCACGCGACCGCCAAATGGTGGATAAACTCGTGGAAGCCTGCCGGCTGCTGAACGATGTCTACTGGCGTCAGAGCGACGCCGCGGGGCTGGCGCTCTATCTCAAAACCACCAACCCGCAGGTGAAACAACTGCTCAACATCAACGGCAGCCGCTGGGATCTGATCGATAGCAAGCCGTTCTTCGGCACCGGCCCGCAGCCGCCCGGGCGCGACCTTTATCCGCACGATCTGACGCGCGAGCAAATCGAGCAATACGTCGCGCAGCATCCCGCGGACAAGGCCGCCATTTACAGCGGCTACACGGTTATAAAGCGCCAGGGCGAGAAGCTGATCGCCGTCCCCTACCACGAGGAATACCGGACTCTGCTGACGCCCATGGCCCAGGCCCTGCGCGATGCCGCCGCCCTGAGCAACGATGCCGCCTTTGCCAACTTCCTTCGCCTCCGCGCTGATGCGCTGCTGAGCGACGACTACTACAAGAGCGACCTCGCCTGGGTTGACCTGAAAGATCCGAAAGTCGACGTGATCTTCGCGCCCTACGAAACCTATCTCGACGATTTGCTCGGCGTCAAAACGTCATACGGGGCTTCGGTTCTGATTCGCAATGAGGCGGAAAGCATGAAGCTGGCGGTCTACCAGCAGTACGTTCCGCGCATACAGGATGCCCTGCCGCTCGATGCCGCCGATCGTCCGTCGAAAGCCGGCCAGCCAACCCCGATGGAAGTGATGGACGCGCCCTACCGCGCGGGCGACCTGCGTTATGGCTATCAGGCGGTGGCCGATAATCTGCCCAACGATCCGCGTATCCATCAGGAAAAGGGCACGAAGAAAATCTTCTTTAAGAACTTCATGGATGCGCGCGTTGATAACGTGATCGTGCCGATCGGCAGGAAACTACTGCAGCCCGCGCAGGCCGCGAAGGTGACCGGCGAAGGGACCATGGCTTTCGCGGTGATGCATGAGATTTCGCACGGACTGGGCCCGGCCTATTCGCGCGCGAACGGAAAGCAGGTACCAATCACTGAGGCCCTGGGCCCGGTATACGGCGGTCTCGAAGAAGCAAAGGCCGACGTAACCGGCATGTTCGGCCTGCACCTGTTGGTGGCGCAGGGCGCGATGCCGAAGGAGCGTCTCGAAGAGTATTACGCGTCGTACGTGGGCGGCGTTTTCCGCACGCTGCGTTTTGGCACCGGCGAAGCGCACGGCAAAGCGATGCTGATGGAGTTCAACGTGTTGCTGGAGAGCAAGGCGCTCTCGATGGTTTCAGGCCGTTATGTGATCGATTACGCGCGCATGCCGGACGCGCTCGCAGGTATTTCGAAACAACTGCTCGGCTTCGAAGCGCGCGGAGATCGCGCCGGTGCCGAGGCATGGTTCGCGAAGTATGGCAAGGTCCCGGCAGAGTTGCAAACGGCTTTGGACGGCACAAAGGAGATACCGGTGGACATTTCGCCGGTCTTTTCGTTCCCGGATAATCTTCGGTGAACGATAGCCGGCTCTGATTCGACGAGAGACGCAACTACCGGTTACACAATTTGATCAGGTTCAGACGGGCTAGTCGGATATGGTCCTTTTGGCAGTGGAAGCGGACGGGCCGGATCGACGTACTGAAAACACGTTCTGATTATGAAGTCGGTCGATTCCATTGGAACCCAGTCCTCATACGCCATACTCATCGCGCCGCCGATGATCTTGTCTTTTTCTTCCTTCGACCGTGCATTCTTGAGCAGTTGTTCCAAATAACGCATGGTGAAGTACAAGCGAACATCATTCGGCATAGGCTTTTTTGAAACCCTTGTACTCCACCAAAGACGCACGTCCATCCAGTTCACGGCCCTTCAATTAGACCATATTGGCGGTTAGCGCCACCGGCGTTCGGGTCCACCTTCAACGGTTCAGATTCGGATTGCCGGTTACTAGCGATTGGAATCAAAATGACAGCAAAACTTGTCCACGTGGTTCAGAATCGACCGCCTCGATTCCTTCCTAAATATCGGCCAATCTTTCTCAAAAAAAGGTGACCCGATTCGGTTGCTGATGCGATATGCTGGACTCGAAGGCACCTTAAAACCGTCACAAAACACCAATAAACATAGGAGATTATTGAGATCATGACCAGAGCGGAACTCATTGCGATTATACGTAACAAGTACGAATCATTTCTGCGCCGCGGCAAGGCAATCATTGAGGCGTGTAATGATTACGGCCTTGAACAAATACAGCTTGCAGAACTGGCGTCGGTTTCGCAGGAGACGATAAGCAAACTCAAAAAGTGCTATGAAAACTCAAGCGAAGAGGCTCGTGGCCTTTGCGATGATATTCAAATAGACATGTTGGCGTTTTATGAACTTGGGCTGTACGTTCCTTTGTCCGACCAGACACGTGTCATTGCATTGGCTGGCGATTTAGGAAAGGAGCGGGAGAGCAAGCGGCCTATCCACCGGATTGGCTGGCAAGGTCGGCAAAGTCTACGAGGGCGGATAACGACTCAGGACATGCGAAACGCCATCAGAGAGTTCAAGGACAAAAAGAGAGAAGTGAGGCCAGAACTCAGCGCTATCCGATCCAAAGTAGGACGCAAGGGCGGCAAAGCTCCAAAGTCAACACCATCCGGTTTCCTTGCCATGTCGCCCGAAACAAGAGACGCCGTTAGCAGGATGGGCGTACAGGCAAGACGTGGTATGACTCTTACAATTCGTCTGGATAAACGCCTATGCTTTCTGGATGATTGCCGAGCCAAGCCGTGTCCAATCAGGATCAAGGCCTTTGGCGTAAACTACGACGCATGTTGTTGGTCACACGCAATGATTATTTGCAGCGACAAGCTGGACGAAGCGGAAGCAAACTCATGAGCTACGGAACCGGCTTTCGTCAAAATGTTTCCCCGAAACAACACTCTACTGGGAATAGGGCACTCATGAAAAATTCCGTAACGCCGGCGCTCTTCGCGCCCTCGACTCAAACACCTTGGTCACACATAACGATTCGACACCGTTCGAGGGCCGAATGTTTCGCAATCACGGAATCAGCACATCCAGATAACCGGCATCCCGATTGAAAACCGGAATCGCCAGATCCGTTTCCCACCCTTTACCGTCGGCGCTTCGGCGCACCACACGGCCGCGCTTGAAATCTGCCGGCTGTTTCGCCCAGTTGACGCCCTTCGCGAACAGCATCTCGTGCTTCTCCGTATTCGATTTCCCCACCAGTTCGGCGTGAGGGTAATGCGCTGACGCAAGCATGTTAAGACTGTTCGCGGAGGCATCCAATTGCCGCCAGAGAAAATACTTTTCCACTTCGGTCTTTTGCGAAATCACCAGCACGCGCGAATCAAACGCCGCAATCTTATCGCTCGGAAACGCGCGATTGAAATACGCTGTGAAAAGACTCGCCGACACCGACACCATCTTCTGCACATTGCCATCGAACCACAACGGAGCATTCTCTTTTTCAAAATCGGTGAGCAGAAAAGAATACTCATCGCTTTGCCCGTAAGCGAACCGGCAGCCGATCATCTCCTGGCAAAGTGACAACGCCGCGCTATCCAGCGCATCCGCCAGCAGCCGTGAATACGGCCGTTCCAGATTCTTCGTAAACGTATGGAAACTCCGGCCATCGATGCGAATGACCACGTAAGACCGCCGTGGCAGAACAAGACGCAATGCATCTTCGTAATCCTGCTTCATGCGCCGTCCGAGATCGTCTTTCACATGGCCATTGTTGCATTGAAGTGTGCCACCATCAGGCTGTGCGTGTAGTTCTCGACACCAATATCCTGGTTTCCGCCTGCTGGAAGCCCGGCGGACTCGAAGCTCAGGTCGCGGACCTGGCGATTGCCGGCCAAATCACGGCCTGCGTTTCGCCGGAAGTACTCGCGGAATACTGCGACGTGCTGTCGCGCCCCAAACTCGCTGCAATCGGCGACCGTGCGCACCAATTGCTGGCTGCATTCGAGCGCATCGCCGTCTGCGTGGAACCCACCGCCGCAATCACGGATTCAATCGACGACGACGATAACCGTTTCCTCGAATGCGCCACGGCCGCCGCAGCCGATTACCTGATCACCGGCAACCTCCGCCACTATCCGGCTATATTGACCGCGCCGCACGGCACAATTCGCATAATGAATACGCGCACATTCCTCAATGAAGCGTGCATCCCGCTAAAGTAGTGGTGTGAGTGAAAGCGCAGCAAACCAATCGGAGAAACCAAGAGTACTGGTCGTAGATGACGACGACAGCCAGCGATCCGCCATGTCGCATCTGCTCTCCGGCTGGGGTTACGAAACGCTCACCGCCTGCGATGGCCGCGATGCGCTCGAAAAGCTGAACGCTTTCGCCGCCGATACCGTCATCACGGACCTGAACATGCCCAACCTCGACGGCGCGGGCCTTCTCGCGGAGTTGCAGAAATCCCCTGCATCGCCGCCAGCCATTGTTCTGACGGCGTTCGGCAGCGTCGAGCGGGCAGTTGAAATCGTGCGCGAACTGGGCGCGTTCTGGTATCTCGAAAAGCCCGCGCAGCCCCGCGTATTGCGGACCATTCTTGAGCGCGCGGTCGCGCAGTCGAAGCTCGCCATGCACTCGCAGCGGCTCGAAAGGCAGCTCGAAACCCGCGGCGAACTGGGTGGCCTGATCGCGCAATCTCAGGCGATGCGGATGGTCTTCACCCAGCTCGAACAGGCTGCGCCCACACGGGCCACCGTGCTGATCGGCGGCGAAACGGGTACGGGGAAAGAAGTCGCCTCGCGAGCCATCCATGATCTGAGCCCGCGCCGCGCCGGACCGTTTCTCGCGATGAATTGCGCGGCGCTGCCGGAAACGCTGATCGAAAGCGAAATGTTTGGCCACGAAAAGGGCGCTTTTACTGGCGCTGCGGAGCGGCGCGCAGGTTATTTCGAACTGGCCAATGGCGGAACTCTGCTGCTCGATGAAATCGGCGAAATGCCCGTCAGCACGCAGGCCAAGCTGCTGCGCGTCCTCGAAGAACGAAAGATCAGGCGTCTCGGTGGCACCAGAGAAATCGACGTGGATGTCCGCATCGTCGCTGCCACCAATCGCGACCTCCGCGAGGGCATTGCCAAAGGCACTTTCCGCGAAGATCTGTACTTTCGGCTGAACGTTTTCGAAGTGCATCTGCCGCCTCTGCGCGATCGCCGCGAAGATATTCCGCCCATCGCCCGCGCTCTGCTCACGGGCCTGAACAAGCGGCACGAATGCCGCGTCACAGATCTGGCGCCGGATGTATTGGCGCTGTTTGCCGATTACCCGTGGTCCGGCAACGTCCGCGAATTGCGTAACGTGCTGGAACGCGCGGTGATCCTGGCAGGTGAAGGTGTCATCCGGCGCGAACACCTGCCGCCGGGCTTCGCCGGCCTGCCGAATCGTCTGGTGGAAACCGCGTCGGGCGAAGTGACCCTGCGGCCCGGCGTCACCGTGGAAGAGGCGGAACGCCAGCTGATCCTGATGACGCTGAAGCATACCGGCGGCAACCGGGCGCGCTGCGCGGAGTTGCTCGGGCTCAGCGTCAAGACGCTGTTCAACAAGCTGAAGCAGTACAACGAACCTGACCCATGAGACTCCGCACGCGCTTGCTCGTGTTGTCTGTTTCAACGGTCGCGGTGATCGTCACGGCATTATTCGTGCAGAATCTGGATAGCCTGACGAAAACCTGGCTCGATTCCGCGGCGGAGCGCAGCACCGACACCGGACGGCTTGTTCAATCGGTAATTGTTCTCCATATTGCCGACGCCTCCGCCAGTTTGCCGGCGGCCAGCGTCGAGCAGACGAAACGAAACTGGAATCGCATTGTGGCCGGAGACAAAGACCTGGCGGACGTGCTGCTCGATCAGGCGACGATGCCGAACGACGTGATCGTCGAGATCAACATCGTCGGCGATAACGGCAAGGTAATACTTTCGTCGATTCCGTCGCGTCAAAACCAGGCCGCGCCTGTGCGCGAGAGTCTGACGTCGGTTCAGGATTCCGGGTTCCTCAGCCGGCTGGGCGCCATTGTGACGTCGAAAACCGATTACGAAACGCGCATTCCGCTGGGCATGATGGGCGACACCGAACAGCAGAAGCCCATGTTCGAAATTCAGCTGCTCGTTTCTTCGAGTTTATTGCGGGTCAAGATCATGCCGGAACTGGAGCGGTATGCCATTGTGTCGCTGCTGGCGCTGCTCGCCGCGGCGGCGCTGGCAGTGGTATCGGCGCACCTGGCGGTGTTGCCGGTGCGGCGGATCGGCAAAGCTATCGACACTTTGTCGACGGGCAGACCGCTCGGCCTGACGCTTCCCCCACCGGATCGCGAAGACAGGGAAGTCGCCGCGGTGGAATACAAACTGAGTTTGCTGGGTGAGCAGATGCAGGGAGCGCGGCGCGATGCGGACCAGATGAGGAGCGCTATCGGCACCCTGGCCCGCGGCGTAGCGCACGAAATCAGGAACCCGCTGAACGCCATCTCGCTGCGGCTCGAATCGCTGCGTATGCGCATTGCCGATGAAGTTCCCGAGGCTGAAGGAGAGATCGAACTGGTCAGCGATGAAGTGCATCGGCTGGACCGCGTGGTCCGTACCTTCCTCGATCTGAACCGCCCCATGGAACTCGACATCAAAGAATTCGACCCGGCGGAACTGGCTGCGTCAGTGCTCGAAATCATGCGGCCGGCTGCTACCGAGGCCCATGTGGAACTGCGTCTGCTCAAGCCGTCTGCTCCGTTTGTCGTCCGCGCGGACCGCGGTCTGATCGAACAGGGCCTGCTCAACATTGTGAACAACGCGATCCAGGCGCTCGGCAGCGGGAACGGCACGGATTGCCGCGTAAACACCACTGTCGCGCTCCGCGGGACCAACTGTGAAATCGCGGTGACGGATAATGGTCCTGGGATGCCACAAAACGTTCAGGAGAGAATCTTCGAGCCGTATTTCACCACGAAATCGTCCGGCTCCGGAATTGGGTTGGCAGTCACGAAGCGCGCGATGGAACTTCACCGAGGCACGATTGCCGTGAAGAGTTCCCCGGGCGAAGGCGCCACGATGATTCTGTCTTTCCCCGTCAGCGGGCGGCGCGTATGATCGTGCTCGGAAAACCGGCGTGGACCCTGCGCCTGCTCGTCGCCTGCGGATCGCTGTTGCTTTCCGTCGCCTGCCATAAGAAGGCAACGGTCCCGGTTCCAGTTGCCGCGCCTGCTGCCGCTGTTCCGGTGCGTGTTCCCACGCCAGTGCCTGCGCCAGCCCCGCCGCCGGTGGCCGCAACACCCGCTCCGCAGCCAGCGGTTCCAACCACGCCTTCCAAGCCCAGCCCGTTCCCGCCCGCAACAGCCGTAAAGCCAACTCCCGTGCCAGCGAAACCCGCACCGGCGTTAGGCGCGATTCTGACCGCCGATCAGCGCAGGAAACTGGACGCGGAGTATCAATCGGACCTGCGCCAGACCAACGACGTTCTCAATACCATCCGCGGCCGCGCGCTGACTCCGAGCCAGACGGATTCCGTGAACCGTGCGCGCGCCTTTATTCGTCAGGCCGCCCAATACCATGATCGCGATCTGACTACGGCCGCCGAACTGGCCCGCCGCGCCAGGGTTCTAACGCAGGATCTGGCTGGCGCGCATTGAGCGCACCAGCCAGATTTCGCGACGAACAGGAAACTGCAGGAGGGAGCTACTTCCTGGCCGTCGTAACCTTGGGAGTCGCCAGATATCCCTTGATAGTGTCCTTGCCCACTTCGTTCACCACAACCTCGTCGGGAGTGCGGCCACCGTTCGTCGAATAGAACTGAACAGGTTCATTGGTCGTTTTGTCTTTCTTCTCGACAAGCTTATCGTTGGACATCACCGCGATAGTATAGCGACCGTGCTTGTCGTCTGTCTTCGAAAGGCGAATCTGCACGTCGCCCACTTTCTGCAGACCGGACTTCTTCGAAATCGTGAACTCGTAGATGTTGCGATCGCCCAGCGCGCGCAACTCCTGAATTTCTTTTCCGTTGGTAGCAATCAGGCCGCTGATGACGCCCATATCGCCGGTGGCGCGCTGCAGATCGGTAGCTGTCTTATCGACCACAGCCTTCGTAGACGCCAGATCCGTCTTCACGGTATCGACCGATGCGCCCACGCCATCGATCTTCGACGACATCTGCGTGGCGGAATCGGCTGCCGCGTTCTTCACGCCAGCCAGTTCGGCGTTGATGGCATCCTGACTCTCGGCATTTTTCTGCTCCAGCGTCTTTTCCACTTTGCCTGCGACCGCCTCGGCGTGACGACGCGCGGCGTCCTGCGCCTTCGCGATGGATTGCGTCGTCTCCTGCTCGGTGCTGGAAAGCTGCGACTTCAGGTCGGTCACAGTGCCGGTTAACGACGTGTTCTGCTGCGCAATCTGATCCTGGATGGCAGCGGTCTGCGCCTTATCGGCGCTGAGTTGCTGCCGCATGTCGCTGACCTGCGAATATTGATAGAAAGAAAAACCTGCCAGCGCCACCAGTCCGACCGCGAGCGCGGGCGCCGCCCAGCTGGCTCGCTGCGTATTCACGATCACGTGCGAAGGTTCCTGGTTATTTGCTTCACGATTGAAAGAGTCGTTTGGGTTCATTTGTACAGCCTCTCTGGGCTACCTATAAAGCAAAGGAATAGCCAAACTTCGCGCGTGTGTTTTCAGCGGGATACACATCGCCGCGACAGCCTGTCGGAAAACGTTACCGGGCTTGGCCGGGACACCACCGGGAACTTATTCCGAAAACGCGATGCGCTCTGTTAGCCTGGTAGTTCCTCCCGATGATTTCCTTTTCCGGCATTAGCAAGCAATATGGCAAGCAGCTCATTTTCGTCGATACGTCGTTCCAGCTGAACCCTGGCGAGAAGGTTGGCCTGGTAGGGCCCAACGGCTCCGGCAAGACCACGCTGTTTCGTATGGTCATGGGCGAAGAATCTCCCGACGAAGGCGACGTCTCGGTCCCGAAGAAACTCACCATCGGCTACTTCCGGCAGGATGTGGAGGAAATGGCCGGGCGCTCGGTGCTCGATGAAGCCATCGCAGGGAGCGGACGCGCGGGCGATCTGCACCACGAACTCGAAGCCCTGCAGCACGCGCTCGAAGACCCGGCGCGCGCCGATGAAATGGACACCATCCTCGCGCGCTTCGGCGACGTGCAGGAAGAGTATGAGCATCTGGGCGGCTACACGCTTGAAGCGCAGGCGCGCGAAGTGCTGCACGGTCTCGCCTTCGAAGACGACCAGATCGATGGCGATGTCGGCGCGCTCTCCGGCGGCTGGAAGATGCGCGTGGCCCTGGCCCGCGTGCTGCTCGGCCGGCCCGACGTCCTGCTGATGGATGAACCGACAAACCATCTCGATCTCGAATCGATCATCTGGCTCGAACAATTTCTGAAGGATTTCAACGGCGCCCTCCTCATGACTTCGCACGATCGCGAATTCATGAACCGCATCGTATCGAAGATCGCGGAAATCGACGCGGGCGAGATCAGCGTCTATTCCGGCAACTACGATTTCTACGAACGCGAGCGCGCCATACGCGAAAACAATCAGCAGGCGGCGTTCGCGCGGCAGCAATCGATGCTGGCCAAGGAACAGCGGTTCATCGAACGCTTCAAGACTCACGCGGCGAAGGCGGCGCAGGTGCAAAGCCGGATCAAGGCGCTCGACAAGATCGAGAAGATCGAATTACCGAAGAAGCGCACGGTCGTCAAATTCGATTTCCGGGTTCCCGCGAGATCCGGCGATCAGGTCGCTGTGATGGAAGATCTCCGTAAGAGCTATGGGCCACGCGTCATCTACGATGGCTTCTCCCTGACCATACGCCGCGGTGAACGCTGGGCTGTGATGGGGCGCAACGGGGCCGGCAAGACGACGCTGCTCAAGATGATCGCGGGCGCCAGCAAGCCCGATAGCGGCACCGTGCAGCTCGGCGCAAGCCTCACGATGGGCTACTTCGCACAGCAATCGCTCGACGTGCTCGATCCGAATCTGACGATTTTCGAACAACTGCAGCAGGATTTTCCGCAGGATGGCATCGGCTCGCTCCGTTCACTCGCCGGAGCGTTTCAGTTTTCCGGCGACGACGTGGATAAAAAAATCCGCTCGCTCTCCGGCGGCGAGAAATCGCGTCTGGCCATGGCGCGGATGCTCTACAATCCGCCGAATTTCCTCGTACTCGACGAGCCGACCAACCACCTGGATCTGGCCACGAAGGAAATGCTGATCGATGCGCTCAGGGATTTCGAGGGCACCATGATTTTCGTATCCCACGACCGCACCTTTCTGCGCGGGCTCGGGTCGCGCGTACTCGAACTGGGCGGCGAAACTGGCCGCGACCGCAAACCGCGCGTGTATCCGGGATCTTATATTGAATATGTGCAGACGATCGGCCACGAAGCTCCTGGAATCTACTCATAATATGAATCCAGACCCGTACTTCTGCAATCAGTCTTGAAAGAGGAGATCCACAACGATGACACGTACAGCAAGCGCCCACTGGGCCGGCGGTTTGAAAGACGGAAAAGGCACCGTTTCGACGCAGAGCGGAGTCCTGTCCAACACGCAGTATTCTTTTGCCACCCGCTTTGAAAACGGCGCCGGCACTAACCCGGAAGAGCTGATTGCGGCCGCTCACGCCGGCTGCTTCAGCATGGCGCTATCGGGACAGCTGGGAGCCGCGGGCCTGACCGCCGAAGCGATCGACACCAAGGCCTCGCTCACGCTTGAGAAGACCGACGCCGGGTTCACCATTACAGCGATTCATCTGGATGTCACCGTGAAGATTCCCGGCGCCGACCAGGCGAAGTTCGATGAAGCCGCGCAAAACGCCAAAAAGGGCTGCCCGGTTTCGCGCGTCCTCAATGCCGCGATTACGATGGATGCCCACCTCGTAGCTTAACCGCCAAAACGAAACGGGGCTCACTTCGATTTGAAGTGAGCCCCGTTTTTACTGCCGTACGACGCGATTTATCTTTTGGGTGCGTAGCCGCCCGTGATGGTCAGAGAGATACTGCGACCGGGGAGCAAGTTCAGCTGATCGAGCGGACTCGGAGCATAGGCCACCGTTGATGTAGCTGGAACGCCCGCGGTGACTCCCACAATATTGTGACTGTTGGCCAGATTATTGATGGCCAACTGGATCTTGGTCCCGCGGAGGTATGAGGTGTTCTTCACCGTATAGTTCACAAATACGTTTACGAGGCTGAACGGATTGATCGTAATGGCCTGGTCGACGGGATACGGAACACTGATCCCGTTGATATTGTAGGTCAGCGAACCGTTATCGTTATACATCTGTCCGACACGTTTCCAGGTCAGACCGATGTCATAGTCCCGGTGCTGCCAGAGCAGATTCGCGCCTTCGATATTGCCCGGCGTATTGGTTACCCACTCGCCGCCATTCGGATAGTTGGGGCCGGTCTGGTATTTGGCCGATCCCAACGAGACATTACCGTAGAGACTCAGGCTATAGGGAAGCGCGATATTGTATTCAGCCTCGACGCCCTTCGTATTGGAAGGGCCGGTCGCGACGAAAATCGGCTCACCCGTGGTTGGATCGGTGTAAGAATCGTAACCGTTCTGGAAATGGACGTAATAGGCGTCCATATCCAGAGTGAACCGGTTCCTTTGCAGTACCGTGCCTGCCTGATAAGTCTTGGCAAGAGTCGGCTTCGGCGGCGTCAGAACGTTGGCGCCCTTCACGTCGAATACGGCGCTCACCGGAATCACGCTTCCTTCGGCGAACTGACCGTATGCCGACCACTGCTTCCAGATGCGGTAACGCGCACTCGCGTTGGGAAGCCAGTTGTTGTAGTTGATGCTGTGGGTTACGAATTGAGCGCCGCCGATGCAGTTCGGCGCTCCCGTTGCAAAATCGGTGCTGGCCGTTCCGCCGAGGCAGCCGACCGTCTTGCCGTTGTCCTGATACTGATTCAAAACCATGGAGTCATCCGCGGCCTTCACGCCGACCGTCACGACAAGTCTTTGAGTCGCGTGCAGTTCGTATTCGGCAAACGGCTGAAACATCTGGGTGACGAAATGCTCATGGAAGTTTCCGAGCGGCGTATCCTGCCCTGTGAGGATGTTGGACGGAACCTGATAGCGATCGGTATATGCCCAGTCGTACCAGGCGCCAGTGCGGAAAACGCCCCATTTCGACTCGTGGCTCACGGTCAGCGTGTCGCCGGCGTGCCGGTAGCCATTCAGCTTGTCAACACCGCTCGGCTTGGCTGTGGTGAGGCTGACGGCCGCGCCGTTCTGGTAAAACTGCTTATTCCAGTAGCGCGTTGTGTAGGCCTTGCTATCCAGCTTCCATCCGTTACCGAGATCGGATGTGTATGCGGCATATTCGAAGTCGGTCTGGACGTGATACTTGTTGTAGCCGAAGTAATACGGGTCCGGCGCACCGTTGGCCACCGGGCAGTTGAGCGTCACAGTGCTACAGGTTGGTGTGCTATCCAACAGGTAGTTATCGCCGTACGCCGCGACCTGTGCGCGCGTCGGATTCGTCGTGTTCGGCGTATTGTTGAAGATATCCACCACGCCGCCGTACAGACTGAGGCTCGACTTCGCCGAGAATCGGTGCTGATACTTGCCGTAGCCGGCGTCCCGCTTCTGGTCGTTGTATGTCTGATACCCGTCCGACGTCATCGCGTTGATATTGAGCAGGACGGAATCCTGCTTTTTGGGACCAATGAGGCCGGATTCCAGATCGAGCGAGTACAGCTTCGTGTTGAAGGAGCCAATCGAAAACGTTCCGCGAATATCGGGGTCCGCCTGCAGTTCCGGCGACTTCATGTTGATGGAGCCGCCGAAGTTGGTGGGGCCGAAGTCCGAGGCATTGCCCGGGCTGCGGTCGAAATCCGTCGAACTGATCCACTGGGAAGGGAAACTGGCCCACGAATGGTGCGTCGGACTATTCGTGTCCTCGAACGGAATGCCGTCGAAGGTCATTGTGTACTGCCCGTCGGAGAAGCCGCGGAAGTAGGTCTTACCCTGCCCGAGGCCGATTCCGTTCGGGTTCAGGCTGAAGGCGCCCGGCGCCTGCTCCATCACCTCGGCGAAATCCGCCACCGGCGCCATGAAGTTCTGAATCACGGCGCTGCTGATTTCCGTGCGGGCGGTTGTCGCGTTGAGCGTATTGCCCATCGGAGATGTCTCTACCGCTGCCAGGTACTGTTCCTGGACAGATACCGAATTCGAGACAGCGTCTACATTCAGAGTGATCGACAGATTGTCGGATCCGGTTGCGGAAGGGTCGACTCCGCGGCGCACGCTCAGCGCAAAACCGGGTGAAGTGGTCTCGATCGAGTAGGCGCCGGCGGATAGTCCATCGACGGAAAAATGGCCAGTTGCATCGGATGTTACAGTGCGGCTGAATGAGGGTGTATCGTTCTTTAAGTTCAGCGAAGCTCCCGCAATCGGCTTTCCGGACTGATCCAGAACAGTTCCGCCGAGCGTCGCTCCGCCCTGCTGCGCACTAAGTCGAGCCGTCCCGGCGGTTAAAAGCAGGATACACGCGGTGAAAGCGGCTAATTTGAACACACGTCTGGTTTTCATCAACATAAAAGGAATTTGCCCTCTGAGCTAAACTTGAGTTATTCCAAATGGTAGCCAGCGAATGTGGCAATACCATTACTTTGATGTGAAGAAACGAACGTGTTAGTAACTGGATTGTTATGTCTGGTTATAGCCGCTTGATTCGAATGTTACGAAACCATGTCTCCGCGGAATGATTCTGCAAACTGATTGGTCCTTCTTCGTGAATGGCTCCGTGGTCGTCCGCCGCCATATCGGATCGCAGTAACTTCTCCACCTCCGGCGCATCGGTTTCAAACACAACTACCCGCTGCCCGTTCAGCCAGTGTTCGACATGTTTGCCAGTCGCCACAATGCGCGATTCGTTGAACGCGCCGATACGAGGGGGCACCCTCGGCGAAGGCGCAATGAGCGAGTAAAGCGACCCCGCCACGCGACGCGGATCGGACGCCGCATCCGGATCTTTATCATCCGCCAGCTGGTACTCAAGCCCGCGAGCCCGGGCCTGCCGGCCTTCCGCATTGACCCACTCATCCACTTTCTGGATCTTATACTTCACGCCGGAATTGCCACGTTCCAAAAGCTTCCAGTCGAAGCGCAGATCGAACGATCGGAACGTTTCCACCGTCCGCATATCCTGAAAACCATCCGCACGCACCAGCGCCTTCAGGCAATTGTCTTCGATCGTCCAGCAGTTCGAAGGGAACGACTTGCCCGTGATTTCCTGCCAGCCACGCGGCGTCGCGCAGTCAAACAAAAGCATCCAGCCGTCGCGGCGCTCATCGCTGGTGAGCCGATTGGAAACAGCCTGCCCCCGCGCTGAACGGCCATAAGATGTACCTGAAGGCAGTACCTGATGCGTTCGGAAACGACATAGACTACGCGCAACTGGTGAAGGTCTACGGGATCGACCCGGAAGGCGAGAAGCGGTACAGCCCCGCTATCTGCACATCATGCGAGAGCCATCCGATAATCGGCGCTCCTGACCCGGCCCATGTCAACACGTCCTATGTAGAGCGCGCCAATCTCACGATGAGGATGAGGATGCGCCGGTTCACCCGGCTGACTAACGGCTTCTCGAAGAAATTTGACAATCATGCCGCGATGGTGGCGCTCCACTTCATGCACTACAACTTTGCGAGAATCCACAAAACGCTGAGGATCGCTCCCGCAATGGCCGCAGGCATTTCCGACCGCTTATGGTCGCTGGAAGATATCGCCGCCCTAGCTGCGTGATAGGATCGCATGGAATGAGCCGATTCACATTTCGCGATCCAGAACGGCGTGAAATTGAGCCCTCTGTTTGGCTGAACACGTTGGTTGCCCGCTATAACGAGTGGGGCGCTCGTCACGGAAACAGGGACAATCGAGTGTATTTCGAACTGATCGCTAAGCAGGGCAGCTTGTCAGGCGATGATTTTGAACAGATCGGGCAGTGGAAGGAGCAGTGTTGGCCACCAAATCTCGGCAGATGGAAAACCGGAACGCCTGCTGCATACGACGTATGGATGCAGGCTAAGGCGACATTACCAATCTGTCCGGACAAAAACGGCGTAGCTGCGTTCTTGAAGGACTGGTCCGAGAGACGTTCTTTGGCCTCGCACAAGCAGAGGAAAGACGGGCAACCTTTCACGCAGGCGTTCGGCGTATCTCGGGCTACCACGTTGCTGCATTTCGTCAGCGGCGGTTTTTATCCGATTCTGGACTCAACTGTCCAGGCGTCGCTAGTCCGATTAGGTTCACCGGTTGATAACACCATCGGCGAATACGTGAACATCTTCTGCCCCTTATTTTTGGAACTGGCCTCGGTTTGTGGCCTGTCTGGAACGGAGGGATTGCGACAACTTGACAATGCGCTCATGACCTACGCCAGCGATTAACTCTCCCGGCGTTTCAAACTGAGACACTACCAACAAGCCGTAAGCCCTGCCAGGTAACCCGTAAAGCGTCTTCTTGTCACTTTGATATAGTACCGGCAATGAACAGGCGCGACTTTCTGCACAACACTCTTCGGGCGGCCACCGGTGCGCTCTTCACCGGCGAGTTCGCGCATGCCGCCGCCGCTCTGCGGAAAAAGGTGAAGATCACCGACGTCAAATGCATGATCGTCCGCGGAACCTGGGACTGGAATCTCATCAAAGTCGAAACCGATTCCGGACTCTACGGCATCGGCGAAGCCTACTGGGGCTGGGGCGTAAAAGATCTCGTCGTCAATAAAATGAAGGGCATCGTCCTCGGCGAAGATCCGCTCAACGTCGACAAACTTTATACGAAGATGCTGATGCAAAGCGCGGGCGCCGGCGCCATCGGCGGAGCTACCGTGTCAGCCGCCAGCGGGATTGAAATCGCGCTCTGGGATCTCTGCGGCCGCATTCTCGAAACGCCGGTCTGCAATCTGCTCGGCGGCCGCTTTCGCGACCGTATCCGTTTTTATCGCACGCTGCAAACGCCGCCCGTCGTCACCGACCCGGCTTCGTGGCGCGAACAGGCCCAGGCCGCCCGCGCGGAGAAATGGGGCTGGACTGCCTTCAAGTTTCAGGGCGACGGCATCCCCACAAAGACCGATCCGGAATTCAAGGAGCCCGGCCACGATCCCTACGGCCGAGCCCTCACCAACAAAGACTATGGCCGCATCGTCAACACCATGTCGGCCCTACGCCAAACGCTCGGCCCGGATACCGATTTCGCCATCGAATGCCACTGGCGCTACGACACGCAGGATGTGATTCGTCTCGGCCGCGAACTGGAGCCGCTTCATCCGATGTGGCTCGAAGATCCCGTCCCGCCCGACAACATCGAAGCCATGGCGCGCGTCACTCATTCCATCGGCATCCCCGTCTGCACCGGCGAGAATCTCTACGGCCGCCAGGGCTTTCGCCGCCTGATCGAAGAACAGGCAACCTCCGGCGTCCACATCGATATTCCGAAATCCGGCGGCCTGCTCGAATCGAAAAAGATTTCCGACGACGCCGAAATGTATTACATCTGGACCGCCTGCCACAATCCCGCCAGCCCGCTCGGAACCATCGCGTCATGCCACGCCGCGTCGGCCATGCGCGACTTCCGTATTCATGAACTGGCCAACTGGATAGACTGGTGGCCCGATCTCGTCATCCACGAAGGGCCGTTCTGGAAAGACGGCTATTTCACAATTGAAGATAAACCGGGCTACGGCGTGGAACTGAATCCGGACGTCGCGAAGGCGCACCTGGCGCCCGGCGAAGCCTGGTGGGGCTAAGACGGCTGGCGCTTACTCCAGTTCGTCCAGAACAACCCTGATATCCGGATTATTGGTGGTCAGCACGCCGTCGCGCACTTCACGAATCCCGGCCGATGAATATACATACGTCTGACGCGTTCGCGGATTGATGAGCCACACATAGCTCACTCCGAACGACAGGTAATCGTCGATTCTCTCCTGCATTTCCGTCAGCCGGTCACTGGGCGACAGAATCTCGACACAAAGAAACGGCGGCTTCGTAATGATCGGGCCATCAGGCGGACCTCCCGCGATGACCGTAATATCAGGCACACGGAAACGGCGCGCCTTCACCTGTACGCGCTGTTCGGGCACGACGACGATGCTCCACTGCTTTTCCCGACTAAACAAGTACTGGCTTAACAGCATTTGCAGCCGGCTATGATCCCACTCGCCCACGTTTCTCTCCAGAAGTTCGCCATCCAGGTAGTCGCAGTCCGGGCGATAGCTCGTGTTCAGGTATTCTTTCAGCGAGACAGAGGTCGCAGTAGACATCTCTTAAACATTATCGAACAAACTCCTCCACCCGCGCCATCACCCGCGCCACCACCTCATCCTCATCCCCGAATCCGCGCACAACCTCCAGCCCCGGCTCCTGTCGGAACCATGTCATCTGACGTTTCGCGTACTGCCGCGTATCCCGCTTCGAATAGAAGATCGCATCTTTCACCGACAATTCCCCGCGAACCACCTGCAGCGCCTGTTTATACCCGATCGATTCAAACGGCTTCGCACTCGCCGGAACGCCCCGCGCCAGAATAGCCTCCGTTTCCACCACCAGACCGCCCGCAAACATCGCTTCCACGCGAGCCTCCAGCCGCGCCACCAGCTTCTCCCGATCCGGAAACAGCCCGATCTTCAGCACCTTGTATCCGGTCAGAGCGTCCCGGCCCCGGGCGAAAACTTCCGCCGCCGGCCGCCGCGCGCTCAGACAAATCTCCAGCGCCCGCATGGTCTTCGGTACATCGTTCGGATGCAGCCGGGCAGCCGTAGCCGCGTCAAATCGCCGCAACAACCGGTGCACTGCGCCCGGACGCCGCGCCTCCCTGGCCGCCAGCCGTTCGCGCAACCCCGCGTTCCTCGCCGGACCCGGCGCCAACCCCTCCACCAGCGCCCGCAGATAGAAACCAGTGCCACCCACCACGATCGGCAACCGTCCGCGCCCTGTAATTTCGTGTAAAACAATCCGCGCCGCCCTGGCAAATTCACCGGCGGTGAATACCTGATCGGGTTCGAGCGCGTCAATCAGATGGTGAGGAATTCCACGCCATTCGCGTTCCGGCAGCTTTGCCGTACCGATGTTGAAGTATCTAAAGACCTGCACCGAGTCGCAGTTGACGATTTCTCCGTGAAAACGCTCGGCCAGACGCAGGGCCAGTTCGCTTTTACCGGACCCCGTCGGTCCGGCCACCGCAACCAGCGCCGCGTCGGGCGTCCGCCGCAAGTGCTGGAAAGGTGATTCCGATAACAATGATTCAGGCATTTTCGGCTTTGGCGTTATACAATGATGACAATACGACCCGTGCGTTGCGGAACCGAGTCCGGAACTCCGTTTTCACCGGGCAAGGAAGGCGATATTTCACTATGAATTGCCGCACGCATACCGCGTTTCTGATTTTCGGCCTGGCGTGCTTTGCCGCCGCGATTCCCGCGTATTCGCAGACGCCTGCCGCGCCGGCTCCTTCCGCCGCCCCAGGCAGTCAGGCTGACGCTTATTACAACTATTCAATGGCCCACGTCTACGCTGAAGAGGCCTCCAAATTCGGTGGGCGCGCGGAATACGTCAATAAAGCGATCGACTACTACAAGAAGGCCATCGCGCTCGATCCTTCCGCCAGCGTGATCGGCGAGGAACTGGCCGAATTTTACCTGAAGGCCGGTAACGTCGAAAAGGCGGTCGCACTCGCCGACCAGCTCATCAAAGACAATCCGAACGACGCCAATGCCAATAAGATTCTCGCCCGCATGTATGCCGCCCAGCTGGATCCCGATCAGGGCAAGGTGGATGAAACCGCTCTAAACAAGGCGATCCAGTATTATCGGCGCGCCGCCGATATCGATCCGAAGGATGTCGAAAGCCTCTCCTCGCTCGCGCACCTCTATCGCGTGGCCCGGAAGGATGCACTGGCCGAAAACGCCTACAAGGCGGTCATCGCGCTCGATGCCGGCGACGACGATGCCCTGACCGGGCTGGCTATGCTCTACGCCGGCCGCGGCGATTTTGCCGGAGCCATTGCGCTTCTCGAACCCGTGACCGGTGAAGAAGCCGACCCGAACACCATACAGGTCCTCGCCGAACTCTACGAAGACAGCCACGATTTCGGCAAAGCCGCCGATACCTGGAAACGCCTCCTCCCCATCGCCAACGGCACTCAGGTGCGCCACAAATATTGCGACGACCTGCTGAAAACCAATCGCATCGATGAAGCCGTCAACGCCTGGCAGGAACTGGCCGCCGCTGAACCGAAAAACGTCGACGATCTCATCGAACTGGCGGATCTGTGGAGCACCAAACATAACTACGCCAAAGCCCACGAGGCCCTCAATAAGGCCAAAGCCATTGAAAACAGCATCGGCGTCCGTATGGCCGAGGCCGAATTGATGGATGCCGAAGGCAAAACCCCCGATGGCATCGCCACCGTGGACGAGATCCTCAAGGAAACGAAAAAGACCGTCTACACCGATGCCGAACGCATGGAACGCATCGGTATGCTGCGCTCGCTCGCCAGCATGCAGAAGAACTCCGACAAGGTCCCCGATGCCGTGGTTTCCTTCCGCCAGATCGCCGACCTGAATCCCCAGGCTGCGCCGATCGTGGAAAGAGAAGTGATCGAAACCCTGGCCGAAGCGAAGGACTACAAGGGTGCGCGCGCCGCCGCCGATGCCGCACTGAAGAAATTTACCGGCGATAAGAACATTGAAATGGAGCATGCCGCGCTGCTCGCTACGCTTGGCGAATACGATAAGGCCATCGGCGAACTCAGGGCTCTGCCCGACGCGGACAAAGACTACCAGATCATGATCGCGATCGCGGAAGTGCAGGAGAAGGCTAAACGCTACAAAGAGGCGCTGGCAACCCTCGATTCCGCCGACATCGCCGCCAAAACCCCGCAGGACAAGCAGGGAATCGTATTCATGCGCGGTGCGATGTACGAACACCAGAAGGACTACGATGCGGCCGAAAAGGCGTTCCGCACCGTGCTGAAATCGGACCCCGATAACGCCGGCGCGCTCAACTATCTGGGTTACATGCTCGCCGACCGCGACGTGCGCCTCGAGGAGGCCCAGCAGCTCATTTCAAAGGCCGTCGATCTCGATCCCGACAACGGCGCTTATCTCGATAGCCTCGGCTGGGTGCACTACCGCCAGAATCGCCTCGATCAGGCCGCCGACGAGCTTCGTCAGGCGCTCGACCGCATTAAGAAGGATCCGACCGTCCACGACCATCTGGCCGAGGTCTATTTCAAACAGGGCAAGTTTAAGGAAGCCGCCCAGGAATGGGAGCTGTCTGTCTCGGAAATGAAGGTCGCATCGCCTTCCGATATGGACGCTGCCGAACTCAGGCGCATCTCCCAGCGCCTCGAAGAAGCGAAATCGAAGTCCGGTGCCGCCGCCAAAGCAAAATAGAGCTGGCCGAGGCTCTGTAAGCTTCTACAGCACGTCGGCGAATCCCTTCTTCATGTGCCGGAAGAACAATCCGCCGAGCACAAAAGTCAACGCCGCGAACCCCGCCGCCGCTGCCATATCGTGCAGCGACGGCGCCTGGCGCCCCAGCAGCATCGTCCGGTATGCCCGCACCACATAAGCCATCGGATTCCAGGGCAACTCCCATCGCGCCCACACCGGAAACCTGCACTCCTCGATGAAAATCGGCGTCAGCCAGAACCAGAACGTCATCACCACTACCACCATTTGCGCCGTGTCCCGCAAATAAACCTGCAGCGCCGCCGCAATCCAGCCGAGCCCAACCGAAAACAGCCCCACAATCAGCATCCAGACCGGGAGCAGCAGCAACGCCGGATTGGCATTCTTCTGCATCACGCACGCCACCACCACCGCGACCACCGTGACCACCAGATGGCTCGCCAGCGACGACAGAAAAATCGATACCGGCAGAATCTCGGACGGGAACTTTGTCTTGGTAATCAGATTGGCGTGTTCCACGATCGAACTGGCCGCCCGCAGCACCGTATCGCTGAACAAAAACCAGGGCAGCATACCCACAAACAGGTTCAGGGGATAGTTCTTCGTTAGCCCACAGGCCAGGGTCGCCTGAAAGCAATATTGGAAGATAAAAACATAGCTGGCCCACAGCACCAGGGGGTGAATTATGCTCCACACCCACCCTGCGGCGGAACCCACATATTTCTCATGGAGATCCCTCTTAACTAATTGAAAAAGAAGGCTCTTACTCTTGATCAGATTACGCGCGAAATAACTTCCTGGCAGACGGGCTGGCAAGCCGGGATGGTACCAATGAAATGGGTTGACTTGCAACCTTAAAGAGTGTTAACCTCAGGTTTCTCGATTTAGGCAGTTTCCGTGCGAACCCGCCCGGAGCTCTACTCTTTCATGCGAACCCGCCCGAAAGAGTAATAGAGCGGCATTCAAAAAACTCACCCCACAGGCGCTGCCTCCGAACGCGTTTGTTTTAAGCGTGTGGCGTCAAGGAGAAGGTATTTGAAGCAGGATTATTTCATCGTTGTTTTGGCGCATTCCCTGCACGGACGGCTTCGTCGCGTGCATGTGCCCCATCGTTTTCTTTACGGCACGTTTGGCGTCCTTGGCTTCGTGCTGCTGTGCCTTTTCGGCGTAGCGGGTAGTTACGCCAGAATGGCGCTCAAGGTTTCCAACTACAATTCTCTCCAGCATGAGACGGAATTGCTGCGGACCCGCTACAACACCCTCCAGAAACAGGTTCAGCAGACCAATCAGCAGCTCGCCAGTCTCCAGGTTCTGGCCACGGAAGTTTCCGCCGCCTACGGGATTCGCAACCAGATCGCCGGTTCCCCGGACCTGATCGGCGAGGCTCCGCTGGTTCCGTCGATGGGCGATACGCTCGCCGAATACAACTATCTCCAGACCACCAATTTTCCCCGCCGCGGGCGCACCGTCTTTTCGCGTGGCGACGTTAACGTGCTTCCTGGCCTGTGGCCGGTCACCGGTCCTCTGATGGCTGGCTTTGGCGAGCGCACGGACCCGTTCTCGGGTGAAGGCGCGCGTCACACCGGCGTCGATATTGCCGCCCCCATGGGTACCCCCGTCAAGGCCACCGCCGATGGCGTAGTGATCTCGGCTGGCTGGAATGGCGGCTACGGACGCTGTGTGATTATCGATCACGGCAATGGCTACCAGACATGGTACGGCCATCTTTCGAAACTGGATGTCATCGAAGGCGCGGAAATTCGCCAGGGCGAAACCCTGGGCCTCGTCGGCATGACCGGACGAGCCACCGGGCCGCACCTGCATTACGAAGTCCGGATTCACTCCACGCCCGTGAACCCCTACCGGTTCCTCGCACACGCATCGATTGCCCCTACGGCTCCTATAAAATCCGCCTTGGCGTTCTGACGGCCCCAAGGTGAATCTCCGGCAAACTGCAGTACACCCCGCCATCCCCTACGTACTGCCGTTCGCCGTTTTCATCGGCCTGCTGGCCATCCAGTCCGTCGTTCCCGTACCGGCCCCCGTTCGCTTCATCGCCTCGATGGCCGCGATTCTCGCCGTCTCACTCCCGGTACTTCGCGTCGGGCCCTCCAAACCAATTCTGAGTACCCTCCTCGGCCTGGCCGTTTTTCTGGTCTGGATCGGCCCCGACCTGATCTCGCCCAACTGGCACCATTTCATCCTGTTCAACAACGGCGTCGTGGGCCATCCCGCCGGCAACACGCCCCCGGCCTCGAAGAACGACCCCGTCTTCCTTTTCTTCCGCATCGCCATCAGCGTGATAGCCGTACCGATCCTCGAAGAGCTATTCTGGCGCGGCTGGCTGATGCGCTGGCTGATCGATTCCAACGACTTCACACGTGTCGCGCTCGGCACCTACGCGCCGCTGGCGTTCTGGCTGGTAGCCGTGCTGTTCGCCTCCGAGCACGGATCTTTCTGGGACGTCGGCCTGCTCACCGGCATTATCTACAACTGGTGGATGGTCCGCACCCGCAATCTCTGGGACTGCATCGTCATGCACGCCGTCACCAATGCCGCGCTGGCGGCGTATGTAGTGCTCTGCGGTCAATGGCAGTACTGGCTCTGAACTAAGCGAGTCCGAGCGCCACCATCAGCGCCATATCCAGTCGTGTAAGCGCGTCTGTTTTCAGCGAACCAACGTAGTTGGTAAGCGCCGACTTCGGCAGACTCACCAGATCGTCGCAGTGAATACTCGATTCCTTCTTCAGCCCGTCGCCCGTGCCGATCGTCACTTGAGTACTCAGCCCGTCGTGTTGTGAATAGACGGGAGCGCAAATGACGGAAGAGAACGCGGAATCGATCAGAGCCTGCCTGCTCACGACCGCGAACACTCGCTGCTTCCGTGGATCGCCCGATCCGGGCTTGCGAACGAGATAGAGTTCTCCGCGCTTCATGACCGGCGCGCAGGCCTCCCGCGCAGCGGCAGTTGCTGGTATTCCAGCGTGTCCTGCGCCTCGCGGTTGAGACGACCCGCATTCCGGTTGATGATCTCGACATCTTTACGATCGCGATCCAGACGCTCCAGCTGAGCCAGATACGCGATTGCGGCTCGTTCCAGAAGTGCCGAGCGATTCTTGTCAACGTGGTCCAGCCTTGCGAGAAGATCGGACGGAAAGGTAACGGAGGTCTTGACTCTCACAAGATAATCATACTCCCGAGGGAGGTACTTCTGAGATACCATCCACAATCCAATTACAGCTCTCTGAACAAAACCCACCGAATGAAGATCGCAGCGCTGGCCCGAAACGAGATAATTATCAGCGGCGGGAGGACCGGTATGACTGGAAAGAGGTCACGAATTGTTATAGGCATTCTCGCCGCCTCTGCCAACTGTGGTGTCGTTTTCGCGGTTATATACGCAGCGGGTTGGGCGCTTGCGCCGCACAGGCCAAACTGGAACGGTCCGTCCGATGTCCTGCATGACCTGTTTTCAGTTTGGGCTATTTATGCGGTGTCCGGATTGATCGCATCGTGCTTATTGGGTCTGCCGACGTGGTTACTTTACCTGCGCCTTGGCTTGACCTCCCGCTTCGCGTTCGCATTGGGAGGTTTCGCGCTGGGAGGTATTACAGTAGCCCTCCTGGACGTGAATCAGAACCTGTTTCTCGTGATGGGAACTACGCCAGCCATGCTGAACCCGTTCACACTTGAGTGTGGCATTGCGGGTTCCGCGGCTGCTCTCGCGTTTCGGAGAGTGGTGCTACGGGACAGCCTGCCGCCGAGGATATCTGTAGTGGGCGAGGCGTCGAGCAGTCACACATAGATAAATCGTGATCCACGCACAATCATCCAGCGCTAAGCAGAATGCGCTCCCGGTCCCGACAGGCGGCCCGCTCGCTATAATCATCAGTAGTACCCCTCACAACTAAAAATGATCCAGCTTTCCGAAGCCGGGAAACGCTTCGGCCCCCGCATCCTGTTTGAAGACCTGAACTGGCTCATCGCGCCGAAAGAGCGCGTCGGCATCGTTGGCTCTAACGGCACCGGCAAATCCACCCTGCTCAAGGTCCTCGCCGGCCTCGAACACCTCGATTACGGCAGCGTCAACTCCGCCAAAGGCATTCGCGCCGGCTACCTCCCGCAGGACGGCATCAATCTCACCGGCCGTTCCGTCTTCGCCGAATGCATGTCGGTTTTCGATTCCCTCCGCGCCCTCGAACAGGAACAAAAAGACCTGTCGCATCGCATGTCGGAACTCGACCACGAAAGCTACGAATACCGCCAGATCGCCGAACGCTACCACCAGGCGCAGGACGAATTCACCTCGCGCGATGGCTACAACATCGAATCCCGCGTCGGCTCCGTCCTCACCGGCCTCGGCTTCGCCCGCACCGATTGGGAACGCCGCGTCGAAGAATTCTCCGGCGGCTGGCAGATGCGTATCGCTCTCGCCAAACTGCTGCTCGAAGAGCCCAACCTGCTGCTGCTCGACGAGCCCACCAACCATCTCGACATCGAAGCGCGCGACTGGCTCGAACACTATCTTTCCAACTATCCGCACGCTTTCGTCCTGATCTCGCACGACCGCTATTTCCTCGACGTTACCGTCTCCAAGATCGCCGAAATCTGGAACAAGCGCGTCTACTTCTACACCGGCGGCTACTCGAAATACGAAACGCAGAAGACCGAACGCCGCCTCCAACTCGAAGCCGCGTACAAAAATCAGCGCGAGCGCATTGAAGCGCTCGAAGCCTTCATCAATCGCTTCCGCGCTCAGGCCACCAAGGCGAAACAGGTGCAGAGCCGCATCAAGGAACTGGAAAAAATCGAGCGCATCGAAGTTCCGCCCGACGAAAAAACCATCCACTTCCGTTTCCCGCAGCCCAAACCCAGCGGCCGCATCGTCGCCGAATTCCGCGATGTGGCAAAAAGCTACGGCGAAAAGCACGTCTTCTCGCACGCCACGTTCAATATCGAGCGCGGCGACCGCATCGCGCTCGTCGGCGTCAACGGCGCCGGTAAATCCACGCTCATCAAGCTGCTCTCGGGCGAAGAGCCCGTGACCAGCGGCGAATATGTGCTGGGCCACAACGTCGAGGTCGATTACTTCGCCCAGGATCAATACAAAGCGCTCAATCCGGATTCGACCATCTTCGACGACCTCGCCTCCGTCGCGCCCCGCGCCTCCAACACCGAACTCCGCACCATCCTCGGCTCCTTCCTCTTCTCCGAAGACGATGTCTTCAAGCGCATCGGTGTGCTCTCCGGCGGCGAGCGCAACCGCTACGCGCTCGCCCGCATGCTCATGATGCCCGGTAACTTCCTGCTGCTCGACGAGCCCACGAATCACCTGGACATCCGCGCCAAAGACGTCCTCTTAACCGCCCTGCGCGCCTTCAACGGCACCGTCGTCTTCGTCTCGCACGATCGTTATTTTCTCGATGAACTTGCCACCCGCGTGATCGAAGTCGCCGATGGCGCCGTCACCGCGTATCCGGACAATTACGAGGACTATATTTACCGCAAGAATGGCGGCGGCAGCATCGTAGTCGCACCGGCGAAGCCAAACGTCAGCCAGCCGTCGCACAAACCGCAGCAGCCACACCAAACAAAACCGCAACCGCCGCAACCGCCAGCCAAACCGGCAGCCCAGACCGGCCGCCTCAATCCCATCAAACTCCGCCAGATGAAAGAGCGCCAGCGCTCCATCGAAGACGAAGTCACCCGCCTCGAAGTGGAAATCGCCGATTTCGAGCAGGCGCTCTCCAGCTACCAAAGCGCCGGCCAAAGCATCGAAATCGCCAGCCTGCTCGAATCCCGCCGTACCGATATGGCACAACTACTAACCGAATGGGAACAGGTCTCCGCCACCATCGACGCGAACCGCTGAAATTCTTGTCTATTACTTCGTTCCTGCGCCTAAAGTTTAGGTAATATACCGTTTCTCACCCTGGCCCTATACAGATTCCACCGTTCCGCCGATACTTACTCAGCACCACTTCGCGGCAGTTACCTCAAGCCGCGGAAGTAACGACTGGAGTCCCGAATGAACAGTGAAATTCTCATCGTGGAAGACGAAGGGCTCATCGCCCTCGATCTGAAAAAGAAACTGGAACAGGCCGGCTACACTGTATCCGCAATCGTCGACAATGCCGAAGATGCCCTCCGCAGTGCGCGGGATCTTCGCCCCGCCCTGGTCCTGATGGACATCCGGCTCAACGGCCCCGTCGATGGCATCGAAGCGGCCGATCAGATTCGCCGCGAGCTTCATTTGCCCATCATGTTCGTCACCGCGCATGCGGATAGCGAAACGCTCGATCGCGCCAGAATCGCGGAACCTTTTGGCTTTATCGTCAAGCCGTTCCACAACATCAACTTTCGAGCACAGATTGAAATGGGTCTCTGGAAGCACAAGATGGAGCAGAAACTTCGCGTCAGCGAGGCTTGGCTCGCGGCTACTTTCCGAAACGTCGGAGACGCCCTGATTGCCACCGATGCCGCCGGTAACGTCGCCCTCATGAATCTTCCCGCCGCCCGCCTCACCGGCTGGGGACACGAGGAAGCCATTGGGCAACCGCTGATGCAGGTCTTCCGCGCGGTCGATGAAACCACCGGCGTTCCTGCCGTCCCTCCCATGCATCGCATCCGCGAAGGCCTGGCCACCATCGGCCAGCGCGCCTGCAAACTCACCGGCAGGGATGGCGGCGGCACCATCGTCGAAGCTGAAATTTCCGCCAATTGCGACGCCGGAGAAACGTTCGGCGTCATCGTCGCGTTTCGCGATATCACCGAACGTCGCAAAGCGGAAAAACAGGCCCGCCAGCTGCAAAAGATGGATGCCCTCACGCTTATGGCGACCGGCCTCGGCAGAGAACTGGCGGACTCGCAGCAGAAAATGGACGCCTCGCTGCGCGTCCTGATCGAGGAATCCGACCGGCCCGCGCCGCGCCTGCTGTGGGACGTTTACGAGCGTTCCGCGCACCAGCAATCCGTCGTGCAGCAACTGCTCACACTGGGTAATTCGAATGGCGGAGAACCCTCGCTGCTCGATCTGAACGATATCTTATCGGGCCTCGAGCCAAAGATGCAAAAGGTTCTCGGCATCCACCGCTCGCTCAACCTCAGACTCGAGCCCGGCGTACCCCGTATCCTGGCCAATCCCGCCTACCTGCGCGAAAACCTGCTGCGCCTGATCTCCGATGCCCGTCAGGCCACCGCGGAAGGCGCTGTCATCGATGTATCCACCAGCACCGTCAGGTCCGCCCCCGGAAAATACAGCGCTCAGGTGGTAGTGCGCGATAACAGAAAGGTTCTCCAGAGCAGTGCGAAAGAACGCTTCTTCGATCCGTACTATCAATCGCGCCCCGGCAAGCGAAATCCAGGCTTCTCACTCGCCCTTGTCTATCAGTTCGCGGCTGTGAGCGGAGGCAGTATCGATGTGGAAGTTTTGCCCGGCGAAGGCTCCGCTTACTTCCTGAGCCTCCCTGCGGCGGACCCCTGTCCCTTCCCTCCCGGATCCGACGGTCTCGACATCGAAGTGGTCAACAACGCACGCGCCGCCGCAATCGCCTGAGCGTCGCAAGAAAAACTAAGTGGCACAGGCCTAAGCCTGTGCCACAAAAAAAACCGGAACTTCATCGTGAAGACGTTACGGCTGCGCTATTCCTGCGCCGGTAACTGGTGATCCGCGTCGCGCCACGCACTGATCTTCAGACGGCGGCAAACCCAGCAAAGCTGCTCGGCCGCGTCCACGCTGGCCTGATCTCCACACACCACGCACTTCACCGCGCGCGGAGCCCGCTCCATGCTCAGCGTCTGCCGGGCGCTTTCCATGGCGCTTTCCATGGCGCTTTCAATGATCTCTGGTGCGATCACCTCAGGTGTCGCCACCGGCTCGGCCTTGGCTGGGAGTCTGCGTTTCATGTCTTTCCTTCACTATACCGCGTTCATTTCCGCTCTGCGTAATGGCTGATATCGGGTTGCGTCTCCGACACTGCCTGACGATTCAGCTGCGTCTCCAGACGGCTGAGCTGCCTCTTCGCCGTTTCCACATCTTCCGCTTTCGGCGACGACGCAATATAGTTCCGTAACGCCGCCGCACCACCCGCCAGATCCTGCCGCGCGATCAGCACCAGTGCCAGCAGGTAGTCCGCATGCGGGTTCGTGCCGTTATCCAGTTTCAGCTCCGCCCCCACACTGCGTTCGGCGCGATCGAACCGTCCCAGGTTGTAATTCGCCAGCGCGTCGAAATACCACGCCGCCGGCGAATCCATCGGATCCAGCCGCACCGCCTGATCGAGAAAGCGGGCCGCGTCTTCCCACTTCCCGTCGTCGCAAGCCAGATAGCCCAGTTCCTGCCACGGTCCTACCAGCTTGTTATCCAGTTCCATCGACTTCCGGAACGAATCGCGCGCCTCTTCCCTGCTCGCCAGTTGCCACTGCACCTTACCCAGGCTGAGCCACGCATCGGCGTATTGCGGATAGATCCTCACCGCCGCCTGAAAACTCGTCAGCGCCTCGCCAGGCTTGTTCGCCGCCGCCAGACTCGTGCCTTTCGCGAAGCTTTTCTTCGCATCTTTCGGCGCCTTCAGCGCGAGTATGCTCACCGTGTGCCCTTCCCCCGCGGAAATCCTGTGCAGCACAATCACCCCAACGTCGTAATTACTCTGGCCCGCGCGATCGTACAGACTCACCCGGCCAGACGAATAACCGCCGCTATCCGCCAGCAGATCGCAATTCGCCAGCGGATCCAGCCCCCGGCTTCCGTTTCGCGACCCTGTAAGCGAGCCGCTGCCACTGCCTCCGGACAAGCGCGTCGCTTCAGAAGCGTCGCCAAACGCTTCGTTGGTTGTGGTCCATTGAAATGCAAAACTGCCGTCCCCTGCCGCGTGGGCCATCGTCCGCCGCAACGGGCCGCAGATCGACTGGATATTCACGCCTCCCGGCAGCGGCGATCCGTCGTCCATCATCACCTTGCCGGAAAGAAAAATGGACCGGCCGCCCCCGCTGCTCGGAGCCGGAGGAGTCGCCGGAGTCGTCGCGGAAGTACCCGATGTGGAAGTAGAATTGCCACCGGTCGAACTGCTGCCGTTCGTACTGGTGGTGCCGGTTCCGCTCGTAGTCGTGCCGCTCTGTGCCCACGCGCCCTGCGCCCACGCGCTAATAGCCAGCGCTAAAAGTGCCAGGCAGTAGTTCCGCACATCGACGAAGCGAACTGCGAGTTTGAGCACGAACCCTCCGTAAAGACTGTCTTACGGATAGCACGCGCCAGACACAGCGTCAAGCATCACCGTTCCCGCCGTGTCACCGGCCAGACGATCCGAATCCGCCCTCGCCCCGCAGCGAGTCCGACAAGTCGTCCCCCTCCACCCATTCCACCGCCTCATACCGCGCAATCACCATCTGCGCAATACGGTCCCCCGCGTGGATCTCAAACGCCTCGCGCCCCAGGTTCTGCAAAATCACCCGAATCTCGCCGCGATAGCCAGGGTCGATCGTCGCCGGACTGTTCGGCAGCGTGATCGAATGCTTCAGCGCCAGCCCGCTGCGCGGACGGATCTGCGCCTCGAAGCCGGGCAGCAACTCGATCGCCAGCCCCGTCGGCACAAGCTTCGTCTCGCCCGGAGCCAGCGTCACCGCTTCCACCGCATGCAAATCCATCCCGGCATCTTCCTCCGGCCCGTGGGCATAGCGCGGCACGATGGCGTTCTCGTGTAATTTTCGGAGCTTAATTTTGGTCAAGGCGAGCCGGTGTAAGGTCAACCGATATCATAACCGTTTGGCCAAACGAGTTATCACTATCGCTCCCCTCCCGCCGGAAAAAAGCGCCTACGCGCTCGCCCGCTACAGCCGCTCCGCCGATTCCATCCGTCAGTCCATCGACTGGGTCCGCACCCACAATTCGCAGCAATTCCTCGAAAGCTTCTACTTCCAGTACGGCCACCAGTCCATCGCCGATCTCGGCCACACCGTGCTCTGCTTCGAAGGCGTCAGCGAACTTGCCGCCAGCGAAATCGAAGACGAAGTTCTCTGGGACGGCCAGGCCAAATCCTCCCGCTATCAGGATTTCTCCAAAGCCGGCTTCATCGTCCCACCCGAATTCGACGCCGCGCAAGCCGCCGCCTACCAAACCGCCGGCGATGCCCTCATCGCCGCCTACAAAGACATCCATACAAAAATGGACGCATACCTGCGCGAAAAACTGCCGCGCCCGGAAGCGATGAAACCCGAAGCCTACGCCCGCAACATCGCGGCGCGCGCTTTCGACGTCGCCCGCTATTGCCTCTTCTGGGGCGTACCTACCAACGTCGGCCAGGTCACCAGTATTCGCACTTTAGAGAAACAGATCAAACGTCTGCGCGTCTCGGAATTCGCCGAGGTTCGCGAACTCGGCCTCGAAGTCGCCGAAGCCTGCGCCGCCCCTCCCGAATGCACATGGGACGATGCCCACGCCGAACCTATCGCACCCACCCTCGCCCGCCACGCCGAGCCCGACGAGTACATCCGGCAATCGCGCGCCGATCTCGAAGCCTGGGCCAAACAAAATCTCACCATTCCCACTCACGAAGCCCCGCGCGTGGACCTCATCAAGCCCGACGACGTCCTCACCGAAATCGCCGCCACTCTGCTCTATCCCGTCGGCGCGCATTCTTTCCGCGCCCTCTATGAAACTCTGCGCAACTGGAGCGCGGCGCAACGCGGTGAAGTCCTCGACGTCGCATTAAAATCGCGCGGCTCCCGCGATGATCTTCTGCGCGGCTTCCGCGGCGGCCAGTATTGCTTCGACATGCTCATCGATATCGGCGCCTATCGCGACATGCACCGTCACCGCCGCTGCCACCAGTACCGCCAGGCGTATTCGGGCGACCACGGCTACGAATCGCCGGCCATCCTCGCCGAAGCCGGCGCGCAGGACACCTACGCCGCCGCCATGGACCGAGCCCTCGCAGCCATGCGCGCCCTCCCCGATCCCGGCCGTCAGTTCCTGCTCCCCTTCGGAGCCCGCTCCCGCTTTCTCTTCAAAATGGATTTCGCCGAAGTGGAATACATCGCCCGCGTACGCAGCGGCGTCAAAGGCCATTTCAGTTACCGCGACGTCGCCTGGCAAATGAAACAGCGCGTGGACGAAATGGAGCCCGAACTCGGCCGCCTCCTCCAGGCCACCCCCCCGTGGATCGAAGACCCTTTAAAACGCTGAGCTTCTTACCGAACCGAGACTGTCAAGGAGCGGCACTCAACCACTTCTCGTTCAGCACACACACGCGCAAAGCTGAAAGCTGAAAGCTGACGGCGAAGCCGGAAGCAGCTGATAGCTGACGGCGAAGCCGGAAGCAGCTGATAGCTGATAGCTGACAGCTGATAGCTGATAGCTGAAATCCACGGATCTTTTCCCCGCCCACCCTCGTATGAAAAAATATGAAAATGCACCGTACCGCTGTAATATCCGCCCTCGCCGCCTGTCTTCCGCTCCTCATCAACGCTCAAACCAAACCCTCCCACCTCCAATTTGAAGTCGCCTCCATCCGCCCCGCCGCCGCCATCGACGCACAGAATGCCAGCGTCAAAATCGGCATCCACATCGACGGCGCCCAGATCCGCTTCTCCAGTCTCAGCCTGCGCGACTGCATGCGCTACGCCTGGGAGGTCAAGGATTACCAGATCTCCGGCCCCGAATGGGTAATGTCCGATCGCTGGGACATCACCGCCAAACTCCCCTCTGGTGCCACCACCGACCAGGTTCCCGAAATGCTGCAAAACCTCCTGACCGACCGCTTCAAACTGGCCATCCATCACGAGTCGAAGGAATTTGCCGTCTACGCCCTGATCCTCGCAAAAGGTGGAATCAAGCTCCAGGAAACCGCGCTCGATCCCAACCTGCCGCCCCCCAGCGCCAGGCCGAAATCCATCAACGTCAACGCCTCCGGCAGTGCCGCCGGTGTCTTCGTCGACATGGGTCAGGGCTCCTCCTACTCCTTCGCCGACAACAAACTCGTCGGCAAGCAGCTCAACATGTTCCGCCTCGCCGACACCCTCTCGCGCTACATGGAAAAACCCGTCGTCGACCTGACCGGCCTGCCGGACAACAAATTCTACGACTTTTCCTTCGAAATCAGCGCCGACGATTACCGCACCATGCTGATCCGCACCGCTCTGCGCAACGGCGTCACGCTGCCTCCCGGCGCCGAGCGTCTCGCCGACCTGCCCACCGATACGCTCGCCGCCGCCATGGAAGCCGCCGGCCTGCGACTGGACTCCCGCAAAGCGCCGCAGGACGTCATGGTCATCGACCACGCCGACAAGACCCCCACCGACAACTAAACTGATATGGCATAATTATGGCATATGAGGACAACGGTCGAACTTCCCGATGAGCTCCTGACTCAGGCGAAAAGCGCCGCCGCACTGGAAGGCATCTCTCTCCGCCAATTCTTCGTCCAGGCGGTCCAGTACAGACTAACGCCAGAGAAGCGGAAAATCCGGAGGGCGCCTCCCGCCATAGGCGATGTCAATGCTCCACTGATGGCGCCTCTGACACGGGAGCAGATCGATGAAGCAATGTTTGGCTGACGTCAACGTCCTCCTGCCCCTGCTGGTACGCCATCACGAACACCATGAAATCGCGCTGAGATGGTTTGACGGTCTGCATGCCGGTGAAGCCGTTATCTGCCGCTTCGTCCAACTGGCCCTGATTCGCCTTCTGAGCAATCGAACCATCATGCGGGAGTTCGTTTTGTCCGCCGCAGCCGCGTGGCAACTGATCGAAGAGTTAATGGAAGACGAACGCCTTGCGTTCGCAGCCGAACCAGCGCTGCTCGATTCCGCACTGCCCGCGTTGTTGACTGATCCCGTGCCAACAAACAAGCTGGTTGCAGACGCCTACCTCGCCGCCTTCGCGATTGCCGCAACCCTGCGGCTCACCACCCTCGACCACGGCTTCCAACAGTTTCGCGGCCTGGATCTGCAACTACTCGCCCCATAAAAGCATCACAGAAATCACGAATGCCCAATACCAAAGCCTACGCAGCCACCGCGGCTAAAGCCCCTCTGACCCCTTATTCTTTCGATCGCCGCACCCCCGGCGACCACGACGTTGCCATCGAAATCAAATTCTGCGGCATCTGCCACACCGATATCCACCAGACCCAGGACGATTGGGGCGGCGCCATCTTCCCCATGGTCCCTGGCCACGAAATCGCGGGCGTCGTCACCTCCGTCGGCAGCAAAGTCACAAAATTCAAACCCGGCCAGCACGTCGGCATCGGCTGTTTCGTCGATTCCTGCCGCAAATGCGTGGAATGCCGCAAAGGCGTCGAGCAATACTGCGCCGAAGGCACCGTCTTCACCTATAGCAGCCGCGACAAAGAAGGCAACGTCACCTACGGCGGCTATTCCGATAACATCGTCGTCGACGAAAACTACGTCCTGCGCATCCCCGACAACCTCCCGCTCGACGCCGCAGCGCCCCTGCTCTGCGCCGGCATCACTCTCTACTCGCCCCTCCGCCACTGGGGCGCCGGACCCGGCAAGCGCGTCGCCATCATCGGACTCGGCGGCCTCGGCCACATGGGCGTCAAAATCGCCCATGCCATGGGCGCCGAAGTCACCGTCCTCAGCCAATCCCTCAAGAAACAGGCCGATGGCAAGCGCCTCGGCGCGGACCACTTCTATGCCACCGCCGATCCCGAGACCTTCGCCAAACTCCAGGGCTCTTTCGACCTGATCGTCAACACCGTCCCCGCCGCCAGCGACTGGAATCAGTTCATTGGCCTCCTCGCCACCGATGGCGCCCTGGTCATGGTCGGCGTCCCCGATGAACCCGTGTCCATCGCCGGCTTTCCCCTCATCGCCAAACGCCGCAGCGTCGCCGGCTCGCTCATCGGCGGCATCGCCGAAACCCAGGAAATGCTCGATTTCTGCGGCAAACACAACATCGCAAGCGACATCGAAGTCATCTCCTTCGGCCAGGTGAACGACGCCTATAAGCGCGTCGTCAAAGGCGACGTGCGTTATCGCTTCGTGATCGATTGCAGCACCCTCCGGGCCGGATAACCGGCCCCCTCGGCCCGATTTCGGCCCGGAAATCAAACCCCGGCCGCCGCTCTAAAGTATGCCCCCGCGCGTGCCGATAAGTAACCCTTAAAAAGAATCCGTATCGCCAGACGTCGCGGGCCCCCGGCTCACGATGCAGGTGGATTGTCTCGCTTTCCGGGACTCTCCCGGTCGAATGTATGCGCCATGCCCGATAATCCGGAACCCATATCGAACTTTCTGTTCGTCGCGCTGATCGTTCCGGACCCCCGGCGCCGCCAGTCTCTCGCCAGCGCCATCGCCGGCTCCCGGCACGCCATCGTCCGCGAATTCGATCAGACCATCCCCGGCGATTTATCCGCCTTCGCGCGCCTCGGCTGCGACGTCGCCATCGTCGATCTGGATCACGATATCGACCAGGCAGTCCGCGTCATCGAGAGCATCTGTCTCCGCAATCCTTCCACCACCGTGATGGCCTGCTCCGCCAAAAGCGATCTGGCCCTCGCTCGTCGCGCCATGCAGGCCGGCGCGCGCGACTTCCTCTCCGAACCGGTCTATCCCGACACGGTCAAAGCCGCCTTCGATCGTATTTCCTCCCGCCGCACCTTTCAGGAGAAAGTGCCCGGCAAACTGCTCGTCTTTGTCCCGAGCAAGCGCGGTGTGGGCGTCACCTCAATAGCCTCTAACTTTGCCATCTCGCTCACCCGCGAGTCGGGTGCACGCGTCGTAATCGTGGATATGGACCTGCAGCTGGGCGATGTCGCCCTCGGGCTCGGCCTCACCACCTCCTGTTCCGTCGTCGATGCCCTGAAGAACCCGGCCCGCTTCGATCGCGACTTCCTGTCGTCCCTGCTGGTCCACCACAATTCCGGCCTCGAAGTGCTCGGTGCTCCGGAAGACTACAGCTTCGGCGTGGTCCCCGAACGCGCCGCCGCCGACAAGGTTTTCCAGGTCCTGCTTCAGGAATTCGACTATGTCGTGGTCGATGCCGGCAACTGCAACGGTGCGATGCAGGAATCGCTTTTCGAGCTTGCCGATAAGCTCTACCTCGTCACCGAATTGTCTTTCCCTTCCGTCCGCAATGCCAACAGGATGATGGCTTACCTCTCCACACGCAACGGCTACCGCAATCTCGAAGTGATCATAAACCGGTTCGACACCCCGCAGGGCGAAATCGGCGAGGCGCATCTCCGCAAAGCCATCGGGCGCGCCGCGGATTGGAAAATACCCCACGGCCGCGCCGCTGCCACCCACGCACGCAACGTCGGCGTCCCTCTCGCCATGGAGAGTTCACCCGTCACCGCCGCACTCGCCCGCATGGCCAAAGCCGCCTGCGGCAAGCCCCAGACCGTCGACAAGCCAAGCCGTCTATTCGGTTTTCTCGACCCCCGCAACCATCACGCCGAAGTCTGAACCCGAAGTCCGAACCCGAACTCCCTCACCGGCTCAGTCTTTGAGTGCATTGGTTAAATCCCCAAAGGCTTCCCGCCGCGCGCTTTCACCTTCTCGTCGCGCTCCCGTATCCCCGGCAGTACCGGCAGCCCGAACCGCCTCGTAATCAGCCGCAGAATCCACGTAACCCTTCTTCGCAAACGGCGAGATCGCGATAGCCGGAATACGCGTCCCCGACCCCCGCAACCATCACGCCAAAGTCTGAACCCGAAGTCCGAACCCGAACTCCGTCACCGGCTCAGTCTTTGAGTGCGTTGGTTAAATCCCCAAACGGCTTCCCGCCTCGCGCCTTCACCTTCTCGTCGCGCTCCTCTATCCCCGGCAGTACCGGCAGCCCGAACCGCCTCGTAATCAGCCGCAGAATCGACGTCGTATCGTACTCCGTGTGATCCACGTACCCCTTCTTCGCAAACGGCGAGATCACGATAGCCGGAACACGCGTTCCCGGCCCCCACCGATCGCCCTTCGGCGGTGCCACATGATCCCAAAACCCGCCGTTCTCGTCGTACGTGACAATCACCACCATGTTCTTCCACTGCGGGCTCTTCTCCAGATGCGCGATCAGATTCGCGATATGCTCGTCGCCGTCATGCACGGCCGAGGAATTCGCATGTTCGTTCAGATTGCCCTGCGGCTTGTAAAAAACCACCTGTTCGAGCGCACCGGCATCGATCGCCTTAACAAACTCCACGCCGGCCAACCCGCCGTCTTTGAGATGCTTCGCGCGCTCCGCCGTCCCCGGAGCCATCGTCAAAAAATAATTGAATGGCTGATGATGAAACTGAAAATTCGGCACCGGTTTCGCATTCTTCCCCGACAGTGCCGCCTGCCACGCGCTTCCATACCAGGCCCAGCTCACGCCCTTCGCGGATAACAGATCGCCGATCGTCCCCTTACTCTGCGGCGGCAGCGTCGTAGGATTGGCAGGGTCGGCCAGAGCCGGATCCCCACCCGGCGCCGGCTTGTTATAGCTCGGCTGATACGGCGGATCCATCGTATTCACCGCGAAAAAATCGGGCGTCAGATTCCCGTCGCTCACAAACTTCGGTATCCCGTCCAAAGCCGACCTCGGCGAATTCGCCGCCAGCTTCAGCGTGACTCCATCGGCCTCCACCGCTGCAATCGTAGGTTTCGCCGGGCTGCGATTCGCATTCGGATACTCCGGCGCGCACGCGCAGATCAGCCAGATATGATTCAGGAACGATCCGCCAAACGCCCCCATGAAAAAATGGTCCGCCAGCGTATATTGCCGCGCGATATCCCACATCTTCAGCTTCGCGCCATCGTAGTGACCCATCGTCAGCGCCCCCGAATCGGCATAAGCAACAAACCGGTCGTTCTTCCCGCCATCGATCTGCATCTGATTCTGATAAAAACGATGCCACAGATCGCGCGTGATCACCGTATCGGGAGTATTAAGCCCACTCGGATCGTCCATGGCAAACGGCCGGTTCGGCAAATGCGCCGTCTCCGCCTCCGTCACCGCGGGCTTCACGCCTTTAGCCGTCATTCCGCCCCAAATCGGCGGCAACTCCTTCAGCACGGAACCGTCGCGATCCAGTTGCGCAAACTTCGGCGTCTTCTGCTGCGCCACACCATCTGTTCCCGGGAATGAACCGTAGAGCACGTCGAAACTGCGATTCTCCGCGTATATCACCACAATATTCTGCACACGGTCGAGGCCGGACGGAGCAAACGCCCACGCCAGCCCCGCACCAATCAGCGTGGCCGATAATAGAAATGTTTTCATCTGGAAGCTCAGGGACACTACGATTTTATGCGACCGTCCCGTACGTTCGTGGCTCTCACACTTGCCTTCGCGGCCGCCTCATTCCAGCACCGTGCCGGAGCCTCCACACACGCAGAAACCCTCCAGCGCGCGCACTCGCTCGCCGCGCTCGGCCGCAGCATGTTCTTCGATCCCTCGCTATCGCGCTCCGGCCGCCTCTCCTGCGCATCCTGCCACCATCCCGACTTCGCCTACGCCCCGCCCAACGCACTCGCCGTCCAGCCCGGTGGCCGCGACCTCCGCCAGTCCGGCATCCGCGCCGTCCCCTCGCTCCGCTACCTCCAGGCCCTTCCCCAGTTCACCGAACATTACTTCGGCTCCGACGACGACGGAGACGATAGCCTCGACAACGGCCCCACCGGCGGCCTCACCTGGGACGGCCGCGTCGACCGCGCCCGCAATCAGGCCCGCCTCCCCCTCTTCTCTCCCCGCGAAATGGCCAACACCGGCGAAGCCAGCGTAGTCGCCGCCGCCGAAAAAGCCCCCTACGCCGAAGACCTGAAAAAACTCTCGCCCCCCGGCGTACGCGAGCGCTTCGACACCATTCTCGAAGCCCTCGAAGCCTGGCAGCAGGACGAACGCCAGTTCTACCCCTACAGCAGCAAATACGACGCCTTTCTCGCGGGCGAAACCACGCTCACCCTCCCCGAAACCCGCGGCCTGCGGCTCTTTACCGACCCGCAAAAAGGCAACTGCGCCCAGTGCCACATCGCCACCCGCGGAGCCAACGGCACGCCCCCCCAATTCACGGACTACGGCTTCATCGCACTCGGCCTCCCGCGCAATCCGGAAATCCCCGCCAACGCCGATCCGCAATGGTTCGACCTCGGCCTCTGCGGCCCCGAGCGCACAGACCTGCGCGACAAACCCGACTACTGCGGCCGCTTCATCACCCCCACCCTGCGCAACGCAGCCACCCGCCGCGCCTTCTTTCACAACGGAGTCTTCCACACCCTCCGCGACGCCGTAGCTTTCTATTCCACCCGCGACAACGCCCTCGCCGACCTGCCCGCCCGCTACCGCCCCAACATAACCACCGATCCCCCATTCGGCCGCAAACTATCCGACCCGGAGATCGACGACATCGTAGCCTTTCTCGGCACCCTGACCGATGGCTTCCGAACCGCGCCAAAAGCCGATCGCTAAAGGCAGAACATGGTCTTCCGGCCCCGAGTCCGCGCCGTCCTTTTCTGGATCCATCTGGCCCTCGGCCTCAGCGCCGCCTTGCCGATCCTCGTGCTCTGTATCACCGGCGCACTGCTGGCGTATCAACTCCAGATCGTGGCCTGGCTCGACCATCGCGGCATCGAATCCCATCCGTCCGCGACCGGCTCTCCCGCGCTCACCGTCGAACAACTCATCGCAATCACGCGTAAAAACCGCGGCGTGAATCCGGAATCCGTGACCATCTTTCGCGACCCCGCCAGGCCGGTCGAAATCGAGATCAAAGCAATCCCCGGCCCCGTGTATCTCGACGCCTACAGCGGCAGCGTCATCGGCGGACCTTCCCGCAAAGCCCGGCAGTTCTTTCAGAAAATCGCCGCGTGGCACGTGTTCCTCGGCGTCACCGGCTCGCACCGCAGTCAGTTTCGCGCAGTGGTCCGCGCCGTCAATGCGGCAGCGCTGCTCTCCTTAATTCTCGGAATCTGCCTCTGGCTGCCGCGTCGCTGGACTTGGCCCCATCTGCGCGCAGTCGCCCTGCCTCGCTGGGGCGTGCCCGGCCGCGCCCGGGATTTCAACTGGCACAACACCATCGGCATCTGGAGCGCCATTCCGCTGCTCGTCATCGTCTGGACTGCCATGGCCATGTCCTACAACTGGGCGAGCCGTCTGACCAACTGGAACTCGAGCCTCTCCGCCGCCGCTACGCAAGGCACACAAAACGCAGAGCCCAAAAAGACGCAGCCCGCAAACCTCGACGCCCTGTTTTCCCGCGCCACACAGCAGGACCCGCACTGGAAGGCCATCACCATATTCATGCCCCATCAGGATTCCGACGCGGTGCATTTTGCCATCCAGATGAAAAACTACATCGGCATCGGCACCGTCGCCGGTCTCATGCTGGATCGTTCCGGCAACGCCCTCTACTTCACGCCCGCCGGTGCGGCCGGCATTTCGCCAGCCACCTTCATCCGGTTTGGCCACACCGGCGAAGCATGGGGCTTCGCCGGCCAGACCATCGCAGCCCTCGCCAGCCTGGGCGGAGCGATATTAGTCTGGACCGGCCTCGCCCTCAGCCTCAGGCGCTGGAAAACCGCGCGCTCGCGCAAGCGGAATCGCGTTCACATCGATTTCACCCAATAGAACCAATAACATAACCACCCAGCCCCAACCCGCCATGCTAATGATGGGTCGTGCAACTCTTTCAAGATCTCCCATCCGCCGCTGCAAATGAAAAAAATGACGGAATGATCCCATTTTTCGCAACAAAACAAAGGACTTACAAAAAATCAGATCCCATTCGACCCCTCAACGACCCCCGATCGACCCCCGATCGACCCGCCAACGGCCCCCGATCAACCCCCGCCTATCCCATTTGCCTCATCCGTAGCCGGAAACCCCGCATCTATAATCAAACTATCCCCAATCTCAAGGATTCCCGTGACCGGTAACCACATCCGCCAGCGCTTTCTCGACTTCTTCCACACCCGTGGCCACCGCATCGTGCGCAGCAGCTCGCTCGTCCCCGGCAATGACCCCACCCTGCTCTTCACCAACGCAGGCATGAACCAGTTCAAAGAGGTCTTCCAGGGTCTCGAAACCCGCGACTACACCCGCGCCACCACCTCCCAGAAATGCGTCCGCGCCGGCGGCAAACACAACGATCTCGAAAACGTCGGCTACACCCGCCGCCACCACACGTTCTTCGAAATGCTCGGCAACTTCTCCTTCGGCGATTACTTCAAAGCCGACGCCATCGAGTTCGCCTGGGACCTCGTCACCCGCGAATACGGCCTCTCCAAAGACAAGCTCTACATCACCGTCTTTCGCGAAGATGACGACGCCGAAGAGCTCTGGCAGCGCGTCGCAGGCGTCCCGAAATCCCGCATCTTCCGCCTCGATGAGAAGGACAACTTCTGGCAAATGGGCGATACCGGCCCCTGCGGACCCTGCTCGGAAATCCACTACGATCTCGGCCCCGAAGCCGCCGAACCCGGCCGCGAACACGAAGAATTTCCCCTCGATGGCGGCGGCCGTTTCGTCGAAATCTGGAACCTCGTCTTCATGCAGTTCAACCAGCTGTCGGTCGGCAACCGCATCCCGCTGCCCCGCCCCTCCATCGATACCGGCATGGGCCTCGAACGCGTCGCCGCCATCCTCCAGGGCAAACTCACCAACTACGAAACCGATCTCATCTTCCCGATCGTCGAACGCGCCGGCGAACTCTGCAACGTCGCCTACGGCACAGATCCCAGAATCGACACCGCCCTCCGCATCAACGCCGATCACGCGAGAGCCACAGCCTTCCTGGTCAACGACGGCGTACTCCCCTCGAACGAAGGTCGCGGCTACGTGCTGCGTAAAATCATGCGCCGAGCCATGCGCAACGCCCGTTTGATCGGCAAGCAGGAACCCTACTTATACGAGCTCACCGGTTTCGTCGCCCAGCACATGCGCGAAGCCTACCCGGAAATGATGGAGTCCATCCAGCGCGTCGCCCGCATCGTCAAAGATGAGGAGCACCGCTACGCCACCACCTTCCTCGTAGCCGAAAAAGTCTTTCACGACGAACTCACCGACCTCACAGGCACCGCCGTCCCCGGAACCGTCTCCTTCAAGCTCTACGACACCTACGGCCTCGCGCTCGATGAGCAGGAAGACATGGCCCGCGAGCGCGGTTTTGAAATCGATCGCGAAGCCTTCGAAACCGAAATGAAGCAGCAGCGCGATCGCGCCCGCGCCAGCTGGAAAGGTGGCGAAAAGGGCAACGTTGCCCCCGCCTACCAGCAACTCCAGGCCCAGGGCCGCACCAAATTCCTGGGTTATAGCCAGCTTGATGCCACCTCGAAAGTCGTCGGCATGCTCATCAACCAGAAAATCGTAGACTCGCTCCCCGCCGATATCGACGCCGAACTCGTGCTCGATCAAACGCCTTTCTACGCCGAAACCGGCGGACAGGTCGGCGACCACGGCAGTCTTTATTGCGCCGCCCGCGGCGTGAAAGTCGCCATCGTTCTCGATACGTATCCCGCGGTCCCCGGCCTCACCGTGCACAGGATTCACACGCTCGCCGAGATCCCCGCGGGCGCCGAACTTCGCGCCGAAGTAGCCGCGAGCGAACGCTTCGCCACCGAGCGCAATCACACCGCGACACACTTATTACACGCCGCGCTCCGCCAGGTCCTCGGACCCCACGTCAAGCAGGCCGGCAGCGTCGTCGAACCTCCGCGTCTGCGTTTCGATTTCAGCCACTACGCCGCGGTCGATCCCGCCGAGATCGCCGAAATCGAACGCCTCGTCAACGAGCAGATCCTTCGCAACACCGAAGTGACCACCAACGTGATGGCGCTCGATCAGGCCATCTCAACCGGAGCGATGGCGCTCTTCGGTGAAAAATACGGCTCCGACGTGCGCGTCGTTGTAGTGCCCGACTTCAGTAAGGAACTCTGCGGAGGCACTCACGTCCGCCGCACCGGCGACATCGGCCTGTTCAAAATCTCGTCGGAAAGCAGCATCGCCGCGGGCGTTCGCCGCATTGAAGCGATCACCGGCGAAAACTCCGTCCGTCAGTACCAGCAATCGAGCGACGCGCTCCACCGCATGTCGAACATGCTGCGCGTCTCCGAGCCCGAACTGGTCGATCAGGTAACGCGTTTGCTCGATGAGAAGCGCGCCCACGAACGCCAGATCGAACAGCTGAAGACCAAAATCGCGCAATCCGCCGCCCGCGATCTCGAATCGCAGTCCAAAGAAAAAAACAACGTCCGCTATCTCGTCACGCGCACCGAAGGCCTCGACCGCCAGCAAATGCGCGAACTGGCCGACGCTCTCCGCAATAAATGGAAGTCCGCAGTCGTCATCCTCACCGGAGTCGACGACGGCGCAGTATCAATAGTAGCGGCGGTAACAAAGGATCTGACTTCGAAAATCCAGGCCGGCAAATTGGTAGGCGCTTTAGCCCAGGCCATGGGAGGCAAAGGTGGAGGCCGGCCGGACATGGCCGAAGGCGGCGGCAAAGACCCGTCCCAACTCTCTCAGGCCTTAGCCGGTATCACGGCGGAAGTGGAATCCAAACTATGACCATCGCGGTTCCGCTCGACGTCATCGTCATCGGCGCCGGACCCACCGGTCTGGCCTGCGCCATCGAACTGAAAAAGCGCGGCGTTCGCGCCATGGTCATCGATAAAGGTTGCCTCACCAATTCGCTCTACAACTACCCGACTCACATGACGTTCTTCACCACTCCGGAACTCCTGGAGATCGGTGACATTCCCATGACGAGTCTCAACGATAAGCCCACGCGCACCGAGGCGCTCAAATACTATCGCCGCGTAGCCGAACACTACAAACTCGACATCCACCAGTACGAGTTAGTCGAATCCATCGCGGGCGAAAACGGCGACTTCACCGTCAAGACTTCCGTCGCCTCTTACAACACGAAAAAAGTCATCATCTCCACCGGCTACTACGACGTGCCCAACATGCTCAACGTCCCCGGCGAAGAACTCCCCAAGGTCATCCACTATTACAAGGAGCCCCACCCCTACTACGATCACGAAGTCATGGTGGTGGGCGCGAAAAACTCCGCCGCCATAGCCGCTCTCGAACTCTTCTGGACCGGCGCGGGCGTGACCCTCGTCCATCGCGGCCCCGAGATCCACAGGCACGTGAAGTACTGGATTAAGCCCAACATCGAAAACCGTATTAAAAACGGGGAGATCAAGGCTTACTTCAACACCCACGTAGTCGCGATCCGCCCCAAGTCGGTAATCCTCGATACCCCCGACGGCCGCACTGAAGTCAGGAACGATTTCGTGCTGGCCATGATCGGCTACAGCCCCGACATGACCTTCCTGAACGCCAATGGCATCACGCTCGATCCGGCATCCCAAAAGCCCCGCACCGATCCCGATACACTGGAGAGCGAGCGCAAAGGCATCTATCTCGCGGGAGTCATCGTGGCGGGCATGCACACCAACGAAATCTTCATTGAAAACGGCCGCTTCCACGGCGTCCAGATCGCCCAGGCCATAGCGCGCGATCTGGACGGCTGACCGGTCACAACAATCTTCAAAAATCTTTCGCCCACCGCAACCACCTGACCCGAAGCGTGTTAGATAAATCGCCGGCCCCAGGCAACTCGGCAAACACATCGGATTTCGCCGGCGGCATGCTACGTTACGACCAGTATGAGAGGCCGCCCCGCAAAGGGCTCCGGCCGAAAGCTCTTTCTCAACCGAATATTGACCGTCATCGCAGCCACGCCCGAAGTGTATCGACAGTCATGGAGGACAGATTGGCAATCCACTCACTCTCCCCCCTGGTGGCTTTGTGGGGCAGCCAATCGTGGCTCCAGCCGCCTCTCAAGGCGGCCCGGACAACCTGAAGAGCCGATCAGAAGGCTGGCGATCGGTCCGCGGGTCGACGCGGGCCGACCCGCCGTCTACTGCTGCGCCGCGTTGTGCTTATCGGTATAAATGTGCTGACTCAGCCGATTCTGCTGCCGGTTGACCTGCTGCTTCTCCGCGGGCGTGAGCTTACCTTCGTCGGCAGCGCGATCCGTTCGCGTCTCCTTATTGAGTGCGGCTTCTTTGTTTTCGAGGTGAGCGGTTTCGTGCGCCGTCAGCTGTCCGGATTTCACGCCCTGCGCGATACGGTCCTGCTGATTCTCCTTGCGCTGCGCGATCTTACCGGCTGCCTGTGCGGAAAAAGTCGAGGCGACAAAAACGCCTGTCATTGCGATGGTAGTAAAAAACCGATTCATGACTTCTCTCCTTATGAAGGCTCTTATTTCCATGGCCTTCATACGGCTAAACAATTCCCACGGCCGGAAGTCGCGGCCCGTCGGATTAATTATGCTTCAGCAAAAAGCCGATTTAGCCCGCAACTTTTCTCGGCGACGCCTTGCGCGCTGCCGCTTTTCGGCCCCTGGCGTTCTTCTTCGCCTTCCTGGCCTTCCCGTGCGCAACCTTGTGATTGGCCTTGGCGTGATTCGCCGCCACAGGCGCCGCCCATACCGACGACACCAGCAATCCGCAAATCAGTAACGTACCGAAAACTCGTTTCATATTTCCCATACTACCCCGAATTGCCTCATTGTGCAGCAAAATCCGTCATTCTCAGGCCCAGACCGATAAAAACGCCGCCTGTCAGCCACCGAAAGACGGACGCCTCGCCAATACGGCGGCGCAGCGCGTCTCCGGCGGAACTCGCGGCCAGCGCGACGATCACATTCACGATCGTGCCGGAGCAATCGAAGATGAGCCCGAGTTTGACGGTCTGCGCGAACGCGCTGCCGTTGCGATGAATAAACTGCGGCAGAAACGCCAGGAAGAAGAGCGCCACTTTCGGATTGAGCACATTCGTAATCACGCCCTGCGCAAAAATTCGCCACAGACTCGCAGGCGCGACGGCGACAGCCTTGCCCACAGGCCCGCGCGCCAGCAGCGTGCGCACGCCGAGATAAATCAGGTAAGCCGCTCCCGCGAATCGCAGAGCGGTATAAGCCACCGGCACCGTGCGCAGCAAGCCCGCCAGGCCGAACGCCACCGCGAAAATATGGAAGAAGCCGCCCGCGCCCACGCCCAGCGCCGAGGCCAGACCAGCAGACCGTCCCTGACCCGTCGCGCGCGCCAGCACATACAACATGTCCGGGCCGGGGGTGATGTTCAAAAGGAACATCGCGGCAAAGAATACGGGAAGAGCGGTCATTTGGAAATGAGTGGAAATCGATGCTTCGGTTTGGCTGCGTCTTCAGCCGCTGCAGCCGTGTTGTGAAGCCGCTGGAGGCCATCGAGCAGCAACGGCGACATCACCCGATAGCCGCGTGAATTCGGATTCACGCCGTCATCGGATAAGTCCGGTTTCATCATGCCGTCATTGTCCGCCATGGCCGTGTAGTAATCGATAAAGATGAAGTTCTCGCGGGCGCAATAGTCGCGGAGCCAGCTATTGACCTTGCGGATCGCTTCGGACGTACGAGTTTTGGCCTCGTCGCCACCGGCAGGAAGAAGAGAGGCGAAAATCGGCTGCATGGAATGCGCTTTCGCCACATCGCCCATCATCGTGAGGTTATCCTCAGTAGCGCCGGGCGGCATACCTGCCGCAATATCGTCGGAACCGGCCAGCACGATCACGGCTGTTGGATGCAGTGCCACTACGTCAGCCATAAAACGCGCGAGGATTTGATTAGCCGTCTGTCCGGCGATACCGCGATTGACGAAATCTTTGCCGGGGAAATACTCGTTGAGTCGCCAGAGGTCGGTGGCGGAATCGCCCAGGAAAACGTAGCGCGGCGAAGAGGCGACTGGCGGCGGCTCTTTCGAATTCGCAACCGCATAGCGCTTCAGATTATAAGGATCGCCATCGTTGGCATGCGCGTCGATTTTCGCCTGGATCAGCAGCGCCTGAAAGTGACGGTCGAGCCGTTGCAAGACGCCGCGGATTTCGAGAAACTGCTGGGCAGCGGCCTCGGTAAAGTAGTCGGGGCGCGGCAGCGAATCGGAAAGTGCGAGATAGGCCCTGATTTCGTTGATCAGTTGCAGAGTCGGGACTGGATCGCGCAGCGCCTTCCCCAGCGCCGTGACCGTCGCCTGGGTATTCTGCCGCAGCGGATCGCTGGCCTGAACTAAACCCGGCACCACGGTGGCAGTCGATTCCATCAATTGCAGGACGCGCGCGGCGGTCAGCTGCGTTTCCGCCGGGCTCAGCAGTGCTTCGGGCGGGCTCTGCGCGAAGGCCGAAACAGCCAGGGCCAGAACGAAGAAGGTGCGGCGCATACCTCTATTTTCCACCGGAAACTGCTTCGGGAGTGGTCGGTTTCTCCAGCCGGAAGGTGATGGTTCCGATGGTGAACTGGAGGCGAACTTCGAGTTGTATCGGCAGACGGCGGTCGTCGTCGGTGATCCAGACGTGCAAATGACCCGAGCGGCGGAACAGCACGTTATCGAACAGGTAGATCTCATACTTCACCGTATTGACGGTGCCGAACGCGGTCTTGAGCGGTTCCTCGCGCTGCGATTCCACCTTGGCCATGACGAATTTCTTGCCATCGCTGACCGGAATCTGCGCCGTCTTGCCCGGCTCCAGGCGCAGGAAGCGGAGGGCGATCAGGCCGCCGATGAGGTCGTGAACGCAGCCCGGAATCGCTACGTCTTGCATGGCGGTGGTGTTCTTGTTGAGATCCTTTTCCACGTACAACGCTTTGTGGGCGACCTCGTCGTAGGTGACGCGCGTTTCTTTGTGGCGGCCGCCTTCCTGAGCCTGTATGAGAGTGCTTTCGGCGCAGAAACCGGATTTCATGGCGGCGGTGTATTCGTCGTTGACCAGAAAGACGCGCGAAACCAGGCCCGCGGATTCCACGTGGAGCCGGACATCGCCCGTGGTCGCGCTGCCCGAGGGAGCCGCATTCCATTCCAGATGGGCTTTGCCCGCATTGATCAGCCGCCATTCGATGGAATAGTCGAAAGTTTCGTGGGCCGGTGGCGCGAGCGGGGGCGCGGCGTTAAACGAGGCCTGCGGCGCCGCAACGCCGAGCAACGGCATGGCGCACCATAAGGCGCAACACATGGTGCACTGCGGAATACGCCGCAAAAGGGATTTCGTGGGCCATCTGAGCATCCAGGTGTCAGTTTCTCATATCGCCGGGCCAAGGCTGGGCCATCTATCCCGCGCGGTGTCGGTTGGCAGGGGACACACGAAACAATTTCCCCGTTTTTTGTTATTGACAACTTGCGTAAGCGGGGGTAATTTGGATGTATCACTGAAGAAGGAGGTGGTCCAGAAAAATGAGTTCCTGTAGTAGACCGCGTGAGGTGGCCGAATGCTGAATCGACCGTTGCCAATATTGCAGGTTCCGTTATCAGTGACGGGACCATTTTCCTGTGGACCGGTTGCTTCGTCGCGGACGCTGTAACTGCCTCCAGTTCAAAGGCTACACGGACCCCCGCGGCCACTTCGGTGGCTTGCGGGGGTTTGTCATTTTGACTCGCCGGCGTTGGCGAGATCACTTCGGGACGGTAACGCCCATGTCTGCGAGCTTGCAGGCGGTGAACAGCGTCGGATCGCTCAACCGGATGTTCAGCTTCGAAATCACGGCTCTCCAGTATTCGTTGCGCCTCTGTTGAAGATACTGAAAGTGATCGCCGTTCATCGGATGCTGCCTTGCGTCCGGGTTGTATTCTGCAAGGTACGCGCGAAACGCCGGATCTTTCGCAGCGATGAGTTGGTCTACCTGCTTGTTGACCATATTGGCAGCGGTTGCATTGGACAAGCCGCCAGGTCCTGTTGATGCGGCGATTGATTTTGCGGTTCTGGTTTTCGCTTCGTCCATCATGTTCTGCATGGTCAATTGCGAATCCCTCTCCAGACGTTCCCGGCCCTCTTGAGTAGCACGGGCGGTGTAGAGCAAGCCCAGCCACCCATCCTCTGTAATGCCATTGAGTCCAGCGGGTGCGATCACTTGCCGATAGACGACATGCGGGTCTTTTCCGTTGTCCAGCACAGCCGCAAAGCCAGCCGCAAGAACAGCTGAGTAGGCGTGTCGCCTCGGATACTGCTGCCTAACGTCGGCCTCCGAAACACCAACGATGGCGCTTACCGTCGTATCGATGTCAGCCTTCGTCGGAACGATTCCAAGTCGCAAGATCTCAGCCTCGTGTGCGTCCGCGCCGAGATATGAACGCAGGTTTCCGCAGATTTGTCGCTGACTGTCAGCCGCAATAGTTGTCTGCTCTTCATCGGCGGTCGGGAGCCGGTGATTGGCCGCAATGAATCTGGTAGCGGCGGCGTAACGGTTGGGCTGAAGCACCCGATCCGGTATCTGGCGACCATCGATGGTGCCAGACAGCTTTGCCGACGATGATGGACGCTGTGCGCAAACTGCAAGAGCGAGAGCGGCGACCGCGAGTAAGAACGCACATGGCCTGGTCATTTGTTATTGTAAATAAATATTTGTGAGATTGTACTACAGGTCGCGGGCGTATTTCATCTGGGGAACGCTGCTCGTATACGCGATTGCACGGGTCTGCCAGATATTTGCCGGCCAGCTGCCCACCTTACTCATTACTCTGTTGCATGTAGTGCCGCCGGCACTGTTCGCCCTCGTTCATGGCTCCCTTCTATACCGCCCGAGGGGTATCGCGGTCTTTGCGGCCTTGTGTCTTGGTTTCGGAACTCTTGCCGAAAGCGTCAGCCTTCGCACGGGGTTTCCCTTCGGACATTACTACTTCACGGATGTGATGGGGCCGAAGATCTTTCAACTCCCGGTGCTGCTCGCTCTGGCATACCTGGGCATCGGATACGTGGCATGGATATTGGCGCTGCTCATCCCTGGTTCCGCAGACAAGCCGATCCATGGAACGCGTGTCGTTCTATTGCCTCTGCTCGCCAGTCTGATCATGGTCGCGTGGGACCTTTCGATGGACCCGACCTGGTCGCTGCTGGACGGTGCCTGGATCTGGCAGGACGGAGGGAGATATTTCGGGGTGCCTGTCAGCAACTTCTTCGGCTGGTTCTTCACTGGCTATATCTACTATCAGGCGTTTGCTCTCTATTGCAGGGCCAACGCAAGCGTGGCGGGGCCGGCGCGGCAGCGGCTCTGGCTTCCGGCCATTCTTTTCTATGCTGTTTGTGGTCTGGGCAACATCCTCGTTCTCAGACAGCCCATGACGTCGTCTGTGGTAATCGATGGCGCGGGAAAACGATGGCTGACAGCGGATATTATCGGCAATTGCATTCTCGTGTCCCTCCTGGTGATGTTGCCGCTCGCCTTGCTGGCATGGCTCAAAGCGCCTCCTATACTGGAAAAGAATGAAATTATTCCTCGACACAGCTAATCTCGAAGAACTTCGCGCGGGCGCCAAATGGGGCATTGTGGACGGAGTGACCACCAATCCCAGCCTGATCGCCAAAGAGGGCAAGCCGATCCAGGAGCAGATTGCCGCTATCTGCGACATTGTGGATGGCCCGGTGAGCGCCGAAGTGGTCTCCGTGGAAGCGAAGGCGATGATTACCGAAGGCCGCGAGCTGGCCAAAATCCACAAAAACGTCATCGTCAAGGTGCCGCTGATCCGGGATGGCATCGAGGCGTGTTCCGCGCTCAGCAAGGAAGGCATTCGGGTCAACGTCACGCTCTGTTTCTCGCCGGCGCAGGCGCTGCTGGCGGCTAAGGCTGGGGCGTATTTCGTCAGCCCGTTCGTGGGGCGACTGGATGACATCGGCGCGGTCGGTATGGACCTGATCCGGCAGATCGTGGCCATTTACGAGAATTACGATTTTGAAACGCAGGTGCTGGCGGCGTCGCTGCGCGGTTCGCTGCATGTGGTGGAAGCGGCGCTGGCGGGCGCGCACATCGGCACGCTGCCGTTCAAGGTGCTCGACTCGCTGTTCAATCATCCGCTGACCGATAAGGGCCTCGAACAGTTTCTGAAAGACTATAACAAGGTCTTCGCCCAGTAGACGGTTATGCCCGGCATGGGGGCTCTATGGACACGGTACTCCGAGGCGATTCGCTGGATCAGCCTCGGTATCGGCGCGTTTGCGGCGGTTTCGGCGGTAGCGTTTTTGGCCTGGCGGATGTTCCGTCATCAGCCCGACGCCGATGAACTGGAACGGCGTCGCCGCGATATGCTGCACGGCAAGGGAAAGATCGGCGACGGCGAGATTGTCGATGTGGACGGCACGGTCATTCTGTATTCGTATTCGGTAGGCGGGGTGGAGTACACGGTGGGGCAGGACGCTTCCACCATTGAAACGCTGCTGCCGGAAGACCGGATGCGCATGGTGGGCCCCGCGTCCGTTCGTTTCGATCCGAAGAATCCGCCGAATTCGATCGTGGTCTGCGAGCAGTGGAGCGGGCTGCGGCTGCGGCCGGTTTCGGCACCGATAAAATAGGCGTTATGGCTCACCAGTTCACCACCTCTTATATCGAAGAGTCGCTCACCGTTTTTCGGCTGTCGAAGAAGATGGCGGAAGGCGCGATGGCGCAGATATCCGACGAACAGCTTTTCGTGACGCTCGATGCGGAATCGAATTCGGTCGCGCTGATCGTGAAGCATATGGCGGGAAATATGCGGTCGCGATGGACCGACTTTCTGACGAGCGACGGGGAAAAGGCGGATCGCGACCGGGACAGCGAGTTTGAGAATCCGGCGGCTACGCGCGCAACGGTTATGGAAAGCTGGGAGAACGGCTGGAAGCTGGTCTTTTCCGCGCTGGAGCCGCTGACGGACGCGGATCTGGGGCGCACGGTCATGATCCGCGGCGAGGCGCATTCGGTGATGCAGGCCATCAATCGGCAGATTGCGCACTATGCGCAGCACATCGGACAGATTGTGTTTCTCGGCAAACATCTGGCGGGATCGAACTGGAAAGCGCTGACTATTCCGCGGAACAAGTCGGCGGAGTTTAACCGGCGGGTTGTCGCCGGCGAAGCCAGTCAGCGGTAAAGATCAGGTGGGAACTGAAGACAGTCGATCAGCTCTCCAGCGTCGTCATCCGCAGGAACCCAGACCCAAGCCTGTACATAGGCTCCCCGGTCGTTCCCTATCGATACTGGCGCATTGTCGTCGATCTCGATATCGCCCTCGCAATGGCGTTGCGCCCGAGCTTGTTCACGGAACCAATTCTCGCTTTTCACAAATTCCTCCAGGTTCTTTCCTGCTTCAAGAAAACGGGCGATGCTACATCGAGAAACCGAGGCCTTCGTCACGTACAACCTTAGATAACCTGAAGCCGTCGACGAGCACAATAGGATTCTTCCCGCCTTCGGTGGCCTCATTGATTGCCGCTTTCGAGAAATGGCTTGTCGTGACAACGGCTCCTCTGGCGAAGGGCTGCAGACTACCGCGCAGTTCAGCAACCTCCTTGCGTCCAACGGAGTGCAGCCAGCGCTTTGCCTGAATCTGGATCAACGTATTTTCCAGAACCCACATTCGCGCGCCGGCACGAGCGTTCACGTCGACTCCTCCGTCTGCGCTGAATTTGGTAACGCAGACATCCGCGAAGCCGCAAGTGGTCAGCAGGTCTTTAATGAAGACCTCGAACTGTCTGGGATCCAGGGCCAGAAGTTTACCTCGGATTTGCTCGATCTTTGCGGCGTCGGCATATTGATCGCCCTCGCGGATTATTTCGTTGTCGTCTGCGCTGTCGGCCGAGCGATGTCTCGATGCGGTCAGTAGCCGGTCCGATATCAGCGTGTCAGCAGCAAGTGGAACCAGATGCTCTTCGTTATGAATCCTGAATTCGAAAAGCCAGACCTTACGCACATTCCCGCCGGCGTCGAGCTGAGTATCCGGATAGTGGCGAAGGTACTCAAGCAGTCCGAGATACCGCCATCGCCTCGCTCCGACGGACTTATCCCTTCTGCTGGCGATCAGGACAAAAGCGTGAATCGGAAAGTTCAGCTTCTTTTGCTCGATCAGTCTTCTGTTCGAACCCGACAGTGTCTGCTCGCCGACCCTTCCTGCGGCCGTGTAGGTGAGGGTATCGCCTTCCAACCTGTCCTGGTACGGATTTTCACCGACGACATGAATGCCCTGGACAGCGGTCATGATAGCCGCCCTAACGACGGTTTTATCCAGGAGGCTCAGCCGAATGCCGCCGGATTCGACACCCGCAACGATCCAAATATCTCTTCGTTGGAATAGAGTTGCCCTACGGCCAGCGTCTCAATTCTGGTATCAGTCATGGTGGTTGGTGGCGGCAAGTTGCGCCAAGGCGAATGCAGGGGCGAAGCCGGGCGTCCTTTTCATGCATCTTGCATACCGGTTCAGTTTATCCCATTCGAATCCTCTTCTTTTGGGTCGCGGTGTCCCGGTTGAAGTTGATTTAGGGACTTCGATGCAGCGCCTGTCTGTTCCGTCTAATCCGATCGTCATATCCCGCCGATACTATGTGGGAGAATCCTGATATTGCATGCAAAAATTTGACCTGATTGTCATGGGCTCGGGTCCGGCCGGGCAGCGCGCGGCAATTCAGGCCGCCAAAGCGGGAAAACAAGTCGGGCTGATCGAACGCCGCGAGGTGCTGGGCGGCGTCTGCGTCAACACCGGAACCATTCCGAGCAAGACTATGCGCGAAGCCGTGCTGCATTTCTCCGGCTACCGCTATCACCAGGTTTACGGGATCAACTACCGGGTGAAAGAGAAGATCACGATGCCGGATCTGATTTTCCGCGTCCAACATGTGATCAAGACGGAAATCGACGTCACGCAATCGCAACTGAAGCGCAATAACATCGAGGTGCTGACCGGCGTGGCCAGTTTCGTCGATCCGACGCACGTGGCGGTGACGAATTCGCGAGGGACGCTGGAATATGAGACGAAGTACGTTCTGATCGCGACGGGCACGAAGCCGGCCACTTCTCCGCTGGTTCCGATTAACGGCCGTAACATCATTAACAGCGACCAGGTGCTCTCAATGCCGGAGATTCCGAAGACGCTGATTGTGGTTGGCGGCGGCGTGATCGGCGTGGAGTATACCTGTATGTTCGCCACGCTGGGTGTGCGCGTCATCCTGGTGGAGAAGCGTCCGCGCCTGCTGGAATTCGCCGATAACGAGATGGTGGAAGCGCTCTCTTACCATCTGCGGGACGTGCGCTGCACGATGCGACTGAACGAGGAAGTGGCGCGCGTGGAAGAAACGCCCGAGGGCGTGGTGGCCACGCTGCAGAGCAACAAGAAAATCACGGGCGATGCGCTGCTGTACGCAGTGGGGCGGCAGGGCAATGTGGATGAACTGAACCTGGCGGCGGCGGGCATTGAGGCCGATTCGCGGGGCCGCATTAAGGTGGATGCCGACTTCCGCACTTGCCAGCCCAACATATTCGCGGCGGGCGATGTCATCGGTTTTCCGAGCCTGGCGTCGGTTTCGATGGAACAGGGCAGGATCGCGGCAGGCCGAGCGTTTCAACTGCCGCTGAAGTCGAATCCGGCCGCTTATCCTTACGGGATTTACACCATCCCCGAGATTTCGTTTATCGGCAAGACGGAAGAGCAACTGACGGACGAGGATGTTCCTTTCGAAGTGGGCGTGGCTTATTATCGCGAGATTGCGCGCGGGCAGATTGGCGGCGACACCACGGGCAGGCTGAAGCTGATCTTCCACAGGGAGACGCTTCATTTGCTGGGCGTCCATATTATCGGCGAAGGCGCGACCGAGTTACTGCATATCGGGCAGGCCGTGCTGATCCTGAACGGCACGATGGATTATTTCATCGACACGGTGTTCAACTATCCGACGCTGGCGGAATGTTACAAGGCCGCGGCGTTTAACGGTCTGAATAAACTGGCGCGGTATTAGTGGCGGAGTATACGCGATTAGTTGACGTACCATGATCTAACTATGGTTAACAGCGCTTGTTTTTACGCTGTCCTTTGTTAGATTCACGCTATACTCATTTTGCAACGATGCTCACACAACCAACGCTGGCCGGAGCTGCCGAGATCCTTCTGGGGATGCTGACAATGGTAGCCGCGGGTTTCGATATCCGCTATCGCCGCATACCGAACTGGCTTGTGCTGACGGGTATGATTGCAGGTTTCCTCTGGAACCTTTATTCCTCCGGCTGGTCCGGACTCGGTCACGCGGCGGCCGGGTTCGGGCTTGGCTTTGCGCTCTATTTCCCGCTCTATTTGCTGCGGGCGCGGGGCGCGGGAGACGTGAAACTGCTGGCCGCGGTGGGGTGCATCACCGGGCCGGGCAATTGTTTCTGGATTTTTCTGCTGTCGGCGATACTGGGCGGCGTGATTGCCATGGTGATACTGGTGTGGCACAAGCGCGTACAGCACACATTTTTCAACCTTTCATTCATGATGGGCGACCTGGCGAAACTGAAGGCGCCCTACAAGAGCAGCGAAGAGCTGGACGTGACAACGTCGAAGGGCATGCGATTGCCACATGGGGTGACGATTCTGGTGGGGGTGGTGGCTTTTATATTGATTACGCAATTCAAAATCAAGGTAGGTGCGTGATGCTCATCGTGCAGGTTTTTATTTACTTACAGGTTCTGGATTTTCTGACAACGCTGGTGGGCTTCAAGCTGGGAGCGAGCGAGGCGAGCCCGTTCATCGCGAACCTGATTCATGTCTCGTCGCCGGCGCTGGGCGTCGCGGCTTCGAAGTTAGTCGGGCTGGCGATTGGCGGAGTTTGCGTGGCCACGAATCGTGTGAAAATGCTGACGTGGGCTAATTACTGGTATGCCGCGCTGATTGTGTGGAACCTTTCGACGCTTCTTTCGAACCGGGTGATGATTGTGTCTACGCACGCGGCCGGTCACTAAGAAGCCGATTCGTGTTCGTACAGGCGATCGACGACGAGCACAGGCAACTTCTCCTTTTTCTCTTCGAGTTGTAAGCCCGGTTGCTGTCGAATGGCGTCGAAGAGTAAAGGCGCGGTATCCGTTTCGCCTTCGGGCAGCGGCGGCGCGGTTAAGGTGCTCTGAAAGCGGCCCGCGAATTCCAGTGTGGAGTCGTATGGTCCGGCGAGTCCGGTCTTATCGGCAAGCCTGCCCGCCGACATGTAGCCTACGTATCCGGATTGATTTCGCAACGGCGCGATGCTTCGTCCCTCGACCCCGCTGGAGGCACTGGAAACCCAGGGTGCACGACGAAGCCTTCGCCCGACTTACTCAGCTTCGGCCCGTTCTTCGCCACGGCACGTTCGTAGACCGGAAACGTTGGGTGAGCAGGTTCTGCCATGTCAACTTTGACCGGTTCCATGGTCGTGCATGGAGGCACTTTCGCATTGAATTCGTAAATCTCCGTTGAGGTCCATTGCGGAGCGGAAATCTGGTCCCAGTCGAAGTGCCATGCATCGTCATTCGCTCCGGATCGCCGGAAGTCTGCGCGGTGGCGAACACCGCGGCGGCAAGAAAGATCGGCGCCGGAGTCCGCATGCCGTCGGTATAGTGGTGCGATTTCCGCTTCGCGCCGCGCATCCCCATCCGTTATATGATGATGACGACGCGGGTTTTCCCGTAACGTCAGGACTTTGCCATGAGCTATAACTTCTCCAGACGGTATTTCTTCTACGGCTCGCTGCTGGCGGGCGCCATCCCCAAAGGCGGCTGGGGCGCCACGCCCTCTCTTTCGGCGGCGGGCTACAAGTCTCCCAATGAAAAGCTGAACATCGCCGCTATCGGGGCCGGAGGCAAGGCTTCGAGCGACATCGACGGCTGCAGCAAAGAGAATATCGTCGCGCTGTGCGATGTGGACGACGCGCGCGCCGCCGCGAAATTCAAGCAATATCCCAACGTTCCGAAGTACAAGGATTTCCGGCGCATGCTCGACGCGCAGGGCAAGGATATCGACGCCTGCATCGTCACGATTCCGGATTTTATGCACGCCACGGCGGCCATTGCCTGCATGGAACGGGGCAAGCATGTTTATGTGCAGAAGCCGCTGGTCCATACGGTGGCCGAAGCGCGGCTGATGCTGGAGACGGCGGAGAAATACAAAGTCGCGACGCAGATGGGTAATCAGGGGTATTCGAACGAGGGTACCAGGCAGGCCGCGGAAATCGTGTGGTCCGGCCAGCTCGGCAACGTTACCGAAGTGCATGCGTGGACGGATCGCCCGTGGTGGCCGCAGGGTCTCACCGAAATTCCGCCGCCGAACGATCCGCCTGCGACGCTCGACTGGGCGCTGTGGCAGGGTCCGCTCGATAAGCGCGCTTATACGACAGGCGGCGCAGGATATCCGAATCAATATGGCAACTTCTACCAGCCGTTCAACTGGCGCGGCTTCTTCGATTTCGGCTGCGGCGCGATCGGCGACATGGCCTGCCACATTCTGGGCGCGCCGAATCTGGCGCTGAAGCTGGGAGCGCCGACGAGCGTGGAGTGCGTTCTCAAGGAGGGCGCGAGCACGTTCATGTATCCGAAGAAGTCGATTGTGCGCTTCGATTTCCCGGCACGCGGCAATATGCCGGCTCTGAAACTTTTCTGGCACGACGGTTTGAAGGAATCGCCGAAGATCGATGGCGTGCCGGCGGGCGAACTGCTGGGCGATCTGCCGTCGCTGCCACGCGCTCCTCGTAAGCCGGGCGATGCGCCGCCGGCACCCGCGCCGCGTAGCGGCTTTATTGGTTCGATTTTCAACTGGGAAAACTTCCAGGCGGTTTCGGCGCCCGGCATCAAGGCGCCGGACCCCAACGGCAGTCTCTTTATCGGCGACAAAGGCATGATGACCACGGGCACTTATGGCGAGCAGACCCGCCTGATTCCGGCGCAGGAAAAGATGAAGGACTACAAATTCCCCGATCCGCTGCTGACGCGTTCGCCCGGTCATTATCAGGACTGGATTCGCGCGGCTAAGGGTGGCGATCCGGCGAGTTCCAACTTCAACGTCGCGGTGCCGTTCGTTTCGTGGATGCTGCTGGGCGTAATTTCGCAGCGTGTGGAAGGCAAGCTCGAATGGGATGCGGTGAAAGGCGAGTTCTCGAATAATAAGGACGCCAATCAGTTTCTGAAGCCGCCTTTTAAGGTCGGTTAAGCGGCAAGGCTGGTCACTTAACGCGCCCGGGGCGCACGCTAGGCTCATTGCCTGCGGGTCGCCCGAGTCACAAACCACAGTCATTCTGCGTGCCGCGAGGAGACGCGCAGGCTGGGTCTGCGTATTTCTCGTCAAGCTGACGTGACCGCACCGGGAGTAACCTCCCAGATCGCCGTTTATGGCCAACTCGATCATTGCGGGTGGCTTCGGATGCGCCGGCGGACTAAGGTGTGTCGGAGATCACCAGCTTGAAGACGTTTGGAACCCGAAGCGCCCATTTGATCTTCACTTCGGGCTGGTATTGCTTGGCGATGTCGGTGATTTCCGGATGGTCTCTGTTCTCGCAACCAACGATGATGCCAGTGAGGGCGCCGTGTGGCAGCTTTACAAAATTACCATCGTGGAGCTTCATTGGTCCATCGATGCCTGAGGCGATGATTCTCCACTCCCTTTCGTAACACCAGTCCATTGCTTTCGTTAGTACCAAGTCCAGTGCGTTACCGTCCTTGCCGGGGCCGTAGCTTTGGGGGATAAATTCTGGGTAATCTGTCTTGTAGCGGACCGCCCGAGCATGGCCAATCAGAGGATTGTTGTTCGCAAACTCAAGGCAGATGCCCTTGTGGTTCGCGGCATAGTGAGACCACATGAGCGTGTTATCCGGAAAAGGCGTCAAACAATAGATTCTGCGGGTCGATATTTGTTCTGCGAGTCCCAGCGAAAATTTTTCGATATGCCTTCGCATTGTGCCGTCGTTTTTGCGGAGCAGATCCTCATATATTGGGCGCCGCGGGTCGTCCAACGTGTCTTGGGGCAAAAGGCTTCTGAAAGCGATGATCATGGCCTCGCGCTTCTCTGGATCCTCCAGCATTGGCCGGTGATCGAACCACGGTTTGCAGTCCCAAGGATCATTGACGTTGTGGGGATTTGAAAAGTGAATCATCTGGTCCCGGAGCATGTCCGTTAGGTATTTCTTGTGGAATGGCTGGTAGTGGTAGAAATGCGTGATGGGGGACTGTTTTGCCGTCGGGTCAATAAGGGGCATGCGAGGCAAGCGTAGCACCAGATGGTCCGAGCGTTGTGGCGCAACTTGATTCGCGAATCTTGGGCCGAGACACAAAACACATTCGGGTGCGGGAGATCTCCAGCCCGTGCGAAACGGACACGGAAGCGTGGCTCTGGCACGTTACTGAGATACCGTTGCTGTGCTCTCTGCTTCGCGCAATGAGTGGTTCACTTCGGACGACTGCACGCTCACGCGAGGCGTTAGAATCAGGCTTTATGGCAAGCGTGGAATACGTTGTCGAGTCCTACTCCGATTACCTCCAAGGGCTGGGTAAAAAGTTGTGGAGACGGTTCCAGACGGCCCGTATCAATGCGCCCGAGTCCGCCCTTGCTGAGGCCATGGTCTTTCGTGTCTTGCAGGCATCCAAAGTAGGTCCAGGCGTCGTGGACGCACCGGGCGTCGGGGGACCCGATTTCTCGTGCCTCAGAGGGGTGCCGCAGGAGTTCTTGGTGGAGGCGACCTCACTGCTGCCGGAACGCGTGACGGAGAAATCGAACATCCCGAATCGCGTGCCAGAGGATTTGGAGGGCGGACCCTTCGGACTGCTCACAGCACAGATTGACGAGGCCGCCACAAAGAAACTCCACCAATTTAAAGGCATCGCCGTACCGGGAGTACTCGCCATCGCGTCCAGCCACTTCGGCTCTACTATTCTCTTCGATGCCCCAGCTGCGATGCATGCTCTCATCTCGCAGCCGTTTTGGATGATCGGAAAGAACGGAATGTCCACCGACCTGAAGCACTCGCTTTTCCTTCGCACAGAGGACGGAAAGGTCGTCGTTAAGAACCGCGACATTTCTGCGGTCCTCCTTGTTGCCGTCGGAGCCGACAGAAGCTACGTGTGCGGAGCGCTCCACCCGGAGCCTTCGAACCGATTTGACTCGGCCGCCCTATGGGAAATCCCGTTCGTCTACCTGAAGGATTGGCCTACGAAGCAGAACAAATTGCGGACCATG
>Ga0302140_10000298_pt1 | contig 61015 bp, 64 predicted proteins | sample I_Bog_E1_1_FD_202095 | JGI IMG/M metagenome (GOLD analysis project Ga0302140, IMG submission 202095) | Peat permafrost microbial communities from Stordalen Mire near Abisko, Sweden - I_Bog_E1_1 | ecosystem: Environmental > Terrestrial > Soil > Wetlands > Peat | place: Sweden: Abisko, Stordalen...
CCAATCGCTGTGTTGCCGGTGGATCCGGTGAATAATGGACAACTCATGTACGTCTATGCCGCTTCTACCACGGTATTCAAGCTTGCCAGTAAAATGGAAAGTTTAAAGTATGGGAATAGTGGTTCGAATGACGTCGTCAGTAATGACGGTGGAAATAGCACCACTACGTATGAGCAAGGAACTAATTTAAGTCTCTAAAAGGTCTCTTAGATCCTCCTTTATAAAAAGCGCCGGCATTATCCGGCGCTTTTTATTTTGCCGCCGGTTTTGTTATGATGAATAGACTACCATTCAATGAAACTTCCTATTTCTCCGGATCAGCTTAAGAAATTACTGGTTGAACAGAATCTGATCGCTCCGGAACGGTTCGATGAACTGTATCAAGAGGCGGAACGCAAGAACCAGAGCGTGATCGATATTCTTGTTTCCGAAAAGATCGTTGAGCGGAATTATCTGAGCGATCTCATCGCGTCGCTCCTTGGCGTGCCGCGTGCGGATTTTAGTGTTCGGCCGCTCGACAAAGATATTGTAAAGCTCCTCGCCGAGGACACCGCCCGCCAGCGGCAGGTCATCGTTTTTAATAAAGAAGAGGATGGCACGTACGACGTCGCGATGGTAGATCCCTCCGACCTCGAAACGCGCGAATTTTTGGAGCAACGGTTGAATGGAAGGATACGGCCGTTCCTTGCGTCTCCGGGCGATCTCAACCGTGGGTTCTCCGTATACGGATACGAGCTTGGGCAGGATTTTAAAAGGATCATTGAAGAGGATGTCCGTGCGTCACTGGTCAGCCAATCGAAGGATGTAAAAGAAGCGGCGGGCGATCTCCCTATTGTCGGTATCGTGGATAACATTCTTTCCTACGCGCTCGCGTCGCGAGCCTCGGATATTCACATAGAGATATTAGAGGAGTCGACGTTCATCCGTTATCGCATCGACGGCATTCTCTATCAGGTGATGGATATCACGAAGGCGGTGCATCCGGGGATCGTCGCGCGTATAAAACTGCTTGCCGGCCTCAAGATCGATGAGCACTTTGCGCCGCAGGATGGCCGCTTCCGCTACGAGATCGGTGGCCAGGAGATCGACGTTCGCGTTTCTACGATGCCGACGTTTTTTGGGGAAAAGGTGGAAATGCGTTTGCTCGAATCATCGCAGAAGCCGCTTTCACTGGAAGAGCTTGGCATGTCCCCGGAGGTGACAAAGATCGTCACCGAAAATCTCAAGAAATCCTACGGCATGCTCATCTCGTGCGGCCCGACCGGTTCCGGAAAGAGCACTACCCTCTATGCGCTGATGAACATATTGAACCGCCCCGAAGTGAATGTGACGACCGTGGAAGACCCGATCGAATACAATATGCGTTACGTAAATCAAACGCAGATCAACCCGCAGGCGGGCGTCACCTTTGCTTCCGGACTCCGTGCGCTGATGCGTCAGGACCCCAATATCATCATGGTCGGCGAGATCCGTGATGACGAGACCGCCGACATCGCCGTGCAGGCGGCGTTGACCGGTCACTTATTGTTGTCATCGCTCCACACGAACGACGCGCCGACGGCCATCCCGCGCTTTTTTGACATGAAGATCCCGCCGTTCCTTGTGAGCTCGGTGCTCAACCTGGTGCTTGCCCAGCGCTTGGTGCGAAAGATCTGTTCGACATGTATCTATTCCTATGATGCCGACGCCGCGATCGTGGCGACGCTAAAAATACAGATCAAAGAGAATGGTCTCGATCCGGAGCGCGTGCATATTCCAAAGACGCTCTATGCCGGCAAAGGGTGTTCGTCGTGCGGAATGACTGGCTACCGCGGCCGGCTTGCTATCTACGAAGCGTTCGAAGTGGATGAAAAAATGAAAACGCTGATCATACAGCCGCACTTTGACCTGCAGGCCGTGCGCGTGCAGGCACAGGCATCGGGGATGAAAACGATGTTTGAGGATGGCCTGCAAAAAGTGGAGGTGGCGGAGACAACGCTGGAAGAGGTGCTGCGTGTGATCCGGGAATAGCGCGGCGCAGGATTTGTTTTCTCAACCCGCTTCGCGCGCTCCTGCCATACCGCACGTGTGCCTATGCTATCATTTATATATGCTCTTCCATTACGTCGCGGCGGATGATTCGGGAAAGATGACAGAGGGGGATTATGAAGCCGATACCCTGAACGCTGCCTTGCAGTTCCTTGGCAGCAAACAGCTGCGACCTATTTCGGTAAAGCCTCTGCAGCAGGTCAAGGTAGGGGTTGTTGAAGGATTCTTTGGTGGTGGCATCAATACGTCCGACAAGGTATTCCTCACGAAATACCTCGCATTAATGTTGCACGTAGGGACGGATCTTCTTTCGGCAGTCAATATTCTTATTCTTGATTTTGACAAGCCGGCGATGCGCAATTTTCTCCTTGAGGTGCGGGATGACCTGAGTAAGGGCCAGCCGTTCTATAGCGCGTTCGCGCGGCATCCGAAAGATTTTTCTCCCACGGTCATCAACCTAGTAAAGGCGGCGGAAGCATCGGGAACGCTCCAGAAGACGTTCGAGGATTTGAGCGTCTCTTTGGAAAAAGAAGCAGAAATACGGAGCAAGGTAAAATCGGCAATGATCTATCCGATCATTTTACTTTGTATGGCCATCGCGATCCTTACCTTCCTGGTAACGTTTGCGTTGCCGAAGGTGGCGAACGTGTTCTCGCAAAGCGGCATCAACCCGCCGTGGTTCTCGCAGATCGTATTTACCGTCGGACTTTTTATCGGAGCGAACATTTTTATCTTACTCCCGGGATTGCTCATCGTGGTTGGGGCGGCGGTATGGATGGCGACCAAGACGGAGGTCGGGAGGAAGGCGTTCAGTAAAGTACTCACCAGTCTTCCGCTCGTGCGGACGGTGTATAGTGAGATCGCCGTTCAGCGCATGGCGTCCACGATAAGCTCGCTCATGCGCGCAGGATTGCCTATCATACAGACCATCACGATTGCCGCCGACACCGTCGGCCTGGATTCGTATCGCACCGCACTTCTTCGGATCGCGAACGAAGGGCTGGCAAAAGGATTGACGATCGGCGAGGCGTTCCGTCGCGAGACGGCGTTTCCCAAGATGGTCTCCAACCTTGTTTCCATTTCTGAAAAGGCGGGCCACCTCGAAGAGGTATTGGATACCCTCGCCCAGTTTTATGAATCGAATATCGACGCGAACATCAAAGCGCTCGTTTCGCTCCTCGAACCGGCCATGCTTCTTATCATGGGTGTCATGGTCGGCGTCATTGCGCTCTCTATTATCGTTCCAATTTACCAGTTGACCACGTCGTTCTGATCGCATGCGCAAAGGATTTACCCTTATAGAATTACTCGTAGTGGTTGGAATTATAATCGCGTTTTCGGCAATCGTGTTTGCCGTGCTTGCGTCGCGCCGGAGCACTGCGGACCTTACCGCCACGAGCGAACAGATCGCAACGCTTTTACGGCAGGCGCAGAGCGACTCGATCGCTCAAGAGAACAGCGCCACGCAAGGAGGCACCATCTCGTGGGGCGTGCATTTTTCGAACCCCACGCCGCCCGCGGTGCCGTTCTATGCGTTGTTTACGGGAAGCTACGGCGTTACCACCACGGTTGGATATTATCCGTTGCCGTCGACGGTGGCGTATCAAACCTCCACGCTCGCTTCCGGCGCGACGCTCGACGTCATCTTTTCCCCGATCACCGGCTCCCCATCCGCATCCACGACCATCAGGCTGTATATGCCAAAAGAAAACACCGCGTTCTCTTCCACCATCTCCATTGCCTCTTCCGGAGTCATTAAATATTGATAATTCATCGCACTCTCTTTCCGGGCCGATGTGATAAAATAATATCATGAAGGATCTCCGGCGCGGGCAGTCCATTACCGAGCTTTTGCTCGCGATCGCGGTTGGCGCGATCTTTATGGTGGCAACCGTGTCCGTTATCGTGCCGGCGCTCCAGGAAAATAATCAGGCGGTGAACATACAGCAAGGGGCGACGGTGGGGCAGGATCTGCTCAATAACGTGCGCGCGTGGTCGGAAGGGGGATGGAGTAATATCACGGCGCTTGCCACGGGAACGGCATATCAATATTATTTGATCACTTCTTCCTCGCCCTATACCGCAACATCGGGCGTCCAGTCCATCGCCATCGGAACGACGACGTACACGCGTTATTTTTATCTTTCCGATGCCTATCGCACGATTGTGGGAGGCGTTACCTCGACGCCGTCCGGCAATACGTATGATCCTTCCACAAAGCAGGTTTTTGTGGTGTACAATTGGATCAATGGGACGACGAGCACGATAAGCACCTACATCACCCGGAACGGCGATGTTGTGCTCGATCAGACCGATTGGTCGGGCGGCCCCGGCGCGACGAGCGCCGCGACGTCCGCTAACAGCAAATTTGCCTCATCTTCCAACATTGATTATTCGACGTCGACCGGAACGCTCTATGTTTCCATCCCGGGATATTAATCACTCGCATTCACATGAAAACATTTTTTATCTATGGCTGGATCGTCGCAGGAGCGCTCGCGGCGTTTATCTTCATTCCCGCGCATGCGCTCGCGGCGACGAACATCAACTCGACGACGTCCCAGCACTTTGCGTGGAATGACGAGATCGGCTGGATCGATTTCTATAGCACCGGCAATGTAAATGTATCGTCATCACAGCTCTCGGGATACGCAAGCTCGTCGGTTGGATCCGTATCGCTTGATTGCGCCACGAGCCCGAGCGGCAATATTTGCGTCACTAGCAATTATAAGGTGGCGAATAACGGCGGCGGAAGTCTTTCGGGCTGGGCGTGGAATGACGAGATCGGCTGGATATCGTTCTATTGGGGGAACACCTCCGCGAATCCCGCAGTATCATCCACATCGATGTGTAATACCTATTCTGCCCCATATTCGTCATGGTGTGGCGTCACTATTAATAGTAGCGGCGTATTCCAGGGGTTTGCGTGGAATGATGTTGTCGGCTGGATCTCGTTCAATTGTAATAATACGTTGAGTTGTGGAACTTCGAACTATGAAGTGGCGACGTCGTGGGCCGCGACGTCCGCGACGGGAACGCTCGATTCCCAGACCTTCGACACCGGCGTTGCGAGTGGCGCGCAGTTGAACTCGATCACATGGAAGGGAGGCGCCATCCCGACGGGAGCGTCGGTCGGGTTCCAGATCGCCGTGAGCAACAGTTCGAGCGGTCCGTGGAACTTTATCGGTCCGGGTGGGACGTCGGGGAGCACCTATGTCGCAAGCGTCTCCGGTGCGCCAATCCCGCTTGGCAACTATGTGTCGCTCGCCGGCAGATACTTCCGTTATCGGGTCATCCTGTCGACGAATCCCGCGCAGACCCAAAGCCCGAGCGTCACGAGCGTTATCGTCAACTGGAGTCCGTAGGCCGCGTGCTATAATTAAAAATATGAAAAAGGGATTTACGCTCATTGAGGTGCTTCTTGCGGTAAGCATCTTTACGGTCATCGTTATCGCATTCATCGGCATTCTTTCCACAATAACGGAAGTGCAGGTGCAGTCGTCTTCCGGCGCTGCAGTGAATCAAGAAAGCCAATTCCTTTTGCAGAAGCTTCAGTATTATGTACAGACGGCGAGCCTTATTGACATCCCTACGTCTACGGCAACCACGTCGCTCAAGTTCGATGTGGCAAGTAACGCGCTTGATCCCTCCTATATAAAGCTCGCCACCGGTACGGTGTATCTACAGCAGAATGGCGGACCTTTGCAACCGCTTACTTCCAACAGAGTTTTTGTTTCCGGTCTTTCGTTTACGCGCCACGCGAACCCACCCGGGCATGATTCGGTAAGTATCTCGTACACCATGTCCTATTTCGCAACGTCGAGCGTCGCCCAGGCGTTCAGCCAGCTTTTCCAGACTTCGATCGAACAGGTGTCCGCCGCCACATTCGATACCGCGTTATATGCGTCATCCAATCCGGAACCGTTGGGAAGTTCCGCCGATCTATGGAGCCCGATCAACAGCATTATGTATTTTGTTGGCACGAACGTTGGGATCAATAACTCGAGTCCGGCCGAGCAGCTTTCGGTGACCGGCGGTGTGCAGTTGGTGAGTACTGCAACGTCGAGCATCACGTGCAATGCGACCGCGCGGGGGACGCTCGATTTCTATTCCACGGGCGGCACGACCCAGGATCATCTTTCGCTTTGCGCGCAAGCCGCGGGCACGACGACGGTTTCGTGGCAGACCATCTATTAAGACGTATAATACGGAATACGCCCAATATTTCCAATACCTCGATATCCATTGTGATATACTATTTTTATGGATGACACGAAGAAAATCATCAGCGTAGTAGTCATAGTCATTGTTATCGCCATCATCGCGGTGGTATGGTATCGATATCCAAGCGGGCCTGTCATCTCCGGTACGCCGGGATCCGGCACGGGCGTTGCATCAAGCTCCACCACTCCAGCATCGACATCGGCCTCTTCCACGCGTGCGCCGGTTCCCGCGAACATTACGGTTCCCAATCAAGGAGCGACCGGAACTCCGGCGTCGGTTGCGGTTCCCACCGCGCAGGTGGCGGGAGATCCTTCGGGGAGTGTGAGCTATCGCAGTTTTAATATCAGCATTCAAAATAATGCGTTCTCTCCGAATACGGTGGTGGTAAATCAAGGGGATACCGTCAACCTGGAGGTCACTGCAGTCGATGCGGCATATACGTTCACTCAGCCCGATTATGGATTCAACTCTCCGATCGCCAAAGGCAAAACCCAGCGTATTCAGTTCCAGGCGCTCGAGAACGGTCAATTTACCTTCTATTGCGGATCGTGCGGCGGGCCGTCGAAAGGCCCCGTTGGGCACCTTATTATAGTGGCGCCAAAATAATAATCACCGCTATTAATATGAAAAAAAGTTCTACCATTATTCTTATCATCGTCATTGCCATTGTGTTTGTGGCAGTTGGCATTTGGGTTGGTATAGTCGTGAGCGCGAACAGGACGCCGAGCTCGGGCGTTTCGCTCTCGCCATATTCTGCGGTATATCTTTCGACCGGCGATATTTATTTCGGCAGGCTTGTTTGGTTCCCGACGCCGCATATCGAAGACGCGTGGTTCCTTCAGCGCGGCACGGACGCAAAAGGGAATCCGACGGCGGGCGTATATCCTTTTAGTCAAATAGCGTGGGGTGCCGCGGGTGACGTCTACCTCAATTCAAAGCAGATCATTTTCTGGACGCGGCTTTCGGCCACGAGCAGCGTTGCGCAGGTGATAGAGAACCCAAGCGCGGCGGTGGGCACAGCAAATCAGCAGGTCGAGACCGCACCGCAGATTCCCGTCCCCGCGACATCAAGCACATCACCATAACGTCACTATAATAACGTAACGCGATGAAAAAAAATTTATTTTATAAAAATTCTCGCATCCTTGCCCTTGCGGCAGGGGCGTTTGTCGGAGGATTGGTTTTGACCTTTGCGCTCGAAGCATTCGCGTTCGTGGGGCCGACGCAGAATCCTCCCACCGGATATGGCGCGATCGGCAGTGACAGTTCAAACAACATCGCCGTCGGCACGTCGACGACGATCTCCGGCACAAAATTTCTTTCGCTTGGCGCGACGAGCGATAGCTCCACCTACGGCGGAAAATTTTTAGAAAATAATACCACTCCCATTCTTCTCTTGCGTGATGATGGCGCCGTTTCTATCGCGACCAGCACCGTCACTGCGGGCGATACCATCATCGGCGATAACCTTATCGTCGGCGGCTCACTCACCACAAACAGTGTTGCCGGCTCGGTTGTTGCCGGCAACGTTACTCCCGGCGTCTTTAACTCGAATATCGCTCCAGGGTCGGGAATCTATACGTTCCCGGTCAGTCTTGGGGTTAATACAAGTACGGCGAGTGGCCTTCCGCAATCACTCTCGGTCTATGGCGGCGGATACTTTAGCGGCAGCGTCGGCATCGGCACGACGACGCCTTCCCAAAAACTTGATGTAATGGGAAATATTCAGATTGAAAATGGCGCCGCGCTCATTTTGCAACCTGGCGCCGCCGGTAACAATTGGGCGATTACAGCCTCATACAATTATACAAATAGCGATTTGCTGTTTATGTCGGGTGGCGCTGAACGAATGAGAGCTGATACGAATGGCCAATTTTGTATAGGGTATAACGGCGCTGCGGGGTGCACAGGGGCTTCTGGGCTATTGGTCAACGGATATGTCGGCATCGGCACGACGACGCCGGCATATCCGCTTTCGGTAAGCGGCCAGATCAACGCCACGACCGGCTACTGTATCAACGGTGCGAACTGTATCTCGTCATGGCCGAGCGGCGGAGGTGGCACCGTCACGAGCATCGCCGCGGGATCCGGCCTTTCCGGCGGCACGATCACGAGCTCGGGAACGATTTCACTAAACCTTGCCGCTAATGATACCTGGACCGGCACGCAGACCTTCAATGGCACGACTACCGTGATGGGAAAGCTTACTGTCAGCACCATCGATCCGGTGTATGCCATTAATGGACAAAACTACGCAACGTACAACGCCGCAATGACGGGAGAAAAAGAAGAGAGCGCAGGAACCTTTAACCTTTTGTGCGCGGGCGGCACGTGCTCAACCATAGTCGACTTCAATGCGCTCGCGCAAGGCTCCGATCTCTGGCTCTTTGGCAAGGCAACGAATCTGCCGTCCAATCTTAACAATCTTATTGTGATCCTTACACCGTCATTCGATGGGAACGTTTGGTATACTAAAAATGTGGCAAAGGGGACGCTTACCGTGTATGGCAGTCAGGCGGGAGAGGTGTCCTATCGGTTGACCGCGCCTCGCTTCGACGCGAGCCAGTGGCCGAACACCGCGCCAGCAGGTGAAACGCCGAACTTCACCATCTATTAATTATTAATTAAATAATATTACTTGCGCCATGAAAGCATCGAGTAAAAAAAGCATTATCATCGGGGTTGTTATCATTCTGATTGCCGCCGTTCTCGCCGGCGCAATTATCCTTTTGCCAAAAAGTCTCTTGGCACCGACGCAAAAAATGGGAATAGCTACGACAACGCCTGGAGGTAATCAGATCGCCGCAGTTGCCACAACCACTCGTCCTATAAAGATGGCTCCGATCCCGCAAGGTTCGCAGACATATCAGATTATGCAGGCGAATGGAGTTTTGCCAAAGATCGTGCAGGCGACCGTGAACCCCGTGAATGTCGATCCTGGAAATAAACAGACGCTCACCATTATTATTTCGGATCCAAATCCGATTACTTCTATAATAGCGACTATTCGCACAGATAATGGAACCACCACAGTGCCGTTATCTCTTGCTGGCCCCGCAGCATTGAATGACGTTCTTCCGCAGAAATATTTTGTGAACGCCAAAAATCAATTGGCGCTTGTGAATCCGAACGGTAATGTTGTCTCAAATAGTAATATCGCTCAAGCTGCCGAAGGGGATGAAACGTATTCCGCCACATGGATCATCAAGGATACCCATGTTAAAAGATACTATACGAAATTTACTGCAACGGATGCCAAGGGCAACGTGAATTCTATTAAAATTCCATGGACCGATCTTAATTGTATGTGGAGTAGTAATAATTATGGAGGGGGAAATGTGTCTGTCTCATCAACTTTTGGCTCGGAGGGGTGTAGATTTAATAATAGCCTTGACCCGCTCGACGGACCGGAAAATGGCAATCTTATTGTAGACGCACCTATTATTATATCGCAAGATACTGCTTTAGTATTTAATCCAAGCACCACGATCAGTTTTTCGGGGTCCGGCTATATATTCATTCAATCTATTAATGCCCAGATAACACCATCCGAAATGTATTGCTCCTCCTCATCCTGGGTCACCTCGTTCTCAAGTCCTGCCGATGGAACGTATGAGGTTCCGCGTTCCGGTCTTGCAAACTATGTTTTCCCTGGACAAACCGCGACCGTTGCATCTACCACGGTCACCAATTATGGAACGAGCACATGGAACATTAACTGCGGACCAGTCGTTTCAACCGAGGGATATCAAAACTTTAGTTGCTACCTTTTGGATAGTCAGGGTACTGTGGGCGGGAACACTCCGCCGTGTACTTGTAATACTGCTTATGCGACCTCTACTAGTTATATGTCCACTTCAACATGCGGGACGACCGTTAACTTTCCAAACGATAGCGATGGATGCGGGTCACAAGGGCCTAACGACACCAGTTGTAGTCAATACCTGAACGGCTGCGTACCAAGTACGCAAGTTCCAGAGACAGTGACGTGTAATTAAAAAAAACAGCCCATCCAATAGAGGACGGGCTGAGGTTATTGAGTCGGCATACGCCAGCTCGGGTTCGATTACCAAGTGATTAGACTGGGAGTGCTCAGGATCTGTTGCACATCGCTTCCATCGGCAGTATTGGCAGTGTAAATTGCGCTGCCCGAGAGGTAGGCGATCTTGGTGCCATCGGGTGAGACCACTGGATCATACGCCCCACTCTTCCATAAGGTTGGAGTTCCTCCGGCCACGGGGATGGAGTAGATACCAGATCTCTCGTCGAAGTAGATCGTCTTGTCGTCCAGGGAAAATACTCCATCGGCCGCTTCGGAAGAAGTGAGCTGGGTCTGATTGCTTCCATCCGCGTTCATAACCCATAGGAGTATCTGATAATGCACGATGTGGTTATACACTATCAGTTTCCCATCATGGCTCCAGCTTGCGTTACTGATGCCAGGGCAACCGCCGGTGCAAGCAACTTCCTGTGAGAGCGCCTTAAGATCACTTCCGTCAACGGCGCTCGCGGTGTAGGTTGCCCAAGCGTTAGTGGAGGTATCCGCCCCGATGAAGAGTATATTCTTGCCATCCGGGGAAGGAGTGGGGGCCTGAAGCAGTGACAGTGTCGGGAATGGCAGTGTTGTGGTCAGGGTTGCTTCCGCCGTGCCGTCCGCTGAAAAGATTTGGACGTTGTTGCCCGTAGCGTCGTTCGCTATGCAGACAAAGGCCGTGTGTCCCGTGAAGTAATTTGGTTGCAAGCATCCATCGGACAAGACGTCCGCCGCATCCGAACCATCGGAGTTTGCCACCCACGTATCTGCCTCTGGCGCAGATGAAGTGAAGTCACTCGCTTTCAGGTCATACATCACCTGGTTCTTCAGTGCGACCGACAGTTTCTCCGATACTGTAGCATCGCTCGTCGAGGTGGCAATGATATCCACCGTCTGACCTGCCGAAGCGGCAGTGCAAGTGGGAGTAACGACTCCCGCGCTCGAGATGGTTGCCAGTGACGTATCGCTCACTGACAGGGTTACACCACCGGAGCTTGCCGAGGATTTGTAGGTGTACGATGGTCCACCGCAGATCTGCAGTGTGGACGGTCCGGTTGGTACGGTGACTGTGGGTGTTCCACCGCCTCCTCCGCAGTTTGTTGTGCAGCCACCGGTGCTTCCGGCGCTTCCGCAACCAGTCACCATCAACGCGATGAGACCGGCCAGAGCCAATGCAAACATCTGATTCATCCGATTCTTCATGGTTTCTTCTCCTCTGGACGGTCCCTCGACCGATCCTTTTCAGTTTTGAGTTCTGGCAGGCTCAAGCCCGGCAGTTTTTAATACTGCCCTTATTCTACCAGTATTGCCGGAAAAAGTCAAATAACGGAAAAAACCTTAGAAAAAATAAGGTATAATGATTACGTGAAGCAAAAAGTTTTTTTACAAGGCCGCAAAGGCCAAGCATTCTTGGCGCTGACGTTCTTTATTGGCGGGGTGCTTGCGGTGGCCGCCATTTTAATAGCATTCCTGGCGCTTTCCTATATTGATACGGGGTACGGCGTCGCGTCGGCATTCAAGGCAGAGGCGGCCGCGACGGCGGGCGCCGAGGACGGACTCCTTCAGCTCGACCGGCAGGGGATACAGTTTTCCAGCGCCGGCTACGTCGTCTCGTCGAGCAGTTCTACGACGGCGACGGTCACCGTTACCCAGAACAGCCCCGCCTCCGGCCAGGCGACGATCCTTTCCGTGGCGACGGTAGCTAACCACACCAAAAAGGTCAGCGTCGTCGTTTCGGAGAACGCCGTGACGGGACAGGTGAGCGTCGTTTCGTGGGCAGACGTCCAATAATAAATTTGTATGAACGCGATAAAATCCCTTTATCAAAGAATACTTTCATCCCTTCGTATCCGCATCTACGCGGACGGGCTTGAGATAAGCGATCAGGTTTTGCGCCTTGCCTATCTCGACGGCGATACGTGGAAGATGGAGGCCGTGCGTCTTGCGCCCGGCACGATGGATAAAGGAAAAATAAACGATGCGCCGGCGTTCGACGCCGCGCTCCGCGAGCTGAGATCAAAAGTCCCCGCGATGAAAGGGACAAAGAAAAAAATGAATATTTTCGTGGCGCTCAGCTCCGTCAATATGTATAGTCAGGTGTTCACGCTGCCGTCGATGGAAGGAGGCGATTTCGAAAAGGCGGTCAACCTGAACGTCCAGATGCTTGCTCCGATGGATATTACCAAAGCTTATTTTGGCTGGCAGGTTGTCGGTCGTGATGAAAAAACCCTGCGTTCGGAGATTGCCGTCGCCTTTGCCGACAAAGAGACGGTGAACGAGATAACGCAGGCGCTCTATACGGCAGGGTTCATCATCGTCGGCATCGAATCCCGCGCGCTCGCGGTCGTCCGGGCTCTGCGTGAGAAGGGCGGTGCCATCGATCAGGAAAGGTCCTATTTATTGATCGATATTGATAATTCCGGCATCGATTTTCTTATCGTCCGAAATGGAAAGCTGTATTTTGAATATATGAATCCTTGGACGGATATCGCGGACGAGAAAGGGCAGATATCGGTCGTAAAATTCGAGGAGACGCTTTCGGCGAGCGTGCGCCAGGTGTTCAACTTCTATTCCCAGCATTGGCCGGAGCCGCTTGCCGACATCATCCTTTCCGCCGTGGCATTCGAAGCGGAGGCACGGCACGCGATCGCCGACCTTTCGGCGGCATTGCCGGTCATTCCGCTCACGCTCACGATAGGTCAGGAGATCTCTCCGGAATGGCTCGTGGCGTTTGGATGCGGTTTGCGCGGCCTACACTCGTATCTGAGGGATAAAGAAATAAATCTGTCGGGTTCCGGCGCAACGGATACGTTCTATGACGAGCGGATGTTTGATTTTCTTGCCTTATGGCGCGTGTTGATTCCCGTGGTGCTCGGATGCTTCATTATTATGTATGGGATTGCGGATTATCTTTTGATCGCCACTACGAACAGCATCGAATCTTCGCCGGCGTTTGCCCAACAGGCGGGCGAAGTATCGGATGTCGCCGCGCTCGAAGCGTCTTCCACGGCATTCAACCAATCGATCACGCTTATCGCCAGCGCGGAGGGACAGATCAATAAGAACTATCGTATGATTGCCGATATCAATACGGTCGCCACGGCAAACAGCGTCACCGTGAACAATATTTCTTTCCCGGCTGCGAATGCCCCGATCCTTGTGGCGGGCACCGCCGCGACGCCGGATCAGATCTCGGCATTCAAGAACGCGATCCAAAGTGATCCGCATTTTGGCGTCGTGAGCCTTCCGTTGGCGAATGTCCAACAGAGCGGCGGCGTATACACTTTTTCAATGACGTTTCTGCTGTCATCCGTGGGATTCTAATAAGGAAATTCAAAAAATAATAACTTCTGAAATCTTTTGGAAGACCTCCTGGAATATTTTTTTGTCGGCGGGGGTGATGGGGGAGAGCACGAAGTCGCCGGCTTTCTTTCGCCGCAGTTCGTTCGGCTCGCGGATGCCGATGCGGATACGCGCAAAGTCTTCGGTGTGGAGATGGTCGATGATGGAACGAATCCCGTTGTGCCCGGCGGAACCCCCGCCCGTCACGTGCTTGAATTCCCCAACGGGAATATCGCTGTCGTCGTGGATGATGATGATATTCTTCGCGGCCGCGCCGAAGACGTGCATGGCATCGTGCACCGCACGACCGGACTCGTTCATAAAGACCAATGGACGGATAAAGACGTGCTTTTCTAATTTTATATACGCGAAACTGTTTTTATACGCCCGAAACTGGGCCGTTGTTCCACCCTCGCCGGCCGCATGTTCGGCAATCCATTGCACCGCAAGGGCGCCAACGTTGTGGTAGGTTCCCTCGAGCGTCGGGTCGGGATTCCCTAATCCAATAATGAGTGTTTGATCCATGCTTGATTATTATATTGCATCTTCTATATAATGAGTACACATTACGAAATTATGAGAAAGTTCTTCGCATCCCTGCTTGAAGTCATTGAGATCGCGGTCATTGCCGTTGCGGCGGTGTTTATCGTGCGTACGTTCCTGGTACAGCCGTTCCTCGTAAGCGGTACGAGCATGTCCCCCACATTCTCAAATGGCGATTATGTGCTGACGGACGAGCTGACCTTTCGCATCCAGCCTCCGGAACGTGGCGAGGTTGTGGTGTTTCATGACGTAAGCGACGCGTCGACTTATCTTATCAAGAGGGTCATCGGTTTGCCCGGCGAGCGGCTGGTTATCGGTAATAATACCGTTACTATATATAACAAGCAGAATCCGAATGGTTTTGTATTGAATGAATCGTATCTGCCCACGGGAACCATCACGGCGGGGGATGAGGATATCACGCTTTCCTCGAGTTCGTACTTTATGATGGGCGACAATCGCGCGGTCAGCTATGATTCTCGCAGCTGGGGTCCTCTTCCCGCAAGCGACATCGTGGGGCTTGTGCGCTTCCGATTGTGGCCACTCAACGCCATGCAAATGTTTGGAGCTCCGCAGTACAGCGCGGTTTCGTCGTCAACTTCTTCGTAATCAAGATCATGCCTACACCTAAACAAGAAAAAGAAAAGCCAAAGGAAGTTGTGCGCACGTTTCAGTCCGCAAAAGGGATGCACGACGTGCTTCCTTCCGACGAGCCATATTGGGAAAAGATCGAGAGCGTGGTGCGCTCGCTCGCTTCCGCATATGGATTTTCTCGCATAGAACCACCGATCCTGGAATTTGCCGAACTCTATAATAAGACCTCCGGCGAAGAGAGCGATGTGGTCCAGAAGGAAATGTATACGTTGAAAACGAAGGGTGGCGATTTTCTGGCGCTCCGTCCGGAATATACGCCGGGGATCTCCCGCGCCTATATGCAGCATGGACTTTCCCGCCTTGGGTCTCCGCAGAAGCTCTTTGCGATGGGGCCGATATTCCGCCACGAGCGTCCGCAACTTGGCCGCGCGCGGCAGTTCACGCAGATCGATTTTGAGACGCTGGGCGGCGTGAACGATCCTATTTATGACGCGGAGATCATCGCGCTCTTTTGGGATCTCTTGAACGAACTTAAGATCAAGAATTCCAACGTTAAAATAAATTCGATCGGTTGCCGCATCTGCCGGCCTATCTATAAGAAACAGCTTACGGCCTATTACAAAAATCACGAAAGCGCACTTTGCGAAGATTGCGTGCGTCGGCTCAAGGTAAACCCGCTTAAGCTTCTTGATTGCAAAGAGCCCGGCTGCGTTGAGCTCAAGGCAAAGGCGCCGAACTTCCTCGATAAGCTTTGCGTGATGTGTAGTGCACACTTTAAATCGGTGTTGGAATATCTTGATGAAGTGCATATCCCGTATGAACTTGACCACCACCTGGTGCGCGGCTTGGATTACTATAGTCGCACGGTGTTCGAGATGTATGCGGAGGGCAACGAGGCGCAGATCGGTGCTTTGCCCGCCGGCGGCCGCTATGATTATTTAATGGAGACGATCGGCGGACATCTGACGCCCGCCGTCGGTGGAGCGGCCGGCGTGGAGCGGCTGATCGCCGTCATGCGCGCAAAGGAGATCGCAATGAGCGGCAAGTCCGCCAAGCGTGTGTTCCTTGCGCACGCCGGTGACCAGGCAAAAAAGAAAGCCTTTGCCATTTTGAAAGACCTTCGAGGTCGCGGATTTTTGGTCGCCGAATCGCTTTCTAAAGAATCACTTGCGGCACAGCTGAAGGTTGCGGATAGAGAGGGAATCGCGCTCGCGTTAATCCTTGGGCAGAAGGAGATGTACGAGAACACTATTATTGTTCGCGACCTTACGAACGGATTGCAGGAGGCGGTACCGCTGGAAAAGCTTGGGGAGGAGATCAAGAAGAGACAGAAATAGCAAAATAAAACCCCACTGCTTTCCGCCTCGTGATAAGAATAATTCGGCGGAAAGTAGTGGGGTTTTATTTTGCTAGCCGATAGCTTAAATGCGTTATGGGTTATTTCTGGTTGACATTTTTTTGGGGTGTAATATAACTATATTGCGGCTGTAATCAATATCATGCAGTCCGTCAGCTTTAGGGTTGGTGGAATTCGGAGTATTCCATCGGAAGACCAAGGTTCTAAGGCGGTCATGTACTCCCGGGTCGTTGGCTCTGCCAGCGACCCTTTTTTATTACACTCCCTTGCAAAACAGACATTCCTCATTTATACTCTCTCCTATGGCAATAGAAGCACGAAAAAAGGAGGGGGAGTCGGGACAGTCGCTTTTGTATACCTTCACCCGTAAAGTGAAGCGGAGCGGCATCGTAAAAGAGGTCCGTCACCGCAAGTTTCATACTCGGGTGATCAGCCGCATCAAGCGCCGCTCGTCCGCGATCCATCGCGAGGAAAAGAAAGCAGACGTTGAGCGCCAGAAGAAGCTTGGCCTCATCTAGCGATCGCTGTCCGGCGTTTGGTATTTGGATATCGACATCTGAAATTTCCTTATAATGGCACTCCTTCAAAAAATAACCGACGATATGAAGGCCGCGATGAAAAGCGGTAATAAGCCGCGCCTTGAGGTGCTACGTTTTACGCTCGCGAGCCTGAACCCCGCGCAAAAGGAGAAAACACTTAAGGATCCTTCGGCGACATTGAGCGATGAAGAGGTGATCACAATTCTCCAAAAAGAGGCGAAGAAGCGCAAGGACTCCGTCGAACTTTTTAAGCAGGGCAAGCGCGACGATCTCGTTGCAAAAGAAGAGGGCGACCTTAAAGTGCTCTATGAATATCTTCCGGCCGAACTTTCGCATGACGAGATCGTCGCGATGGTCGCGATGGCAAAAGCGAATGGCGCAAATGATTTTAGTTCGATCATGAAAGAAGTGATGAAGCTTGCAAAAGGACGCGCCGACGGCAAGACGGTGGGGGATGTCATTCGCGATGTGGAACGAAGCTAAGCTTGCGCGCCTCGCGCAAAAGATATTAAAGACGCTCGGCGTTCGCGCCGCAGCGCTGGATATTATTTTGCTCGACAATAAGAGCATCACCAAGCTCAAGACACGTTTTATAAAGAAAAAGACCGAGCCGAACGTGCTTTCTTTCCCCGAACCTGCACATTTTCCGCATCCGGAAACCAAAAAGCGCTACCTTGGCGAAATCTATTTAAACCGCGATATTTTAAAGAAGTCGCCGGAGCGCGCGAAGGCGTTGCTCCTGCACGGCGTTCTGCACTTACTTGGGTACGATCATATAAAGAAGGGGGATATTGCGGAGATGGAGGGATTAGAGGCTAAAATATTGAAGAAGTTGAAATAGTTAGTAAACAAAAAACCGCTCTCTCGAGCGATTTTTTGTTTGGTGCTTGCGGCATCAGGTTAGGTTGCCACCTGATATCCATAATACTTGGATCTCTATGGGTGTCAAATTCGGAGCCGATACCAACGTGGACCGGCGGGGAGTCGAACTCCGAACTGTTAAGTGGCAACCTAACCGTGATACCGTTTTACCACCGGCCCGTTTTGCCGTTGGCAGAGGTAGTGTAGTAGACCGGCCATTAAAACTATTTTAAACGATATAGCCACTCTTTTGCACAGTTCCTTTCGCCGTGTTTTCTTGATAGAATGAGAGCATATGAAGCTTAAGGGACTTGGCGGAGGTGGGGATTTCATCACGGGATTGGACGTGGGGACTTCGTCGCTCAAAATCGTCGTTGCGGAATGCCGCAATGCGAAGCCGGTCATCGTATATGCTCGCGAAGAGCCATCATTTGGTATCCGAAAAGGAGCGGTGGTGGATCTTGGCGAGGCCTCACAGGCGATCAACCGCGCTCTTTCCGAAGTTAAAAAAATATCAAAATCGGCACTTCGAAATATTTATGTGAGCATCGGCACGCCGCAGGCGAAGATGCAGACCTCGCGTGGCATCGTTGCTGTCTCGCGCGCGGATGCGGAGATCGCGCAGGATGATATGGATCGCGCGAAGCGCGCGAGCCAGGCGGTGAACCTTCCGCAGAACCGGACCATTGTGCATACGATCGTCAAGGAATATATGGTAGACGGTGTCGGCGATATTCTGGATCCGCTTGGCCTTTCCGGAAGCCGCCTCGAAGTACAAAGCCTGATCATCGACGCATTCGCGCCGCATATCAAGACGCTCATCCGCGCCGTGGAACTTTCCGGCGGCGATATCAGCGGGCTTGGCTATGGGCCGATCATCGCCGCCCAGGCGGCGCTTTCAAAACGCCAGCGTGATCTTGGTACCGCCATTGTGGATCTTGGCTTCGGCACAACCGGACTCGCGGTGTACGAAGAAAACCGTCTCGTCGGCGTCTCGAAGTTTCCCGTTGGCGCCGCAAATATTTCAAACGACCTCGCCGTTGGATTAAAAGTGCCGGTGGATGCGGCGGAAGAAATCAAGATCCATTACGGATATGCATATTCAAAGGAAGTGCCGCAGAAGGAGTCTGTGGATATGAAAAAGTTCGTCGATGATGCGAAGGGTTCCGTCTCGCGCAAGTTTATTGCGGAGATCGTGGAGTCGCGGCTGGAGGAAATTTTCGATCTCGTGAATAACGAGCTGAAGCTTATGGAAAAATATGGACAGTTGCCCGGGGGGGTGGTGCTTGTCGGCGGCGGTGCAAAGTTGCCCGGACTCACGGATCTCGTGAAGCAGGAGATGAAGCTTGCAGCGCAGATCGGCTTTACGCTCGCCGACGAGTGGGAAGGCCGCGGTGGTGGATTCAAGGAATACCTGGAGGATCCGGAGTTCGTGAGTGCGTTTGGCCTTGTTTTATGGGGCATGGAGAGCGAAGGAAAGGGTGGGGATAGGACGCCGTCGGGCGCCGGACTCAAAAAGTTCTTCCGCTATTTTGCGCCGTAGCATGGCCTTTTACACCAAGTTTTATTTCCCTCGCGTTTCTGCTAATATAGTAGAAACGTTAAATCTTTATGAACTAATATGAAAAAAGCCAAGCGCAAGGCGCACCACGTAAAAAAGCAGAGCGAAAAGTTTCAGCCGTTGTCGGCGAACGTCAAAGTGATCGGCATCGGTGGTGGTGGTGGGAATGCCGTTGCGCGCATGGCAAAGGACTTCACTCGCGGCGTGGACTTTATTGCGATCAACACCGATCACCAGGATCTGGATGAGTGCGATGTAAAGACAAAGTTATATATCGGAAAAAGTTTGACGCGCGGATTGGGAACAGGCATGAATCCGGATCTCGGTCGCCAGGCAGCGGAAGAGAATCGCTCGGAAATTTCCGAAGCAGTGCAGGGCGCGGATCTTGTGTTTCTCGCCGCAGGGCTTGGTGGTGGCACCGGTTCGGGCGCAACGCCGATCGTCGCCGAGGCGGCCAAGCAATCCGGCGCACTCACGATCGCGGTCGTCACGCGGCCGTTCACGTTTGAAGGAAGCCAGCGAGAACGTATCGCGAACGAAGCGCTCATAAAGTTGCGCGACAAAGTGGATGCGATCATCATTGTGCCGAACGACCGGATTTTTACCGTTATCAGTAAGGACACGCCGATCATAAAAGCGTTCGAGGCGATCGATGAGATCTTACGCAATGCGCTGAAGGGCCTTGTGGAGATCATCGCGATGCCGGGCATCATCAACGTTGACTTTGCCGATGTAAAAAATATTATGCAGGATGCGGGTGTTGCGATCGTCGGCGTCGGCCGCGCGAGTGGCGCGGACCGCGCGGTGAAAGCCGTCAACTCTGCGCTCCATTCGCCACTCCTTGAGACGAGTCCCGAAGGCGCAAAGGCGGTCTTGCTCGGCATCACCGGCAGCCGCGATCTTAAGATGACGGAAGTGAATGATGCGGCGAAGATCGTCGCGCAGACCGCCGACCCGGGCGCGCGCATCATCTTTGGTGCTTATTATGATAGAACGATGAAGCCGGGTGAATTAAAGGTAACGATCGTGGCCGCGGGCTTCAATGGTAGTCAGCCGGGATCGCTCTTTGGAACACATTTTGAGGGGAGACAAGGCGGCGTTTCGATGTTCAGCACCGGCCGTCCGGGCAATGAAGGTCCGGTGGGCGGCAATGGTGCGGCGCTCATCAGCAAGCAATCCACGCCGATGCGCGTGACCGAACCGGGCACAAGCTCCAAGAACCCCGTTGTCCACGCCCGTGGCGAAGAATCAGCGGACGAGATGATGGCTCAGAAATCCCTCGCGCCGAACGCGTTCGAAAAGATGCCAACCCCACCGAACGCGCCCACGAATAAGCCGGCAGGGAAGGAAAAAGAAAGTGACGCCTGGGATATTCCGGCATTTTTGAGACGGAGGAAGCGATAAAGAGATTAAAAGGAGGTTAAAATTAATTTGACAGACCCTATTGGCTGGTTTTAATATACTCACATGTCCACAAAAGCTATCGAGAAACAATTGAACGATCTTACCCGTGAGATGGCTATGCTACGATCGGTCGTTATGGCCACGATTGCGGAGAAGGATTCCGAAGGAGAATATCGCCCAGCGTTTGTGAAAAAAATTCTTGCACTTGGGAAGAAAACGAGTGATGGAGTGGTATTCACCAACCCCAAAGAGTTCTTGAAAAAAATAAGCTAAGACCCGCTTTTTATGTGCGCGTCATTCTTGGACGGGACTTTTTGAAGTCAGCGGCATTATTGCCAAATGGCATCAAAAAGAAATTGGCGACGTCGATCGGCATGCTTGAGAAAAATCCATATTCTCCAATTTTGCATACAAAGAAATTAACCGGCGAGCTCACGGGATTATTTTCATTCAGAATTACTCGCGACTGGCGCGTTATTTTTTATTTCAAAAATCCCGAGACCATTTGTATCGTTGATGTTGGTAATCGGAAGGATATTTACCGATAAAGATTTTTGTTCTAACTTATTCTCCTCCCATCTCCTCCGGCTTTTCCACGATCGGTGATTCAAGTTCAAGCTGTTCGCCTGTGATGCGCAAAATATCCTTATTGATCTTTCCAAATTCGCGGCCGGCAGAGTTATAGGCAGAGACGGTCGTCGTCAGGTTCTTCCCCACTTTGCCAAAATATTCTTCGTAGCTCAAAAGGTGTTTGCCAAGTTCGCCGACGCGCTCGCCGATCTTCTTCGCGCTCTCTTCGATGCGCAGCGCCTTAAGGCCCTGGAGCACGGTGAGCAGATAGGCGTGGAATGTGGTGGGGGAGACGATGATCACTTTTTTCTTGCCACTCGCGTATTCGATGAGGTTGACGTTGTTCGACTTGAGCGCGCCCACTTTGTTGACGAGCAGGTCATAGTAGACGGCCTCGGACGGAATGAACATGAATGCAAAACCGAGCGTGCCTTCCTCCGGCTTTATATACTTTGATGTCTCGTCGATGCGGATCTTGAGGTCGTTCGCAAATGCGTTCTCGTAACGCTCACGCTCGGTTTTGTCGGCCGCCTCAAGAATGCGGTTATAGTTCTCGAGCGAGAACTTTGAGTCCACCGGAATGATGCCGTCTTTTGTGATCACCGCCGCGTCCACGATCGTGCCGTCCTTAAAAGGGTACTGCATCTGATATGCATTTGGCGGAAGCACATTCTTAAGCACAGTCTCAAGATAATATTCGCCAAGCACGCCGCGCTGTTTTGGATTCTTTAAAATGTCCTGCAAGTTCTTGAGGTTGTCCGCGATGCTCACCACCTGACGCTGACCTTCGCCCACCTTCGCGAGCTCCTGCGTGATCTCGCGGATGAGCCGGGTGCTTTCCGTGGCCTGCGTGAACGCCTTGCTCGTGGAGTCGTTGATCGCCTTTGCGGACTCGCCGAGCTTGGCCTCGATCGTGCGGTTCAGTTCCGCGATTTGGTTTTGGAGAAGGAGCAGAGATTGCGGGTCTTCCTTTTGCGCGGCTGGCGCTGCCGGGGGCTTCCAAAGCCGCCACGCGATTGCGGCGAAGAGGATGGCTATGACGATAAGGAGGGCGATTTCCATATAGATAGATTTTATGATGATTTGGAGGGTTTGTCTAAGTTTGCTACGATTGACATATGAGAAAGGAATCTCCACTTGAATATGTCGAAAAACATAAGGAGGCGGCGGATGAAGAAAGGCTTAGAGTAGCGATCGAGGATTTGTCAGGGCCAATAGGAGGCGTTGAGTACAAAGACAGCGGCGATGGGGCGCTCGAAAATGGGCCATTTGCCTTAGAATTCAAATATGGCGAATTAGAAAAGGACAGGCCGGCGATTCTCGCCGCGCGAGGCATGAAACTAAATCCGGAGCAACTGAGAGAGCTCCGGGGGCTGAATTTATCAAGAAGTGATAGAGGAAGGCAAATTTCGTTATCCGATATTATTCCCTCAGATTTTAGGGTTCTATTTGCGCCGAATTCAGGAGAAAAATGGAGCGATTTTGTAAATTTAAAAGAGAAAATGATAGTGCTGAATGGTGACATCGCTACTCCATTGACTCTCTTGGCTCTTTTACATGAGGCTGGTCATATTCACGCTGCCCCGAAAAAAGAAAATGATAATTTTTCTCCCGAACCAAATCAAAATAGGAAGACAATCAATGCCATGGATGTCGCTAAAAAATTATTGAATGAGAGGGACGCGTGGGCATATGCGCTAAGGACGATAAAGCCATTTTTAGATCAAGAAAAAAGAAAATCGTTTTTTATCGTTAAGGAAGACGTGCTTACTTTCGCAAAAAGTGAGTGTTTAAGAAGTTATAATGATTGGGCGCAAGGACAAATAGGAACAATGAGCGGGATGCATCAATTCGCGATGGATCTTTGGGATGACTTTGAAGTGGGTGAGGAAGATGAGAGTTTCGATTAGTGGGGTATTAAGGAAAGGATATTTTACCTATGCAATCCCTCGATCACATCTATCAATTTAAAGCAGCTCTTAAGAATGTCGCGCCGCCGGTCTGGCGCCGAATTCAAATTGCGGACACGGCGACCTTTTGGGAATTACATGTGGCCATCCAGAATGCCATGGGATGGGAAGGTTACCACTTGCATTGCTTCGAATTCCTAGAAAAAGGTAAACGGGTCGGCATTCGTATTGGTATTCCAGATGAAGAAATTGGCGATTGGGGAGATGAGTTTTTCTGTGGGTGGCGCGTTAAACTTTCCGATTGGTTCAAAAAAGAAGGAGATAAGTGCCGATACGATTACGACTTTGGGGATGGATGGGAACACGTGGTGTTTCTTGAAAAAATCTCCCCTCGCGATAAAGGTACAAAGTATCCGCGGTGCATCGCCGGAAAACGAGCGTGTCCGCCCGAAGATTGTGGTGGACCATGGGGATATGCAGAATTACTAAAGATTATTAAGGATTCTCGTCACCTTGGATATAAAGATATGATGGAATGGCTCGGCGCTCCGTTCGATCCCGAAGCGTTCGATTGTAATGATGTGTATTTTGATAACGCGCAAAAGCGGCTCAAAGATATGTTGGCACATCAGTAACGCTGCTTATGGAGGCGGCCAAGTGGAATTTCTTCTTTGCCTGCAGTATTGTACATATATGAACAGTGATTCGGAGAAATATCTTAATATCATCAATAAAAACCGCACAATCCTTCATGATAAGTATCTCGTGAAGGAAATCGGTGTTTTTGGCTCGGTAGCGCGGGGAGAGCAAACGGCGGAGAGCGACGTTGACATATTGGTAGAATTTTCGGAACCCGTTGGTTTTTTTGCCTTCCTCGATCTGGAGGATTTTCTAACTCGCGCACTCGGTAAAAAAGTGGACCTGGTAACAAAGAGGGCATTGAAGCCAACCGTTAAGGATCAAATTTTAAGAGACGTTGTTTATGTCTGAACGCGGTGCAAAGCTGTATCTTGCGGATATTGAAAATGCTCTTGGCGAAGCGGTGCGTAATATTCCAAGCGAAGTCACGGCCATGCATCCTGACATTCCGTGGGGAGAAATGATAAGTATGAGGAACAAAGTCATCCACGAATATTTTGGCGTTGATGACGAAATTTTATGGAAGACTATAAAAGAAGACCTCCCGATATTTAGGGAACAGATTGCAAAGATAGCGTCGGAATAGGCAAATAAAAACACCCCTTTCGGGGTATTTTTTATCACACAAGAGCGAAAAAGCCCCACCTGTTTTGGAAACCATTGCGTCTTCGCAGCAGGTTTACAAAACAGGTGGGGCTTTCGAGCGACTTTACTGCCAGTCGCGTCCGCCGCCGTTGCCACCACCGCCGAAGCGGCTTCCGCCACCTTCACGGCGCGGAGGGCGAGCCTCCAAAGGTTTTGCCTCGTTGACGGTGAGCTTGCGCCCATCGAAATCTTGGCCGTTCCACATTTCGATCGCCTTCTGGGCATCGTCATCGGAACCCATTTCGACGAAACCAAAGCCGCGTGAGCGACCGGTCATCTTATCCATGATAATGCTCGTGGACACGACTGCACCAGCCTTCGCGAATGCCTCTTGGAGTTCATCCTGCGTCGTCGAGTATGGTAAACCTCCTATGTATAATTTTGTAGCCATTCAATTGCTATATGATGTGTAAGGCGACCTCCTTCTCCTCTGCTTCTGCGCCGACGTTATTGTTGGCCAGTGGAAACTTACTAAGAACACTTACATCGCTCTTATTATGCCATAACCTTTCCCAAAAGCGCAAATGGCGGTTAATATAGATTTAATGTCTCAAAAGCCGACGATTGCCTCTTTTAAAAAGACCATTTGGGCCTATTACCGCCGCGAGGGGCGCATGGCGCTACCGTGGCGGCACACCCGTGACCCGTACGCGATCTTTGTTTCCGAGATCATGCTCCAACAGACGCAGGTGGCGCGCGTCACGGAATATTATAAAAAATTCCTTAAACAGTTTCCCGATTTTCGCGCGCTCGCGCGGGCGCGGCAAAGTGATGTGCTCGCCGCGTGGCAGGGGCTTGGCTATAATCGCCGCGCGATGTTCTTAAAGCGCACAGCGGAGATCGTCGCCAAAGATTTCGATGGGCGGCTCCCTGATAATCGAGCGGCTTTAGAATCATTACCCGGCATTGGGAAGGGGACATCAGGCTCGCTCATGGCGTTCGCGTTCAACAAGCCGGAAGTGTTCATCGAAACGAACATTCGGCGTGTATTCATTCATTTTTTCTTTCCACGGCAGCGAAAGGTAACAGACGCGGAGTTGGAACGTTATATTGGGAATAGTATTGATAAGAAGAATCCGCGCGAGTGGTACTGGGCGTTGATGGATTACGGTGCGGCAATGCCGGCCAATCCCAACCGCCGCAGTGCGCACTATAAAAGACAGTCGTCATTCGCCGGATCCGACCGCGAGCTTCGGGGAAAGATATTGCGTTCGACGCTCTCCGGTAATGGGAGTAAGATAAGTGCAACGGTGCTTTTAAAAGAACTTGGAGTGAACGTGGTGAGGTTCAAGAAAATTATCACTGGGCTTGAAAAAGAAGGATTTATCGTTAGGAAAAGAAATTATATTTGTATTAAATAACATAATGCAGCGAAATTTTATCAAAGCCGGGCTTGTTGCGCTTATTATAGGCGTCGTGCCATTTTTGGCGTCCGCCGCGACGACCGTCACAACAAAAACGACTACCACCACCAAGCTGCCGTTCTACTATGGTGGGTGGGTGCCGTATTGGACGGGTGCTGCGGGTGAACAGCAGATCGCGGTCAACCTTGATTCGCTCCACGAAGTGAGTCCTTTCTCGTACGAGATCGTGGCTCCCGGAACTATAAAAGATGACCTTGGAATCAGCAAAGGCCTTTGGACCGGCTGGATGTCGGCGGTGCAGTCAGGTGGAGTCAAGGTGATTCCGACGATTGCGTGGTTTGACACGAATAGCATTTATAAATTGCTCTCCGCCGCAAAGGCGCGACAGGCAGAAGAAACGAGCATCGCCCAACTTGCAAAGACGAACAGCTTTGACGGCATCGATATCGACTTTGAATCAATGTCGACCTCAACGCGCCCGTACTATTCATTATTTATAGAGGGGCTTTCACAACGCCTTCATGCGGAAAATAAAGTACTTACGTGCACAGTCGTGCCACGCGAACCGCCAAGTAATGTCTACGTTGTCGTCCCGGCAACCATTACCTATCCGGAAAATTATTCCGTGCTCAACCAGTATTGCGACGAAGTGCGCTTGATGGCATATGATCAGGGGACGACGGACCTTAAGCTTAATGCCAGCAAAGGCGGCGATGGCACGCTCTATTCACCGACCGCCGACCCGGCGTGGGTGACGAAGATCGTGCAGTACGCGATCCAGTATATCAATCCGCGGAAGATCATGTTGGGTATCCCGACATACGGTTATGAGTACGAGGTTTCGTGGAGCAATAATGTGACGACGTATCAGGAGGTGCGCGCGTGGGATTATTTCGATGCGATGGACCGCGCGGATTCGCTTGGTATCGCACCGGTGCGCGACAATGCGGGAGAGCTGAGCTATACCTTTACATCAAGTACGTACATTCAAGAGCCGATCGATCTCACTAACTACGTCTCATCCACCGAGCCGGCAGTATTGGACACCATTAACCCCAATGCATCCACCACGTTCTTTGTATCATTCCCCGACGCCACGTCGGAGTTGCAGAAAGTGGCTCTCGCAAAACAGTACGGCCTGCGCGGCGTAATGTTCTTCAAGCTGGACGGGGACATTGATCCGGCAATCTGGAACTCATTGAACTAGCAGACAGCAGGCGGAACAGGCACTCTTTCTTGAAGGCACGACGTCGCACCCTACTGGGTGCGCGTCTCGTTCTCGCCGCCTTCGCGGCTCCGAAAGTCCTTCAAGAAAGAGTGCCTGTTCCGCCTGCTTCCATATACTAGCTGAATGAATTCCAGATTTTGTTGGGTGCCTAACGTTCCCAGAATCAAAACTCTTTTTTGAGTTTTTGAGGGAGATGGCGGAGGTGAGGGAAGCCCTTAATGGTTCTGGAAGTCAAAGCGTCAGCAGCGCTAATATGATTAGAATCTAAAATTAAAAAAGCCCTTTGGTACTTTTACCAAAGGGCTTTTTTTATCTGCGCTCTACGCTTGGCAACCGCACCGGCAGCTGCCGTCTTCCGCGGTGTGCTCGTGCTTGCACTCCGGGCATCGCTCATCATCCATATCGTTCATAGATAATGGGTTGGTCAATGATTGGTTTATATAAAGCGACCTTGAGCCATCGTTATCGTTTGTTACTGTATATATACCGGTGGCCGGGTGGTTTTATTTCACTTTGGCGAAATCGTGGCATAATGGATGGATGCCGACACAAAGACCAAAGCCGAAAAGCTTCGCCAAGAGCATGCCTAAGAATACCTCATGGGAAAACGTCGCCGGGTGGTACGACAAACTGCTTGAAGGGGAAGGGACGTATCAGAAGGAGCTGATACTTCCTAACCTTTTACGGCTGATGGATATCCATCGGGGACAAGCGGTGCTTGACCTTGCCTGCGGGCCGGGATTTTTTGCGCACGAGTTCGCCACACGGGGCGCCGTCGTAACCGGCGTTGATGCGTCCACCGCGCTCATCGCAATCGCTAAAAAAAATACGGTGGTGCCTGGCCCGACGGGCGGCGCAGGCACCACCGCATTCTATGCGGCATCCGCCGACGCAGTGCCTTTTATAAAATCCGCGAGCGAGGATAAAGCCGCGATCGTGCTTGCGTTGCAGAATATAGAGAATGTGACGGGAGTCCTGCGCGAATGTGCGCGGGTGATAAAAAAAGGAGGGGAGCTATATATCGTACTCAACCATCCCGCGTTTCGCGTGCCGAAGGCGAGCGCTTGGGGATGGGATGAAAAAGAAAAGGCGCAGTACCGCCGCGTCGATCGCTATCTCTCCGAATTGAAAGTGCCGATTCAAATGCATCCGGGGGATAAACCGAATCAATACACGACGTCGTTCCATCGCCCGATGCAATATTATTTTAAAGCGCTCAACAAAGCGGGGTTTGCCGTATCGTTGATGGAAGAGTGGAATTCGCACAAAAAGAGTCAGGCCGGCCCGCGTGCCGATGCGGAAGATATTGCGCGGAAAGAGATCCCGCTGTTCGTATGCCTTATGGCGGTTAAGGGGTAGGCGGCTCCGGCAGATCTTCTTCGAAGTCGGCGACTTGGCTCTTCCCGCTTTCTTTGGCATGGCGCATGGCCGCATCGGCACGTTCCAGGATGGCTTGAAAATCCTTGACGGTCTCATCTTCTTTGACCTCGGTTATCCCTCCGCTGAAGCTCGAGTGAATTTCCTCTCCATCCACTAGCGCGGTAATGCTCATTTTCCATTGCCCGGATTCCTGGTCAAAAAGTCTTGATTTGATATTTTCTCCCGTGGCATTGGTAAAGATGACCACAAATTCCTCGCCTCCGAATCTGCCAACGACGTCGCTTTCCCTTACGAAACCTTTCAATACCTGCACCGCCTGTTTTAAAACCTCATTTGCTTTAAGGTGGCCATGATTGGTGTTGAGCTGTTTGAAGTTATCAAGATCGAACATGCCGATTACCTGATCTCTCTTTCCTGTTCCTCCGCGGGGGAGAAGTATCTTTGCCATTTCATCCAGGCCGCGCGCATTGAACACGCCGGTAAGGTTGTCGGTGATGGCATCTTTTTCCCGTTCATCTCTTTCTTTGATCAGCCGTTGCCTCTCCTCCTCCCATCGCCGCTCTTTTTCAGCCCATCCCTGTTTTTCCTCTCGCAGATCGGCGACCTCCTGTTCGAGTTGGACGAGTCTCTCATCGAGGGTCGGCGGTTGTTCAAATTTTTCTTGAGGCATAAGGATAGCTATAGTATGCATGAAAAGTATAGACTGCATTATTCAAAAATAAAAGCGCCTGTCTGGATGTTCAGGCGCCATGATTGGAGTGATATAGTAGCGTTGGGAAAGTTCTTTCTTGCGGAGGAAGTTTTCTTCGAAACTTTCGATTTTCTCTTTTGCGGCCCCTTTTTGGAACGAACGCCGAGCTTCCGGTAGAGCTTTCGGCCAGCATTATTCCCACCCCCTCTCTTCCGTCATTTAAAATGACTGTCTGTAGCGTAACGGTTTTTATTGCCGTGCGCCAGATGGCCGGGAAGGCTTATATTCATTAATAAAAATAACGGCCTCGTTGCGTTCTTTGACCGCCCGTCGCGCGGCGGATTCGAGGGTTCGGAGCGTACATTCCATAAAGTCGCTGCCGTTCAATAAGCGGGATGTGTCCCTGGCTTTCCGCGCGGCGGCGATGTGAAAAAGTATCAAGCCGGTGGTCTCGTCGATGATTTCTTTCCAAAATATCTTTCTGAGCTCGGGGAGTATTTCAATGAGCGGTATACCGGCGGCTTTATCTGAATATTTTTTTTGAAACCTGCCCAATACGGTGGCGCCTATGTAGTTTATGCGACCACAGAGAAGGTCGTCCGCCCAGTCATGAGCATCATCGTGGAGCTGGCGTGCAATGAGATAGTGCCGAAAGAAAACCTCGACGTTTTGGTATTCTTCGGAACCTGCGGTGAATCCGGCAATACGTAGTTCGGCGAGCGGTCCCATCGCGTGCCCGATGCTCCGGTCGGCAAGAGTTTTGCGATCGCCGTATGAGGGCAGCTCGTGCGGTACGCAGCCGCCCGATCCGGAGAGTATGCGACACTGTGCCTGCTCCCATGCGTTTGCGCCATCAATTCGATCCATCGTTTTAAAAAAGAGCGATCGTGCGCCGGGGATTTGCGCTTCGAGCGAAAGATATATGTCTGTGAGCATTCGGAGAAAGAAATTTGCGCAGGGGAGCAGCGATCGATCGCCTTCGCCATCGAGGGCATCGTCATAAACATCATAGGCAATCCAACCATAAAGGTTCGCGAGCGAAAGCCGCTCGACGATTTCGATCGGGATGATCACCCCGTTTGTATAGAGCGCCTCGCGGAAGTCGTAGGCAAGTTCCGTTATTCTTTTGTCGGAGGTTATTTCTATCTGTGCGATGGCTGCGGCGCGCAGGTCGGGGTCGAGTTCTCGGCATGCGGCGCGCGCGAGGCGGTGGATGTGATCGTCGCGCGAGGGAGTGTATACCGTCGCCGTGGCCGGATGGTCGGTGGAATAGTACATGAGCGCTTCCGCAGAAAACGCCGCGGTGAGCGCGGATGCCCCGGCATAGCAACGACGACCGTCGCGCACTGGATCGATACAAAAGGCGTATGGTCGAAAACCTTCGCGCTCCAGCCGGGTGGCCAACGTCTCAACCATCCCCGGGGTCACCATTTCTGCATGCCCAAGATTTATGAGCGACGAAATAGCCATTGCTCGCTCGAGCGGTGTGACAACCTCCTTGTTACTTTTGAGTAGGCGGCCAGCAAGAATGTTCGCCAGTTTTGCGCACGCGTCATTACCACCACCGCCTTCCATGTCGCCATTCTTATGGTTATAGAATCGCGAAAGAAAATAGCCAATGTGAAATATTCCCGGATAGTAAGGGGAAGTGAGCCGATCTTTATTTATTGCTCCGTTTATAAAATTTTCCAACCGTGGAAGCTGCGCCCCTATAACAGAAAGAGCGTAGCCAATCGTGCTGTTGACCACGAGATCCACATCTTGCCAGGGCGCCGGTGCGTCGTCCGCCACGATCCATGTTCGATAGGGGCCGCCCACGACGGCCTCGCGCGCGAGCAGCAACGTTGCTATTGCGGCAAGGACGTGGCCGTCGATGATGCCGGGATCATGCCGCGCAAGCGCTGCGAGCGCGGCGAACGTATCGTCGAGATCGTCAGGATAGCGCGGACATGGAGATTTTTTTTCGTCCAGCGCGTCGCGTGACCAATAATTAAAAGACCATCGTTCGCTTCTTTCACGCAATAAAAATTCTGCTGCCCGGCTTTTTATCGTTGCTGTCTGTCCGTGGATGTTTTGCAGACATGCTAGGATGTTCGCAGTAAAAAATGTGGTTCGGCGGGGAATTGCACTGGAAAAATCATCCGTAGAAAAACCGGAAAGACTTATAAAACTTCCGTCAGGGGATTGTTGGTTCTTGATGTGTGTGAGTGCTCGGTCTATCGTCTCCTGGTACCTGTTCATATTGTATGGGGAATGTGACGGTGAATATGGATCCTTGTCCCGGCTCGCTTTCTACTGCGATCGCGCCAGAAAGATCTTCTTCTATTATTTTCTTTATAGTTGCGAGGCCGATACCAATCCCTTTTGATGTATCTTTCGTGGTAAAGAACGATTCGAATATCCGCGCGCGGACCGCGGGCGTCATTCCGCATCCGTTATCCCGGACGCGGAGCGTTGCGATACCCGCCTGCTCATCGAGTGTTATCTCGACGGTTCGCGCGCGTGCATCGCTGCGTGGGATAGTCTGATACGATTCGATGGCGTTGAGCAATAGATTGATGGCGATTTCCTGAAACTTGAAAGGTGTGCCGAACTGCCGGATGTCCACGTTGCGCTCGTGATGAAACTCAATATGGACATGTTCTTTGTTCGCCTGATAATTGACTAGTTGGATGACGTGGTCGATGCCTTCGATAAGCGAAAATAGCTCGCTCTTATTCACCCCACCGATCTGCTTCCGCACCGCTTTCATGAAATTTTCGATCTGACGCGTGGTATTGAATGCACTTGCGAGCGATGGATCCGTAACCTCATCCGCGCGGAGCGAGAGCGCATTGAGGAGATTCAGAAGATCATGAAAAAGTCCGGATGAAAGTTGTCCGAGTTCGGCGAGTCGGGCGAATTGCTGTACCTTTTCGAGCTGGGTCCGACGCAGTTCGTCGGTGCGTTCAAGGACTTTTATCTCCAACGAATCGCGCTCTTTTTTGAGCGCTTGCTCGGAAGTTTTTGCCCGGCGCATCGACCGTTCTAACTCGCGGTCGTAAAGCCAGGCGACGATCATAATGAGGAAGTACAACACCGAGAACACGATGGCGTCATCGCCGCTCGGGCGCTGCGCCTGCATAGGCATCACGCCATGAATCTGGGCATACCACAGCGGTATGATGTACGCGGCGATCACGCCGGTGACAAAAAATCCAAACTTTGTCCCGCGCAGGATCGTTGCCATGACGATGATGAGCGCGTATGCGATCAACACTGTTTGAATCCTCACGCCCCATCGATATGCGGCGTAGCTGTCGCTTATAAGGTATGTCCCTATTAAGAGGTAAGAAGCGACATCAGCGAAGCCGCGTCGCGAAAGGATGTAGAGAAAGATGAAGAATGCCGGCAATATCGAGAATGCCGCAAAGGTGATATCCGGATATGCGGCGCCGTCCTGCAGGGAATGAACGAGGACGAAAATATCAAGAATTGCCAGCATTCCCACCGACCCGATAAGGAGGATCTCGAGGATATGTTTTCTTCTTAGCAGGTCTTCATCCATAAGGGTTAGTCCCAGGTTTCAAAAGCGTCCTGTGCCGTCGCGAGCGTCTCTATTTCTTCCGGCTCGCGGGCGGATGTTTCGGTGAGAACCTTTTCCAATAATGTATTCATGATCTTTTATGTGGGATGATTTTTCGACCTTTCCCACGCATTATACTCGGCGCACATTAAATATATCTTAACTATTTTTTTCTCCGACGATGTAGCCGTGACCGGGAACGGCGTGAATGAAGGCGTCTTTATTTTGCGGATTGATCTTTTTACGGAGGTTCATAATATGGGTCTCAATGCTTTTTGAGAATTGATCGACGCTATCATCCCAAACATGCTCCAGGATCATCCCGCGGGATATCACCTTCCCGGCATTTTTCATAAGATATTCCAACAACATAAATTCCTTCGGGGTAAGATACCCCGTCCCTTTATGGAAAGTAAATGAAAATGTTTCCCGGTCGAGCGATAACTCGCCCACGGTGAGCAATCTTCCTTCGGTCTGCGCCGGGCGGCGGAGCAACGCTTTCACGCGCGCCGCGAGCTCGCTGAACACATATGGCTTGGTGAGATAGTCATCGGCACCGCAGTTGAGGAGGCTTACTTTATCCTCGATTTCCGCTGCGACGCTCAGGATCATGATTGGCGTGACCATCTTATACTCGCGCAGTTCTGCGCAGATCTCATAGCCGTCTTTCCCCGGCAATCCTTTATCCAACAGGATGAGGTCGTAATCATTGGTGCGGGCTTTATAAAATCCGCGTTCGCCGTCGTGTTCCACGTCTACCGCATAACATTCGGCTTCAAGCTTACGCTTTAAGACCGCCGCCGTTTCTTTCTGGTCTTCGACCACAAGAATCCTCATATAATTGTCATTTAGTATACACTAATCGATATTTTTTACTCAAGTGAAAGCCCTTCCACATGGTACAATCAGAGAATGTCAGGCGGCGTATTTGACCCCCAAGGTCCAATAGCATTGCAGGAGCGAAACGTAATCGTTCTCGTGGTGTGTATTATGCTCGTCGTCGCGATTCCGATGCTTATTTTGCTCTATGCCTTTGCATGGAAGTATCGGGCGGGGAACAAGAAGGCAAAGTATGATCCGGAGCATGTTGGCAACGCATGGCGTCAGCTTGTGTGGTGGGCGATCCCGGCGGTGATCATCGTGGTGATCGCGATCATCAACTGGAAGAGCACGCATGCGCTCGCTCCGACGAACGCGATCGCGTCCAACAATCCGCCGCTCACGATCCAGGTCGTGGCGCTCCAGTGGAAGTGGCTGTTCATTTATCCGGCGCAGGGGATCGCGACGGTCAATTACATACAATTTCCGGTGAACACGCCGCTCCATTTTGAACTGACGGCGGATGGGCCGATGAGCTCGTTCTGGATTCCCCAGCTTGGCAGTCAGATCTACGCGATGGCGGCGATGCAGACCCAGATGAACCTTGAAGCCGACACGATCGGGGAATATACCGGCAAGGATACGGAGATCAACGGCGCGGGATATGCGGGGATGACGTTCCTCGCAAAGTCCACGTCGCAAGCCGACTTCAATACGTGGGTCGCGTCGGTGCAGAACTCCACAAGCACGCATCCCGCGCTTGATATGAACACGTACAACGCGCTCGCGGAGCCGAGCCAAAACAACCCTCCGGCATATTACTCGTCGTACAATAAAGCCCTGTATAATGCTATTTTAATAAAGTATATGGCGCCGATGGCAACTGGGACGGTGGAGACGAGCACAACTTCAACGATGCCCGCAAATATGCCGGGGATGCAAATGTAACATCATGATCCACTTTATCTTCGGCGATCTCACCTGGTCCGCGCTTCCTCACCAATGGTTCACTATCGGCGGGACGGCGGCGATCGTTGTGTTGCTCGGTGCCGTCGCGGCGGCGCTGACGTATCTTAAACGCTGGAAATGGCTGTGGAGCGAGTGGCTCACGTCCACCGATCCGAAGAAGATCGGGATCATGTACATCGTGATGGCGTCGCTTATGCTCTTTCGCGGTGGATTGGATGCGGCGATGATATGGCTGCAACAGTCGTTGGCCTCCGGCAATGCGCCGGGAATCCTCGGCGCCACGCACGGCTATCTTGATGCGAGCCACTTCCAGCAGATATTTACGGCGCATGGGGATATCATGGTGTTCTTTGTGACGATGGGATTTTTCTTTGGTCTTATGAACCTGATCGTGCCGTTGCAGATCGGCACGCGCGACCTTGCGTTCCCATTTTTAAACTCGCTGGGATTCTGGCTTTACGTGGCGGGGGCGGTATTCATCAATATGTTCTTCGTGGTCGGTGGGGAATTTGCGGCAAGCGGCTGGCTATCGCTTCCGCCGCTATCGGAGCTACAGTTTAGTCCCGGCACCGGCGTGGATTATTGGGTATGGAGCTTGCAGATTTCTGGGCTTGGATCACTGCTTGGTGGCATCAACTTCATCGTCACTATATTAAAGATGCGCGCGAAGGGGATGAAGCTCATGATGATGCCGATGTTCACCTGGACGTCGCTTTGCAGTATGACGCTCGTGGTCGCCGCGTTCCCGGTGCTTACCATCACCACCTTATTGCTCTGGCTGGATCGCTTCTTTGGCATGCATTTCTTTACCACGGGCTTTGGCGGGAATCCGATGCTGTACGTGAACCTGATTTGGATGTGGGGTCATCCGGAGGTGTATATTCTCGTGATTCCCGCATTCGGCATCTTCTCCGAGATCGTCGCGACGTTCTCCGGCAAAAAGATCTTCGGTTATGTCTCGATGGTGTGTGCCGTGATTGCCATCACGATACTTTCATTCCTCGTCTGGTTGCACCACTTCTTTACGATGGGCGCCGGCGCGGACGTGGACGCATTCTTTGGCATCATGACGGGGATCATTGCGATACCCACGTCCGTGCAGATATTCAATTGGATCTCGACGATGTTCCGCGGGCGGATACGATTTACGACGCCGATGATGTACTTTATGGGGTTTGTGAGCTTATTCACATTCGGCGGTATGGCGGGCATCCTGCTTTCTGTTCCGGGAGCGGACTTCGAACTGCACAACAGCCTATTCCTCGTTGCGCACTTCCATACGATGATCGTGAGCGCCGCGCTCTTTGGCATCTTCGCGGGCATCACGTACTGGTTCCCGAAAGTATTCGGATTTACTCTGAATGAAAAGATCGGCCGTCGCGCGTTCTGGCTTTGGATCGTGGGATTTTTTATGTCATTCGTGCCGCTCTATATATTGGGATTCATGGGCGCGGTGCGGCGGATGGATCATTATGCCGCCGGGGCGGGCTATCAGCCGTTCTTTATTACCGCGGGAATCGGTGTGTGTATCATCGCCGCGGGGGCGCTCATGCAGGTGTGGCAGGTTATTGTGAGCGTTCGCGAGCGAAAGCAGAACGTGGACATGACAGGCGATCCGTGGGACGGGCGGACGCTCGAGTGGGCCACCACCTCGCCCGTACCGTTTTATAACTTTGCGAAGGCGCCGGAAGTGGAGAGTCGAGACGCGTTCTACGAGATGAAAAAGCAGGGGAAGGTGCCGCCGCATGGCGCGGGCGCCGAGTATGAAGATATCGAACTCACAAAAAATACCGGGATGGCAATTTATCTTTCGGCATTTTTCTTTTTATTCTCGTTCGGCGCGGTGTGGCATATTATTTGGCTGATGGGGCTCGGCCTCGTCGGATGCGTGGCATGCATCATCATCCGTTCGTTCGATGAGCATACGGAGTATGTGATCCCTGCGGCCGAAGTCGAGAGAATGGAAAAAATGGCATGGACAAAATAATGAAAAATAATACAGACGAGGCGCGTGAAGCAAATGTCGCTGGGGCAGCGACGACGACGACGGCCACGGCCACAACTGCCGTCGCTGATAGACACGCTTTTGGTTTCTGGGTCTATCTAATGACCGATCTCATCATCTTTGGCGTGCTCTTTGCGGTATACTTTATTTTACATCCAAACACCTTCGGTGGGCCGTCGTCGAACGATCTTTTTAGCCTGTCGACGGCACTCGTGAATACGATTGTACTGCTCACGTCGAGCTTTACCTGCGGACTCGCCACGCTTGCGGCGCGGCGGGGGAAGGTCAATCAAACGATTACATGGCTCGCGGTCACGTTCGTGCTTGGCGCCACATTCCTTACGCTCGAGCTCACCGAATTCTCGCGCTTTATTGCAGTGGGAGCGAGCTGGCAGACAAGCGCATTCCTTTCCGCATTCTTTACGCTCGTCGGCACGCATGGATTGCACATTGCCGTGGGATTGCTTTGGATCGTTGTTGCGATCGTCCAGCTTAGATTGCGCGGCCTTACACCCGCCGTCGTTTCCAAACTCGATCGCTTCACGCTCTTCTGGCACTTTCTTGATATTGTCTGGATATTCATTTTTACGACGGTCTATCTTATGGGAATAATGTAAAAATGTAAACACATGAAACCTTCACTCAAGTCATATAGTATTGGGTTCGTGCTTTCGCTCGCGCTTACCCTTACGGCTGCGGGGCTGATTTGGGTACACATTAATTCCGGCCATACGGTTTTTACGCACGAGTTCCTTAACGGCGCGATTCTCGCACTGGCCATCGCACAGCTTTTCGTCCAGCTCATCTTCTTTATGCATTTGGCCGACGAGTCCGGGCCGCGGTGGAAGCTCGGTGCCCTCATCTCCGCCGTTGGTATCATCCTTATCGTGGTCGTCGGCTCCATCTGGATCATGAATCATCTGAATTACAACATGATGGCGTCGCCGGCTGACATGAATACCTACATCCAAAGTCAGGATGGATTTTAAACCGGCATGATATGACCTGCGCGATGAAATATTATTACGAACTCACGAAGGCCGGACTTGTGTTTGGGAATATTATCACGGTGCTCGCGGGATTTTTGCTCGGCACGCAGACGTTGCGGGATAGTGGAGGCACGCCCGTCAGCGTGTGGCTTTTGGTTGCCACGGTCGTGGGCATCGTCTTTGTGATGGCATCCGGATGCGTATTTAATAATTATATCGACCGACATATTGATGCAAAAATGGAGCGGACGAAGCACCGCGCGCTTGTCACGCATCGTATCTCCGCCCGCGCGGCACTTATCTTTGCGAGTGTGCTCGGCATCGCTGGGTTCCTTGTTCTTATCTTTTTTACCAATCCACTGGCCACACTCGTCGCGGCAACCGGATTTATCTTCTACGTGTGCGCGTATAGCCTTTGGGGAAAACGTGCCACGGTATATGGCACATTCATCGGTGCCATCTCCGGCGCTACGCCGCCGGTGGTCGGCTATGCTGCGGCAACCGGACGGCTCGACGTGGCCGCGCTCATATTGTTTCTGATCATGCTTGCCTGGCAGATGCCGCACTTTTTCGCGATCGCTATCCGAAGGGAGGAGGATTACGCCGCCGCAAAAATTCCGGTGATGCCCGTCGCATCCGGCGTGCGGCGCACGAAGATCAGTATGGCGATCTATATCATAGAGTTCATCATTGCCATATCCCTTCTTCCCCTTTTTGGCTATGCAGGGTCTGTGTATCTTGCCATCGCACTCGTGCTCGGCCTTGCATGGCTTGTGCTTTGCGTGCGCGGGTTTTGGATTGCCAGTAATCTTACGACCGCCGCCGTTACTGCCAACAGGGTCTGGGCGCGCCACATGTTCCTGTTCTCGCTCATCGTCATGATGGTGCTTTTTATCACCATCGCTCTTGGATCGATGGTGTAATCGTAAAATCTAAGGCAATAAAATAGAAAATCGCCCCATCCGAAGATGGGGCGGTAGTTAGTGAGTTAAAAGACTACAGGTGGTAGTACCAGTCGGCGCAGTACACGAGGCCGAGCGTTATGCTCGCGATGGCGAGTTCACCAATGGCACCGACCGCGAATGGCCGCCAGCCTTGCTTGCCCAGTGTGCGTACGTTGGTACGCAAGCCGACGCCGGCGAAGGTGAGTAGAAATGCCCAACGGGAGAGATTCCCGAGGGCTGCAGTTTGCGACTTGGTAAAGAAGGCGAGCGATGCAAGCAACGAGATGATCAGAAACCCCAGAACAAATTTGGGAAATTTTTTCCAGAGGAACGCCGCCTTGTTCACCACATTCGGCGCCTGTCCTTTGGATGCCCAGTAGATGGCGTAGCCAAGGACCACGAAGCCGATCAACGCGTTCCGGCAGGTTTTTGCGAGAACGGCGGCCTTGCCAGCGGCGTCGGAGTATATCGCTCCGGCGGCGGAAGCTTCCGCGGTATTGTCGACGGCGAGCCCTGCCCAGAGTCCATACGCCTTATCGCTCATATGGAGGAGATGCCCGATAAGAGGAAAGGTGAAGAGTGAAACCGCTCCAATGGCGAGGATTGCCGCAATGGCGTACGAAGAATCATCATCGTCCGCATCAATGGCTCCTTTCCCGGCCATAATGGCCGACACGCCACAAATGGATGATCCAATAGCAAGCAACGAGGTAAGCTTTGGTTTGAGCTTGAACTTTTGTCCAAGCCACGTCATAAAGCCGAGCGAAAGTCCCATCGATAGAAAAACAAGGATGAGGCTTATGCCGCCAAGGTGGAGTACGTCGCCGATCAGGAACCGCGAGCCAAGGAGTATGATTCCGACCTTAAGCCAAAATTCATACGTGGCGACCCCGCTATCAAAGATTTTGGGAACGCCGATGGTGTTTGCGATGATGAGGCCGATCACGATGGCCCACAGAACGTACTCAATGTTGGGCAATACGACGTGGTGCGTGATCCGATAGTGGGTGATGGACTGTTCGATATACTTGCCGAGGTATCCTACTCCGACGAGCAGGATGAGTCCCGGCAGAAGACCCAGCACTTTTTTGAGTATTCCTTGCATGGCGTATGCTCCCTTCAAGAACGGCTATCGGTTACCAGGGGATCTTTGTTACCAATCCCGTTTTGATGAGCAATACGCAGAGGAGCGCAAAAAGCATCGCCCATGCGTCGAGTGATATCCGTTTTTTGGATTTCTCCACGATGACATCCTTTCCCTCGTCGTGATACAACGAGCTACCCTATTCTTAGTAGTATTTGGATGGTTTGTCAAACGTCGCGCGCGGCGCTCAGCTCGTGATCGTCACTTTTGCGATGGCGAAAATGCTTCTTAATGAATAATTCGCGGAGAAGCTGATGTTATTGCCGTTTGTGACGTATGGATCCTTCATAATATAATTTCCCTTACTACCGCTTACGAGTACCACAAAGTGAGTACCGCCATATGCATTGATGCCGACGATTACGGGATTGCCGGCGGCAATCGTTGCGTCGATGGTGGTCGTTTTGCGGGTGGCGGTCACACCGTCCACATTAATGCTCGTCAAAAGGTAGGCCGGAGAATATGCCGCAAAATCATTTGGGTTGCCGTTTATGGTCTCCGGCGTCACATCCTTATATCCATAGTGGGTGAGCACCATCGCCATGGCGCTCACAAGGCAACCGTCTGCGGCCATCGTGTACTTTGTGCCGTCGAGCGGGAGGTTTCCCCATAGAGCATCGCGTTGATTATAATAACAACCCCACGAATCACAGATAGTTTGATTCCCGAGGATCTTTGTACCGCCGGCGTTTGCGGCAAATGCGGAGAAGCTGTTCAGTTCCGCAGTCGCCTGCGCGAGCAGTTTTTCATACGTTGCTTCCTGCGAATTGGTTTCCGTAAGGAGCTGAGCTTTGGATTGCTCCGTCGAGATAAGCGATTGTTGCTGCGTCGCAAGCGATTGTTGCTGCGCCGTCAGCGTGCTTTGTTTTTGTTGTGATGCGGTCTGAGAAGAGGTGAGCGTAGCTTTTTCTGCTTTGAGTGTCTGCATATCGTTCTGAATACCATTTTGTATTTCCAAAGTCTGATTCAGATCGTTCCATGTTTGCACGAGGCCGCCGGATGAGAGCATTTGTACGATGAGCGGCTGGTTTTCTTCCTTTTGGAGGCTTTGAAGGTATGCTCCGAGCGCCGTCTGATCGGCGGCGATCGTTTGTTGGGTATTTACGATCTCTCCACCCAGCTGTTGGATCTGGATCTGAGTGCTCTTGATCTGGGTTTGGGTCAGTGAGATCTGTGTTTGCACTTTGTTTTTTTGCAAATCGAGCGAGTTGATGGCGGCCTGCAAAGTTTTTTTGTTTGCGCCGACCTGCTGGAGTTCCGCCTGGTAGGTCGCAATCTGCTGATTCAGACTGGCCATTTCCTGATTATTGGCGTCGAGCTCCGCTTGTAGGGAGCTACTGCTGGTTGTCGTGCTCGTGGTTGCCGTCGCGGCGCTTTGTGCCGCTGCGGTGCCAGTCTTTATAAAGACTACGAAAAGAACGGCGCAAAGCGCCGCGCAGGAGACGAAAGCCAGCTTTTTAAGTGGTTTATACCGATGTAGCATGAAGATACTATATATTATACTCTAAATTTCGCCCTCCGAGCGCGCGCTCGTTATATTACGCTTGCGAATGATAAATAAAAACCACCCCGCTTGAAAGGCTTTTTTGGTCTTCTTAGTGGGGTGATGCTTACTTTTTGCCAGTTCTACTTTCTCCGCTTACTTTTCTTTGCCTCCAACATCACTTTCTTTGCCTCCAGACGCTTTTTGGTCTTTTTTGAACTTGATTTCTGCCCAGTAATCCAATCTCCTCGTTTTGCCATAGATGTGTTGATTAATTAATATTAGGCTCAGTGTAGCAGAGATATCGAAAAATGGGAATATTATTTCATTCTTCCGATTATGAGAAGGTGAGGGGATGGTTCCTGCGTAAAAATTTTTCCGGCAATGCGTATAACGCAGGATATATAGTAAGGAGCGCGAGTGCGATGGGAGTATTTATAAATGCGACGATGATAGCGAGCGCACTCGCCGTAATCCCCGGGATGCTTCGTTGTGGGCCGAACGTCTTTGCGGCTTCTTCGGCGTCACAGCGAAAGAGTTCATTCGCGTAAGCCGAGAGGGTCGGGGCGTGCAGGTCAAGCACCAATATGGTCATGAGTATCGCAAACATTGCGTCGGTAAAATTTTCCAACCGTTCTTTTGATCTGGCTATTTTATAAGTCCCAAGATCAATGGCAAGAGGCCGCCGAGCGTCACCACGATTAGGAAGAATACAAATTTAAATATTTTCTCGGCCTTCTCGTGCGGGTTGTAGATCATATTGATGATCGAGTATATCAACATGAGTCCGATTATTAAAAAGAAGTAAAGATAGGCGATTGGTTTGTCGATCGGAACAGTCATCAAGCCGACCGCGTTTAGGATGAGGATACTGCCGATATTGCTTGTGAACCAACCGAGCGTATCCCAAAGGGCAACTTTTTCCGAGTACCCGATCTTTAAGTATGCCAGGGCGGAAACATACAAGAGTGGCACCGCCAGGACGAGTTGGCTCAGGATAAAAATGTTGAATTTTCCGGAGCCGCCCGTCCAGATTAAGCTCAGGATAAGAAAAAGGCCGCCCGTCATAATGGAATTTACCGTGACCCGTACCGCCGCCTTGTGGGAGTTTACCTCAAAGAAATTACTTTTATTTTTTGTCATTAGTATTAAGTGTAGCAAATTGCCGGAGCGATGTAATGAAATAAAACCTGCCTCCTTCGCCAGAGCCTACTTCTCTCTAAGAGCTACCATCAACGAGGGGAACTGACAAGCGCCTACCGCCCGAATCTGATAAAATGATCTGATGAACAAAGTGAAAATTTCAGGCGGTGTGGTGCACGCATTGCCAGCGGATCTCCGCAAGGCGCTTATTGCTGCGCCGGCGGCGCGCGCGGCGTGGGAGGATATCACCCCGCTCGCGCGCAATGAGTGGATATGCTGGACCATCTCCGTCAAGAAGCCGGAAACCAGGCGTCAGCATGTGGAGAGGGTGCGCACGGAACTTATGGAAGGAATCCGCCGACCTTGTTGTTGGGCCGGGTGCACTCATCGGTGAGATGGATAATTGAAGGCGGAGAAAAGAGAAAGCAATTTTTTTGCGATGTCGCTTGTAATAGCATCGTTCTTGGCACGGCATATTTGTTGTCGAGTAGCACAAGTACCAGTACGACGACGGAGGAATATTTATACGCGCAGAGCCATACCTAATCACTTGGTGATATCATTTATATATGAAGTCTAAATGGATCGCACTCATCATTGTTATTGTTGTCATCGCCGGAATTTTCGGCTATGTTTTTTTCGTGCAAAAAACTCCAACTCCGACACAAAGTATTCCGCCAACGATAACTTCTACCAGTACCAATACCACATCGAGCGAGACTTCCACTCCCACTCAACCACAGGCGTGCCCGCAAATAGCAAAGGAATGTCCTGACGGCAGCTACGTCGGACCTACCGGTCCGGGCTGCACGTTTGTCTGCCCGATCTCCGCGACAGGCGTGGGCACGAACTTCTCCGCTTCTCCAACGTCCGGGGCGGCTCCACTTTCCGTGCGATTCACGTCGTCGGCGCCACAGGGGGGTACCATCGGCAACACGGTAAACTTTGGCGACGGTACCAGCGGAAATCTTGGCTTTGCTCCGGTATGTTCGAGCTGTAACGCCCTCGGTACTGTTTTGCACACCTATACTTCTCCAGGCACGTATACGGCGACGCTCACGAGCGGCGCCTGCGCTTGCCCGGCAGGCGGCATCTGCAATTGTCCTAACATGCAAATCCTCGGCACCGCAACGATCACCGTAAACTCCGCGAGCGCTGCCCCAAACATTCGGCAACTGAATGCGCCAGGAAACGTGTCGTTGCAACAGGGCGATATCGCCGAAATTCGAAATGAAAGTTTTTACTTTACCCTACAAGGCCTTTCTTCTTCTTTGGCGACTATCCAGATCACGCAGGTCGGATGCTGGAATTCGTTCCCGTCCGATGCGCCGCCACAGGTTCGCTGCATGATCGCCGTCAGGCCGATTCCGCCACAAACACTTTCTGTCGGCCAAACGTACAGTACCACAAGCTATAGCATTACCCTCACGCAAATCAGTAATGCCATCGCGACGTTTTCGGTGAATACATCTCCGGCGGTGCAGTAAAAAAGAAGAGGGAATATATGTACGCAATAAAAAAACTATAGTATGAAATTATGGAACAGACTGATACCGAGGCGGAGTTGAGATACGAGGCGACGATTGAGAGCATTGATATCGGTGTTATCTCGGTCGATGAGCGGGGGCGTATTCTTGCTATGAGTACGGCGGCCCAAAAAATACTGGGATGGGGGCTCGATGAGGTGAAAGGAAATGATTTTTACGAGGTCGTACCGCTCACCGACGAACAGGGTCAGTTTGTCCCGAGGAAACAGCGACCCATGTATTTGGCGTTAACCACCGGCGTAAAGACGGCCACCACATCGATTACGGCCACCACATACTTTTACACGCGGAAAGACGAAAAAAGATTTCCTACCGCTATTACGGCAGCCCCGATCGTCCTTGACGGGAAAATCATTGGTGCAGTCAATACGTTCCGGGATATCACTGAAGAAAGAGCGGTGGCGATCAGCCTTGCGGAGATAAGGGCTGTCGATGAGGCCATCTTGGAAAGCATTGGCGAGGGAATGATCGCGACAAACGGCGGAGGAACCATCATCGCTATAAATCATGCGGCGGGAACGATCCTTGGAGGAATACGGGAAGATTTTCTCGAAAGGAATCTCTACGAAACGATTGGGTTATACGATCGTACGGGCGTTGCGTTGTCGCGTGGCAAGCAGCCGACGTATAATACTTACATAACCGGCAATCTTAATTTTACGGGGAAAAGCGACGGTGATGCCACATACTTTTTACGAAAAAAGGACGGGACTTTGTTCCCTATCTCGATTTTAGTGGCGCCGATACGTCTGAGGGGTGAGATCATGGGTTCTGTGGCCATCTTTCGTGTGATTTAAAAGGATACTATCAAAAGTGTTCGCATCTGGCGGTGGAAATAAAACAGGCCGCTCTGGGGGCGGCCTGTCGGCGTGTTGATTGTTCGTCTTACTTGATTCCGTAAAAGCCAAAGAACGATTTTTTGACATCTTCCGGAAGCAATTTGACGTTTTGAAGGCAGTGGGCATAGAAAATATCGTAATAGTTCTCGGGAGAAAGAGAAGCGCCACCGCCATCTATAAAGAACTGTTCTCCTATCACAGGGCTTCTATACCCGTCTTCCATGGGAGGATCCGCGACGACGATCGACTGTCTTAGAACCCTGCCATTATCTTCGGGATCGATCGCCTCAATGTGGATCCCTTTCCCATTTCTGTAGGTATACACGTCGCAGTGCTCGATCCAGTAATGGGTTGCATAGTCTTCGGACTTCAGTCCCATTACCACTTCCTCGTGCCACTTGATTTTTTGGGTGACACCAAAACTTTTGCCGTAGAACAGTATGGTGCCAACAACCGTTACCAGCGCAATCAGAACAAAAATCGTAAGGAGCTGACGTTTCTTCATGTATCAACCTTCTTCCTCTCTGCCTCCTCGGGAGACAAGTCAATCCTTGGGGATTATAAGCGCGTAAACCTATCTGTCAATCGTGGGAACTGTTCGAACCTATTGGATAGTGGAGGACGGGAGAGCCTTACTAGGGGCGATTGTGCCTTAGATTGTCCATTGCCCAACAATATTCAATAACGAGAAACGGTATCCATTCCTGAACGTTTTTTACTATTAAGATCCATATACCAAAGACTAGGGCAACGGTTTCTACAATCCAAAAAATCATATCAAAAACTTCCTCATGGCGAGATTGAGCCTCATTATTGGTGATGTATTCTAAAAATCTCCACACGGTTCTCTGTTGTTCAGATTCCTTTTCCATCCTCTAAGTTTAACAAATTTCGCTTCAAATTGTGGCGAAAGGGATTGTGTGTAATTATGCGCTTGGTCGTAACGGCTTACAGATATGACTCCCGCCATCGCAACACTGCTTCAATTGGCGATATCGCTCCTCATGGCGACGCAGGGCAACGCTTCTTTGGCCACCGCTTTACAGAAACAGCAAGCGATCATCCTCGCAACGCAGGTAACTCAGATCGCTACTCAGGCGTTGCAAGGGTCTCCTGCGGCGTCATCAACCGCCGCCGCGGTCGGGGCCGGTTTCCCGGTACGTCTCATCATTCCGAAATTGAATATTAGCGCGGCGTTTCAGTACGACGGTCTTACGCCGAGCGGAACCATGGAGACGCCGAGCAATGTTTCTGATGTCGGGTGGTATACCGGGAGCGCGCTTCCGGGGGAGCCGGGCGTTGCTATTGTCATCGGACACGTTGCCCAGATCCGCAGGGGAGTGGTGACAAAGCAGGGCGTGTTCAGCGATCTGGGCTCGCTCAGTGCGGGAGATACGTTTTCCGTGGTGAATAACGAAGGAGAGACTACCCATTTTATCGTCCGTGAAAGTCGCACGTATGATCCAACAGCGGACGCCAGCGACGTTTTTAATTCCACCGATGGCGGCGCGCATCTTAACTTCATCACGTGCGAGGGCACGTGGGATCAATCCCAATTGGAGTACACACAAAGACTCGTAGTGTTTGCCGATGCCGTGCAATAATCGCTCAATAAAATTTATTTAGGTTGCATAAAATAAAATCCGCCCGGGCTACGAGAGCACGGACGGACGAACGAGCTTGGCTTTACGATTCGCGACATGTTCAATTACAAGCAATATCACGATTGAGAGCGGCAAGTAAATGTAAAAATCCGGAAGTTTGAAGATCCCGAAGTCGAACCAGCGTGGAAACCACGCCACTTGTCCACGAAGCAGGTGGGGGAGTGCGTCAGGAACCCGCAACTGGAAAATGGTGTTGAGTGTGAACCATGATGCGTCTTCGGCGACCATGACGCCGAGCTGACACGCGATGAAGAACGCGAGCTTTGCGAGAATACCGTGTATCGCACGTCCCTCCACGCGCCACACGGTAATGCCGCAGAGAATGGGGACGATGATCAAGAAAAGGATCAGATGGTACGGCGTCGCCATACAATCTCCCACTACTCTGCTCAATACCGGGATGTCCAGTTTCTTCGCCAAAAAGCAGAAGCCCCCTGCCGATCCGGTCCGAAACGGATCGAACCAGATTTCAAACAGTGCGATTGGAATGGCTATCCCAAATACGATCGCAAAGTATGCGCCAATGGTTCTCTTTCTCATTAGGCCCTCCATGTGACCGTTGATTGCAGTTGCTTGCTTCAGGCTAGAATATTCTCTTCGCGAAGTAAAGCGCGAGCATCCTCAACTGTCTTATCTAGCTCCGCGACCAGGACTCGAACCTGGAACCATCGCCTTACACGTTTCCTAATATTTCTAAAAGGCGTGGACTATATCATTGCCGTGATCCGCCGAAGCGGATGGTAGGCATCTCGGTATCTAGTCTCTACGGTGCCCCTCCCATGCGGAGGGTTCCCACGGTATTCGCATATCCTTACGGACTTAGCATTCACCGTTATCCCAAGATTTTTATCATCGTACCGTTTCCGATACGAGCTGCCTTGCTGACAGGGCGCCGCTCTACCATTGAGCTATCGCGGAATCAGTCATCATTCTAACAAATGCCCGGGGATTTTCAATAGCCACCATTTAATTATTTTTTTAATCCACTAATCCGAACTTGGCGGCAGTTGTGCGGTCAGACTTCCATCGGGATTTTGCATCACTTCAAAGAGGACGTTTGCCGTGCCGCCGGTCGTGAGGACAACAGGGAACACGACGGGGGTGTTGAGGGTGAAGACGATCGGTTGGGCGCTGTAGGTCTCGCCCGCAGTTCCGTTGCATGTGCCGGTGTCGGGAAAGGTAAACTGTTGCGTGATGGGCGGGGAGAGGTCGCCCTGCTCATCCGCGATCAGGCGCAGGTTGAGAGGCACGCATTCCGCGGCGGAGCCCATTGCCACTTGGACGCCGAGCGTGAGTTGTGACCCCGAAAGTGATGCTCCGATAACGGAAAGCGTTTCATTCCCCTGTGTCCATGTGATGGCTGCCGCGCCAATCTGTGTTGAGGGCAGTGATGACGATGTGGTGGAGCTGACGGACAACGACGCGAGCGTAAGCGTGGATGATGCTGTGGAGCTTGCCGCTGTGGACGGGGGAGTGCTCGTGGCAAAGATATTCGCGTCCGGCCCGAGCGCCGAGCTCACGACGTAGGTTCCGCCGCCACCATAAAAGATCACGTAGAACGTAATAAGGCCGAACACGACCGCGACGATGCACAGGGTGATGAGAACAGTCTTAAGATTCATAGATTTTTTTATTATACCATTCACTTGGCGGATAAGAAGAACGGTGCGCAAAAAAATAATAAGCCCTTCCGCGAAATCGTCCCGGAGGGCGCATTTGGTTTCGGAGGGGCTTATTATTTTATTCGCTCTTCTTCTTGTCCGCCGCGTGGCCATCCACTTCGTAGCTCGTGTTCTGCGCTTCAAAAAAGTTGACGAGTTCTAGGACGTCCGTCGCGCCGGCCATCCACTTGGCCGGGTTCTTTGCCCCGTAGTGTGCGCCAATGCCGAGCTCTTCCAGGCGCCGGTCGGCGACGTATTGTACATATTGGTTCACGTAGTCCGCGTTCAAACCGAGGATGCCGCGCGGAAAAAGATCTTTATTGTACGCGACTTCGAGATTGACGCCTTCAACAACGATCGACTTGATCTCGTCCGCGAATTCCTTCGTCAATAACTCCGCATTCTCCTCCAAAATATTTTGGATGAGGTTCATGCCGAACTTAAGGTGGAGCGATTCGTCGCGGATCACCCAGTTGATCATTGAACCGAAGTTGCGGAGCTGGTTGCGCTGACGGAATGAGAGTACCACCATGAAGCCGCTGTAGAACCAGATGCCTTCCATCACAATGTTCGTCGCGACGAGGTTGCGGATGAAATCCTTTTTGCCATCCGGCGTTTCGACGTCGAGCGAATCTTCCGTCATGCGGCGCATGTACTTGTTAATGTAATCCTCCTTGGCCTTCATGGACGGTGTGTCCAAGTGGAGGTTGAACACGTTCGAGCGGTCGAGTGGGAATGTTTCCAAAACGTATTCAAACGCGACGCAGTGATTCGCTTCCTCCCACATCTGCTTTGCAAGATAGAGATGGCACTCCGGCGATTTTAGATACGGATAGATGCCGAGCGCGATCGAGCGATTGACAATGAGCTCTCCCGGATTAAAGAACGCCATCAGGAACTTTACCGCGTGACGCTCGTCGTCCGTCATCTTTTCCCAATCGTACAGATCTTCCTTGAGCGCGATCTCGTGCGGGAACCACGTGTTGCGCACTGCCTGCTGGTAGAGGTCGTATGCCCACTGATATTGAATTGGGTGGAGGTTCATATCCTCCGGGGATGCTTTGCCGATCAACATGGATTATGTTCTATTATTTTTATGGTCGCCCACGACGAGGGTAAAAAGATTATAGGGGAAAATCGGCGGGGCAACAATCCCGTTGACAATGACTGGGGATAATATCCAAAATATGAGGTATTATTATAAGATAAAGTTATGGCGATGAATTGGGAAAAGATGGAAAAGATTGGTGAGGGCAATCAAAAAGAGGTTTATATTGACGCATCTGATCCTGAAAAAGTCGTATCTCGGTTTAGGGAGGGATACTCCGAACGCGAATCAGAATTAACCATGAAAGGACGGTATTATCTGTCGAAAATTCTGCATTTATTAATACCTAACAGCATTCCAGACACAAATCTCACAGCAAAAGGCGAGGATACTATTATCGTTTCTGAAAGGAAGAAACTCGATAGTGAGCATCTCGAGCATAACAGAATTATGACGGCGTTAAGGGAGGGGATGTCAATGAAAAAAAACGATAACCTCTTGGAAAGGGAGAGGGAGATGAGGGAGGATCGCATTGAAAGGCTCGTGAAAGATGAACGATTTATAGCATTCGAAAATAACATGAAAGCATTAGGCGTTAGGTTTGATGAATACCCCACAAACTTTACTGATGATAAAAATAACAATCTTGTCTATATCGATAATAGTTTCAAGCCGTGGAACAATCTTGGATTATCACATGGTGGCGCCGGCCTTAGGAGAAATTATTATGCACCCGCCATTCGCGCGGCGATAAAAAATCTTGATATAAGTGAACAAAGTCACGCATTAAATTATCTTCAGCGATTGGAGGAATTATATTTGCTTTGGAAAAAAGAATGTTACGAGAAGAATAGTAAATGAAATATAACTATTAGCGCTTCTTATTTATTAAAAAATCATTAAAAGATTTTTGACTTGTCGGCCCGGATTGCTAAACTTGAATTAGTTAATAGAAGTTACAATCTCTTATGGAATTGAAAGTGCAGAAAAGGGGTGCTAATTTTCCCGAGATGGCATCGTCATCTTTCGGCTCTACTGCGGGCCGCAATTAGACCGGCTTACCGGCATCGAACGCGTTACGATGAGTGGGCGCCGTCCCGTGAACTCCATAAGAGATCGTAAGTTTAAATGTATTAAATTTTAGGCGAAGTTGACATCAAATGCCTACTTATTATGATATAATGAAACATATGAGAACTCTTGAGTTTGACCACAAGAAGGCTACCCAGGCTCTCAATTTTTTTGCAAAAAGAGCCGGCGGTAAGATCACCAAGCTCAACGCTTTGAAGCTTATTTATCTTGCTGATCGGTATCATTTACGCAAATATGGGCGTCCAATTTTTAGCGATACATATTGGGCGATGCCGTATGGGCCCGTTGCGTCTTCCGTAAAAGATATCTTTGAATTTTCGGGATCTGACGAGGAGTTGGATTATTCAAAAAAATATATAGCACCCCTCGAAGGCGAGGCAAATCAAACAATCCAATCAATAAAGGAAGGAGACATAGACGTTTTTTCCGATTCTGACATTGAGGCACTGGAATTCACCCAGAAAACTTTTGGCGATCTACCCCTGGGAGCTATTTTGGAGGAATGCCATAAATATCCTGAATGGAAAAAATTCGAGGAAGCGTTAAAATCGCAGACCGTCACAAGGGAGCTAATGAATTATGCAGATTTTTTTGAGAATCCGGACGGCCAAGATGACCATTTCAAAATGGATACTGAGCAATTGAAATCTTCAAGAGAGATATTCGAGGAGCAAAGCAAAATATCGGGGAAATGGAATTAATTCGCCTGCCTTCATGGAAATACCTCCGGCTGTCAGGATTCGAGCTGGGATAAAAACGGGAACTGTCTATTATTTTAAGGAGGAATCACACGAACAAGATGCGCCTTGGCATCACTTTGTGGTAATAAACTCCCGTCCTGCTTCCGACAGGATTCTGATTTTGGTGTGTGCTTCGTCTCAAGTGGAAAAAATAAAAAAGAACAGGAAAAATTTGCCCTCTGAGACCTTGGTAGAGGTTTCACATTTAGAATATAAAGATTTTGTACTACCAACGATCTTTGACTGTAATACTGTATACGAAAAAACGATTAGCTATAGTATTAAAAAGCTTCAGGATGGAAAATTAGGCGCTTATAATGTAGATATGGATTTAAAAACTGTAGAGAAATTAAAAGCAGGAGTATTAGCCAGTCCGTTGGTGAGGAGGGAGCTAAAGAAGATAGTGAAACAAAAATTCGCCTGAAGAGGCGGATTTTTGTAATATCGATAAAATTTTTACTGGCAACTGTCGCAGATGAACTGTTCCATCGGATCGCTTGGCGGCATGATACGCGGGCCGCTCGTGGAAGGTGTGGCAGGCGCGGCAGCGGAAACCTCTGATTTTTCCTGTATCTGCGGGCTGTGGGTGTGCATGTGTTCCACGGAAGGAGCTTTGTCTTCGATTGCAGTCACTGCGGCAAACGGGCCTGCGGAAACTGCCTTTACCGGCGTCACTTCCATGGGGCTCACCGTCTTTGCCTCCGGCTCGAATCCGAACGATGCAACTGCCTGCACCACCTGCACGGGCTGTTCCATTGGTTCGCTGTTTGAGATCGCTTCGGCGACGGTTACTTGCTGCGGAGCGGCCACGGTTTCCACAACTGGCGCTTCGGCTACCGCTTCCATCACCGCGGCGAATCCGCGCTTGCCCATTTGCTCCGCTTTGTTCACGCGCACCGTTGACTGCTCTGCGGTGTGGCGTGGCTTCATGTGTAGGTAGTAGGTGGACTTCAATCCTTTCTTCCATGCGGTCGCATAGATGTCCATCATCTCGTTGATATCGCGCGTTTCAAGATACATATTACGCGAGAGCGATTGATCCATCCACTTCTGCGCGCGCGCCGCAACCTCTATGAATGCGTACGGCGACGTGCTGAACGACGTCTTATAAATATCGCGAATGTGCTGGGGGATTTCGTCGATTGCCGAGACGTCGCCCTGGTCGGAGATGATCTGGTCCTTTACCTTTTCCCAGATGCCCATGTTTTTGAGATCGTTCACCAGATTGTGATTGAGATCGAGATATTTTCCGGAGATCTTGTTGCGCGAGAAGACCTGCGCAAAGCGGGGATCGATGCCCGGCGTGGTTCCGGCGACGAGTCCAATGTTCGCGTTCGGCGCGGTTGCCATGAGCGTTGCGTTGCGCATCCCTTTCTTTACTTTCTCGCGAAGCGCGTCCCAGTTCAATCCGCGGTAGCGGTGTTCATGCGCGACGGTGAGGGTCATACCGCGGCTTTCTTCCAACGTCTTTACTGTGTCGATCGGCACCATGCCTTTTGACCATCCCGATCCTTTGAAGTTAGAGTATGCTCCGCGCGCGGCGGCGAGGTTTGCGCTCTCGTCGATTGCGACGTAGCTTACGAACTCGAATACTTTGTCCGCAAAGTTATGCGCATGCTCGCTCTCGTATGAAAGCCCGATCTGCTCCAACATGTCGGAGAATCCCATCACCCCCAACCCGATCGCGCGATTTTCCTGATCGGAGCGCGTAGCCTCGGCGATGGGGAGTACGTTGATATCGATCAGATTGTCGAGCTGATGGACGGCGAAGCGAATGCTCTCTTCGAGGTTCTCCCAATCGATCTGTTTGTTATGGACGTGGGTCGCGAGGTTGAGCGATGCGAGGTTGCAGACGGCGATGTTCTCACGATCCTGCGGAAGACAGATCTCCGTGCAGAGGTTCGACATGTGGATCGTGCCGGTGTTGTTGTTCAGCGCCCGAAGGTTCATCGGATCCTTCCACGTGAGCCACGGATGGCCGGTGGCTTGCAGAGCGGTCAGCATCTGCCTATATAGTTCCTCGGCAGGTACTTTTTTAAAGACCCGGAGCTCGCCGCGCTCCGCCATTGCTACATATTCGGCATAGCGGGCGCTGAACGCCTTACCATAGAGCTCTATGAGGTCCGGCGTCTCCTTTGGATCGAACATGTACCACAAGTCGTGATTGGCAACCCGGTTCATAAACTCGTCGGAGATAAATGCGGCGGTGTCGGCGGTGCGCATGCGCATATAGTCATCACCGGCGTTATGCTTCCAATCCAAAAATTCCGGGAAGTCGATGTGCCAGTTCTCCATATAGAAACAGAGCGCGCCCTTTTTCTTTCCGCCGCGCTGTACGGCGCGGATCGCGGTGTCAATTATTTTTGCGAACGGCGTGGGGCCGGAGGACGGCGTGTTGTTCGATTTAAGCGGGGAGCCCGTCGCGCGTAGCTTCGTAACGTTTGCGCCGATACCGCCCGATGCTTTCGAGAGCATCATCACGTCGCCGACGGACTTTGCGATGTGTTCCATGTCGTCTTCGATCTGTAACAGAAAACAATTTGAAAGCGATGGGCGCGTGGTGCCAGCGCCGAGATTCGTGGAACCGCCGGCGATGTACTTCATCTGCGACATCTTTTGATAGAAGCGCTTTGCCCAGAGCGTCGGGTCCGCTTCGTTAAAGGTGAGTCCCATCGCGATGCGCATGAAAAGATATTGCGGCGTCTCTGCGGGATCGTTGTTTGTGTCCTTTATTGAATAACGGTGGAGAAGCGTGTCGAGTCCGCTGTAGACGAACAATTCGTCGCGGCGGATGTCGAGCGTCGCCGCGAGCTCCTTAAGATCAAATTTTTCCAACATGCGCGCGTCGAGCATTCCCTCCGTGACACCCTGTGCGACCCACGCGGCAAATCCATCACGATGTTTCTTGCGCAACATTTCCTGATCATCTTCATAATCGCCGACGACTTTTCTATAAATAGTTTTCAAAAGAAGGCGAACTGCGACCTTGTCGTATTCGATATCCTCTTTTATATTCTGCACGGCGGCATTGATCGTTGCCTGATCCATTTCTTCCGTCGTGATGCCATCGTAGAGCGTAAGGCGCGTTTCGGTGGCGATCTGCGTGACCATGCCGATGGGATCTTGCAGTCCCGCGCACGCGCGTTCAATGGAGCGGTTGATCTTATCCGCGTTGAATGGCTCTCGTGTTCCATCTCTTTTTGTTATCGTCAGCTCCATAATGAATTAATAATTATTTTTTGTTCCGCTTGCTTCATTCTATACATTAAAAAATCTTTCTGTATGCCCGATTGTTCTCCGATCGGGATGCGTTTTTGTATATAACGTTTTTTAATGAAATGATTACGAATAAATATCATGGAAGGAATGGCGGTTGTGGTCTGTTTTTTGATGTAAGAAAAGTGTAGCACCGGGGTTTAAAAAATCGCTGTGGGCTGTGGATAACGACAGGGCTTTGGCGGGCAAAAAATGGACAAAATTTTTTAAAAATGGCCGCGCGAGAGCGATCCCGCCACGGGCCATTTTGGGGCATGTCGTTTTTGGGGATTTTTGGTCTATCTTCCGCGTTCTATCCGCAATTTTTTAAAAACCCCTTAAAAATCGAAATTTTTTATAACGGATTTTTAAGAAATCGGGACGATACTCGGTCGGTGAGGAGTATAGCGGAATAAAAGTATAACAATTTTTTTCTTGTAAGGGAACTTAATGGAGAAAAGCCTCACAGGGGTCAAAATTCGTTAAAAAAAGCCCCTGTTTGGAGACCGGTCTTGGAGATAGTCGTCCCATCGACCGAGCCTCCATTCGTAGATACACCACCGTCGGTGGCATTCTTTCGGCGGCGTGACCTGCCGGCTCTTGACGGATTTTGGGGGACGCCTCCTTCACCTAAAATTTAAGATCCTTTTAATGGCCATTGTGCTATCTTCCCCTCATGAACAATAAAAAATATATGAGTATGGGTTTTTTGGGTATGGCCATAATGATTGCCATGGGCGTCGCATATTATTTTTATCCTGTAGCGATAAACAACATGATCGGAATCGGTCCCGCGCAGGGAGACACCGTTTCGGATGTTGATCTGCCGGCGTTGGACGACGCTTCGTCGTCTTTGCCGGTGGTGGATCCGGTGGAAAGCGCCGGCACCGCAGCAGCTTCATCGATGGTTACAAAAAAATCGGTGCAAAAATTGGATAGCATTGCGAAGCCCGATGCACCCACAGAAAAATCGAATGCCGCGCAGGGGCAGGATGCTGAGTCGGATGAATCGACCGTCGCTTCATCATCGTTATTATCACAAGCTGACGATGGCGATGTCACTGATACTGTTTCCGTAAATGATGGTGGTGATGCCTCGAGTAGTGTGGTAGTGGCGCCGTGCTCGTTCCCCGGCGGTGCGCCCTCGACGACACGGAATATTATTTTCAACGAGATTGCATGGATGGGATCACCGTCGTCATCCAACGCGGAGTGGATGGAAGTAAAAAATAATTCTGCGGATGCCGTCGATCTCTCCGGGTGGGAGCTCATGAACGCATCGGGAAAAATAAAAATATCTTTTTCTTCGGGCGATGCGATTGCTGGAGGAGGATTTCTCGTGCTTGCACGGGAGAGTGCGGGTGCGATCGCGTCGGGCGGTGCCGTCGCCACTCCTGGCGCAAAGATATATTCCGGTGATCTCGTAAACGGCGGCGATGTACTCGCACTCATTGATCCGCACTGTGGCGTGTCCGATTATCTCGATGCGTCGCATGGATGGCCCGGTGGAAATAACACAACGAAGCAAACACTCGAACGCGACGCGGACGGCGTCGGATGGCATACGAGTGCGTTGCCCGGCGGAACTCCCGGCGTGGAAAATTCCGCAGGTCCGCCGACGACGCAATATAAATTGATCGTCGCATTCGGAGGCGACGCGTCGGGCGCAACGATCAAGAGTAATCCGGTAGGACTCACGTGCGCGGCGAGTTGCACGGGAAGTTTCGCGTCAGGAACGCAGATCACGTTGGTGCCGGCGGCGGGGGTAAGCACCACATTCGGCGGATGGTCGGGGCTGTGCTACGGCGAGACAACATGCTCATTCGTGATTTCCGCGAACACATCACTTTCCGCGCAATTCAATGCGCCGGTGGCGCCGGCGTCATCCGTGGCCAATGGTGATACCGGTGCCAGCGGTGGTACAGATAATGCTTTGTTATCAACAAGCGGCGCAACGTCCACCGCGTCATCTTCTCTGCCTGCAACGCCGGCGGATGCGGACAATAGCGATACAAACAACGGAAACATCGGCGGAACAGCTGTATCCGCGTCCCATATCCTTATTTCCACGGTGCAGATCGCCGGCGCATCCTCAAGTAACGATCTTGTGAAGCTTTATAACCCGACCGGCGTTACGGTCGATATGAGCGGTTGGAAGTTGCATAAAAAATCACAGACAGGAACCGATTATTCGTTAAAAGTATTTCCTGCGGGAAGCACAATCGACGCCGGGCAATCATTCGTGTGGGCAAATTCCGCCGATGGATTTTCCGAGACGATCGTCGCGAACGTATCGAGTACCGAGACGCTGGCGGCGGATAACAGTGTGGCGCTCATGGACGCGGCGGGGAATATCGTCGACGCGGTCGCATGGGGAACGGGCACGAGCCAGTACGGCGAAGGCCCGCCGTATCCGACGAGTCCTGGCGTGAACCAATTGCTTTCGCGCCGCTCGTCGGGTGGTGTGATGGTGGATACGGACAATAATACAAACGACTTTATTCTTCAATAAAAATAATATGAAAAACAAATCACGGAAGTTTCTTTTTGTGTGGGTACTCATCACGGCAGTCGTCGCGGGTGGAACATTCTTACTCGCCGAACATCTTGGGTGGGGGACGACGCCTGCGGTTCAATCGGATGCGGACGCGGGGTCGGTGGCGCAACCGGATGCAGATATACAAGCGGACAATTCCTCGAGCGGCGCCGCGTCCGTTCCGGTTGCGATGCAAACATTTTCAAACGACGGATACGCGTTCACCGTACCGGCGAGTTGGAATATCGAGAGAACGGCAACGGACACCATAGCGCTCCATTCCGATGCGTCATCATCCGACGTCGCATGCAAGATCGAAGTATCGGCCTTCCCATTTGCTTCCGGCATTGATACGGCGGATTGGATCGCACATCGCATCGGCGCTGACCCGAGTCTTGCGGTCGTCGAGCGGTCGAGCGAAGATGTTTCCTTTGCGAGCGGCACCGGCGTGCAATGGACAGGAATAGTTGATGACATTCCTACGACCCTCGTGTACGCGTTCAACGACAGCCATGCGTATGAGATCGCTCCGTCGATGGTGGGCGACGGCGCGGCCGCGGATACGTCCGCTCCGTGCGATGCAATGCTCGCGACTTTTATTTCGGGATTAACCATCTGATCACCACAAGATGCTATGAAAAAAAGATCTATTACTATCCTACTCGTCTGCCTAACGACATTTTGCGCGGGGTGCGTGGCCTTCTTTGTGCCCGCGCGGTCGTTCGCTGCGGACGCGGCCCCTGTCGTCAAGTTGCCTTACGCGAAAGGACAGAGCTTTGTGGTGACGCAGGGATATAATACTCCGCCGACGCACATAAAAAAGGACAGCTACGCATTGGATTTCACGCAGAACGGATGTGATGCATATGGGTTGCCGGTGGTTGCCGCAGTTCCCGGAACGGTAATGTTTTTGAGCCAGGAAGGATATAACGGGGGATACGGCACCGAGCTTATCGTCGATCACGGTAATAATATAGTGAGCCGGTATGCGCATATGATCCCGGGGAGCATCGCAGTCGCCGCAACTGGCACGGTTATTCGGCAGGGCCAGGCGATCGGTCTCGTTGGCGACACCGGACTCGTCGCCGGAGCCGCATGTGTCGCGCACCCCGGCACGCATCTTCATTTTGCGATGGATAGCATAGCGAGCGATGGAACGTTTTCCGCGTACGATCCGGAACCAATATCCGGATACACCAACATGACGGCGGGGAAGTGGTATCGTTCTGACAATGAAGAGGATGCTGATAGCGTGGATGAATTGCCCTCCTCCACGGAGGGACAAGTATTGGGGGCGTATGATGCTGCAACAACAACCAACGCAACGACGAGCGCGATAGCTACCACTACCACCGCCTCTTCCAGTGCGCCTTCTCTCGCTATTCCTTTTTCTGGTGGTGTTTCTATCTCGAGTCCAAGCGTGAACGTAACGCCGCCGTCAACGCCAGCGGTAACGGTAACGCCACAAGCATCGACCACAATCTCAACTTCAACTTCAACTTCGACGGCGACCTCAACCTCAATAAATAATTCTGATTCGGATATCACTACCAGCACCGCGAGCAATGCTACGGACACGTCGGAAACAGCTTCTTCCTCGGTTTCCGCGAGTGGAACGCTTTTCGAACAACTCGATGATAGCATCAGCTCCGGGGCAAGCTGGTACGATGACAATTGGTTCAGGTTAGGCAACGGTTTTTCCGGCACGCTCAATACACTCGTTCTTGAAGGCCATGTGAGCGACGTAAATTATCTATCTTCGCATGTCGCCCTTCAGGTATTTAAAGATAAAGATTACGAAACACTGATACAGCAGTTTCCAATCTCCGATGATGCTCCATTCACTCCCGTGATGGCTACCGCAACGTTCAGCGGGCTTTCCATTCTGCTCAAGCCGTACTTCTATTACCGGCTTGCCACATCCCAGGATTATCAAAATCGCAGCGTGCTCCTTGCCGGCACCGCGAGTACGACCGTCGGCGTCGCCATGCAGGATCGTTTTCTCTATGGCACGGGGCGCGTTGAGACCACAAGCACATTTTTCCCGTTCATGATGATGCAAGGTATCGCGGCCACGTCGACACTCACCCCGCCGCCGCTCACGACGCCGACAAACCTTGCGGAAAATTTTGACGAGCTCGGCATGCAATTGAATCTTTCTTGGGCCACCTCGACCGATCCCGACTGGCCGGCAAATCCGCTCCATTACGAGATGAACTATTCCACCTCCACGGCGCTTTCGGATGCCGACTGGATCGACCCAGCTCAGATTCCTGTGGTGTTCGGCAATACGTACCTCATTGGCGTCCGTGCCGTGGATAATTACGGCGACGTATCCGCCGCCGCGACCGCTACATGGAATTTTCCTGTGGGCTTCACACCATACCTTTTGAGCCGCAGTATTGGATATGCAGCCCAGCATTTCACCGTCCCTTCCACCTCAACATTGCAATCCATAACGCTGTTTACGACGAATGTTCAAACCGGCGCGCGCTTTATTGCGAGCGTTGGGTGTTCTTTGCAAGTGTTCGATTATTACGATCTGTCATCCCTCGGTATGACGCAAAGCGATAATGGGTTTGGCGGATATGGATGCGGAGGAACGCCTACGTTCACTTTTGCATCGTCATCACTCATGCTCTATCCGGATCATCAGTATGAATGGGTTTTCAATGCGGGAACCGGAAATCCATCCACCGGCGCGGGCGTGCAATTCTACGGGACAGCGACCGATACCGCTGGCGGGCAGTTCAGCGATCCGTCGCTCGTCAATGCAAAGTTTACGGTGACGGGTGACTCCGGGGTATTGTTCTCCAATTAGCGTTGCGCTGCCCGGTACGGACGTTTACTATAGAGGGATGCAACTCGCCGTCATCGCGCACGATATCCGGAGCGTCCACAACGTGGGTTCGATCTTCCGCACCGCAGACGCCGCCGGCGTTACAAAGATATTTTTGTGTGGCATTACGCCCGCGCCATTGGACCGCTTCAAAGAAGTGCGCGCCGATTTTGCGAAGGTCGCGCTCGGCGCGGAAAACTATATTCCGTGGGAATATGCAAGGACGACGGGGGAGGTGATCAAGCGTTTAAAGAAAGACGGCTATGAGATATTCGCACTCGAACAATCCAAGCGTTCGGTGCCGTACTATGAGGAGGCCGCGCGTCTTGCGCGTGTGGATTGGCGCGGCACCGACGTGCGCGTGGCAATCATCCTCGGCAACGAGGTGCAAGGATTGCCGCCGGCCATATTGCGCGCCGTAGATCGCATCCTTGAAATCCCAATGATGGGGAAAAAAGAATCGCTGAACGTGGCGGTCGCGTTCGGGATTGTGGCGTTTGGTCTGCGTTTTGGCGACACCACTTCCGATAGTGCCGCGCGTGCGGGCGGCCAATAGCATTGGCCATGCATCCGATGGTAATATAGAGAGTATGGTGCGTAATAAAAAAATGACCACACTATCTATCGCCATCGCACTGCTCGTATTCGCATTTATCGTTGGGGTCTGGTGGTACGTGTTTTTTGGACAGGCGAATCTGCCGCTCCCGCAAACAAGAGTTTCTATTCAAAGTTCGTCGTCGACCGCCGGCACGGCGTCCACGACGGTCGTTGACGGAGAAAACCCGACGCTCCCCGAGGAGCCGCTTGGCATCGACGCCGCCACATTTAATGTCGAGGTTGCGTCCACGGCGATTGAGCAAGCGCGCGGGCTTTCATTCCGCCCATCGCTGGGTGCGGATGACGGGATGTTGTTCGTCTTTGCCACTGGCAGTGTTCAGACGTTCTGGATGAAGGATATGAACTTTCCGTTGGATATGATCTGGATCAGTGGCGACACGGTCGCGGGATTTACCACCGCCATCCCTGCGCCCGCGTCAGGCACTCCACTCTGGGAACTTAACGTTTATCCGTCTCCGCCGAATGTGGACAAGGTCTTGGAAGTGAACTCCGGCACGGTAGCGGTATATAATATAAAAGTGGGGGATATAGTGAATCTCGGGCTGCCCCGATAGCAATATCGTTTTATCGGCGCACTCAGTATAAGATTATTACAGCCGTCATAGGCTGGCTCTCGCTACGGCGTATACTAAGTATGAAGGTAGCAATCTTTTTTTTGTTCTTAATAGTCGTCGTTTTCATCGCTGGATTTGCGTTCGCGCACATTCATTTTATCAGTCAAGTTCAGGCGTCCACTTCTACCTCGACCGCCCAGGCAATAAAAATAACCGTGAATGAGGATATTTCCCTTACCCTTTCCACTTCGACATTGAACTTACCGGCACTCGTTCCCGGGATAGCCGTCATCGCATCGTCGAGTGCCACCGTTAACACAAACGCGGTTTCCGGGTGGGAGCTGGAGGTCAATCGTAATAGTGCAACATCAACGATTGCATCCGGAACGATCACTTTTCCGGATGCGACGCCGTTCAACGGCAGTAATGCAACATCGGCAACAAACATTGGCGCGGATTTAAGCTTCCGCGAAGCCGCGAGCGGGACGAGCCCAGGCGTTTATAGCGTTTCGACGTGGGGCGCAAATGATGTTGATCCGAATGCCTTCTATGCCGGGATCCCGACATCGACCCAGATTTATGCAAGCACGAGTACGTATAGCGGCAGTGCGGAAACCGTCGTGTTGGAGGTTCGCGCCAACGCTCCGG
>Ga0302140_10000301_pt1 | contig 60778 bp, 50 predicted proteins | sample I_Bog_E1_1_FD_202095 | JGI IMG/M metagenome (GOLD analysis project Ga0302140, IMG submission 202095) | Peat permafrost microbial communities from Stordalen Mire near Abisko, Sweden - I_Bog_E1_1 | ecosystem: Environmental > Terrestrial > Soil > Wetlands > Peat | place: Sweden: Abisko, Stordalen...
GGTCCTCAACGCCATGCAGAAAGAGGGGTCCAAAGGCTCCTTGCGCGGAAAATTCAAACGCGCCGGATGGGATGACCGGTTCCTATTCAGACTCTTGGAGATGTTTTGAAATGCGTTTGCCCTGGCCCCACCCTCGCCGCTGTCATCCTGAGCGAAGCGTAGCGAAGTCGAAGGACCTGCTTCTCGACATTTTGCGGCTAGGGTGGGATTCTGCAGTGATTGCAGTGCGGGAAACGGTAAAGACGTCTCAATGCCGCATCAGCGTCTCCACAGCCACCTTGATCACCGCAAACAACACACTGACAGCCGCGAGAAATCCCTTGGCGCGCTGCCAGTTCTGCTCGTGCCGGTCCATGCGCCGTTCCAGCTCGCCGATCCGTCCCCCGTTGCCATCCCCCATCAGGCCGGTCATCTGCGTCTTCAGCACACTCAGATCGCTCAGCACTTGCGCTTCGAATTCATTCATCATCCGCATCCATCAGCTCCATCCGCCCATCGGTCTTCGCCGCTTAAGATCCCAGCGGAAGGTTGATGAACAATGCCGTCGAGAACTCCGAGTAATTCGGGGGCGTTGAGCCGTCATACATCCGGATATAAAACCGGTCGTTGGCGGTGATGCGAGAAAACGTCATGTTCGGCTGCGTTGCCCGCATCACCAAACTGGGGTCTTCGCCAGGCATAAAGACAAAGTCCCGCGTCCGAATCTCGAATCCTCCGCCCGTAGGCGGCGTCACGCCCGCATTGATCGTAACTGTAGTTCCATTCAATGCAGTCACCGTGAGGCCGGTAAGATTGGCGAGAAAAGTTGGAGCGACCGGCGCCGGAAGCCATGCGTCGGCAGGCACCGTCGCGCTGGTCTTGATGGCCAGATCGTCGGCCCAATCGTTGGCAAAAGCGATTGCATACTCCACCAGAGCGGGATAACTTGCTCGATAACTCACCGTAACTTCCCGCACGACGACCTGTGCGTTCAAGTTGGTCGATGGCGCATTCAACAAGAGCGCATCGCCTGGCCAAACATCGGTGGCGAAGCTCATTCTGTTTCCCTTGTAAGTGCCGCTCCATTGCGCGCTCACGCCCGCCGCCGCAAGCTCCATCACCAGGGCCGCATTGCGGCAGTCCGCCGAACTACGCGCCGGGGGATTGGTTACCGAGCCGATCCACGCTGCTTCACTGGGCATTCCTGCCTGTCCAAGCTCTTGCTGGCTGGCGGTATTCACCGCTCGTCCCAGGGCCCTCCCAATCGTCCGGTAACTCACCGCGATCTGCTCGCCCGTCGCCGGCGTATACCCGTTGTAAAACACCACTTTGCCCGACCGCTCCAAATGGCATTGGGCCGCCTCGCCCGTCGTACCGACTGTTCGTGTATACGAGCCGCCGTTCGGGGGTGTGCTTACCACCCAGCCCGATCCGAGATTGGTCAAATTAAGCGCACGCATGCTTCCAGTCAGGCTGATGCTGCTCGCAGCCACAACATTGCAAGCTCCAGGAAGGCTGGCGATCATGCCGTCATAGAGTGTCACCGGCATCCCGCCCACTCCGTCGACAAACTGTTGAATCTCCAGATGCACGCTTCCCGAAGCTGCATTCCACTCCCCGCCGTATGTTATCTGCCCGCTATCTCCAAAAGAGCGATAGACTGCCAGCTCCCTTTCGTTCTCCACGCAATGCACTCTGATACGCAGCGTGTATTGGTTGGCTGGATTGATCGTATAAGTTGTTCCTACCGGACTTCCTTGAATCAGCGGTTGCAACGTGACAGCCCCAGTACCTTGTTGCGCGGTAGCCTCAAAGCCCGCAATGCATGCGGCCTGCGTGTCCATCCCGACAAAGAAGCCGGCCAGTGTCCCAATGCTGCCCGAAGAGAGCGTTACACCCACAGCCTCCAGCAGCAGGGTTCCTCCCATCTCCACCGGATCTCGCCAGACAAGCAGCGTCTGCCCATCGATTCCATCACCGCCATTTATGATCAGGCCGCCAGCGCCCAAAGAGAGAGCTCCTGGCCCGCCAGTATCAGCCCACACGCGGTCGTCGATCTGGGCCTCGTTGAACAGTTCGCTGATGATGGTAGACGTGGATGAAGCAGGAAAGAAGGGGGATTCGGCCAGATAAAACTGAGTAGTGACTCCATCGCTCAGGAAGTACTCGGTCACATAGGCAACCGGCTCATGCTCGCCGCAGACCGTCACATCGTTTGCCAAGCCGCGCTTTACACTTGCCGTGAATGTCAGGGTTGTCAGATTCAAGCTGCCATCGGTCTCGTTCAGCGGGTGCACTGTGCTCTGCACCGGCGAAATAATCAATGCGCCATTGACAGCGCGATACGCCGCCCGCGCCATGCTTGCCACTTGTCCGGCGCTCTTGCTCCACGGTGCGCCCGCCTCGGGGATGAATTTGCTCACCGTTGCGCCCAGCGAGAGTCCTTGAGTCGATAGCCTCGTGCTTCCAGTTCGAGTCACTAATGCTGTTATCAACGAACCGGCGCCTTCGCCCGTTGCGCCTGTGCTGGGCGGCATAAGCATTTGGTCAAGTAGCAGTTCGTCGCTCAGCGCCTGAATCGCAATCCGGTAGCGCGGACCCTCAATCGCCAGCCCCGCATATTCGGGCAGCGGACTTACCGCAATGTAACCCGTGAAGTAGTAGGTTCCATCGTCGCCTGTTACCGCCAGAGGCTGGTTGCGCAAGGGCATCGCCAGGCTGCCATTGGTCGGTAGGCTCAGCCACACTTGGCATACTGAGGGCTCGTTCAGCTTGCGCTCGATCGTCAACGGCCGCACTGCATCGAGCGCGGCCGAGTAGTCCTGCCCGTTGATCGTAATCTTCATCGTGACTCGCTTGCTTCTTCACTGGTTCGCTTCTTCACTTATTCACTTCTTCACACCAGCGCATTGGGCGCAGGCAAGAAGCTGCGGTAACAGACCACCCGTTCGCCATCTAGCGGATCGGTGACGGGCAGCGCCATAAACTGGCCTTTGAGCAGCACCCGCGCCAATCCGTTTTTATTCTTGCCATCCAACGGCAATGTGGTCTCCTGTGCGCTGGCCATGCTCTGCAGGCGTGGATAGTGGAAGAGAATTCGCTCCCCCTGGCAGCCTTCCAGCACAAACAACGCCGACCACTCCTGATAGAAGCAGCCGCCTTCGCGATCCACAAATCCGGTCACGGCTTGCAGCTTCGAGCCTGCTACAGGAGCGCCGCCCGGCAACGGTTCGGCAAGAGTAAGTCCGGCTGAAGTCACCTGCGACACCAATGCCACATTGAAGGTCACGCGCCGGATATAGTCCACGTCAGTAAGGGCCTGCCGCACATACGCTCCCGAGACAGGCGCTCCAACATAGCCGGTCTGTCCCGTGTAATCAGAGTCCAGCGCGATGATTGAGCCGGACTTGAAGTCTGCGGCGTCGGCCGCGCCCAATGCTATGAACGTCGCCGTCGATCCACTTTGCGCGGTTACCGCGGGAGCCGCCTGCGCGCCATCCGCAGCCGGACCGGCGCCACTTGCAGGTGCCAGCAGGTTCATATGCTGCGATCCCGTAGCCAAAGCCATAGTCAGCTTTGTCCAGCTCAAAAACTCCAAGCTCACCTGCGCCTCAAGCGTTTCGCGCACTTGGCTCCCTGTTCCGGCCGGAATGCCCGTCAACACGGCGGCGGTTTTGCTTCCCGGCTTGCGCGTGAGTTCCTGAATCCACCCCAGGCTGATCCACGGAGCCGGCGGAGTGTCCAAACTGAATCCGCTTTGTTCCGCCGGATCGAAGAGCACCGGCGTCTGCGCTGTCCGGTTCACCGGCGCAAAATATCCTCGCACCCGCCGCGCCACCGGTGCGGGAGCCGAAAACCAATTCACCACCATTTACTCCCCCTGCTCCTGGTAGCTGTAAACCATCAGATTTGCGGAACGGCTCAGCCTATCCCGCTGGATCGCGATTGGCCCAAAACTCGGCTCGTCCCAAAACACCTTGGTCAGCATCGCTGCCGGTGGAGTTACCGTGAAATTGAGTTTGGGAGTGTAAAAAGGCTGCAACATCGCTGCCAGTTCTTCGTCCAACTCGCTCAGCGACCGGCCACGGTCAAGCCCGCCGAAGCTCTGCGTTCCGCAGGTTTGATATAGAATCTCGCATTGCTCCGCCGCCATCGCGGATCCCAGATCCAGATCGACACCCAAGCCCAGCCAGCGCAAAACAAACACATCGCTCGGAAGTTGATTGAAAGGGGCCTCCGCCTCCTCCACCAGAATCCCCGGACGCACTGCTCCGCGCAGCAGGATCGTTCGCTCGGGATTGATCGCCGCCAGCCGCGTCCGCAGTGCCATATAGAACGAGTCTTTCGCATTTTGCATGGAGTTCTCCAGCTCTCAGCTAACAGCTCATAACTCATGACTGACAGGAAGCAAATGATAACCGTTAGCTACCTGCTGTACGCTGTGCGCTCGTTATACCGCCTGCTGACTTGCTTCCCGCAACAGCAATCGGTAAAGATAAACCTGACCAAAGGCTTCGTTGGCCGCGATCGACTCAATCAGGTAATCCTGTCCCGCCACGGTAACTGCCAGAGTCATCGCAAAGAGAGACTGAGCAGATTCGAGGTCCAGCGCATTCACTTGGCTCTGCACCCCGGTCGCCGAAATCAGCAGCTCCCACTGAGACTCGCCGGCGTCTTGCCAATTCGGACGCAGCTTGCGCATCACCACCGGGCTTATCACCACATCGGCAAAGGTCGTTGCCACCAGCCCCACCTCGGATTGGCTGGTATCCGTATTCGTGCCCGTCACCCGCAGAAGGGCCGTGGTTCCTGCCACACTTCGCAGCAGGGCATCGGCCAGCATCCGCGGCGCTCCCACCGGGTTGCGCGCCGTATCGCTCATCGCTCACCCCAGCCTGTTCGCAATGTAAGGACGCAGCCAGGCCTGCACCGTTTCGTCCACCAGCGAACTCGAGAAATACTGCATCTGCATTGTGTCGATTTTTGTTCTGCTCGCGTTCAACGCCGGCGTCGACTGCGCATTCCGCACAATCTGCGCGCATGCCGTCTTCACATCGTCGCCGATCGTTGTCAGCCCTGCCGTGTAAGTCACCGCCACCTCGTTGTAGGGCAGCCCAAGACAGTTCCACGGCAGCGTGAGCTCCCCGGTATTCGGGTCATAGTCGACAGAGTTAGCATCGATCGCCGTCCACTGCCCAGGCAGCGAGAACGCCAGTGCAATCTCCAGCAGCGGCTCGTTTTGAAGCTCTCCTCGCCGCGGTTTTGCATATCGGCCCTCGATGCTCACGATTGGCGTTGTGGCCGTTCCCAGCGGCGCCAGCGGCAGATAACTTAGCAACACGGTCTGCGATCCGCTGGTCAGCCGCAAACGTTCCGTGTACTGGATCACATTCAGGTCCGGCCGCCTGCAGTAGCTGTTGATCAATGCCGTGGCGGCCGTAATCCAATCCGCCGTCGTTCCCGCCGGCAATCCATAATTCGGGTAATCCGCTGGCTGCAGATATGCCATAGCTTTTCCTTTCGATAAACGGAAAGATGGGGACTAAGGGACTAGAGACTAAGGGACTACGAAGTCGCGATCTGTGAGCAACGCTTCGTCGCGTATCACCTACGTCGACGATCGCCAACGACTGGCAGTTAATTACTGACAGCTATTCCGTAGTCCCTTAGTCCCTAGTCCCTCGTTTTGGAACTACCGGTCAACCAGAACCTGGTAATGAGCGTAGTTGGCGCCCTTCACGACGACAGCTCCGAACTTCACCGCGACATACTGGTAAGCCAGTGAATTCGGCAGCCCCAGTTGGAAGATGCGCGGCGTCGGATCGCCGAGCCAGTGATACTCGATCAGATCCTCGGTCACGATGTAGGCCGGCAGCACCGCTGTGCCCGAGCCCGGCGTGCCCGTGTAACTCAGGCTCCAATCGGGAATCAGCGGCAGATCGCCCGCCTGCGTCGAAAGCATCTTCACCCGGATGCCACCCGTGATGTTGTCCGTGTTCAGCACCACGTTGAATTCGGACTTCATCTCCCGGTCGATCAGGTCCAGCAGCACCGGATTGGCGTAAATAGCAGTCGGCCGAACTTGATAGCCGTTGCTGGCCACCATCTGCGCCACTGCCGACTTGATTCCATCCACAATCGAAGCTGTCGTGCCGATGGTGGTCGAGAGGCCCCCTGCCTGAATCTGACCAACTGCGCCCATATACTGCGTGGTCGTCGGCGTGCTCAGGCTGGTGTCGTTGCCGTTCCACAGCGCGACGTCGTGCGCCACCATCACACCGCTTACCGTATCCACCAGGTCTTTGGCCTGCAGATAGGCGAACTGCTTTTGCTGGTCGCCCAGTTCGATGTCAAAGAGGTTGTAGTTGATCTGCGAAACAATCGCCTTCAGCGGCACGCTCCGCTCCACCCGCGTCGGAGTCACCGTCGCCGGCACAATGGCACGCGGATTTACAAACCCGGCCGTTCCCGGATTCGGAATCGCCGTCTCCTCGAAAAAGCGCGATGGATGCCCGGTTGCCGGAACCTGCTTGATGCGCTGCCCGAAGGGGCTCGAACGCCGGCAAATGTCGAAGATCTCGGTCTGGTACAAGGGAACTTCGATAGCGCCCGGTCCGATGAAATCTGCTGCCGCGTGAATGTCTGCAAAAGTTGCGTTCATAGGCTTTTTCCGCCCCCTCCATGGGGCCAAGTCAGTTAACAGTTAACAGCTGACAGCGAACAGTTGAAGGTAGACAGCTCACATCGATCTGTTAGCTGTTAGCTGTCAACTGTTAGCTGCTTTTTTAAGCGATCGCGCCCGCCCTCAACAGTTGGCTCTTGACCGCGATGCGCTGTTCCAGGCTGAGTCCGGCCAGAGCCGCATCCAGAGTCCGCACGTCCACCGGGCCCTCGCCAATGCCTTGCTTGGCCAGCATCTCGCTGGTCGTCGAGGGCAGCGTCTTGCGTAGCGGGTTCAGAGCGTTTTGTGCAGCCCCAGCCTTCAACTCGGCCAATTCCCGTTCGGCCGCGGCCAGCCTCTCCGCCAGTTCCGCCTCCCGCCGGCCCTGCTCCACGGTCGCTGTGATCCTTTCCACTTCGCCGGCCAGGGCGCCTTGCCGCTCCTCCAGCCAGCTCAGCGTCCGCTCCAGCAGCGTGGTTGCGGCTTCCAACCGCTCCGCGATCTCTCTCTCTTCCTTTTCCATGCAACTCCTTTCTTCAGATGACAGCTAACAGCTGCCAATTATCAGTTATCGGTTGTCGATTGTTCGTCCTTGTCCGGCAGCTTTCGGCTGTTCGCTGTCAGCTGTCTTCTGTTCGCTGCTTCTCGCTAACTCGCCATGCGGAAGCTCGTGGCCCGGTAGGCCGCCTTGTCCCGCAGCAGAATCGCCGCTCCGGTAAAGGTCACGCGGGTTAGCTTCCACACCTCGGCCCGCATATCTTCTACCCGCGCGTCGGCCAGCTCATAACTCATCCTTATCGACTCGGGAGACTGCGCCTGAATCGCCCCCGCTACCTCGGGGAAATCCCGCGCGTAAAGGTAACCCCGCACCACCAGCCGTTGCCCGATCAGATTTGCCTCGGTCAGCAGCCCAATCTTGCGCCGCGCATCGTGACCGTCCCATCCCGGCCGGTAGTCCACCGCCATGCCCAGCAGCGAAGGCAGAGCTTTTTCCGCCGCCTCGCGCGTCAGCATCACCCGGTGTCCGCGCGCCCCCGCCGGCGCCTTGTCGCTGGCTTCATTCACCACCGTCAATACCCCTTCGAACGCCACCCGGTTTGGGTGCCCGTCCACATGGGGAATCTTTACCGCCATCGCTTCCAGTCTCATGCGCTCTCCGCTCATTGTTAGCTTCTAGCCGCTAGCTTTTAGCTACTAGCTTCAAGTTTCTTGCTCCAGCCTTGTCGCGCGTTTCTTCCGCGATCTCCAAAGAATGCGAGAGCTTCTGGAAGCTAGCAGCTAGAAGCTAGAAGCTCGTCCATCTTCGCCCGTCAACTGCACCGCCCCATCCTGCCCCCGCGGGCCCAACCCTCGCATCGCCCGCACCTCGTCCACTGTGTACACTCCGGCAGCCAGTAGTTGCACTTGCACGGCCAGCTCCGTCTCCTCATCTCTCGCGTTCAGTTCGTTAAAGACAAACTCGAACTCCCGCCATCCGATGCACTTGTCGAATAAGTCGCGAGTGATATGCCCTGCCAGCAGCAACGCAAGCGGCGAGATCGCCCCGCGGAAAGCCTCATCAGCCATCTCCGAGGCCGTCGAGCGGTTCACATCGCCTTCCAACCCAAGGAGCATCGGAGGCAAGCCAAAAGCATTCGCCACCATGCGGATCAGAAACTCCTGCCAGGCCAGCCGCATATCAGCATCCGTCCCCTGGGCAAAGCGCAATACCTCCGGCTTTTGCTCGGTAGAAATCAACGGCACGCGCCCCGTTCCCTCGATCTCGTCCTGCCACCAGCGAATCAGCCGGTCATGCTGTGTCGGTGTCGCCTCGTTCAACCACAGCGCATACTGAGCCACCGTGTTCGCCGCCAGCTTCCCGGCGAACCGGTGCGCGCTAAGAAACTGGTTCACCGTCTCAAACGCCACCTCCAGCGGCCCCAGTCCAAAGGGCGTAAAGCTGCGCGGATTCATCCGCACATACATCAGCTGGTCATCCCGCAACTCGATCGCGCTCGACCCCAGTTGCCCCGGTAGCGCCTGCGCATACCTGGGCGACTCCGGCTGCCCATCCCACCTGGGATTGATCCGAATCGATGCTCCGTCCACAGCCCACAACATCGCCGGCCGCTCGCCGTCGCCGGTCGGCTCCATCTCGATCGCCCCGTAGCCGCCCGTCAGCGCGTCCTCGATCACCTGCTCAATCAAAGTTCGAAAGCTGTCCACCGCATTTGGCTCTTCCAGCGTCCGCCGCAACGCCCGCAACTTTCTCTCGGCGAATGCCAAATCACCTGGCCTCACGCCGCGCCGCACCCGCACCTGCCAGTCCATCGCCGCAATCCGGTCCTTGATCACATTGATCGCACGGCGCACCACGGGCGTCTCCGCAAACCGGCGCAGGTTCATCGGTGTCGGCTTGGGCAGGTGCTGTCCATGAAACTGGACCGGCGTCAGGATCCCTGGCAGCGCCAGCGTCCGTCGCTCCGCCTCCGCTTCACTCGCGCCTGCCGCCACAACCGTCCGGCGCCCACTGCCGGTAGCCTGCCGCCAGATCTCCCGCAACTGTTCTCCTACCTTCACTTGGCACCTTCCTTTTCTTTCCCCGCCCCAAAACAAAAAGGCACAGCCCCGGAAAGGGCCATGCCTTTTTTAGCTGATAGCGGACAGCCTTCAGCTAACAGTGATTCGTTCGAGCCATAACATGAAGGCCGGAATTTCTCAGTCCCTAGTTACGAGCTTTCTACTTACAAAACCGATCCTACAACAAAGACCAATAATTATCTGCAAATCCTCTTGCGATGTCTCGCACAACATTTCCTCAAGCTCAAAACGAGGAATCGTAAGCTGTAAGCTGTCGGCTGTCAGCTGTTAGCTGTCTTCTTCACACCCGCAGCTCCCGCCGCGCCGTCTCCGCCACCCGCCCCAGGTCCGAGGTCGTCAGCACCCGGATCTGATGCTCTTCCATCGTCTCCACGCCAAACCGGTACATCTCCAGCCGTTCCGGCTCTTCGTCGGTTGCTCCCAGCTTCGCCGCCGGCTCGATCACCGCGGTCAGCTCCAGGCTGGCCTTCTCCACCCGCTCCACTCCGGCTCGCAACCCAGCCGACGAAAAGGCCAGCACCTTGGCCATCTCCACGCCCGGCTCCAGGCTCACCGCATGAAACATCCGGATGAACGGGGTCCCCACGGACTCGGGGTCCCCAACGCGCGATTTTTGCTCGTTGGGGTGAAGGGACGGGTCTTTGTCCGTGGCGTGGCGCAAACCATTCGGCCGGTAGCCCGCGTCAATCCGCAGTGGGTCTCCCGGCCGGGTGTACTCCGAGGCCGCAATTCTTTTTCTCATGAGCTCCCACACCCCGGCCCGTTCGAACTCCGTCCGCATCTTCGCCTGAATCGCAGCACGCCCGCTCAATCTCTGCGTCTTTTCTCTGGACGGTGGATCAACATAAAGCCGCATCAGCTCTTCCATCCCCGCCGGAAGGCTCTCCGCCAGATACGCCTTGGGCTCGGTCATCTGCACGCTCAGCGAGAGCGATTCGGTGAGCAGCCGCATCAGATTCCCCTCCGGCTCTTCCTGGAAGCGCTTGCGCAGCTCGCTCTCCATTCCTTCCAGCAATGCCGTGTCGGCCTCGGGATTCAGGCAACGCACTCGCCGCCAGTCGCGGGTAAACCGGACCTGAACGGGCTCAGGACTGCCTTGCTCGCGCAGCATCACCCCGATATGCACATACTCGTTCCGTACCGCATCCGGAACATACCGGAGCAGTTGAAACTCGCAAGTCCGTCTTTGAGATTCGCTACTCATCGATGTTAGCTCTCAGCGCTCAGCCTTCAGCGATTAGCTTCGGTCCTCCGCTTGCAGTCTTCGGTCTGCTGCCGCCACCGTTCGGTTGCTCGCCCACGGTCAAGGCCGCGATGCGACCACCGCGAGCTGATCGCTGAAGGCTGACGGCTGAAGGCCAAAAGCTGCCCCTCAATTCACTCTCCCCGTCATGTTAGTCCCCCACCTCATATCCTTCCAAGCATCTTCCCCCATATTCTTTCCCATCCCCACCCATTTTGGAAATGGCGCCCGGTCCGACCTACCGAAGCCTTCGATCAGCTCCCGAATCCGGCTTCGCCGAGCCTGGAGCTTATCCACCAGCGTTTCCATCTCCGCCAGGTCTCCGCCGTACCAGTCCGGCGGGATCTCGCTGGCCGCCGCCCACACCGTCTCCGCAGCCATTGTCTCCATCCGCGTCAGCCACGGCTCGAAGGACTCCCAGCCTACGATCTCCCGGTAGACGTCGTTGCGAAAGTAGACCCCGCGCAGAGGTGCATCTTCAAAGCGCCACTCCCCGGCGTGAAAGCAGTATCCGTAGTCGATGAAGACCGCCCGGTACCGCCTCTCCCTCTGCTTGCGCGCAAACACCGCCTGCCTGCCATTGGAATTCCCGGTCCACTTGTCCAGCGCCAGGATGCCGGCAAATTCGCCCAGGTTTCTCACCTCCGCCATCTGTTCCTCGGGAAGATAATCCACCACCTGGCCTGGCATCAGCCCACCCACAAACCGCGACCCGAACTGCAATCCAGGCTGGCACCGGACGCATCGTTTGCCCAGATCCATCTCCAGCTCCGGCGTATTCTCCACCAGCCAGCTCGAGACCTCCACCAGTTCAACCTCAGGCACCGTCAGACCGGCTGCCCGGGCCAGCCTTGAGGCCAGAAACTCGTTGGCCAGCACCCGCATATGCTGCGGGTTGTTCTGGAACTTGACGACATATACGTGACCATCCGCGCCCAGCATCAACTGGCCCTGCGCGCCGCCCCGCATCCGCCGGATATGCTGCACCGCCAGAACTGCCAAACCCGTCCACCACCTTTTTCCTGTTCTGATCGAATTCTAAGCGCTCAGACCCGGAAATCAGCTTTTAGCTTCTAGCTCTTAGCTTCTAGCTCCCGTGCTCCAGCATTCGAGGCATCCAATAGCATCCAACATCAACCTTGCTTAGCCCAGATGCATTCTGGCTCTCCCATCTACAAGCTAAAGGCTAAGAGCTAAAAGCTAGAGGCTGCCTCTCTCCACCATCTCCGCCCTGGCCCCCAGCCCGATCGCCATCGCCATCACCCGGTCATCATGCGTCCCGGGCCGCGCCCCCGAACTCCCATTCGGCAGGCGCACAAAACTCCGGCACTCGGCCAGCAGCTTCCGGCTCTGGAAGCGTCCCGGCTGCTCTACCAACCCCGCATCCAACCGCCCCAGCACCGCCGGCCGACTTATTGACGTGGTCAGCCAACCCGCCTGCCCGCCTTGCCGGTGGATCCTCTTGTATCCGCAGACCGTCTCCGCCAGCGCCAACACTCCACTCCCGTGATTGTTCCTCTCCACCACCAGCCAAGCCTGGTTGTATTCGGCGGCCAGCGCCGTTACCAGCTTCGCCAATTCAAGCCCTCCCACATGCCCGGCAAACTCCGCGCACTGCAACCCCGTTTCCAGTTCCAGCACCTGGGCCGCCGAATAGTCGCCTTCGCTTCCCCCGCCGGCCGGGTCCACCGCTACCAGGTACTCCTTGCCCCTCAGCGGTGGAAGCCAGATCTCCAACTCCCCATTCCGCCGCACTTCCACCGGCGGCATCATCGTTGCCAATCGCGCCTCAATCGCCGAAAGTTCAAAGACCGAATCCCCGCTGGCAAGGAAGCAGCTCTCCTCATCCTCTGCGTACTCCTGCCGCGCCAGTCCGCGAAAGCCCGCCCGAATCTGCCGCCGATAGCCAATCTGTTCCAGGCTCAGCTTCTGCCTGAACATCAACTCCCGCTCTTCCTCCGTCAGGCTCGCCTCGTCCACCGCCGGTGCCCGGTACCGCCGCTCCATCCACCAGGGGAAGAAGTGCCGGACCGTTCCCGTCTCGCCGGCCTTCTGCCACTCATCGTGAAAGCATCCGCCCACCCCGTCCGGCGTCGATTCCAAAATCAGCTCCGCGCCGTTCCCCAATCCAGGAACCATTGCCGCGCGCAGCCCAGCCAGCGTCTCCGCCGGGTCGCCCGGCCAGCGCGCCAGCTCCGAGCAGTGCAGATTCTGCACCGTCAATCCCCGCCCGGCATTCCGCTCTCCCGCCGACACAACTCTGTACTGCGAATCGATCTCTGGAAACACAATCTGCCGCGCATTCGCCCGCGAGGTCCGCAAAGGCCCCTCGCGCAACTCCTTCGGCAGCCAGTCCAGAAACCGGTGCACAATCCTGAAGATCTCCTCGGCAGCCTCCTGCGTATGCGCTACCTGAAGCGTCAGTGTTCCCGGCTGGGTGATCGTCTTCAGGAAAAACCGCCCCGCCGCCCAGGTCGTGATCCCCATCTGCCGCGCCTTCAGAACGATATTCCGCTCGCCCCGCCGCCGCTCAAAGGCCCGCTGCGCCGCATTCGCCCTTAGCGGCGCCGGCAAGCCCTCACGCGTCCTAACCAGCAGAATCCGCTCGGCCACCGCCATTCCCAACGTCCGCCCTCGCAGCCTCGCCGGACGCTGGTCCAGTCTCTCCCCAATCCGTTCCAGGATTTCGCCATCCAGTCCCTGCGGGCACAGCAGACACTCCTCCAGAACGCCCGCGCAACTTCCTGCAATCTCCGCCACCGATCCCCCATTTCCGCCGGTTACGCAATTCTGTTCTCAGGAAGATGCATTCGCCACACCGACTCCAGGGGGCAATTCCGATTCCGAAATCACGGCTTCGCTCCTCGACGATGAAACGGTTCTTCTTACCAGCCCTGGAACTCCGCGTACCACCCGTTGCCGCCATCCCCGCCGGTTCCAGCCGTGGTGTAAGTCGCCGCCGTGTAGCCGGAACTCGTCCCCGCCGTCGTTGTGCAGCTTGCCAGAGTCCCGCCGCTCCAGGTTGGGTTCACCGTCCCGGTACCCAGCGTTCCCCCGCCGCCTACCACGCTGAAAGTCACATTCGTTCCCGTTCCGCATCCCGCCCCCGCCTGGACCACGGTACAGGCGCCATTCAGCGCCCCGCTCGTGACGCCCAGGGTGGCCTTCGGCTGCGTTGTGCAACTGCCGCTTGTGCCGAGAGCCTCAGGCACGGTCGCTAGTCCGCCAGGACCCCCGGCAACATAGACACCAGGCCAGGTCGAAACGGCCGCTTGCGATGAGAGAATCACCACCCCGCCGCCCCCGCCCGAACCCGCTCCAGTCGAGTTTGCTGTCGCCGGGTTGCCATTCGATCCGCTTGCATCGATAATGCCGCCTGTGCCGTTGATCGAGGCGCACATCTGGATCACCGAGCCGCCCGGATAGCCGCCCAAGCCACCACTGTTGGCTCCCTGGACTCCGGCTGCGCCTGTGACAAACAAGCCGTCCAGCCCGCCTGCTCCTCCGGTGAAGAATGCACGCTGCTCATAGGTCGGTATTGTCAAACCATTGCCGCCATTGCCGCCGCTCACCGCTCCAGCCGAACCTCCCGCGGTTTGCCCATTTCCTCCGCCGGTTGCGGAAGGGAAGCTTGCGACCCCAACCGTACCTGCTGCTGTGCCGCCGCCCGATCCGCCTGAACTTGCCCCGCCCACGCCCTTGTTCGTGTTGGGCCATCCATTTTTTGACCCGTTAACCAGAGTCGTTCCAAAGTCGTTGCAAGCGCCTTGTGAATGGATGACCAGCCCCGGCCCACTTCCCGCCAGGTTGTCATACACGTAGGCCCCGGAGTCCACTTGAAACTGTGTGGCATGTACTTCTCCGGCAGTGATCGAGCACGGCGACGACGCAGTGCAGTTCACGACGCAATGCGTTGGGCCGGTCGTGCAGCTCGCCGTAGAACTGTATTCGTAGCTTCCATCCGCGCCGGTGCCGAGATTCATCAGCCAGGGAGGAGTATTGGTCACAACAGCGCCAGTGCTGCAGCCGGAAGTTGTCGCGCCGCCATTGCCATCCGTGCAAAGTGGAGTTGCTGTGCCCGACACGATTCCCGCTGTCAGCACCTTTGTATCGGTTCCTTGCAGAGACGCAGAAGCGATCTGTGAGGCGGCGATCTGCCCGCTGCTGTTGCCCAACGGAACTCCCGCCCATGTTCCCGGCGTACCGGCTGCCACGTTGACCCAGGCTGCCACTCCATTGGCCGTTGCTGCGGAGTTCTGCTCCATTTCCCCCTGTGACCATGCCAGAGAAGAAGGTGCGCTCGAAGATTTCGTCGGTATCTGAATCTCCGGCCCTAATATCGGAGCCGAGAAGGACAGCGCCGTCGCGGTCGAGTGTGTCGCGCCAAGATTGCTCTCGAGATTCACTAGCACCACGCTGGGATTGGTCGCGTCCACGTAAGCGATCGTTTTGTTCGCGTCGGTCCCGACGGTGATTCTCTGCCCAACCGACAGATCGGTTGCGTTCGTGCAAGTTAATACACTGGTCCCCGAACTGCCGGTGCAGGTAGTAGCCCCGCCATTCGGAGTTCCCGTCGTTCCGCCTTGATACACAACGTCCAGCGCATACCGCTTGCCGTTGGCCCCGCTCCAATAGCCAGGGGGCGCAAGAATCTGGCCTGCGAACAATGTCGTCCCGTTGGGCAGCGCCGCAAAGGCCGTGTCCGAGTACAGAAAGTCCGAAGACTGAATACCGTAATGCCACAACTGGCTCACGTTCACATCGCCAATCAACGAAATTGGCGACTTCTCGGGATAATAACCACCGTCGCTGTTCGTCGATGGAGCATAACTCAACTGCGGAATCCACCCGATTGACCCATACAAATCCGTTCGAAGCAGTTCCGGGATCCCCGACCAGCGCGTTGTTGTGTTGGGCGATGTGCCGCTTGGGAACTGTCCATTCAGAATGTTCAGGCTCATCGCCGCATCGTTTGCGGGCGACATGACGAAGGACGGAAAGTTGAATCCTGCGGTGCCTGCGGATGCCGGCGCTACCCAGGTGTTTTCAAGATCCAGCCAAAACGCCTCCATGGACGAATTGGATGGGCAATCGTACATTGTGAATGCGCCCAATCCCGGCGTGAGAGATGTATTGATCTCGATTTTTACGTTCCTTGCGGTAAAGTGTATGCCGGAAGTATTCGCGCAGGCTGCGTTATCCAGCATCACCGCGGCGCCGCTGGTCGGGGAGCCATAACCGTTTCGACTATTGTCCACGGTTCCGTTTGCCATGCCGAAAGAGTCCGCGGACGTTACTCGCCAATAGATTCCAGAGACTCCTGCGCCGTCTGATCTCCAGCCCTTGTCGAATTCGACGTTGATGCCGCCCGCTGCAAAGTAATAGCTGTATTCGGTTGCCCCAGAGACCCAGGCATTCGCCACCCGAGTGCCGGTGTCCACGCGAGAGTCAAAATAAAACCCAACATTGTAGGCCTGCCCGGTTCCCCCGCTTACAAGCGCGATGTTGCTGACCGACTGGTCATATCGTGCAATGGAATCAAAGGCGACCATGACGTTGGCCGTTGTCGCCGTGCCCGAGTCGGTGGTCGTCGAGACATTGCTCCAGCCCTGGGGCAGCGTCATCTCAAACTGCGTGCCGGAAAGCCCCGTGGACAAGACCTGAGCGATGGTCCTGTTCATGAAATAGCCGGCCGTCAGCCCTTGAATCTCGACCCACTGTCCAGTTGTCAGGCTATTCGCCGCGGTGAATGTAACTACATTCGATGTGATGCTGAAAGCGGTGATTGCTGAAACGGCCCCCGCGGACGGACTGTTCCATTGAAGTCTCGGCGGTGCGTTCTCCACGCTTGAACTGCCTATAACCCCTTCAATCTGGCAGGAATCGTGCGCATTGATCGTTGACGAAACAACATAGGTGTGAGGGCCCGGAAATTCGACCACCCCACCATAGGGAATCACACCCCCGTGGTAGCAGGCGTCGAAAGCCGCCTGAATGGCTAAGGTGTCATCGGTCGTTGCGTCTCCCTTCGCGCCAAATGCCGGGTTTGTAACATCGTAGCGTGGCCCGATGCTGATATTGTTCGCCACGGAGAGTGTTGTTGAAACACTCACCGGACCGGTAAACGCCGCTCCCGCCAGCCCTGCCCCGCCAAGGTTTGCCAGCGCGCCCGATGCAGTCGAAGATCCAGTTCCTCCCGCCGTGACCGATACTGTGTTGGTTCCGGACACGGCGGTGCCGTTCCCGCTGTAATACGCGATTTGGCCGCTCGCACCCGCGCTGATCGTGCCGTTCATGCTTCCCGTGCCGCAGGCTGCGCCCGTATTGGAAATGAATCCGGAATTGTCGATCTGCAGGCAGTTATGGCCGCTGATCGCCGAAAGCCCCGGAAATTTGATCGCCGTAGTTCCCGTGAAACTGGCGTATAAGCTGCTGTTGCTCCCGCCGTAAATGTTCAATCCTGCCCCGGACCCTGATTCATAGTTGATGCGCACTATCCCCGACGCGTTCGAGGCGTTGATGTAGGTATCTCCGCTGTTGGTGCTTTGGTATGCCTTGAAGCTGTCCAGTCCCCCGGTCCCCGAATTCAAGGCCCAGTTATTGCTCGCATCCTTCACCATGGTCCACTGCCCGTTGCCATTCCAGTCCTTGTAGCTAAATGACTCCTTTTGGCTCGTGGTCGCACCGGCTTGAAGAATGGAATCGATCTCTGCATCCGCCTGGTTCGCTACGGTCGTAGAGCCGGTGAAGGTCGATACTCCGCCCACCTGCAGCGTTCCGTTGAGTTGAGAGTTCCCGGCAACGGTGACCCCATTAGCCCCGTTCGAGGTCACCCCCGGCAACAGATTCGCCAGCGCACCGGATGCGGTCGAAGCTCCTGTCCCTCCCGCCGTGATGGGAACCGTGTTAGTACCGGATACCGCCGTACCGGAGGCGCTGTAATAAGCAATTTGACCGCTCGTGCCGGAGTTGACCGTGCCGGAGCCTCCGCCCCCCCCCGATCCGCAAGCTGCGCCCGTGTTCGAAATGTATCCCGAGTTATCGATCTGCAGGCAGAAGTGACCGCTGCTCGCGGCAAGCCCAGGAAACTTGATCGAGGTAGTTCCAGTAAAGCTGGCATACAGGCTGCTGCTGTTACCGCCGTAAATGTTGAATCCTGTGCCCGCTCCAGTCTCATAATTGATGCGCACAACTCCCGTGGTGTTCGAGGCGTCAATGTAAGTGTCGCCGCTGTTGCCGCTCTGGTATGCCTTGAAGCTGTCCAACCCTCCGGTTGCCGAATTCAGCGCCCAGTTATTGCTCGCATCCTTCACCATGTACCACTGGCTGTTGCCGTTCCAGTCCTTGTAACTGAAGGATTCTTTCTGGCTCGTCGTCAACCCCGCCCATAGGATCGAGTCGATTTCGGCATCCGCCTGGTTTTTCACCGTCGGCGTTCCGGCCAAAGTTGTCGTTCCGCCCACCTGCAGCGTGCCATTGAATTGCGCGTTCCCGGTATTGCCGATCGTCGCCACCGTGGTCTCGCTCGGGCCGCCAGACCCAATCACCACCCCGCCGGTTCCCGAGTTGTTCGATCCATTCAGCACCACCGCGCCGCTCCCCGCCGCATTGATCACTGTCTGGTTGTTGGTGCTCAACTGCCCATTGTTATACTGCCCAACTGAAATGCGATAAACATTGTTCAGCTCATCCAGAATCTGGTAGAACTGCTCGCCGGCCGTCGCATCGCTCAGCCCCATCGTCCACCGGTATCCGTAGTCGGTCTGATAGCGGTCCAGCAATCCGCGCTCATTTCCAGCTCCGGTCCCAACCCGATAGTGGTTGGTAACCGTAGCATCCTTCTGGCTTCCGTACCAGTCGCCATTCAAGCCATTGAAACTCCGGTGGAATGTGTCGAGAAAGCTATTGCGCGTGCCGTTGTCGGTCAGTTGCCCGGTGAACATTGTTCCGCCGGTCATCCAATCGTTGTACAAGCTGCCCGCATCCGCCACCACTTGGTTGGTCGAGTTTTCGTTGCGCAGTCCAACGATCGTGTTGTTCTGCGCGTTCGCCCCAAGGTGCAATGCCGCCGCGCATCCCTCAACGTCTCCTCCGGTGAACGTGTTCCCGTCCCCTTGCTGTAAGTTGATTCCATAAGTCCCGGCAATCGGGCTTCCATTGCTGGTCGGGCAGTCGATATGCAACCGCACAAATGTGCTCGCGTTCATCCAATCGGTCGTCGCCGGATTCGGGATCTGGTGTCCGATCGCGTTCACCGCCGTCTGAAATCCCGTGAATGCGTTGTCTTCAAAACTTCCACCCGTGTAATTCCCCGTCCCATCCAGAGTCATGCCCGTCTGGTTCGAGTTACCCAGAAAGTACAGGCTTTCGAGATCTAATTCCTGTGCGCGATAAGCCAAAAGTCCTTGCGAAGTCGCGCTCGTCGCTGCGGTCGTATTGATTGCTGCATTGTCAAGGTGGAAGCCCGTCGTATCCGCCGCATACGTCGGATCTCCCACCTGCACCATCGCCCCGGTTCCCGAATACAGAAACATCGTGCCGCCCTGGCTCCCGCTCGCCGTGCTAGCGCCGCGCAAAGAGCACCCGCGCAGCGACACGTTTCTCGTACCCGCGGTCACAATCAGTTGATGGCCCGTGGAGATCGTCGCGCAGGGCAGCAATACCGTTGCATTCGCTGTCGAGATTGTCACGCTCGATCCCATCGACAAAGTTCCTGTGAAATTCCTCGCGTCGCAGATGCCGCCATTGGTCGAGCTCAGCCCACTCAGGCACGCACTCAGCTTGGCTCCGAAATCCGCTCCAGCAAACTGATCGACCTGAAACAGGCCCCCGATCTTTGTCGCGGTCAAAGCTCCCGTCATCGTCCCGCCAGTCAGTGGTACAGCCAATGCAACATTCTCATCCACATAATGCTTGTCTGCCGCCTGCAGAGGCTGTGTCGGATCGCAGCACAAGGTCAACGGCCCGGTCATCGTCGTGCCGGATACCGTCAACGTGCCGCCTGCAAGCGCCGCGATCGCCTGATCAACATACGACTTGCTCACAGCCTGAACTGCCTGTGCGGCCGGCATCAACTGCGACTGAATCTGCCCAAGAGTCGCCTGCGCCGCAGCCGGCACCACCCAGTACTGCGTGTTCGTCGTGCCGTCGCTCAAGTAGTAAACCGCCGTGTAATACAGCCCCGCCGGCGTTGCCCCCTGGTTAGGAGCCAGATTCACGCTCATAAATCCATCCGGCGCAATCGTCACCGTCGTCTTGCCAGCCACCACCAGCTGACCGCTCGCCGTCGTGAACGATGGCCAACTCACCATCAATGTCCCTGTGCCCGGCTGACCGTTCGCCAAATACACCGTCCCCTGAACCGTAGTCGTGCTGATCGCCTGGGACTGGGCCGCACTTCCCAATATCATTCCCATCAGGCACACCGCCATCGACAACAGTCCCATCAATCTGCCAGCGCGCAACCACTCGTGATTCGTCAGCTTCATCCGTCTCTCTTCTTTCTTCCAAAGTCCCTGCAAGGAACCCATCCGCTCTTTCCCGTCAATCCGCAGCTCACTCAGCCATAGTGAACTGCAGACCTATTCCAGTTCCGCTCTCGATAATCGCGAAGTTGCTAACTCGCCAACCCCACGCAGTGGGGCTAACTCGCCGCATTTGTTCTTCGAGCCCGGCTCTCAACCTTCCGGTTCGCGTTGACCCAAGCCAGTCTCCGCCTCGGCTTCATCTAACTCGCCTTCCCACTCCGGCTCCGAAGCCAGTTCTTCGTCCAGGTTGCAACGGCGCCGGACCACCTCTTCGTCTTGGCAATCCGTCTGCCCCTCCGCAAGCTCAAGCAGCAGCTTTGCACTCATGCTGTTGCCGGCGAGTGTCTTATCCAACAGCGACTTGGCAATCTTGTCGCTGTTAACTTCAAGGGTCTTGTCCGCCGCTTCCCTCATCTTTGCCGTCCCGCGGCTGACCGTTTTCTTCTGTGCCCCTGTTCCAAGCGGTTTCCGTCCAATCGCTTGCTTCTGTCTTCCCACAACCATCTCTCCGCCAATCCCGTCCCAGCCTTTTACGGCCCGGCATTCTTCGCAGAAAGAGAAAGGGGCGATTCCTCTTGGGAACCGCCCCTGCATCCGCCGAATTGGTTTATCGAGCGCCGCGATCGTTCAGCGACCTCTTCTTTCGCAAGGAAGCCGCCATGCACAGCTTCTCGCGCCCCGTGTCAACTCGGAAAATGCCCCATCTTTCAGAAGTCTGCCCCACAACCATTCCGCCTTCAGCCGCCTTCGCCAATTCTGTTGCGGCCCTTCGCAAAGGTCAAAACGTGTGTGCTCGATCTGAAGCTCTTCTTGCCCTCTCCTCGCGCCTGCGAGCCCGTAAAAGTAGTCCGAATGAATCAGGAGTGTCTAACTCTCTCTCCCCTGTCGCCTTATTCCTCGTTGAATGTTCTTAGCCTAACCAATCTCCCCGAAATTCCACGCAAAGTGGAAAACACCACACTTCTCTCTTTGTTTCAACCACTTATCCGAAGTTATCTAACATCCACTTCTTGACACGGCTTCTTGATAGGCGGAAACATCTCCTGATTTGAAAGTTTCTCCGCTCCTCTCCAAAATGCTCTACGATATTCCGGTGACGACTTCCGCCATCCACGTCCCCACGCTTCTCGTCCACGGCGGTGCCTGGGCCATCCCTCCCGACGAGGCCCCCGCCCACGAGGCCGGTGTCCGCAACGCCCTCGAAACAGGCTATTCCGTTCTTTCTCTTGGGGGCTCAGCTCTCGATGCGGTCGAGGCCGCCGTCACCGTCCTCGAAGACGACCCCACATTCGATGCCGGCCGCGGCAGCTTTCTCACCTCCGACGGCCGCGTTCAGCTCGACGCGCTCCTCATGGATGGCGGCCGCATGAAGGCTGGCGGCCTGGCCTGCGTCGAGCATCTCCGCAACCCCATTCAGGCTGCCCGCCTCATCCTCGAACAGAGCCCCCACATCTACCTCGTTGGCCCAGGCGCCGAGCGATTTGCCCAAGCCCACGGCATGACCCTCATCGACAACTCCGAACTGGTCCTCGACCGCGAGCGTGAACGCCTCGCCCAAACTCAGGCCCGCCAAGCCGCCGGCCGCGCCGATGAAACCATCTCCGGTCCCGAATCTCCATCGCATCCGGTCCCGCACGACGACAAAAGTCCTGAAACTGCGGTGCAGGAAATGAGTGCGGGGACTGCGATGAAGGGTTCGGGTGCGAAGACTGCTGTGAAGGGTACGGGCTTCAGCCCGTACAAAAAGCCTTCCAAAGAAGCCGGGGCTTTAGCCCCTGAGGGAAAGGAGTCCTACCCGGGCACCGATTCGCACGACACCGTAGGCGCAGTCGCCCTCGACTTCCGCGGCAACCTCGCCGCCGCAACCTCCACTGGTGGCACTCTCAACAAGACTCCCGGCCGTGTCGGCGACTCCTCCCTCATCGGCTGCGGATGTTACGCAGACAATCTCTCCGCCGCCGTCTCCCTCACCGGTTGGGGCGAACCCATCATGAAGCTGGTCCTCGGCAAATGGGCCACCGACCGCGTCGCCTCGGGCACTGCTCCCGAGCTAGCCGCGCAGGAGGCCATCTCGTACCTCTATAACCGTCTTGGTGGCCACGGCGGCATCATCCTCCTCGGCCCCGACGGCCGCTTCGGCCTGGCCCACAACACCCCCGCCATGGCCTGGGGACTAGCCACTCCCACCGGCTTCCATACCGGCCTCACCGTCTGACCACGCATGGACGCTAACTCGCTGTCTCGCCGAGTGCCCCATCCATTCGCGCTTTTTGCGAATGGGTGGGAATCCAAGAACCTTGCCCGGCTCGCCGACGTGCAGACTTATGTTCCATGGCTCCACCCCCTGCAATAATCCCAATATGCTCGTATTAGCCTCAGCCTCCCCGCGCCGCCGCGAACTCCTCACCCAGGCCGGCTTCTCGTTCCAAGTCCACCCCGCCCACATCCCCGAAGACCCGCACCCCAACGAAGACCCCATCGCCTACGTCACCCGCTTGGCCCGCGAAAAAGCCGAAGCCGTCTTCGCCGAAATCACAAAAGCCGCTGCGAGCGACAAGCGAGCGTCTGCCCCACTGCAAGTGCTGGGCGCCGACACCACCGTAACCCTCGACAACCACATCCTCGGCAAACCCGAGAACCCCGCCGACGCCGCCCGCATGCTCCGTCTTCTCTCCGGCCGCACCCATCGCGTCATCACCGGCGTCGCCCTCGTTACCGCCAACCACGTCGAAGTAGCCGCAGAAGCCACCGCCGTCCAATTCCTCACCCTTTCCGATCAAGACATCGCCGGCTATGTCGCCACCGGCGAGCCCATGGACAAGGCGGGAGCCTACGCCATCCAGGGCCGCGCCGCCCGCTGGATTCCCCGCATCGAAGGCTGCTACTACAACGTCGTCGGCCTTCCCATTGCCCTCGTCTCCACCCTCCTCGAATCCTGCCAACTTGCTGATTCTCCAAGTCGCTGACTCGCTGACTTGCGCGCTCGCTGTCCTGCTGACAAGACGCGTCCTCGACGGCCCCCTCACATCGATGTAAAATCGCTGCAATCAATTCCACAGCCTCGTCAAAGGCTTCCGACCCTCTGCACGCAAAGGAAGGACCATGCGAATTTCCCTCTTCATCCGCACAGTAGCACTCCTCATCGCCATCGCATCCCCAGCACTTCTTCGCGCGCAATTCCACGATCCAACCCCAGAAGAGCTCAAGATGACCGCCGACCCCAAGGCCCCCGGAGCCGCCGCCGTCTACCTCAACATCGAAGAAGCCAACAACGATGAACTCCGTTACAAGAGTATCTATAGGCGTATTAAGGTTCTCCAGGAAAAGGGCAAAGAGCTGGCTACCGTCGAAATCCCCTTGGCCACCATCGAACTCCCCAATTGGCACGGTGAATACAAAGTCGTCAACATCCAGGCTCGCACCATTCAGCCCGATGGAACGGTGATTCCCCTGACCGGCAAGCCAGAAGACCTGTTGAAGTCAAGAAGCAGATCCAAAGAAGGTTATGAGGAACAGTCCGAAGTCAAAGTCTTCACGCTCCCCGGTGTTGAAGTGGGCAGCATCCTCGAGTATTACTTTGAGGTGCGCTATGACGAGCACGTCGTATCGAGTCCCAACTGGGAAATTCAGAGACCGTATTTTATTCACAAGGCGCACTTTGCCTTCACCCCCATGCCGGCCTTTTTGAATAGCCGGGGGGTTGCAGGTGGCTGGTATGTGCTCGACGAACACGGAGAAAGGGCCGACAGCCTCATCTGGTGGCCCACGCTTCCTCCCGGCGTGGAAGTGAAGAGAGACACTGCGGGCCGCTTCACGGTCGATCTCAGTGACGTTCCGCCAACGCCCAATGAGGAGTGGATGCCACCGGTCCGGAACTTCCGCTATAGGGTCCTCTTCTACTACAGGAACAATCCGAATGTCGCCAACTTCTGGACTGACGAATTCAAGCGCTGGTCGAAGGATGTGGATCACTTCGCCGAACCCTCCAAAGCCATCAAGGATGCCGTCGATGGACTCATTGCCCCCGGCGACAGTGTCCTCGACAAGGCCAAGAAGCTCTACAAAGCCGTGCAAGCACTCGATAACACCGACTACTCCCGCAAGAAGAGTGAATCCGAACTCAAGCAGTTGAAGCTGAAGACCATCAAGCGCGCCGAAGACACCTGGACGCAGAAGAGCGGCTCCAGCGAGGACATCGCTCTGCTCTATCTGGCCATGCTCCGTGCCGCGGGTCTCTCCGCAAATGCCATGAAAGTCGTGGATCGCCAACGTGGCATCTTTGACCGTGCCTATCTGCATGTCAATCAACTCGACGACACCATCGTTGTCCTGAACATCGCCGGAAAGGAAATCACCCTGGATCCCGGAGAGAAGATGTGCCCCTTCCAGACGGTAAGCTGGCGCCACTCCAACGCCGCCGGCTTCCTTCAAGGCAGCGACGGAAAAGACGCGAAGACCTCCCCAGGACAGGCGGCCGCGGACAATAAACTCTCCCGTACCGGAGATATCACTCTGAACGCAAAGGGAAATGCGACGGGATCACTGCGCTTTTCCTTTACCGGACAGGCGGCTCTTCACTGGCGTCAAATCGCGCTCAGAAACGATGAAGACGAAGTAAAGAAGCAATTCGACCACTGGCTCGAGACGACCGTCCCGCAAGGAATTGAGGCGCACATCGATCGTTTCACCGCCCTCGACGACCCCGACTCGAACCTGGTGGCAGTCGTCAATATCCAGGGCTCGCTGGGTACGGCGACCTCCAAGCGTCTCCTGCTCCCCGGCTTCTTCTTTGAGACCCGCGGCAGCCATCCCTTCGTCGATCAGGAGAAGCGGCTCGAGCCTGTGGACATGCACTATGGAGAAATCGTCGGCGACCAGATCACCTATCACTTGCCCCTTGGTCTCACCGTTGAAGGCGCGCCGCAGGACGCAACCATCTCCTGGCCCGATCACGCCATTTGCGTCACCAGGTCAGTCGTCTCGTCCGATCACATCATCATTGCCCGCAAAATGGCCCGCGGCTTCACCTTCGCCTCGCAGAAGGAGTACCAGGATCTTCGCGGCTTCTACCAGAAAGTCGCCGCCGCCGATCAGGGACAATTGGTCCTGGCCGCGTCCGCAACCCCGAAAGGCAACCAATGATCTCCCTCGCACCCTTCACTCGTTCCACATCGGCCAGCGGCGGCCTTCTGCCGCCTCGCCCATGGCTCCGCTTGGCGCTCTTGTTCCTCACCTTAGCCTCGCCAGCCCTGCTCATCGCTCAATTCCAGGAGCCAACCCAAGAAGAACTCAAGATGACCGCCGACCCCAAAGCCCCTGGTGCCGCCGCCGTCTACCTCAACATCGAAGAAGTTGCCGACGACCATCTCCACTATCAGACTTTTTTCGCCCGCATCAAGATTCTCACCGAGAAGGGAAAGGAACTGGCGACCGTGGAGATTCCGCCCTACATCCATGGCGAATCCAAAATTATCGATATCAAGGGCCGCACCATCCACGCCGACGGAACTATCATTCCGCTCGAAGGCAAGCCGCAGGATTTGCTGATGTTCAAGACGACAAGCCGAAGCGGCGATTCAACCGAGGTCAATCGCAAAGTCTTCACCCTGCCCAGTGTCGAGATTGGCAGCATCCTGGAATACAGCTATCAGTTCCAATTGGATGACAATTTATATACCTCTCCGCACTGGCAGATTCAACAACCCTATTTCATCCACAAAGCGCATTACCTATTCACGCCTTTCAAGGCATTCCTGTCGGGCGTCCAAAATCAGACCGGCAGGTATCTGGTTGACGAACATGAACGAGCGCTCAACTCTCTCGTTTGGGTGTATAAATTGCCCCAGGATTTGACAGTGAAAACCGACGCATACGGGCGTTTCACCGTGGACGTCACCGACGTTCCTCCCGCTCCCAATGAGGAATGGATGCCGCCCACCAGGAGTGTTCTATATCGAGTGAACTTCTATTACAAGCCCGCCGGCAGTGCGGCCGATTTTTGGGTCACCGACTCAAAGCTCTGGTCTAAGGACGTCGATCACTTTGCCGAGTCTTCAAGATCCATTAAAGAAGCCGTTGCCGGTCTGGTTGCTTCCGGCGACAGCGAAATGGACAAGGCAAAGAAACTCTATAACGCAGTGCAGGCTCTCGATAACACCGACTATTCCCGCACCAAAAGCGACTCCGAGCGCAAGCAGCTTAAATTGAAGGCCGCAAAGCACGCTGAAGACACCTGGGCCCAAAAGAGCGGCTCAAGTGAAGACATCGCACAGCTCTATCTTGCGATGCTGCACGCTGCCGGCCTCCACGCTTACGCTTTGAAGGTCGTCAACCGCGAGCAAGGTATCTTCGATCCTTCCTACCTCACCTTGAGCCAGCTCGACGATACCATCGTCCTCCTCGATACCGGCGGCAAACAGATCGGACTCGATCCCGGCGAAAAGATGTGCCCCTTCCAAACTCTGAGCTGGAGGCACTCGATGGCCTCCGGCATCCGACAGGGCGCAGGGGACAAGAACATGGTCACCACGCCGGAGCAATCCTATCCCGACAATAAAACCCTCCGCACTGGCGAAATCACCCTCGGTGCGCAGGGCTCGATCACCGGCGTTCTCCGCTTCGTGATGACCGGCCAGGGAGCCCTTAGCTGGCGGCAAGCCGCTTTGCGAAATGACCTAGACGAGGTCAAGAAGCAGTTCGATCGCTCCCTCGAATCCCAGGTTCCCGAAGCCGTCGAGGCTCATCTCGATCACTTCCTCGGCCTCGATGACCCCAATGTCAACCTTTTGGCGATCGTGAATATTCGCGGAAGCCTCGGGGTCGCTACCTCCAGGCGCCTCGTGCTACCCGCCTTCTTCTTCCAAACCCGCGCCGATCATCCCTTTGTCGCCCAGGAAAAGAGGACGCAGCCTGTCGACATGCACTATGCCGAATCGATGATCGACCAGGTCACCTACCATCTTCCTGCCGGTTTTTCGGTGGAGGGCGCGCCGCAAGACGCTAAGGTATCCTGGCCCGATCATGCGGTTCTTATCAATAAAACCGTCCCTGCCCCCGACAAAGTCACCATCGTCCGCACTTTGGCCCGCGCCTTCACCTTCGCCAAACCCGAGGAGTACCAGGATCTTCGCGGCTTCTACCAGAAAGTCGCCGCCGCCGATCAGGGACAATTGGTGTTGTCCATATCCGCAACCCCGAAAGGTAACTGATGTTCTCCCCCGCGCGCCACAACCTTCCCGCATCGGCCAACGACGGCATCGTGCCGTCTCGCCCGTGGCTCTGCGTGGCGCTCTTGATCCTCACCTTGACCTCGCCAGCCCTGCTCATCGCTCAATTTCAAGAGCCAACCCAAGAAGAGCTCAAAATGACCGCCGACCCCAAAGCCCCAGGCGCGTCTGCTGTCTACCTTTACCACGAGGACTCCACCGATAACTCCAATCATTCCCACATCGTTTACGACCGCATCAAGGTGCTCACCGAGAAAGGCAAGGAACTGGCCACGGTCAGCATTCCCTACGAGCACGGCGTCGACAAGGTTGGCCAAATCGAGGGCCGTACCATCCACGCCGATGGAACCGTCATTCCATTGACCGCCACGCCCTCCGATTTGGTCGACTTCAAAACCAAAGGCTTGCAGCTGAATAGTGTCGTATTCACCTTGCCCAGCGTCGAGGTCGGCAGCATCCTCGAATACCGCATGAAACTCCGGCGCGATGATAGGTGGAGCTACCTGCCGACATGGCAGATACAGGGGTCCTATTTCATCCACAAGGCACACTACTCCTTCCGCCCCGGCGAGTACTGGAGCATGATGTATGCGGTCTACTTAGGCTCCGAAAATAATGCGGTCCAGAAAAAGAAAGACACCTTCACCCTTGACATCACTGATGCCCCGCCGGAGCCCAACGACGATTGGATGCCGCCCCTGAACACCCTCAGGTGGCATGTGGAGTTTTTCTCTAATACTCTAGGCGCTGATGACTTTTGGCAGAAGACTCGCATTCACTGGGCCGCTTGGATCGGAGATTTCACCAAACCGACCGACTCGCTCACCAAGGCAGTTTCCGAGATCGTGGCGCCCGGCGACACCGACGAGCAAAAGGCGGCCAAAATCTATGTCGCCGTCCAAAAGCTCGATAACACAAGTTTCAGCCGCACAAAGTCTGAAGCTGAGCGCAAGAAAGAAAAGCTCAAAGACATCAAGAAAGCGGAGGATGTCTGGGAGCAGCAGAGCGGATCGGCCAACGATATCGCACTTCTCTTCGCCGCCCTGGCCCGCTCCGCTGGACTCAAGGTCTGGCCGGCCTTTGTCGTCAACCGCGACCGTGCCGCATTTGATATGAGCTATCTCTCCGATTCCCAGTTCGACGATGACTTGGTAATGGTTGAGCTGGGTGGCAAGAAGGTCTACCTTGACCCCGGCCAGAAGATGTGTCCCTTTGGTTCGTTACATTGGAAACACACCTTGGCAACCGGCTTCCAGCTCAGGGACAATAGTGCCGAGATCGCCACAACTCCCGGCCTCACCTACAAGGGATCGACCGTGCAACGTCTGGCAGACCTCTATATCGATAAGGAAGGCAACGTAAAGGGATCCGTCCGCTTCGTAATGACCGGACCGAGCGCGCTCCATTGGCGGCAACTCGCGCTTGAAAGCGACGAGGATGAGGTGAAGAAGCAATTCAATGAGTCAATGAGCGGTCAACTCCCCGAAAGCGTGCAAGCCGATTTCGATCATTTTCTCGGTTTGGAAGATTACAACTCCGTCCTTGTCGCCATCGTCAAAGTTACCGGCAACATCGTCTCCGCAACCGGCAAGCGCCTGTTTCTCCCCGGCCTCTTTTTCGAGTCCCGCGCCAAGCACCCCTTTGTTGCTCAGGAAAAGCGCACCATCCCCATCGACGTCCACTTCCCCGAGTCCGACCAGGATCAGGTAACTTACCACTTGCCGCCCGCCTTCAATATCGAAAGCATGCCGCAAGATGTTAATTACTCCTGGCCTGATCACGCCCAGTTCAAGATTCACTCCACCGAAGAGGATGGCTCCGCCACTGTGTCCCGCACCCTCGCCTACAACTTCACCCTCCTCGATCCCAAGGAATACCCCAACCTCCACGACTTCTACCTGAAAGTTGCCTCTGCCGATCAACAGCAACTCGTTCTCACCCGCGCGCCCGTTGCGAAAGGAAACTGATCATGGCTCGTCCGCTCTCATCCAAATCATTCCGCTTGCTTGTCTTCCCGGTCGCGCTCTCTCTCTTGGCCGCCAATTCTGCCCTCGCCAGTTGGTTTGACAAGAGCAAGCCCATCCCCGACTGGGGCCTTGAAGCTGCCAAGACCAAAACGCCCGATTATGCCAAAGATGCCGCCGCCGTCATCCTATTGAATGAGCGCCTCGAATCCGTGGACGCTCAGGGCCGTTCCACCGAGCGCCACCGCTATGCCGCACGCATTCTCAAACCGCAGGGGCGCCACGATATAGGGTGCGATGTCAGATACGATGTAGACGAAAAGATCAATTACTTCCGCGTCTGGACCATCGGCGCCGACGAAAAGCAATACCCCGCTCAGGACACGGACTTCGCCGATGTGGGAGACCTCGGCGATAGCGTTATGCTGTCCACCAGCAAAACTCGCGTCGTTCGTCCCCCTGCCGCCGATGTCGGTGCAACCATCATCTGCGAGTCTGAGGAGTTGATGGCTCCCTATCAGCAAGAGGCCGGACTCTTCATCCAGAATGAAATCCCTGTAGTCTTCCAGGCTCTCGAGATCGATCTGCCCCCAGGCCGCGCCCACTCCGAAGCCTGGCACAGATTCCAGCCGGTCAAGCCTGTCGAGATCGCGCCAAACCATTGGCGCTGGGAACTGAAAGACCTGCGCGCGCTCGATCTGCGCGAGGTAAAATCCCCTCCGGACTGGGAAGCCCTTGCGGCCCGTATGTCCGTCCAGTGGGGCGATGCCGCCGTCGAAGGCAAAGACAACCAATGGCGTGCCATTGGGCAGTGGGTGACCACTCTCGAAGCAAACCGCCCCGATCCCTCGCCTGAGATCACCGCCCAAACCGAGAGCCTCATCGCAGGCGCGCCCGACTTCTACACCAAACTCAGCCGCATCACCGAATACATTCAAATGAACATCCGCTACTTCATCGTCATGCGCGGCATCAGCGGCTTGCAGGCAAACCATGCGGCCGACATCTTCCGCAATCGCTACGGCGACTGCAAAGACAAGACCACAATTCTCATCTCTATGCTCCAGGTCGCCGGCATTCATGCCTTCTATATGCCCGTCGACGATCACCGGGATGTCGTCGATCCCGATATGCCGTCCCTGTTGGGCAACCACATGATCACCGCCATTGAGATTCCCGCCGACGTGCAGGATCCGCGTCTCAAGGCCGTCGTCAAGGCCAAAGACGGCAAGCGCTACCTCATCTTCGATCCCACAAATCAACGCACGCCGGTCGGCAATCTTCCCTATTACGAGCAAGGAAGTTATGGAACCCTGGCTGCCGGCACGGCGAGCCAGATCATTGCCCTTCCGGTGCTCGACCCGGAGGCAAGCACCAAAGACAGCAAAGGAGCTTTCACGCTTACGGCCGAGGGCATGCTGACAGGCTCCGTGGACACCTCTCAGTCCGGATCAGCTGGCGCTGAAGTTCGCTACATGATCAAGAACAGAGATGAGAAAGAACGGCGCGAATATATGGAGAGGAGGATCGCCGAAAGCCTTCCAGGTGTCACGCTCGATTCGTTTGAATTCTTTGAACCATCCGAGCTCGATAAGCCCATTGAACTTCATTACAAAGTCTCCGCCCGCCAATACTCCCATCAGGCAGGTTCGCTACTGCTCGTGCGTCCCCGCGTCGTCGGCTCCTATGCCAGGCCCTTCGACGACAAGCCCCGCATCTATCCCATCGACCTCGAGGCCACAGGCCGCTGGCGCGACAGTTTCGACATCGTCATCCCACCCGGCTACGTCGTCGATGAAACTCCAGACCCAGTCGACCTCGACCTCGACTTCGCGAGTTATCACTCCAAAGTCTTGACCAAAGGCGATCTCCTCCACTACGAACGCGAATATGTGGTCCGCCAGGTCGAGATTCCACCCGCAAAAGCCGCCGATTTCCGCCGCTTCGAGTCTGCCATCCTCTCCGACGAAAAGAACGCAGCCGTCCTCAAGAAACAATAGTTCCTCAAAGCGCCGAGACGCCCCACCCTCGCCGCACCGTTGTTTTGAGGCTAGAGTGGGATTCTGAGACAGCTGCTCTGCGCCCCATCCATTCGCCTTGCCGGGGTCCCCGCGGGCAGGCCTTCGTCCGTGGGGTGGTCTGGCGAATGGGTGGGAAACCACGAATCCCCGCCGCACTTTCCAACATCGCCTGACCGCATTCACCAATTTTGCTTCACAAACGGTGCAAACTGTGGCCTATAATCCCTCTAGAGATGGCTCCCCGCCAGCGTGCGGCATCCTTCTCGCTTTCCCATGGCCTTGCAACTACCCAAAAATCGTGCCCTCGACACGCCCGCGATCCCCGACCGCCTCTACTTCAAGATTGGCGATGTCGCCCGCATCTGCTCTATCGAGACCTATGTCCTACGCTTTTGGGAGACCCAGTTCCCCCAGCTCAAGCCCAACAAGAGTGGGACCGGCCAGCGGCTCTACCGTCGCCGTGACGTCGAGCTGGCCCTGAGAATCAAGAATCTGGTCCACATCGAGGGCTATACCCTCGCTGGCGCCCGTCAGGCCCTGCAGCAATCTCAAGCTCCCCGCGCAATCCCTCAGCCGGTTCCGCAGCCCGAGCCTCAGCCGGATTCCGCGTCCCGGTCTCCGCTTCTGGCCCTCGACTCCAATCAAACCCCCGCGAGCCGGGCATTTGAGGACATGGCCTCCACCATCGCCAATGCCCGCACCGAACTTCGTGAGATTGCCAGCCTCCTGGCCTCCCCGGATCCCCAACCGCCCCGTCGCCGTTCTCGCCTCGCCACCATGCCCTCGACTTCAGATACTCTCTTCCCGCTCTAGCCACTGGTCCTCGCGATCATTCGCGGGGTGTCAGTCGCCCACCGGCTTCGCCGGCCCCCAGGGGATGAAACTTGCCCCAACCGCTACCATCCGCCAACTTGCTAACTCGCCAACCCCGCGGAGCGGGGGCTAACTCGCTGCTTTTGACTGAAGATTCTTCGCCTCCCTCTTCCATTAGGTTGCTCAACTTGCAGAACAGCCAGAATCTGTCTCTTATCAGCCGTCCACCGGCTTTGCCGACCCACAGTGCATGAAACTGTAGCGCCGGCCTCCTGGCTGGCTGTAGCGTGGGTCTCCTGACCCACGCACCGCGCTTATTTTCAACGAATTGCAAATTTGTTTCTTATCAGGTGCGGCCGCCCCAAATCTGGCACAGTTTCATTCCGCCAAGTCTGCGAAACCTCAACCCTCAAACAACATTGTTCTGGAAAGTATAATCGCGGCCGCAACCGCCCTACTTCGCCCGCTCGAAGGTGACCGAGCCCGAGTTGATGCAGTAGCGCAGCCCCGTCGGCCGCGGTCCGTCGGGAAAAACGTGCCCCAGGTGGCCGCCGCAGCGGGCGCATGTCACTTCCACGCGGCGCATTCCGAAGCTCATGTCTTCGTGCTCCGCCACGGCCTTCGAGTCGGCCGCCAGCATGAAACTGGGCCAGCCGCAGCCGGAGTCGAACTTCGCCCCGCTCTCAAACAGCAGCGCCCCGCAGCCTGCACAGTGGTAGTTTCCCGTCTCGTGGTTCTGGCTCAGCGCGCCGGTGAATGCGCGCTCCGTGGCCTTTTCGCGCAGAATCATGTACTGTTCCGGTGTAAGCAGCGAGCGCCACTCGGCCTCGGTGCGCTCAATCTTCTCCGGCAATTCGCTCATCGCGGCCTCCTGGGCTTCTTCCACTCCAATTGGATGCGCCCAGTCGGGTCAAGGCTGCGAACGGCATCTCTTCAGACCTCTGCCACCAGTTCGATCTCGACCAGCACATCCTTGGGAAGCTGGGCGACCTCGACAGTGGTGCGCGCCGGCAACGGACCACCCACCTGCCCGAAGTAGGCGCCGTAGACCGCATTCATGGCCGCAAAGTCATTCATATCCTTCAAGAAAACGGTCGTCTTGACCACCTGGGAGAAACTCGATCCAGCTTCCGCGAGAATCGCCAACAGGTTTTCCAGCACACGAGTGGTCTGCTCAGTGATCCCGCCGCCAACCACCTGTTGGGTCGCCGGGTCCACACCAATCTGGCCAGCGGTAAAGATGAGGTTTCCCACCCGCACGCCCTGCGAATAGGGCCCAATGGCCGCGGGTGCTTTGTCGGTTGCGATCGCTACTTTGCTCATGCGTCGATTTTAGCTCCAACACCCCTGGAGACTGTGCCGAATATCAACGCCAAACCGCCAGCAGCCCTCCCGAGATGATCAGCACCGCCAGCCAATAACCGCTGTTGATGGCCAACAGCCCGTACGGTCGCTTCTCATAGATCGTCTCAGAAAACAGCGGAACGGTGATGAAGCCCAGCCAGCAGATGAACCCCACAAACACGCCCCGGCCGACTGTCGCCGCGCCTGACCAAATCACCACATGCGCCAGCATAAACGAGAGAATCAGCGACCCGATCAACGACGACAGCATCGCAACCACGATGCCCTTGGGCTTTTCACCTTTCGTGTGGCCGGTCAGAGCCATCCACGGCTTGGCAAAAAACAGCGAATACCAAAGCGCCCCCAGAAAAAACTGAATCAACGCCGCAACGAGAACAGCAAGATGATTGAAGTGAAGATGGTGCATTCGAGAAACCTCGCAAAAGGGAAGATTTTCGTCTCGAGTGGGTGGAGAATCCAACAAAACATGGACGGAAACCGAACTCCGACCCAGGAGGAGTCGGTTTGTTGACTGTGCCGCAGCCGTCAAGCTGATGTCAAGCGGAATTGCTGACAGCGACCCTTGCCTTCTACCGCCGCTTCAGCCCTTCCAACTCTTCCAGCGTCCGCGGCCAGTCACCGCCCAGAAGCCTGGATAGCCCTCGATCGGCAAGCACCTTGCCGCCCGTCTGGCAGCGTGCGCAATAGTTGGTCTCGTTGTCAGCGTAGCGGATGCGCTGCACCTTCTCGCCGCAGCGCGGGCACGGCTGCGCGAATCTCCCATGGACAGCCATCTCCGGCCGAAAAGCTGTCACCTTCTCCGGGAAGGCCTTCTCAGCCTCTCCTCGCAGCCTGTCGATCCACAGCGTTAGCGTAGACCGCGAAGCCGCGAAGAGCCGCTCCCACTCCTCCACCTTCAGCTTGTGGGTCAGAGCGATCGGCGAAAGCTGGGCCGCGTGCAAAATCTCATCGGAGTAGGCATTGCCCACGCCGCTGATCACCCGAGGATCGGTCAGCGCCCGCTTCAGTGTTCGATTTTCCGCCGTCAGCGCAGCGCGAAATCCCTCCAGATCCGTCGAGAAAATCTCCACCCCGCCAGGATCGATGGCCCGCAACGCCTCTTCGCCGGCCAGAACATGCAGCGATGCCCGCCGCTTGCTGCCAGCCTCGGTCAACAGGAGCGATCCGGAGGCAAAATCAAAGGCCGCAAGCGCGTTCCGCCCGGCCAGCTTCGCCTGCCGAGGCCGCCAATGCAACCGCCCGGCAATCATCAAGTGCAGCACCAACCAAACATCGCCGTCCACGCCGATGGCGATCCGTTTGCCGATGCGCCGAATCTCCCGCACCGTGCACCCCTCGACGCTGGCAATCGGCGGCTCCACCGTTCGTAGCAAGAAGACGCTACCCAGCCGCACTTGCTCCAGCGGCTGCCCGAGGATGCGCGCCTCAAGCGCCGTGATGTAAGCGGCGATGTCCGGCAACTCCGGCATGAGTCATCTCCTGAATCGCACTGACCGCATACTCAAAAGGTCCTCGTTCGGCATGGCCTCCAGGCAGAACCCAACAACAGATTAGTCCTGGGTGCGGAATTGGCAAAATGCCGCTCGCAATCACCAGCCCATCTGGCTCATCCGCCTGAGGATGACCGCGCTGTAGTTATTCATGCGCTCCGGTCTTCGCTTCAGAGGAGCGGGCAAAATCGCGGCCAGCCGTGCCGCATGTTCCCGGCCAATACTCCGGGCCGCGGTCCTGTCGTAGTAGCGGCATGCCGGCTCTGCACCATAAATGCCAGGGCCCCACTCAACCACGTTGAGGTAGATCTCCAGAATGCGCCGCTTGCCAAGGACGAATTCCGCCACCGGCACCAATGTAGCTTCAGCACCCTTGCGGACAATCGAGCGGCCCGTTCCGAAGAATAGGTTCTTAACGAGTTGCTGCGTAATCGTGGAAGCGCCGCGCGTGCGATCGCCTTCCAAATCTTCTTCGGCATCGATTTGGATCGCGTGCCAATCGAACCCATGGTGCTGGTAAAAGCGCGCGTCCTCCGCGGCGATCACAGCGTGCTGGAAATCTGGTGAGATTTGGCTGAGCGGTATGAAATCGTAGCGTTCGTGATACGGCGTATGGTGTATCCAGGCCTGCAAGCGGCGCTGGATGTGCACCGCGGTGGTCGGTGGGTCGATCCACCGCGCGGCCACAATCGTCAGCGCGGCAACCGACCAAAGAAGCACAACAGCGATGACCAGCCATCGAACAAAGGATCGGAAGAAACTCTTTCGAAGCGGCGTTTTGGGGAGAGAGTTTGGAGTTGTAGTCACATTTCAGAATAATAGCCTGGGCTGGGTTGTCGCTGATGGCTTGATCGTGCGCGCGAGAACACGGAACGCGGCGCCCCACTCAGGCCACTCGAGACGAGTGCAGTCTGCCACAAAGATGGTCGTTTATGTTTTGAAAGGGCACGACTTTAGTCGTGCTGTAAACGGCAAAAAACGAGCTGGGCTTTAGCCCCTGAGCGATGCCTTTCGTGGGTTTCGCCTTTGATCAGGCCTTTTTCCGCAGCCTGTTCAGTCGTGCCGCTAGCGGAGCAAAATGAAGTTGGGCCTTACATCTTGCGGAAAGACTCGATGCGGAGGGAGGCGGGGGTTTCAACCCCCGCATAAAGCCAACAGAATCGACGTGGGCTTCAGCCCCGGAAGGATGCCTTCCGCCAGCTTCAAGCGATCACCGTATTATCGATCAGCCGCGTAGCTCCCACCCACGCCGCGACAGCAAACAGACTCCCTGGCACAGCCGTTTCCTTAGGCTCCAGCGTCGCCCAGTCCACAAGTTCGATGTAATCCACGCGCACGCCTGGTTCACTCGCAAAGGCTCGCCGCGCAGCATCAATCAACTCGCCGGCACGGCGTTCTCCACCGGCTGCCAACGCCTCCACCAACCAGACGACCCGGCTCAGCACCAGCGCCTGGCTTCTTTCCTCCGCGCTGAGATAGATGTTGCGCGAACTCAGCGCCAGCCCGTCCACTTCGCGAACGATGGGGCAAACCACAATCTCAGCGGGCAGCCGCAGATCCGTCACCATGCGGCGAAGCACCGCGACCTGAGCCGCGTCCTTCTGCCCGAAAAAAGCCCGATCCGCTTCCGTAGCAATCATCAGCTTGGCCACAACCGTGGCCACTCCGCGAAAGTGCCCAGGCCGCGACGCGCCGTCCAGTCGCTGGCTCAGCCCTCCGACCTCTCCGACCTCAACGAACGTCGCCGCCCCGGCAGGGTAAAGCTCCTCCACCGCCGGTGCGAAGATCACGGTTGCGCCTTCCGCCTTGGCCAGCGCACAATCCGCCTCGAAGCTGCGCGGATAGCGTCCATAGTCCTCGTTGGGTCCGAATTGCGTGGGGTTCACGAAGATGCTCACGGCCACCGACCCACACTCGGTCACCGCAGCCCGAATCAGCGAAGCGTGGCCCGCATGGAGCGCGCCCATCGTGGGCACCAGGCCGATTGTTTTCCGGTTGAAGCGGCTTTCGCGCGCCCACTGGCGCAGTTCAGCAACGGTGCGCAGTGTCTCCATCAGACCTTTCTCAGCGTCCCGGTCTTTACCGTTGCTTCCAGAGCCCGCCGCGCCGCCTCCGGCAGGTGATAGCTCTCCTCGTCAGAAGGAAATGCGCGGTGCTCCACGTCGTCTCGATATTGCTCAATCGCTGTTCGAATCAGCGCCCCTGCATCCGCATAGCGGCGCACAAACTTCGCGGCAGGCGCAAAGGTCAGGCCCACCATATCGTGGAAGACCAGGATCTGCCCATCGCAATCCGGCCCCGCCCCAATTCCAATCGTAGGAATTGGCAACTCGGCAGTAATCGCCGCAGCCACCTCGCGCGGGACCCCTTCCAGCACCAGCGCGCCGGCTCCAGCCTGGGCCAGCGCGTGGGCATCTGCCTTCAGCTCCAGGGCAGCGTCTGCGCTACGGCCCTGCACACGGTATCCCCCCATGCGGTGAATGCTCTGCGGCGTCAGTCCCAGATGCCCCACGACAGGGATCTCCGCCTCGCTCATCGCGCGGACCAGTTCAACCCGCGGCCCTTCGATCTTCACCGCCTCGGCGCCCGCCTCCTTCACAAACCGGACTGCGTTGGCAACTCCCTCCGCCACCGTGCCGTGATAGCTGCCAAACGGCATATCGGCCACAAGCAACGCGCGCCGCACTGCCCGCCGGACTGCCCGCGTATGGTGCAGCATCTCGTCCACGGTAACGGCAAGCGTGTTTTCATGCCCCAACACCACCATGGCCAGCGAGTCGCCCACCAGAATCAGATCGACGCCCGCCTCGTCCGCCAGCCGCGAGGTCGAATAGTCGTAGGCAGTCAACGCGCAGATCGGCTTGCCCTGCCGCTTCATCTCGCCAAGCGCTGGCATCGTGACTTTTGAGGTAGGAACAATTGTGATGGGAGTGCCCGGCGGCGTGGGATTCGATCCCCCCGGAAAGTTGGTAACACTCATTGCGACCTCCAGTGCTGCTCCGTCGACTCAGGATGCAGCCCGAACAACCAGAGTATACGCCCCAAGCCGGCTCCCAACGCAACGCGACCATCCCAAATCCATCGCAGACCGACGCGACTTACCCCCGCACTCAAATCGCACGCCACCCAAGCTCACCGCGCAAATCCGCCAACTCGCTAACCCACTATCTTCGCGAAGCGAAGCCAGAGCATTTTCCCTGAATGAATATCAAGCCCGTTCCGGCGGCTCTCCAAAAAACGATGGGCATCGCAGGTTCTGTGTCAGGGCACGACTTCAGTCGTGCCATAAACGCCACAAAAAGGACGTGGGCTTTAGCCCCTGAGGGATTCTATTCGTTCTGTGCCACCACTTTCGGCCTGGGATGAGCCTTCCCCTTAGCTAGCTTGATATTCATCTTTCCCTGTTGGAATAGAGTGGATGTTTTTGCTCAAGGCTGCCGGGCGCTGTAAGCAAAGGTGGCGCTGGCCTCCAGGCCGGCTGTCGCGTGGACCTCCCGGTCCACGCCGCACTAACAAGGAAGCTGCCCTGACTCGCCGCTTCACTCGTTCTTCTTCAATCAACAAGCTGCTCGGACACTCGGCCTCATCTTTGTGGCTCTTTTGCAACCCGGCTCTTTTGCAATATGAATCGCATGCCAACTTGCCCATCACCCCCTGGGCGAGCCACACTGAATGACACGATGCTTTCACCCCTGGCCACAGGATTCTCCGTCGGACTCGGCAGCACGGCCGGTCTCGGCCTCGCTGCGGGCGGCTGCGCCTATGCGGCCCTATGGCCAGCCTCGCAGCTCTTCGGTTCTACGCTCATCGCCCCGCCGCGCCCCGGCGAGATCGCGCTTACCTTCGACGACGGCCCGAACCCCGCCTGGACGCCTGGACTTCTGGAGATCCTGGCCAGCCACGACGTGCGCGCGACTTTTTTTCTGCTGGGCAGCCGCGCCCAGGCCGAGCCCGCACTCGTGCGCCAGATCGTAGCCGCCGGAAACCTCATCGGCAACCACTCCTGGAGCCACCCCAACCTGGCGCTCACTCCGGCCAGCCGCATTTCGCAAGAGCTCTCCCGCACCAGCCAGACCATCGAACAAATCACAGGCTCTCCGGTCCGCTTCTTCCGCCCGCCCTTCGGCGCGCGCCGTCCTGAAGTGCTGCGTGCCGCAAGGCGTCTCGGTATGCTCCCAGTCCTTTGGAACGCCATGACCTCCGACTGGAAGAACCCCTCAGCCGAAGCAATTGTCAGCCGTCTCACCCGCACCATCGACAAGTTAGCCCGCCGAGGCCAAGCCGCCAACATCGTCCTTCACGACGGCGGCCACCAAACCCCCACCGCCAACCGCGCCCCCTCAATAACCGCTGCCGAACAACTGATAACTCACTTCAAGCCGACTAACAAATTTGTAACATTGGACTCGTGGAGTTAGGCGCAGGAAAGAGTTAGTTAGTGTGAATGCCAACTTATATTTTCAAGAAACAAGAACCAATTCGTTGCGCGCCGTCGTAGCCAGCCACAAAGCCTTCAGTCTCAAACGGCCCGATGTCCTCGCGAACTTGCTAACTTGCCAATCCCGCGCAGCGGGAGCTAACTCGCTGCATTTTGCTCAGAAAGTCTCCCGCCCCTCGTTTCGGAGTCTTGAGGCTCTAACAAGTCCATACCATCGTTTTCCTAACTCAAATGAACGAACGGCGGATTCGTTTGTTCCCCAATCCACCGCCTCACTCCCCCGCCAGCGTCTCCAGCAGCGCATCGAAATCTTCCAGCCGTGCATATTCGATAATCACTTTGCCCCGCCCGGCGTGGTCTTCGATGTGAACTTTAAGCCCAAGCGCCCGCTGCAACCGCTCCTGGACCTCGCGAATATTCGGGTCTACAGGCGGCTCAGGTTTGGCCTCCTTCTTCGCGGCCCGCTCAGGATGCAAGAGACCCTGTACATAAGTCTCCGTTTGGCGAACAGAAAGTGAAAGATCGAATACCCGCTTCGCCGCCTTCTCGATCTCCTCGGCATGCTCGAAGGCCAGCAGCGTCCGCGCGTGCCCAAAACTCAGCTCTCCCAACTCGACGCGCGTCTGCACAGATGAAGGTAACCGTAACAAACGTAAGAAGTTAGCCACAGAAGCCCGATCCTTGCCGGTCCGCACGGCCATCTGCTCCTGCGTCATGTGGAACTCCCGCGAAAGCCGCTCGAAGGCCCGCGCTTGTTCCATTGGGTTCAGGTCGGCTCGCTGCAGATTCTCGACGATAGTGATCTCCATCGCCTGCTCGTCGGAGACCTGCCGCAGAATCGCCGGAATCGTCTTCTTCCCGGCCAGCTCCGAGGCCCGCCAGCGGCGCTCGCCGGCAATGAGTTGAAAGCGGCCGTTGGCCAGCGGGCGCACCAGCACCGCTTGCACCACCCCATTCGCGGTGATCGAGGCAGCCAGCTCGGCCAACTGCTCCTCGTTCATATGCGACCGTGTCTGGAAGGGATTCCGATCAATCTGGTCCAGGGGAATCTCCAGCGGCTTGCCCCCTTCTGTCTCCTTGGCGGATGGAGTTGGCGCGGATGGGACGCGCGGCAGCAGCGAGTCCAGGCCTTTACCCAGGGCTCGGCGTTTGATGTCGGTGGCAGCGATGGTCATGGTTCACAATCCTCGGTCTCCGAAAAACGGCCGGAGCTTCTAAAACCTCATTTTTCGAGTTTCTACAATCAATGGCGGCCTGAAGAAAACTCGCCATCAGGACTTCGGCAAGACTTGAACCTTGACCTCTGGTGCGGCGGCAACCGGTCCCTTCTTGCGTGAAGTCTCGATTCCGTTCCGCGCCAGAAACTCCCCAGCCAACTCGAAATAGGCTTCGGTTCCCCGTGAACGTGCATCGTAGAGGGCCACCGGCTTCCCATGACTGGGCGCCTCGGCGAGGCGCACATTGCGCGGAATCACCGTGCGGAAGAGCCGCTCACGGAAGTACTCGCGCAAGGTCGCGGTCACCTGCTGGGCAAGATTGGTGCGGTCGTCGTACATGGTGAGCAGCACGCCCTCGATGGTGAGCGCGGGATTGAAGGCAGCCCGCACCCGCTCGAGCGTCGAGATCAGCTCAGAAATCCCCTCCAGCGCGAAATACTCGGCCTGCATGGGCACAATCAGCGTCTCGGACGCGCTAAGGACGTTCAGCGTAAGTAAATCCAGCGCCGGCGGGCAGTCCAGAACGATCAGATCGTAGCTGCCCTGAACCGGCTCCAGCGCCCGGCGCAGGCGAAGAGCACGGTCCTCGGCCGCAGCCAGCTCAATATTGGCCCCGGTCAGGTTCTTCGAGCCAGGCAAAAGAGACAGCAGAGGGATCTCTGTGGGCAGAATCACCTGCTCTGCCGGGGATTCACCCATCAGCACGTCATAGATCGAGCGCCGATTGTCGTCCCTCTGCAAACCGAGGCCCGAAGAGCAATTCGCCTGTGGGTCGCAGTCGACCAGCAGGACTCTCAGGCCCTCGATTGCGAGACAGGCAGCCAGGTTGATTGCTGTGGTGGTTTTTCCAACTCCGCCCTTTTGGTTGACAATGCCGAGTATCTTGCCCATGGGACTTCAGACTAAAGGGAAGTGCGATTTGAGGATACCCGCTTGCACTGTGGAGAACCTTGCCAAGCTGTGGAAAGCCCCCTGTGCCAAGAGAAATAAAAGTGCGGCAAACCCATGCAGGATAAGGGCTTCAAAGCTCTCGCTTCCCTGGAAGGCAAGGGTGCTGGAATCGACTCAATTGGTGGAAAACTTTCGTGTTTCAGCGCAGAATCCCAGAGAGATTTTGACAATCGTTCAACTTGTCCCAGTCTGGCACCAGGCCCGTTTCAGACCAAAAGTGATCCTGTTCCACGTGGAACGATTCCCAGTTCGGGCGCACTTCCCAAAATGTTTCACGTGGAACATTCCTACCTCTTGCATCTACAATCTCTTCAACATTTTTCGACGAGATTCTTCAACAACTGTCACAGGCGCGACTCCCGGTTGTCTTATCCATTGGAGGCCCTTTATGCAATCTAAAATAGCGATCCTTCCAAACCCGTTCCTCGATCACTCTCCCGGAGACCCCGACGAAGACCTTGCAACCCGCGCCAGAGCCGGCGAACAAGCCCAACTCCAACTCCTGCTCACCCGCCACCTCCCGTGGCTCTTCAACCTCTCGCTCCGCATGCTCCACCGCCGCGACGATGCCGAAGACGCCACACAGGATATCCTGCTGAAAACCATCAAGGCTCTCCATGGCTTTCGGGGCGAGGCGAAGTTCCGCACCTGGCTCTATCGCATTGCTGTCAACCACCTGCTGAGCGTCAAGAAATCCAAATGGGCCGCATCCGATGCCGTCTGCTCCTTTGCCGTGGCCTCCGCCGGGCTTCGCCGGATCCCCGACCTCGACCCACCCGACCCGCGCACCGTCCCCATCCCCATAGAGATACTGACTGAAGAGACAGGGAACAACTGCATGATCGGAACCTTGCTCTGCCTCGACGGCCGCCAGCGCCTGGTCTTCATCCTGGGCGAGATCTTCCAGGTCAGCGATAAAGTGGGCGCAGAGATTGTTGAGGTCTCTCCCGGAAACTTCCGCCAGATCCTCTCCTGCGCGCGCCGCGACCTCGGCGAATACCTCCGCGACAACTGTAGTCTCGTCTATCCGGCCAATGACTGCAAATGCGCGCGCAAGACCCGCGCCTTCATCCAGGCTGGCTTTGTTGACCCATCTAAACTCGAATTCACTCAGGTCCACGTCCGCAATATCCGTGAGATCGCAGCTCAGCGCGCTCCCGAGCAGCTCGAGGCCTACATGCAAGCCGCCGCAAGTGTCTACCGCAATCATCCTTTTTACGAGCCGGCAGAGCAAGCTGCGATCTTGCGCCGGGTTCTCCCCTCGTTCACCGTCAAAACTGTTTCCTGAAATTCGAGGAGCAAGATGGATCATCCAAACGCGTTCATCGGAAAAGCTATGATGCCCTCAGATGAAGAAGTAACCGCTGTCTTGGGCAAAACCGCCGAGTTGTGGAAGCAGTTGCTCGACTGGCTCGCCGAGCAGGATGTCACAGGCCAGGAATGGCAGTCGGTCTCGCCCAAGTATGGCTGGGGCCTTCGTCTCAAACTCAAAAAGCGAACCATCGTCTATCTTGGTCCCTGCGATGGCTGCTTTCGCGTCGCCTTTGTCCTTGGCGACGGGGCGGTTGCCGCCGCCCGCCAGAGCGGCCTGCCCAAGACCGCCCTCAAGCTTCTCGACGAGGCGCCGCATTATGCTGAGGGTACTGGTCTGCGACTGATCGTGAAGGCTCAGAAGGATCTCGCTGCAATTCGCAAGCTGGCTCTCATCAAGCTGGCAAACTGATCCTTCGCTCGCCGAGCGCAATCAACCGCTCCCGGCCATCCGCCATTCGAATCGGATCAGCCCAGCTAAACTCCGCTCCAGCGGCTTCCTTCAGGCTCTCCAGTTGGGCATCGGTGGTCATCAGTGCCAGCCAGCCGCCGGGCCGACTCAGCCGAGCCGCCTTTTGAACGGCTTGCTCCATCTTGTCGACCGCCCTTAATGTCACGCAATCGAAGACAGCACGAAGTGCCTCTGCCCGCCCCGAGTGTACCTTGGCGCCAACTCCCAGCACACGCACCGCTTCCAAGAGAAACGCCGCCTTCTTTCCCTGAGACTCGGCCAGTGTCACGGCGATCTCAGGCCGGAAAAGCGCAATCGGAACTCCCGGAAACCCCGCACCCGATCCGAAATCCAGCAGCGTGGCGATTCCGCTTGGCAAAGCGCGAGCGCAAGCGATCGATTCGACAAAATGCCGGGAGATAATCCCCTCCTCGTCCCGAATTGCCGTCAGGTTCAGGCGCGCATTCCAGCGAATAAATAGCGAAAGATAGTCTTCGAAACGCCCGGCCAGGACAGAATCCACCCGCTCAAGACCAGCCTCCGACAGAAGGGCGTTGAGCCGAACCCCCACTGAATGTGCTCCCTCGCTCACGCCGGGGCAACCGACTCATCGATTGGCCGCGGCTGCCACACCACCGCCGCCTGCACAAACGCGGCAAAGATCGCGCGGGAGAAGGCGCTCTGTGTGTAAGTCCGCTCGGGATGCCATTGCACCCCCACCACGAAGTGCTCTGGCGAAACCAGTTCGACCGCCTCCACCACATCGTCCGCCGGGGAAACTGCGCTCACCAGCAGACTGTCGCCCGCCACTCGAATCGCCTGGTGGTGGCTGGAGTTGACCTGCGGTTCAGCCGCATAATCCAAGGGGACAAGACCCGCCAGACGCGATCCCGCCTCAATCCGCACTGGATGCGCCTCAACCACCTCCCGGCCTGGCCGGTGATCGACGGCAGTCTTCAGATCCTGCACCAGTGATCCGTTCAGCCACACGTTCAGGCTTTGCGTGCCATGGCAGATCGCCAGGATGGGCTTGTGCAGGCTAAACGCTTCTTGTAGCAGCACTTCATCCACTGCCGTGCGGGCCGCGTCGGCCTCGCCACACTCCGGAATCGGATCTTCGCCGTATCTTTGTGGGTCTACGTCAAATCGGCTGCCCGGCAGCAGAATTCCCTGCACACCGGCAAGGAGCCGCGCCACGCGATCCTGCGGCTCGTGCAGTGGAACAAGGATCGGTGTCGCTCCGGCTGAGCGGAGGGCCGAAAGGTAGGCTGGCAGCGACCGTTGATTGTAGGATGGATCGCTACTGGTGGGCTCGGGAATTGCAACGTGTACGCACATAGCTGCAACAGTGTACAGATAGACGCGGCAAATGCGATAGAGGAAACAAACCTCCGTACCTCCGGACTCAACCCTGGAGCCCGCTATGAGCTTTCTAGTCGTTCACCGGCTCTGCCGACCCTCGGAAGATGAAACTTGCCCCGACCGCTGCCATTCGCCAACTTGCTAACTTGCTAACCCCGCGTGAGCGGGGCTAACTCGCCACTTTTGACGAAAGATTCTTCGCCTCCCTTTTTCCTTAGCTTGCTCAATTTGCAAAACAGCCAGAATCTGTTTCTTATCGGGCCGACGGAAAGCCGTCGCTGGAGTCGGCCAGATGGAGATCCTAAAGAATCTCTGAAGTCTTGACAAGGCAACTGTTGTAAAGGCCTCGATGAGCCGATAGATGAGAACCTGCCCTTTTCGCTGGCAGAGCCGGTTCTTGCACTCCCGGTTTCAAGCCTCACTTTTGAGGCTCCGCGGGTGCCAGCCGACGCTTTTTGACTTTTGTTCTTTCGCTTGTGCGCAAGTTGAGCTGTGAAGCTTGGTTTGAGGATTTGAGGGCGGTAAACATGCTGAAGATCTGGCGGATATGAAGACTCGTCGATACATGTCAAAGGGCTCACCGATGCCCTGGAAGTGCTTGGAGGCTGAGTATGTCTGTCGATGAGGTGGTGCAAGCACGATCCATAGCAGACTCCGCCATCGCAACCATGCGCAGGTTTGAGATACCTGCAACGCCGGCCAACTATGCCATCTGGTTCGAGTATCACGCCGGACAAAGTCCCAATCTACAGCGAACCATCGACGTCCTCATCTCCAATCAAGCGAACTTCAATGAGACCACTCTCCAGGATCTCTATGCGACGTTCTTTTCCTCCGACAAAGAGGTGCAGGCTGTGCGCGAGATCTCAGTGCATGCTTTGCAGACCTTGCAGGAAATCGTCGGAGTTGCCGACCTTGCCAGTGATGACGCTCAACAGTTTGGACATGCTTTACGGGGCATTGCCTCCAAAGGCTTGGGTGAGAGCCTGGGGAATTTGAAAAGCCTCATCGAGAACCTCGTTCAGGAAAGCAAGAGCATGGCCGGCCGAAGCGAGTACGTAGGCATCCGCATGCGCGAGTCCGCCGGCAAAATCGAGGCTCTCGAACGCAATCTGGAGAATGCGATCCTCGACTCCACGATGGATGGCCTCACGGGCGTTGCAAATCGGAAGTCCTTCGATGCCATCATCCGCAAGTCGGCCGGTGAGGCCATGAACAGTGGCGACGACCTGTCCATGCTCATGATCGACATCGATCACTTCAAAAACGTCAACGACACATGGGGGCATCAGACGGGCGATGTCGTCCTTCGTCACCTCGCCAAGACCCTGCAAAACGCCGTCCGCGGCGGGGATCACGTTGCGCGCTATGGCGGCGAGGAATTCGCCGTGATCCTGCCCCGGACAGATGGGCCGGCCGCCGTCAGCGTGGCGGAAAACATTCGCCTGGCGCTGGCCAGAGAGCCTCTGCTGGTTGAGCTCACTCCGCCCATCACACCCACAACGGTATCCATTGGAGCTGCCTGCTATGACCCAGGGGAACCCCTGGCCGAGTGGGTAGGAAGAGCCGACGCGGCTTTATACAGTGCAAAGAGGGATGGTAGAGATCGTGTTGAATTCAATGAATGCCAGAGTTGACGGAGAGGTCGCTTCGACCGCGATCTCCAGGTTGTGTCTGCTCGTCGACGATTCCATGCTCGTCAGGAAGATCGCGCGAAAGATCTTTACCGGCCTGGGCTTCGAGACAGACGAGGCTGAGAATGGGCAGATCGCCCTGGAAAAGTGTCAGAACCGCATGCCCGATGTCGTCCTGCTCGATTGGAATATGCCGGTCATGGACGGTTTGGAGTTCCTCAAGTCCTTGCGCCGCACCGCAGGGGGCAGGGCGCCAGCTGTGATCTTCTGCACCACTGAGACCGATGTCGAACACATTCAAAAAGCCCTTGCAAACGGGGCGAACGAATACCTGATGAAGCCCTTCGATCAGGAGTCGTTAGTCGCAAAGTTGGACATGGTCTTCTTTTGCAAATAGCTTCAGCTTTTTCGCTGATAGCGTAAGGAAGCTCCGTGCCCCATCCATTTCGCGTTCTTTGTGAAATGGGTGGGAAACCACGAAATCTCGCATTACAGGAAAATGCATTCGCGTGCTGAAAAACTCGGTTCTGCCGCCAGTTTTCCCCGCTCCCGTAAGGAGCACGCGAAAATAGCCCCGGATGAAGCGCAGCGGAATTCGGGGATTGCAGACCAATAAAGTAGGGCGCCCTGTGGGGGCGCTGCGAATAACCCTCAAAACTTCGAAGCAGCGCCGCTTCTCCTGTGATCGCCCTGGCTCCAGCCTGCTACAAATGTTGCAAATCACCTCTGCTGTGCTACAGAGCAGACTCACCGCTTTCGGCCGATTGAGACCCTGCGCACCGCGGTATCCGCAACCCTTCAATCGCCGTCCGCAGCGTCTCCGTCAACTCCTCGGTCTGCCGCAAGGTCATCCCTCGAGTCTCAATCGGCTCGCCCACGCTGAGCGTCACCTCTCCGGGATAAAAGTGGCGTGTGTGGATCGGCAGCAGCTCGTACACTCCGCTCAGTGCGATCGGCACCAGAGGAACCTGTGCCCGAATCGCCAGGTACGCCGCCCCCGACAAAAACGGCCGCAGCTCGCCGTCCGAGGTCCGCCCCCCTTCCGGAAACACGAAAAGCGACATGCCCGAACGCAGCGCCTTGGCGCCGACGCCGAGACTGGAAAGCGTGGCGCGCGGATTGCCCGTGTCGATCTGAATCTGTCTAGACCGATTTAAGTACCATCCTATGAATGGTATAGGCCATAATTCCTTCCGCGCCAGAATGCGAAACTGGAAGGGCAGCGCGCTGAAGATCACCGGCGTGTCCATATAAGATGTGTGATTCGACGCATAAACAGCCGCTCCGTGCCGCCTCAGGTTCTCCGCACCAAGCGTTCTGAGCTTTGCCCCCGAGGCCCAGACGCAACCCCGTGCCCAGACCCGCGCGATGCGGTGCTGCACGTTGCCATTCTTGTCCACCAGCGAAACCAGTAGCGACAAGCTTCCGCACACCGCTGTAATCACCGCCATCAGCGGCACATGAAGGATGTTCGCGCGCCAGCGGTAGATCCAGGGCAGCGGATTGGGACGCCGTCTCATCATTCGACCACTCCCAACTCTCCGCCCAGCAGCAGCGACCGAGCTTCGCCCACCAGGTAGACCGACCCTGAGACGACCACTACCCCACCCTGGCCGCGATCACCGGCCCATTTCAATGCTTGTTGAACTGAATTCGCCCTAACCGTCCTGCTCCCCGTTGCCAGCGCCGTAGCCTCCAACTCCTCCATCGAAGCAGCCCGCGCTGAATGGATCGGCGCAAGGATCACCTGCTCAAACAGCGGAAAAAGTATCTGCGCCATCTCCGCCACCGGCTTGTCTCGCAGGCAACTGAAGATTAACGTCCGCGGCCTCTTTGCTTCAAGGCCGCTCAATCCGGCGCGCAGCGCCCAGGCCCCCGCCGGGTTGTGCGCCACATCCAGAATCCACTCGACGCCATTCTTCTCAATGCGCTCCAGCCGCCCCGGCCACCGCGTCTGCCGAATCCCTTCGGCGATGCTTGCCGGCGTGATGGGAAAGCCATGCGCCGACCTCAATTCCACAGCCGCCGCAATCGCCAGCGCAACATTCCGCTGCTGGTGCGCTCCGCGCAGCGGGCTAGCCACCTTGACCCGCTCTCCCAGCACCTCGACCGTATAAGAATCACCCGCGCCCGCACCCATCGCTGGCATGTACTCCGCGGCGTTTACCCCCCGCACCTCCAGCTCCGCCGCTACCTCGCCCAGCGCCTGGTTGGCCTCCGGATGCTGCGGCAGCGTAATCAACGTCCCGCCCCGGCGCAGAATCCCCGCCTTCTCCCGCGTGATTGCGGCGATCGTCGAGCCCAGCCATTCCGTATGGTCCAGCGAGATGTCGGTGATTACCGAGATCAATGGATCGACGATGTTGGTTGCGTCCAGCCGCCCGCCAATCCCAACTTCGAGCACCGCGACGTCCACCTTAGCCTCGGCAAAATACACCAGCGCCAGCGCGGTCAGAACCTCGAAGAAGCTCGGAAGTTGCGGCAGCCGGCGAATCTCTACCAGCTTCTTCGCAACATCTTCAACACGAAAGAAGAGCCTGCCAAACTCCTCGTCGCCAATCTCCGCCTCTCCGATGCGGATGCGCTCATTTACCCGCGCCAGGTGCGGCGATGTGTAAAGGCCGGTCCGCATCCCGCTGGCCGTCAGAATCGAGGCCACCGTGACCGCCGTCGAGCCTTTCCCGTTTGTCCCCGCAATCAGCACCGAACGGACACGCCGCTGCGGATCGCCCAACGCGCCCAAAAGCACACCAATCTCGTCCAACGAGAACTTCCGCCGCGGCTCCCCAGGGCGCGAATACAACTCCGGAACCATAGCGTTCAGTTGTTCAATGGCTGCTTGATAGGACATGAGGCTTTCAGTATAAAAGCCGCAACCCATTCGACGTGAGAACAGCGTCGCTTCCAGAGAACCCGTGAACAAGCCTGCGCTTTGAAAGGGCATGACTTCACAGGCTTCAGACAAACTCCACAAATACTGCCCTCTTTGAAAAGGCACGACTTTACAGTCTGCGGAAAAACTCATTCGGGCGGTAGGCCGGGGATTCATCCCCGGTATAAAGACGATGGAATCAGCGGTGGCTTCAGCCACTGAGGTATGTTTTTGCGGCGAATCTCCAGAGATCAGGCCTTTTTCCGCAAGCTGTTTAGTCGTGCCGCAAGACGCTTGGAATCAACGTGGACTTTAGCCTCTGAGCAAGGCCTTTCGGGAGAATCCACTTCTGATCCCATTTTCTCCTCGACCTCAAGGTCTACGCCAACCCCTTCCTTGCACTCACAGTTGACCTATCTCCTCTCACCTTCACTTCCCCAACAGCAATTGCAGCGCCAGCCGCGCATTCTGCAAGCAACCCCGCGCCTCATCCTCCGACAGCAGTCCCTGATGCACTGCCTTCTTCCCGGTATCGTTCACCAGGTTGGCCACGCGCGGAAAATCAGCGTCAAATCCCGTCATTTGCAGATTGTTGTTGACCTCATGCAGCAAATTGCCCAGCGTAGCAGTATTGCGATAGCGCGTCCGCACCTGTCGTGTCAGCCCCGCCGGCAGTTTCTGCTTGATCGCCTCTTCCAGCACAGACCGGCACATTACCGCGCAGGCTGTGAACAAGCCAAAGAAATAGCAGCGGGTTGCTTCGTCCAGATACCGGTCGGCCTCCTCCGAGCTCGGCGCCGCCACCACGCACTCCCGCAGATGCGTGGCCCGCACAACGGCCGGCTCCACCAACTCCAACAACTCCAGCGCAAAGGCCGTCCGCAGCAGGTCGTTCTGCTGGCCATCCAGCGCCCGCTGAATCTCCTGCCACGCCGGCGCAGGCCCTTCGTACCCGGCATATTGCAACTTCGTCAGTGAGGTGAGCCGTTGCCGTGCATGCTGGATGAACCCCTGCTGCATCTCCTGCGCCAGCTTCCGCCATCCGGCCACAAATGCTCCCGGATCATGCTCGTACCGCGTCCAAAGTTCGTCGTACACGATACCGGGCAGCACCTCCCGCAACTGCGCAAACCGTCCCGTCCTGGCCAGTTCGGAAATGGCATCGCAAAACTCTCGCCCCGGCGTATCATCGACGGACATCTGCAGCAGTTGATCCTCCAGTCGCCCCATATCGATACCCATGCCCGAACTCCTCACCGGTCAAGTTTAGGACCCGTACAACACAAGCACCGCCTAAACCCGATCTTTCTCGCCCCCCTCGTACTGGAATGGGAACTCGTGTTTGCCGCGAACCAGAGCCGGGAATCGACTCTCTCTCCCTCCGCTATCTCATCTTCGACCGCTCTTCCTCCAACACTCAAAAAGCTCCTCCCTGTGCATACCCCGTCTCTTCCAAACCCTTGCCCAGTGCGCCTCCGGCCGCACTTTTCACACAAATCATCCGCTTTACACAGCCCATTTTTCGTCCCCTCTGGGAATCGTGGGAAACAAGGCCCTCATCTCCCCTCCTCCAACCCGGATTTCCAAAACTCCTCAATTCCACTGCCTCGATTTAGAAATCTCTCCCACCCCTCAACTCCTTCCCGGCAAAGCTTTTCACTCTAATTTCCACTTTTCCTGCCTGAACGACGGGTACTACTATCTTTTTTCTTAATCTCCTATACCTTTTCCTCTCTCCCGTCGCGCTCCTCTCGCCAACCTGAAACTCCGGGTGCCCCACCCTCGCCCTGTCATTCTGAGCGGAGCGAAGCGAAGTCGAAGAACCTGCTTCTTGCAACTTTTGCGGCTACGGTGGGATACAACAAACCTTGCATCTTCTCTGCGAGACTCAACATAGCCCAGGAATCCAGACAACAACCCTCGTTTTCCACGCGCACAACAACCCAGAGGTGAATACAATCAAGAAGAAGAAAAGATAGGCATTTCCGCCGGCCCGTAACTTGTTGTAAAGTGTGGCCAGCGCAAAGTCTGTCTTTTTCGGGAGCCGCAAAGTGCGGGGGGTGGGTCTATGTCGATCGTCGAAACTGAAGTGGAAAAGCCGGCCGCGCAGGGGGCAGCAATGGAAATTACCGTTACCCGTCAGGACCTGGTCAAGGAGCTCACCGCCACGCAAAGCGTCGTCGAGCGCAAGACCACCATTCCCATTCTCTCGAACTTCCTCATCGAGGCAGAGGACGACCGGTTGAGCATCACCGCCACCGACCTCGACCAGGCCATGCGCACCAGCGCCGCCGCCAAGGTCAAGAAGCCCGGAGCCTGCACCATCCCCGCCCGCAAGCTCTACGACTACATCAAGCTCCTCCCAGAGGGCGACATCTCCATCAAGCTCCTCGATAACCACTGGGTGCAGATTCGCTCCGGCCGCTCCAACACCAAGATGGTCGGCATGGCGCGCGCCAACTACCCGCAGGTCCCCGACTTCCCCACCGTCGCCGCCACCAGCATCTCCGCCGTCGCGCTCAAGACGCTGATCAATCGCACCATCTTCGCCATCTCCAATGAGGAGTCCCGCTACACCCTCAACGGCGCCCTGCTGGTCATCAAGGCTGAATCCCTCGCCATGGTGGCCACCGACGGCCACCGCCTGTCCTACGTTGAAAAGCCAAACGAGATTCTCGAAGGCATCAGCGGCGAAAAGCGCGTCCTCATTCCCCGCAAGGCCCTCCAGGAACTGCAACAGTTGCTCTCCAACTCCGACGCAGAAAAAGTTGAATTCGCCGACGACGAACACACCCTCTTCTTCCGCGTCGGCCATCGCACTCTCTCAACCCGCAAGCTCTCCGGCCAGTTCCCCAACTTTGAAGCCGTGATGCCCCGCGACAACACCAAATTCGCTGTCGTACGCTCCAGCGAACTCGCCGCGGCCATCCAGCGCGTCGCCCAATTCGCCGACGAGCGTTCCGGCGCCATCCGCATGCGCCTCGAGAGCAACGAACTCAAGGTCAGCTCCAGCTCCACCGAATCTGGCGAGAGCGAAGACACCATCGACACGCCCTACGCCAGCGACCCCATCGCCGTCGGCTTCAACTCAACCTACATCCTGGACTTCCTCAAAGCCCTCAACAACGAGGGCGAGGTCCGCCTTGAGTTCAAAGACTCCCAATCCGCCGGCCAGATGCGCCCCGAAGACCCCGACGCCGAGTACAAGTACCGCTACGTCCTAATGCCCATGCGCATTTGAAGTTGCCCATCAAGTGATTCGATCCACCGTGGCGTTGCGGTTCGCACTTCGCATTTGACCGAAATAGGAATAGCGCCCCAAGGGGCGCCATTCTTGTTCAAGCTTGTATTCCGGTGTCCTCAGAATGTGAACTTGGCCCAGAAGCGCAACGACCGGTTGCCAGCCGCGTCGGTGTTATCGCGCGCGCCCGACCTGTTCAGGAAAGTCGATGTCCCAGCATACAGAAGGTCCAGATTAGTGTAATTGTCGTTACTGCTGAGCCAGGGGTAATTCAGATTGTTGTGATTCGCAACATTCTCGACCTCCGCTCGGATGACGAATTGTCCCCGGTCGAGGTGAAGCAGGCTTGTCGGGATTGCCTTCTCCAGGGCGATGTCGTTGTACATTGAGCCTGGCGTCAGGAAAGAATTGCGTCCGACCTCCTGCGACACAAACTGCGGGCCGTAAGGGATCAGCCAGTGAACGGTCGTTGGATCGATCGGGTTGATTGCTCCTGTCGTGTTGTTGGCCAATACATCGTAGTAGGTTCCTGGTGTTGCGGGACCACCCAGGAAGCTGCTGTAGTGGCCATCAATGGCGACCGAGTCAATGGGAGCGCTCTTGTTCGAAAGAATCGGGCGGTCATTCGCAACACTTCCGTCCCCGTTCGTGTCCTCGCCGTATATGTTCAGGTTGGCATACGCGCCGGACTGAAAACGAGAAGCCCCTGAGATCGTCCAATGCTGGGTCCCGCCGCTTAAGAAAGCATCCAGTCTCTTGTTGTCGGAATGGAGCCCTGTAGGGCTCCAGACATAGGTAAACGCCGCATATTGGCGATGGTCGAACACTGAGTTTCCCCAATCCTGGTGGCGGCCGCCCGGAGCCAGGTTCGCGCTGTACGAGGTCGGCGAAGAGTCGGGCGCAAAGATATCGGAGCCGTCGTCCAGACTCTTGCTATAGACGTAGGAGCCAGTCACCGCAAGCCCATGGCTGAAATTGTGCTTCCCACCCACTTCAAGACCGTTATACCGGGAGTCTGCGAAGTTGCCGCGGGCAATGATCGCGCCTCGCGTCGGATCGAGCCGCGCCCCTGTGTTGAAGTCCTGGTAGTTGTACTGTTGGTTGGCAAAGAGCTTGACGCCTCGGCTGCCAACATACGTGACGCTCAAGGCGATCTGCCCTGGCAGCACGCGCTCAACACCCAGGTTCCACTCTTCTGAATACGGTGAGGTCAGATTGTTCACCACGCTTTCTACCGTCGAAAACTGGTTCACCTCAGGTGAAATCGTCGCAAGCAGCCCAGTTGCGTTGCCTATGACGGGGCCGGTGGCAGTTTGCTGGATCTCTCCAGCGGCAACGTTGGGCGCTGTGTCTGCGTTGTTCGTGGTGATATTGGTGAACTCTGGATCATAGAAAATCCCGAAGCCGCCGCGGACAACTGTTTTGCCGTCGCCGAGCCATTTGCCTTGACGGGGCGTGTAGGCAAAGCCCACTCGAGGCGCAAAGTTTGTCTTGTCTTCGGCCACCTTATAGACGGTATTGATCGGACCAAACGGCGGGGTCAAACTCGGGTTGATCGCCGGGTAGGGAAGCGAGTTATCAGGATTGGTATAGTAGTCCCAACGTACGCCCAGATTGAGCGTGAGACCCGGAGAGAACTTGAAATCGTCCTGGGCAAAGATGCCCGAGCGCCAACTGTGCGGATCGACGTCGGGGTTGCCGAAGGTGCGGGTGGCAGTACCCGATGGACCTAGCTCATTGAGCAGAAAGTCGCCAACGCCACTGGAGCCATCTCCACCCTTGGCAAACGACAGTACGCCATTGACGGGGATTGCGTTCAGATCTTTCTCAATGCGGCGGCCGATATCCGCGCCCGCGCGCACCGTGTGCCGGCCATGTGTCCAGGAAACGGTGTCCTGAAACTGATACATGTCTTGTCCCCGGCCTTGCGGGAAGTCCGTCTGGTCAAACCCTAGATTCTGGATTTCGGGTGTCTCGATGGTCGGGAAGTCATACAGCGGATTCGCCACAGATTGGGCGGTCGGTGAAAAGGCGAACGAGAGACGCGTCTCTGAGGCACGAAACTCATTCAGAAAGTGCGAAGAGAAAATGTGTGTCCACGTTCCCTGACCAAGCTCTGAAAAGCCGCCCTGCAAGGTGTCAAAGCCTGGTAAAGAGGACCCATTAGCGAAAAAATCAGGAGTGAGGCTGCTCCGATCATGCAGGTAGCGCGCCGTAAAGGTGTCCTTTGTCCAGGGAGTGTAATCGATCCGGTAGGTCCACTGTGTATCGGGATTCTGCTCCGGCGTCGCTGGGCGGAGAAAGGTGTCGATTTGCAGGCCGGCATTGCAAGCGGAGTCGGTTGAGGAGCAAGCAGTACCGAGGGATGCCAGAGCAGGCCCGTTAGCAGAACCCGGCAGTTGGGTATCATCGGTGAAATCAGCAAAACTGCTGAGGTAACTAGCGTTCGAAAGATACTGCAACATAAGCGCCGCGTTGGTGGCTACGGTGCCGGTGCCGCCAGCCAGTTCCTTGAGCAAGGCTACTCCGGATGCATTGGGCAAGAGTACCTGCAAGGCAGTCTCGTTGCCGTAAACGCGCGTCCACTGCGCAGCGCCAAAGGCAAAGAGCTTGTCCTTGATGATGGGGCCGCCGGCCGTAAAGCCAAGTTGGTGCTGATCGTAACGCGGTTTGTCGCCCCTGCTTTTGGGGGTAAGTTGCCTTTGCTGCCCGTCGGTCGAGTTCAGTCCCGATCCCGAATAGAGTTCCCAGCCCGAGCCGTGGAAGGTATTCGTACCGCCCTTGGTGATCAGGTTCACGACACCACCCGATGCGCGCCCAAACTCCGCAGGCGGATTGTGCGTATAGACAATCACGTCGGAATACATGTCAGGAATATTCGGCTGCACAGCTTGGCCGGCAATGGTGGCGTCGTTGATCTCCTCACCATCGATCATGAAATTATTCGCGCGGGAACGAGCCCCGCTTACCTGGATCTCTTCGCCGTTCGTATCGTTGGTATTGCTCACAATCTGCACGCCGGGTACTGTGGTCAACAATTCGATCGGGTTGAGCGAGAAGATTGGCAACTTGGCGAGAGCCGCGCCAGAGATCGTCTGGGAGAGGGATCCATTCTCCTGATTCAGCAAAATGTTGCTGGCATTGACAGAAACTGTCTCGCTCAGATGCCCGAGCTTCAGCTCAACGTCATAAGAGACAACCAGCGAGGCGGAAACCGTTACGTTTTTTGCTTCGAATTGCTCAAAACCGGTCGATTCGACGTGCAGGGTGTATTGGCCAGGAGTGAGCGCATCAAGGCGATAAGCGCCAAGCGTCGTCGTCGCTGTGCTCCGGATCTCGCCATTTGCGGAATCTGTGGCAGTCACGTTGGCACCAACAACTACGGCGCCGCTGCTGTCGCGGACGATACCTGTCAATGTGCCTTTGCTGGTTTGCGCAAGGGCCACACGCGGGGCCAGGGTAACTGTCACCAAACCCGCACTCATCATCGCGCCCAGCATCAGCGCCCGCAAATGCTTTGTTCTAGGGATCATGCGTCTATTCCTCCCGAAAGGTTGAGAACGTTGAACCACTCTTGGCTTGTGTCGGCAATCTGAAACGGAACCTAGCCGATCCGAAGTCTCAAACTCCGCTTGGCGCGGAAGGGGAACCTCCGCTGAGCCGGATCACCATTCCTCAGCTATTGCATTTCCATCGCCAATACGGCCTGGGAGGCTCAAATTATATGGAAGTTATTCATTGCATTCGACATTCGCAACGCTATGGTTCAGATTGCCTCGGATCCGACCATCCGATTTCACATAGAATAGCTGCTTTTCTGTAGCATAAATATGCACATCTATTATTTTACATATACATACCAATTTCAGTAGTTACCGCAAGATGCTGATTGCCCTGCCTTTCCGGCCCCCTTATGCATGCAGAAACTCCAGCGCCCGAACCAAATAGCTCTTCAGTTCCCGCCGGTGCACCACCGCATCGAGAAAGCCCTTTTCCAGCAGGAACTCCGCCCGTTGAAACCCCTCCGGCAGCTTCTGCCGGATCGTCTGCTCGATCACCCGTGGCCCGGCAAAGCCGATCAGCGCTCCCGGTTCGGCGATATTCAGATCTCCCAACATGGCGAAGCTGGCAGTCACTCCACCCGTGGTCGGATCGGTCAGCACGCAGATATACGGCACCTTTGCGTCGTCCAGTTGAGCCAGCGCCGTCGAAATCTTCGCCATCTGCATCAGGCTCACTACGCCCTCCATCATGCGCGCCCCGCCTGAGGCCGCAACCACGATCAGCGGCTTGCGGCCCACTCTGGCCCGGTCCACGGCGCGCGCGATCGTCTCGCCGACCACCGCTCCCATCGAGCCGCCAATGAAGCCATACTCCATCGCGCTGACCAACACCGAATGCGGCCCAAGTTGTCCGACCGCATTCAAAATTGCATCGTCCAGGCCGGTCTGCTCCTGTGCCATCCGAAGTCGCTGTTTATAGGGCTTAATGTCGGCAAAGTTCAAAGGGTCGGTCGAACGCAACCCGCCGTCCACCAGTTCGTAGCCCGGCTCAAGCAGCAGGTTGATCCTCTGTCGCGCCCCGATCTTGAAGTGGTGCTGGCATTTGGGGCAGACGTTCAGGTTGGCTTCAAGCTCCGCCTTCCAGACGACCGCCCGGCAGCCCACGCACTTGATCCACAAACCCTCGGTGCGCACCCGCGACTCCGCCGCCTCCGCAGCCCCCTTGACGCCGGGACCGTACTCGCCACCTTCACGTTTGAACCAGGACATGCAACCCCTTTTGAAACAGCTGACAGCTAACAGCTCACAGCGGACAGTTCACGTTGAGCAGTACACGGCAAGTAGAGAAATTCGGGCTTTGCAAACTGATCGCTGACGGCTGATAGCTAACGGCTGTCGGCTGTCAGCTAGTATTCTATGCCGCGCTGCGCCAGAATCCCCTTCTGGTAAGCGTGCTTTACCTCGCGCATCTCGGTCACCGTATCCGCCAGCTCCACCAGCAGAGGATGAGCATTGCGCCCGGTCAGAATCACATGCACCATCTCCGGCCGTCCGCGCAGCGCCTCGGCCACCACCGCCGCGTCCAGCATCCCATACCCAATGGCATAGTTGATCTCGTCCAGCACCACCATATCCCACTCGCCACTGTAGATGGCTTCGCGCGCCTCGTCCCACGCGGCCTCCACCAACCGAATGTCCTCCGGATCGGTCTCCGCGCCACCCACCTTCACAAATCCCCGGCCCATCTGCTTCATCACGAAGTTCCCATCGAAGGCCAGCACCGCATCAAGTTCGCCGTAGTGCCACGACCCCTTCAGGAACTGAAGCATCAGCACCCGCATCCCATTGCCCACCGCGCGCAAAGCCGTGCCCATAGCGGCAGTGGTCTTGCCCTTGCCGGGGCCAGTGTTGATCAGAATCAGTCCTCGCCGCGAATCGGTCATCACAACTTTCAGCTTACAGCGGACAGCTAACAGTTCACCCCAAGCCGATATCGAGTGATCCTCTGCAATCGATACCGGGAGACTGACAACTGTCAACTGTAAGCTGTCTGCTGCCGCTCAGTGTCCGGAGTGATACGGATGGCCAGTCAGAATTGTAAATGCCCTGTAGAGCTGCTCGGCCATCACCAGCCGTGCCAGCGCGTGAGCCAGTGTCATCGGCCCCAGCGAGAGCAGCAGGTCGGCCCGCTTGCGGGCCTCCTCAGACCATCCGCTGGCTGGCCCGATGGCGAAGACAATCTGCTGCGCTCCCTCGTCGCGCCGCGCGCCAAGCCATGCGGCAAAGGCCTCAGAACTCATCTGCCGCCCCCGGCCATCCATCAGCACGGCCAAGGCTGGCGTGCGCCCCTCGAGCCGTTTCAACCAATCGAGCAGCGCTTCCTCGGTGCGAAAGGCCTCAGCCCGGCAGTGCGCAAAGGCCGCGCAGCGCCCAAGATAAACTGCAGTCAGTGCGTCGACTTCATCCTTCGAGCCGGGCCGCGCGCCGATATGAGCCAGAGTAAGGTTCATCAATAAAAGGAGAGCCAGTGCATCAAATCTAGCATCTGGGCCCGAAATCAAGGCGCCGGCTTCGATGCAACCCTCCCAAAGTCCGGACTATTTTGCGGCCCGGCTAAACGGTCTGCGGAAAAACCTCAGCGAAGCTCTGATAAGCGTCAGGGCACGACTTCAGTCGTGCCGTAAGAGCCGCATAATCAACGCGGGCTTTAGCCCCCGGGGGATTCTTTTTGTGGATCTGGTGCTTCATCGAGCCTTTTTTCGCAGCCTGTAAAGCTGTGCCCCTGCAAAGCATCGACTCAATTCGAGCTTCCCTAGATGTGGCAGCTTGCCTGGCCGCGCTTTTCCAGGTAGCGCTGGTGGTACTCCTCGGCGCGCCAGAAGGTCTGGGCTGGCTCGATCTTCGTCACAATGCGCTTAGGCCTGAAGCGGCCCTCGGCGGTGAGATGCTCGATCTTGGCGCGGGCCTGCGCCTCCTGCTCCGGGGAGTGGAAAAAGATTGCCGAGCGGTACTGCGCGCCCCAGTCCGGGCCCTGGCGATTGAGGGTGGTCGGGTCGTGGAGAGCAAAGAACGCGTCCAGAAGCTGCTCGTAACTGACCAAGGCGGGGTCGAATTCCGCCTCGACCACCTCGGCGTGGCCGGTCTTATCGGTGCAGACGTCTTTGTAGCTGGGCCGCTCCAGTGAGCCTCCCTCGTATCCGACGGCAGTTGCCGTCACGCCGGGAATCGCCGCAAACGCCGCCTCGACTCCCCAGAAACACCCTGCCCCGAAGGTCGCCTTCTCCTGACTCATGCCTGATAAGATGCGTGGCCAAGGCTTCAGGTGACAAATTTGCGCCGACCGCATCTCCTGGTTCGCTGATTCACTCGTACCTTAGCGCCTCGATCGGGTCCAGGTTGGCCGCCTTCCAGGCCGGGTAAATGCCAAACACCAGGCCGATGGCGCAGGAAACGCCAAAGCCGATCAGCACCCACAACGTCGAAAGCGTGGCCGGCAGTCCAATAGGCAAAAAGTAAACGATCCACGTGATCACCGCCCCCGCCATCACGCCGATTACTCCTCCCACGGCGCACAACGTCACCGCCTCGGTGGTGAACTGCGTCAGTATGGTCCGTTTGGTGGCCCCGAGGGCCTTGCGTATCCCGATCTCGCGCGTCCGTTCTGTCACCGAGACCAGCATGATGTTCATCACTCCCACGCCGCCCACCATCAGTCCCACACTCGAGACGGCAATCATGAACGCCACCAGCCCATTGGTCAGCTGGCCCCACAGTTTCGTCAGCGAGTCGGGCCCAAAGATCTCGAAGTTGTCGTCTGCCTCAACCTTCACCTTGCGCCGGATGCGAAGCAGCTCGCGAATCTCTTCCTGCACCAGGGCCTTGTTCTTCGGGTCGTCGTACTTCACGCTCACCCACATATCCTTGTCTTCCGAGTGCATGCTGTGAAAGGTGCCCAGCGGCAGATAGACCTGGTTGTCGGCCGGGTTCTTTCCGCCGCCGAAGAGCTGCTTCTGCTTGTCCAGCACGCCAATCACCGTGTAAAGGCCGGTCTCGATATTCACTTCCTTGCCCACCGCCGGTTCGTTGCCAAAGAGATCCTCCCAGGTATCGTGGCCCAGCACGCAGACGTGATCGTGGCGTTCGTCCTCTGCGTCATTGAACAAGCGGCCGTCAACGATCTTCAGGTCGTAGACATCGCCCACCTCGGCCGTCGAGCCCTGCAAAATCGTCCCGGCCACCTTCTTGCCGTTATATTTCACCGCGATATCGCCCACCCGGAACTGCGATTTCACATGTTGAATTCCGCCGTCGGCCGCCACCACATGAGGCAGTGTTCTGAGCGCCAGCACGTCGTCCAGGTTGAACTTCTTGCGAGTCAGTTGCTCGGTGGTGGGCCGAACGCCGATCACCGGCATGTGAAAGACCCAGATAATATTCGATCCCATCGCGGTCACAAAGTCCGCGATCCGGTTATTGACCCCGTTGATCACCGACGAGATTGCGATGACCGTCGTGACACCGATGACGATTCCCAACACGGTCAATCCCGAACGCAGCTTGTTTGCCCGGAGCGTATCCAGGGCCATCTTGACCGATTCGCGTGTTTGTCCTTGCGCCATGAAAGCTCCTGGCCGTCAGCGATCCGCTGTCAGCAGTCAGTTGTCAGTCTTGCTGAATCTGGTCTTTCAACGATTCCAGAAGCGCATACATCATCTTTCCAACTTCGTGCGACAGACTCTCTGCTTCATTGACCAACTCAGGTTTTCCGATTTGAAGCGCTCGAGCGATTTCGAGCTGCGTTCGCAACTCAAAATTAGAACCTCGAGCGATACCCAAGAACTGCCGAAACTCGCTGCCATTCAGCCGTCCATGCCCTTCTGCGATGTTGCTAGGTATGGAAACAGCGGCGCGCCGTATTTGGCTCGTCAA
>Ga0302140_10000308_pt1 | contig 60403 bp, 61 predicted proteins | sample I_Bog_E1_1_FD_202095 | JGI IMG/M metagenome (GOLD analysis project Ga0302140, IMG submission 202095) | Peat permafrost microbial communities from Stordalen Mire near Abisko, Sweden - I_Bog_E1_1 | ecosystem: Environmental > Terrestrial > Soil > Wetlands > Peat | place: Sweden: Abisko, Stordalen...
GGCGGTTTGGATGTCGTGGAGAGACTTGCCCACGACCTGCGCCGGGGGCGCCGGCCGAAAGCTACCGGAGGCGAGCGCTTTGCCAAGATATTCCTGATAGATGTAACGGCCAATCTCGTTATCAATCATCGAGCTAGCATCATAGAACTTGACCGTGATCCCGTGGCGGCGCGACTTCAACCAATTTTTGACACTCGAACTCAGCATTGCCGGGACAAGCTTCAAAATAACCCCGAGAGTCATCCGTCTACCCGCAGGTATGGCATCGAAGGATATCGGTGAACTGAGGTTGGCCACAAACTTCCGACCCTCACAAAGAGCAAGGATATCGATACAGGCGGAGGTCGATCCGGCGCCAATCGACAAAGCGCCCGCGACGTTTTTGCCCTTCAGCGCCGCGACAACATCGTGAACAAGATTTCTGCTGTTGTAGTCGAACGCGAGGGCAGCGCCAAGCGACCTTACATACTCGAAGTTCTTTGGCGAAGAGGTAGTCACAACAATGTAGCCGGCGGCTACAGCGAGTTGGATCGCGTTGCTGCCCACGCTCGTCGCTCCTCCCGCGATGATCACCCATTGGTCGAGTGGCTCCGCAGGTATGGACGGCCGCTTCAGAGCAAGAGCATTGCTTTGAAACAAGCCGCAAGCCGCAGTCGTCAGGCCGAGGGGAACCACGGCTGCGTCGACAAAAGAAATATGTTCGGGGATGATCGTTGTGAGTTGCGGCAAGACGATCGTATAGGCCTGGAACGCGCCTTCACTCGCCCGGTTCCGTGGTTTGGCGGCCCCGGCAGCCATGGCCAGCACACGGTCGCCGATCTGTACATGGGTGACGTCACTTCCTACTGCTACCACCTCCCCCGCCAGGTCAGAGCCCAGGACGAAAGGATATTTAATCCAGGAAAACAGTCGCTTCCCAAGGTACTGGATCATCCAGTCGACTGGATTCACGGCGACCGCGTGGTTCTTGACGAGGATTTCACCGGCTCGGGGTTCGGTATAGGGTGCCACTTTCACCTCAAGAGGTTCGTGTTCCGCGACCAACCATGCGGCTTCATTCTTAGGCATAGGCGTCCTTCTTATCGTTGTTTGGTGATATGTAATTTAGGGTCTATCTTCAGCTCCGGTCATTGGACCGTTTCGCCGCCGAGGGGCAGCAAACATATCTCTACTAGACAAGCTATGCCTGCGGGATATGCTAGTAAAGTAGTGACGTTATCGTAGTAAAGAGGCTAATAGGATGAGCGATCAATCGGCGGAGAAGTTCCTTGGAACCTATTTGAAGGAACGCCGAGCCAGGCTCGATCCCGCTGCTTTTGGCTTTCCCGCTGAGCGTCGTCGGACTCCCGGCCTCCGTCGTGAAGAGGTCGCACAACGGGCTCATATCAGCACGACCTGGTACACGTGGCTCGAGCAAGGGCGTGGGGGCGCGCCCTCATCTGACGTCTTGGATCGAGTTGCCCGCGCTCTCATGCTCACGGACGTGGAGCGCGAACACGTGTTTCTGCTCGGTCTAGGCCGACCACCGGAAGCCCGCTATGAAAAGAACGATGGAGTCACGCCTCGATTGCAGCACGTGCTCGATGCCTTGGATCCCAGCCCTGCGTTTATTAAGACCGCGACATGGGATGTGATCGCTTGGAACCGGGCGGCGAGTGCGATGTTGATGAACCCAGAGTCACGGCCACCCGACCAGCGGAACTTATTGCGTGTCATGTTCCTGGATGCCCGCGCCCGCGTTTGGCATGACGACTGGGAGAGCATGGCCCGGCTCGTCGTGGGTGGGTTCCGGCTGGACGCGGCCCGCGCAGGAGCCTCGGAGAACGTAGAGGCTCTTGTCAACGAACTATGCCAACGTAGTCCCGAGTTCAAAGCAATCTGGCATGCGAACGATGTTCCGGCCGCACACAACGAAACAATCAAACACCTTCACCACCCCGTGTTCGGATCGGTCTCGCTCGAATACTCCGGCTTTGCGGTGGATGGTCGTCCGGACCTAATCCTGGCGGTCTACAATCCGGCGACGGCAGAGGACAGGGGACGCATCGCGTCCCTGCTGTAACGCCATTAGCCATCATTCGCTAGATAAGGTCAGCAACGGATAAGGGGCTCTGGACAGTAGTCCTGATCATCCGATGATAGGTAGATCTCAATGGCCCATCCGGACGCTCACCCTCGAGCAGCCCGGACGGCCAGGTCTGCTGTGATCGAGGCCGGAAAGCAGCTATGCGATGGTCGATCGAGCGCATTTGCGAAGAGCAGTCTCAAGTGCAGTCGAGAAGTTCGCTGGTGTCAAAGCACCTCGCATCTACGTTGCGCATACAGGCACTTCGTTTGCGCCGTAGCGGATGTGCCTCCTTCAATTCAATCTGCCGTGCCTTTTTGCAACATGGACAATGCGCCGGAGCAGACCTCGTTGTCGTCCTCGAATGAGCCTCCGGCAGCACTGATCGCACCGATGACCTGGCCATCGAAAACGATGGGATGAGCGCCGCTTACGGGCGTCACGTTTGGCATCTTGAGGAATGCATAAATGCCGGAGTTGAGCATTTCCATCCACCATTGTGTGGGTTTTCTGGTGATTGCCGCGGTTCGGGCTTTGGCAATCCCTATCTCGACGGCGGCCGGTTCGGCGCCACTCGAACGCAGAAGAACGATGAGGTGTCCACCATCGTCAACGACGCTGATCACCATATAGTCGATTTTCTTTTTCGCGGCGGTTGCGAGAGCGCCCTCAGCGAGGATGAGCGCAGCTTCCAGAGTGAGAACACGCTTTGTAGGTAAGGTACTTAGGTCGATGTGGTCCATTCGGTTCCCTCCAGTACCAACCTAAACCTTGACACTAGTGTCAGGGTCAAGCGATGGTATGAGGATGTTGATCGGTGAGATCTCGGCGCTGACTGGAGCCAGCGCCCGCTCCTTGCGTCACTACGAGCGTTTTGGCCTGCTCCAGACGCATCGCAACGACAACGGCTATCGTCGTTACCCCGCGGAAAGCCTTGAAGTTGTCAGGGCTATCCGTTTTCTTCTCGCGTCGGGACTGACGTTGGCGACCATCGCTGAGATCTTGCCCGCAATGATGTATCAGCACTGCAAACTAGCCGACCCCCACGTCCGATCAGCCATCGAGCGTGAAGCAGACAGAATCAAGTCAAAAATTGACCAACTCAATCGGAGCTACAAGGTTCTGACGGACGCCCTTAGCAAGGGACACATCCGCCGGGACCAACGTGCAGATTAATGTCTCCTTTACCATTTGTTCCGTCGCGAATTTGATGAGGACCGTGCGGAGCCACTATTGAGTACATTCGAGCGAACTAAATAGCAGCAAAGGGACTGCGCAAGGAGCTTTGCTCCGGCCTTGCGCAACTGGTCACTTCGAATCGCTAGTGAAACCTAAGCTTGATGATGGCGTCGCGGATCCGCGTAAAGGAGCAAGTGCCGAAGGGTGAAGTGCCCCAGTGCCAAGCCGGGCCAAGGGAGCCAAGCCATCATTGGGTGCCAACAGCAGTTCATTCTCGCGCTCGCGATACCCTCGGAGCTTCACTTCTGGCATAGCCGACGAGCAGAGGCAGGAAGATCTGCCTACTGAGGGACACAGGGAGAAACCAGCATGGTTCGGGAGTGCGTTCGGGGGGTTGCGCGTATGCGCCACGCCCGCTTACGTGTAGCTTTCCATTTCCGTCTACGCGATGGTGACAGCCTCGGAGCGTACGGTTCGTGCCTATCTCGACGAGTGCATTGGCCTGATGTAAACAGTCGAGGTATGCATTCGCTTCTCCAATTGGCGAGGCGGCGCCTTACTTCACCTCACCGAAATCCTCAAATTGATCCGAGAGGTCACGGTAAGTGATCAGCGCCGCAGCTTCCTCTACCGAACCATCTCCGCCTAAGAATCCGCCCCCGACCCGGATCGCCTGAGCCATAGCCCCATGCGGCCCGATGCCGATGATAGGCCCTAAGCATCGCAGTACCCGCTCCACATCGTGCGTCTCGATTGTTCGTTCGGGCCCTGCATCGATCTGGAAGCGAAATGTGAATGGGTCCGCCGGCATGCGATGCCGGTCAGCCTGCCAACGAAAGGTAACCATAACCGCAGGATATCAGGGCCTAACTCGCTGGTTTCATAAACTCAAGCACCTCAGCACAGATGCCGGGATCGCCCAAGTCGGCAACGAGATCATCCTGAGCATCTCCAACTTCTTCTCCAAACGCCCACCTGAGTGCAGGATGATGTTCCGGAAGGATTTGCGCTACCTTCTTCGCCAGCGCCACGTCCCTTTCGCTCAACTCTCGAATGATCAGCAGAAGCAGGACGCGACGCTTCGCATTTGCGGCGAGTTGTTTGGCAACGGCATACACCTTATCCAAACTCGCAGTCCCGGCCAATATGAGCGTCAGCAGCGTCGCCACGCTTTCGATGCGAGATTCCAATAAGCCTGGGACGATCCGTTCAATCACTTCCAACGCAAGGCGTTCGCGCGATAGCAAGAGAGCCCAAGCGACAGCTTTGCGGACCGATGTTCTACCTGGCGTGATCGCCAAGGTTAACAGCCGTTCTTGTATATTCCGATCAGCTTGAACACCTAGCAGATCGAAAATGGAAGTTCGGAGTTTGGGATCGTCGGTTTCGTTCCCAATTGTGAAGAGTTCGGCCAAGGTTTCGGCAGAGAGAGGCCCGTACTTCGCTAACCCCTCTATCGCTGCTCTCGCGATGGGATAGCTATCCGGCCCCCCGTAATACGATGAAAGGTCTGAGATCTTGTCGTGAGCAAGCCTGAGAAGGATCGGCTCGTGTGCTGGATGAGACTTCTCGGATAGCAATGCAATCAGAGCCTTTTTCACCCTGAAGCCTTTGTCGACTACAAATGCGAGGAGACGAGACGGCAAAGGGGTCGACGCGTTTCGACCAAGCGTCTCCAGGGCCACGGCTCTTACGTCTGCGAATTTATGTGCCAAGCCAGCTTCTACTACGTCGTTCAGCCCGGCGTTTGCGGCGGACATAATTCCCTCAGCAGCAATGTCGGAATTTTCTGAGTTCAGCAAGGATTGGACATCGGCACGAACCCGCTCTCCTGAATCCACATTGGCAGCGAGGCGTAGCCGTTGCACGTCGGCACTCCGATACGATGTCTCCTGCAAGATCTTACGTGCGGGTTGATCCAGCGCTGGGGTTCGCTGGTTATACAACTCAAGGTAGGCATCACTGATCGCTGGCCACGGGTACGGAAGAAGCGACACGGTGGCAGCAGTTACATCTTGAAGCTTATCCCCGGAAGGCATCCGCCGGTCGCGGAGGTGTGCGGTCGCGGCGGCAATCTCAAGCATCTGCTGCTGAGAATCGGGTGAGTCCGGTTGCGTCGCAATTTCATGTAGCAGGCTGGGAGCATGGCTTACCGCGCAAGCAACAGCAGCGATGAGTACCTTCTGGGAGGATGCCCCAACCAGTAAACGGTGTCTGAGCGATGGAAGGTAGCGTTCGTCCCAGTAGCGAAGAAGCACATACCAAAGCTCCTCTTCCTCTGCCGTGTTGAACGCAGACCGGAAGGCACCTGCGAGTTCGTCTTCGCTTAGCAGCGCACCGTCTTCTCCCTTATGGATGGAGCGGAGCCAGTATTCACGAAGCCGACTAATCTGCCGATGCTCCGCAATCCGCTTCCAACCGACTGTGGCGCGCACACGCACCACATAGGCTTCGAGGTATTCGGACGCTGTGTAACCGTCGTCGTTGTCAGCGAGATGCTCTGCGTAATGATCGCTATACTCCCCGTTCACGAGTGCGAGGTGCAACTCCTCTTGCTTCGCACGGTCTTTTTCGGAAGTCGTTCGCACCTCCACTGCGGCATCGACTATTTTTTCAAAGCCGTCCAAGTCATCGAGGGCGCCTTCGGCGATTGCATCATCGGAAGAAATGCACCCCCAACCAACCGTCCTGTTGGCTGCTTCCAGGAAAGCATCGGAAAGGTCCGGTGCCAATCTCTTCCGATCTTTAGTAAACGCGACCCGATAGTACATGTGGGTGGTCGGTAAGATTTCGCGCACAAACCGCTGGATCAGCGGGCGAACGGCGGAAGAGTTCCTCAAGGTCTCGTACCAGGCATCAGGCTTGCCGGGACGATCCCAATGGCTGACACCCCAATTGGGCTCTGCATCATGCAACAGGTAGCGGGCGAACTCTGCGTGAGGAAGCGCAGACGAGCCGGCAGCAGCCGCAAGCTTCAGGCTGGCTTCGAAGTTCTCGCCGGCCTCTTCAAGGTGCGCTGCCAGCCACGTATCCACTTTCGCAGTGGCAACTGGTCGAGGGTTCACTTCAACCTTGCCGGAGTCGCGAACAGCCGCGATAAGTCTCGCTGCTGCGCGGGCGCCCCACTCCTCGCCTGGACCATCAGGCGACGTGAGTACGTCCACCAGCAACCGAAGCATTCGCTTCACTACGAGCTTGGAACGTACAAGGGCCCGCTCGATCCCGGATTCCACGCGCGGGTGGTAATACGTGATCAAGTCTTCTGTCTGGCGAAGATTGCGGGAGGCAACGAAGAACCCTACGAGTGAACTCGCTTCGACGACCATTTGTGGCTCGTAATCCGCGAGTGCCTCCTCAATCTGTCGCAGCATGGGTAGAGAAAGCTTGTTGGTAACTTTCAACAGGCCCCAGATCACTGCGGCTGCTCTTACGCCGCCCTCACGCTGCTCGATCTGATCGACGACGGTCTGCTCAATCGAATTTTGATGGGCGCGGCCTATTGCATCGTTGACGAAGTGCTCTGGGTTTCGCAACCCATCTCGATCTAAGGTCGGTAGCGCATCGAAGAACTTCTGAATTTCCAGTGGGGTTGAGAGTTCCTTCAAGACCATCAATTCGGCTCTGGTCGCGGTCACCTGTAGTTCGCGAGGAAGGGCACTAATTCGAGAGCGGTACAACTGTGTGCGCTCTGCCTCGCCATAATTTTCTGACTCTAAGCTCACCATCCACTGCTCGACCGTGTTCAGAGCGCCCGAGCGCTGACCGACGTCGAGCCGAGTTGTCGCAACAAGAATCCGATCGTGATTCGCTCTGGAAAAGCTTTGGGAGAGCTGGTCGTTCCAAGGACGGCTGTTCGGCTCAAAGTCGAACCGGCCCCATGGATCTTCGATGTCGTAGAACACGGGAGGTGAAGTCCGATCTGCATTGAGTTCGGCGGGACCTCTTGTGATGGCGACTCGGGCGAGCCCAGGAATCTCTTTGCGCAATTCGTCATAGAGCTTCTGGGCCGCCAAAGTCTTACCGGTTCCCGATTGTTCGATGATCAGCGCGGCATGACGTTCTTCAACCGCCTGATGGAGTTCCTTCCAGTTGTTGGGGAAGACATACGAGGCAAGCTCCGGAGAGCTGGCAATGTAGCCCTCGTGTTTTTTGATTACGGCTTCGAGGTCTTCCCGTCTCCATACACCGGAGCCTGCGCCTCCGATACGGGCGCGTGCGTCATCGCGTAGTTGTCTCCAACACTCTTCCCAGCGTGCGTTTGGAACGCGAAAGTTATCTCGGAGCAAGTCTCGAATATCCGTCTTTAGCCGTTCCTGATCCTTACTACCGATGATGGCGACTCTGCCGGACGAATTTGGCGGCAGAACTTTCTCGATAGCCACGGGCATCTTTACAGGCTTGGGCCAGACACCCGGTTGTGCCACCTGTAGATTCTTCGTGCCTCCGTTCAATGCTGCACTCGTCACAAGGAGGTAACGGACACTCAGGTCTCTCAGGCGATCCCGAGCTGAAGTGCGCCGCTTGCCGTGACGGAGGAGCTCTTGGATGTTCGCCACGGTCCAAGCATCGCCGGTTCGAAGCTTGGCTTGAACGACCAACCTGTAGCTGGTCAATGTGGCGTCCCCTGTGACGATCCCCGGCTCGAACTCTTCAAGTTCTGCCTCAAGATCTTCCTGTGATGCGGGCTCGAGAAACATCTCCCTCGCTTGCTTGCTGCCTAGCAGAAGATCAAGGGCCAGCCACACTGATACATCGATCTGGTACTCATACCCGGCGAGGCTTCCACCCCCGGCTCCATGGTCCGTATTTGGCTCGTTTCGGTCACTCTTCTTCACGGAATCAGGATATTCGAAGCCCCTATGCGGATGTTCCGATGGGGATTTGCTAATAGTCATAGTTGCGTTAGTTGGAGAGGGCTCGGAGGAAGCGAAAGGGCGCGAGGATGCCATCGTTTGATGCCAGAATCTCGGCAACTCGGAAGACTGGCGTCCCTGTTGGCGGTTCACGCCAAAGCGCCAACTCACTCAAACACGCGAAATTAGTAATGGGAGTCGGCTTGGCGTCAGCAATCTGTCTTGCAAATACTGGTCGGTGAGTTTCGTACAGGCTCGGAGCGCCTTCTGCCGCGCAGACCGCCCTCCAGCGTCCCTGGGCCGAGGCCTTAGGACGCGGACTTCCGACCAAACGCATCGCTTACGCTGTCGACCTGCTCCCGACCCTGTTTGCGCGACTTTCTGACTGTCGCAAACAGGGGTGTTCATGACGGTCCCCGATAGGCCAGCCCGTTACTGCTGGACAGAAGCTAGCCAGTGCAGGGCTTCGTACTTGAAGCGTCGTCCAAATCGTAGTATGGGTACCACTGGACGATAATCTAAAAGCTTGATCGTATTTCACTTTATGAGCATAATCGTAGCGAGGATACGATTATGGAGAGCAAACTAAAAAGGCTCTATGCTCACTATCCCCAAGGAACTCCTCTGACTTCCCAGGATCTTTCAGGCTTGGGAATATCGGCGGACCTCGCCGTTCACTATGTTCGCGCCGGGTGGCTCGATCGCTTGGCCCGGGGTGTCTTTTCTCGTCCGGGGGAAGCCCTGTCTCTTTACCCCGCGTTACGACTCCTGGAGCGAAGCATCAAGGGACTGCACGTGGGTGGAAAGTCTGCGCTGGATTGGTACAAAGTTCGGCATTACGTTGAGCAGAACTCCACGTTGCATCTGTACGGCTCAACCTCAACGAAACTACCAAGCTGGTTCTTGCAGCGTTTTCCCGCTGATTATCACCAAAAGAGGATCTTTACTGAGGACGCTACCGGGTTGATGTACGTCGCGCCTTTTGAGAGCATCGCGGACGCTCCACAGACCTCTGCACCGGAACGCGCTTTGCTTGAACTCTTGAGCGAAGTGGGGGTGCGCCAACCTCTACAGGAGGTGCGAGAGCTCATGGAGAGTACCTACACGTTCCGAGCCGACGTTCTCCGCAAATTGCTCTCAAACTGCTCCAACGTGAAGACTGTACGACTCTGCTTGCAGCTCGGCCAAGAACTCTCCTTGCCTTGGGCTGCCAAACTCGATCCGAAAACGCTTCCCACCGGCAGCAAGCGTGCTTGGGTAGGGCAGTCGCCCGATGGACTCTTGGTGCTCAAGCCATGAACCAGGTCTACATAGACATCGCACGCATGATGACGCAGGTTGCACCCTTCGTCTTCGAAGGGCAGGCATTCGCTCTGAAGGGTGGCACAGCGATCAATCTTTTTCTGCGAGATATGCCCCGACTGTCGGTCGACCTCGATCTCGTCTTCCCCGACTACACACTACCCCGAACGCAAGCGCTGACCCAGATCACGGAAGCTCTTCGACAGACTGCCGAGCGCCTGCAGGCCAACGGGTTTCAAACCCGAGCCACCGCAACTGCCGACGGAAGCGAAACCAAACTGCTTGTTCGTCGTGGTGGCATTGAGGTGAAGATCGAAGCCAATTTCGTGATGCGAGGCACTCTTTACCCGATCCAAAGAGCCTCGTTGACGAAGGCCGCCCAGGACCTTCTTCTCTCCGATTTGGAACTTCCGATGGCGTCCATGGAAGATATCTATGGAGGCAACTGGTCGCCGCGATGGATCGCCAGCACCCGCGTGACTTGTTCGATGTAATGCAGCTTCTTGCCCATGAAGGGATCACACCCCGAATCCGTCGTGCCTTCGTCGCGTACCTTGCGAGCCATAATCGTCCTGTTCACGAGGTGTTATTCCCCACACAGCGAGACATCACCCAAGACTATGAACGGACGTTCAAGGGTATGACGACTGAGACCGTTCCACTTCCAAGCCTACTTGCAGTCCGCGAAGAACTTTTCGACCAACTACAGAGAGGCCTGGATGACGACGAGCGCCGCTTCCTGATTTCACTCGTACAAAACAGACCCGAATGGAATCTGTTGGGCATTCCCCATCTCGCATTGTTGCCAGGCATTCGTTGGAAGCACCAGAACCTCAGTCAGCTGGAGAAGAGCAATCCGCAAAAGTTTGTGGAACAGGCGGACACGCTTCAACGCAAGCTCGGGTAACCCCCTACAACTGTGACTTTCGTTCATCGGAACAGGTAAAGAGCTCGACGAGGGTCTTCATACGCTCTTTCTGCCGGCTGCGTGGAAGTCGTTTGGTTCTGGTGAGCTCGGCAAGGCCGTGGAGGCTTGCCCAAAAGATTTCCGAGAGAAGCTCAGACTTCGAACCTTGGCTCTTAAACAGCTCCATGAGCTGCGCAAAGGCGAACTGCAACTCCGCTGGAGTCGCAGGGTCTGCGAAGGGTACGGCCAGACTGAGCGAAAACATCACTTCATACAATGCCGACGACGACGACGCGAACGCCAGGTATGCGGACGCGAATGCTTCTACCGCATCGTCATCCTTCGCACGCTTTTGTGCCTTTTCTAAGACAACGCCCAGTTCGTGAAACCCTTCGAGAGCAACTGCGGCGAGGATGCCTTCGCGGCTTCCGAAGTGAGCATACAAGACAGGTTGGCTGTACGAGATTTCATCGGACAAGCGCCGGACGGTCACGTTGGGCCAGCCCTCCGTCTCTGCAATGCGGCGCGCCGCACTGATGATCTGCCTTCGTCGCGCCTCCCGGTCGCGCAGTTTCCTTTCCGCAATCCGGCTTGGGGCCGCTGTCGTTTCCATTAACCAATACTAGCACTGCTAGAAAATGTTGCGTAATCCTGAATCGTTCCGAGTTCATCCTGCGTCTTTTATAGCGTTGCTAGATTTTCTAAAGGAGATACATCATGCACACCACGATCCCGCTTTCCATCACCGCCCTCCTCGCGGTCGGTATCATCATCATTGGCAGTCTCTACATCGCCTCCCCTGAAAAGATGACAGGCTCCTTCGGCCTCAAGCTGCCCTCGCCTGATCCTGACACGCGAGCTTGGCTACGCCTCAAGGGCATTCGGGATATCGTTTCCGGTTTGGTTGTCCTGACCCTGATGCTTACGACGAATCCTCGGACCGTGGGAATAGCCCTTCTCGTTGAATCCCTCACCGCATTCGGCGATATGTCGAACGTGCTGGGCTCCGGCGGTTCGAAGCAGGCAGCCTTCACGATCCATGGAGTGACCTTCACGGTCATGGTGATCACAGGCCTGTTCCTGATCAACATCTTCTAAGCCGATGCCTCCCACGGCCGTTGCCCAGCAGCCGTAGGCCTGACGATCGGTCAATTTCCAGCACAAATCATCCGAACTAGGAGACGCACATGAGAACGTTTGAACTTCGCCAATACACCTTGCGCAGCAAAGACGCGCTCGACATCTACATGAACCAGGTCTATCCCCGCCATCTCAATAGCTTTCCGTTATTTGGGATTGACCCCCAAGGCATCTGGACCGTAAAGGACAGTACCGAGCCGCAGGCTTTGGTGCTGGTCTCCTATCCGGAGGGCGAAGATCCCGGCGAGGTCGTTCGGCGGTATATGGGGAGTGCGGAGTTCGCCGAGGAAACGAAGGACTGGGATCGATCCAATATCGTTGCCGTTCAATCTACGATTCTCTCATGCCCTCGGCGACTTCTCCTCTCAAGTGAGAGGAAAACGGCAGTTCAGAACCTTATGGGCAACTTCTTCTGGGACATGGGTATCGTCGTGTATCACAATCAGTCGGGCTGCCCGCCCACGGCGCAGCCCGATCGCCCGATGATGGATTTTTGGTAGCATTTTGGTAGCAAATACTGCCGATTAGGGTTCGCCGGCAGGTAGCCCGAGCGGGCCTTTTTCAGCACTGTCTTGCGCGAGATGGAAAGATAGGCGGCAGCCCGACCGGCCTCGATATAGGGCTCCAGGCCGGGGATGATGCCAGGCGATGTGTTCACCACGATGGACCTCCCGATCCGCGCGACAGGTCCAGATAGACCCTCTACTCTCCGGATGAGGTGAACTTAGTTCAGTGACAGGCCCTCGATTCTTGCTTTCTTCGACGCATTATTCCATTCAGAACAAGAATCAAAGCCGTCCTCGCAGCCGGCGAATCGCGGCTATTGGCTGCCATTCCGCCGTGTCCCCAGGCATCTCCGAGCTACTCCCTTCTGCTCTGAAGTCGCTCGGACACTGCTTCGGGCCAAATCCGCCGCCCTGCGGACTGCGCGTGTTCTGCTTCGGCTGTTCATTCGGGTTTCGGCTTTCAGAAAATCTTTGTGCAACGAACGCAAAAGATTTCCCGAACCTTCCGAAAAGCCCCGCTTGTCTTGGGAGGCGGGACCCTCGCATCGCTTCGCGTGGTGTGTCCCGAGCGCCTTCAGAGCCAACAGGCAAGAGGAGATTTCAGAGATGGCAACCACGACCGTAGCAGCCCCACAGCACAACACATTCACCAACCTGCTTCATCATGGCGACTGCATCGAGATCATGCGCAGAATACCGGCGAGCAGTGTGGACTTCATCCTTACCGACCCGCCCTATCTCGTGAATTATCGTGACCGCTCAGGGCGCACCATTCACAACGACGTCGACGACAGCTGGCTCAAGCCAGCAATGATGGAAGCCATTTCCACGCCAATATACTTGCGGCCCGCGAGGAGCGCTGCGCAGGTGCTTCCGCTTCCTGCGAAGGGATCGAGGACAGTCTCGCTTTGAAGAGTGAAACTACGAATCAGTTGCGCTAGAACCGTTACGGGCTTCTGTGTCGGATGGAGTGTGTTTCCGCTGTACGGCATGTCCATCACATCTCCAAGCGGGTGCTTCGGCAAGGGCGGGCGGCCTTTGCCAACAGGAAAGCCTGCTCATGCTGATAGCGGAGGAACCTGCTCTTCGAGCTATAGCTTTTACGGAAGACGACGTGGCCGACAGGCTGGAAACCCGCTCCGCGCCACGCCTCGAAGAATGTATCGATCTTTGTCCACCCGTAGAACATTACTGCGACTCTGTCCTGCTTGAGTACCCGAAATGCGTAGTAAAGATGAATCCACGAAGAGACCACCAGGAGTAAGGCCGAGATCAAGAGTGAGCTTCTTTTGTAAAGGCCGAGCACGATTGAGGCCGCGAGCAATACGAGGCCGAATGACAGGACCCAGGATGCGGAATCTGGAAGAGACGGTCCGAGCCATGACGACGGTGTCTCTGAACTTGACGCAGCCGACCCGTGAAGGAAGAAGCCGATGCTCGCTGCACAGAGTTGCATGGCCAAGGTGAGTCTAAGCACCCTGGAAGCCCACTTCAATTTGCTCTTCCCGTCCGTCATCATCGCTCCGGTCGAAGTGTATTGATAGGTCTTATTGCGGATTGCACGCCATCCCATCCATTGAGCCGTGATCGGCATTTTGGTCGACTCAATCAGTATCATTTTCGATGGGTTCGTCGGCGGGATCATAGGCGATCAGGTCGCCTGGCTGGCAATCCAGGACGCGACACAACTTTGCCAGCGTCGAAAACCGCACGCCGCGCACTTTGCCTGATCTGAACAGAGATAGGTGGGTTTCACTCACGCCGATGATTTCGGCGACTTGTTTGGCTTTGAGATTCTTGGCCGAGAGCACTTGGTCGAGAGTAATTCGGATGGGCATTAGAAGATCTCGTCCAATTCCGCTTTGAGTTCGCCAGCGCGGTCGAGGATGTGGGAAACAATGACGAGGGAAAGTCCGATCGCGCCGAGAACAAGTCCGGTCACGTCAAAGGCTATCCAATATCCCGGGCTCATTCCGAGAACTCTGTCGATGGACGGGACGAGGAAGACATTGAGGAAAGCTCCGGTTGCGAGCAAGGTTCCGACTCGGCGGAGCATGCCCGAGACGATCGATGCATAGAAGTCGCCCGCGGCAAATGAGGCCAGAGCCCGGCGAATCCACCAGAGCGAGAGCAGGTACATGACCTCGGGACCGGCGGCGACGAATTGGAAGCCGATCCGGTGCACCAGTTCCAAACCATGAGCACCTCTGGCAAGTGCTGGAACAACCCAGCCAAAACGCTCCAGCAGCAAGAGCACGAGCAAAAGAAGCGACAACACTGTCACGATGCTCAGCAGTCGCGCACTGCTCGCCTTGATCGTGTCTGAGGTCGGCCTATTGGACATGAAATTTAACCTTTACCTAAATTCTCTGATCGGATAGTTTAACTCTAACGCCAACTTTCGACGGAGTCCATCCCAATGAGGACCGCATTGAAAGAACTACGGGGCCCCCACTTTCCACATGCCGATGGTCGGTTGAGGGAGGGTGTACCAGAGTTTTGCGTGGAGACGGTGGGTCTTTGTTATTGCTATGCCGGGCAAGGCTCGGGAGAGCATGGTTCGGGATTGACAGACGTGAATTTGCAGGTTCCGAAGGGTTGCATTTACGGCTTTTTGGGGCCGAATGGCGCGGGCAAGACGACTACGCTTCGCCTGGTTTTGGGCCTGTTGCGAAAGCAGCAAGGAAGTGTGGCGCTGTTTGGCAGGGAGTTCTCAAAGCACCGCATCGCCTGCCTGGCGAAGATCGGCTCGTTGATCGAAAGCCCCTCTCTGTATGAGCATCTTACTGCCACGGAAAACCTTCGAGTGATGCAGAAGATTCATCGCGTGCAGGCGTCGCGGATCCGCGATGTGCTGGAACTGATAGGACTCTCCAGTACACGGAATAAGCTTGTGGGTCAGTTTTCGCTGGGCATGAAGCAGAGGCTCAGCATCGGGCTTGCGTTGCTCCATGAGCCTTCGCTGCTCATCCTGGACGAGGCTACGAATGGCCTGGACCCGAGCGGAATTATTGAAATGCGCGAACTGCTTAAGAAGCTGAATCGAGAAAACGGGGTCACCATCCTGATCTCGAGTCATTTGCTTTCGGAGATCGAGAAACTTGCCAATCAAGTGGGGATCATCCATCGCGGCAGACTCCTGTTCCAGGGAACTCTGGGGCAACTGCGGGAGAGGCAGCAGGAGGCCGGGATAGTCACACTCGGCACGAGTGATGACCTCCGTGCGCTGCAATTCTTGTCCGCCCAGGTTCCAGAGGCTCGCATCGAGAACGGGTGCATTACGATGCCATGTCTATCGAGTGAGCGATTGGCTCGAATGAACCGGCAACTGGTGGAGCAAGGCATCGACGTGTACAAGCTGGTCGCGGTCCAGAGCGACCTGGAAACAATTTTTATGGACATGGTGAGCAACTGAGATGCTGATTGGCGATTCTGTGCGGTGCTTTCAAAGCGAGTGGCTCAAGAAGAAGAGGAGCCTGGGTTCGTGGCTAATTGTGGTGGGCGCGCTCTTCACGCCGACGATCATCTTAGCTGCGGGGATGATTCATCGCAGCAAGCTGCCTGCACTGTACGCGGCCAGCGATTTCTGGACATCCTACTGGAGAAGCTCCTGGGAGTCGATGGCCATCTTCTTTCTGCCGATGGCGGCCATTCTGGTGACCAGCCTGATTGTGCAGATCGAATACCGCAACAATGCGTGGAAGCAGGTCAATACCACTCCGCTGAGCCTTACGACCATCTATTTCTCAAAGCTGGCAGTGGTTCTGGTGCTGATGGCGGAGTTTTTTCTTCTGTTCGATGTTGCCGTGTATGCGTCTGCGATCGTTCCAGCGATATTGTTTATGGACGTCTCGTATCCCGGAGCGCATTTGCCGCTTCGCGAATTTGCCGTCGATACGGCGCGGTATATGGTCGCCTCTCTCCCCATCGTGGTGGCTCAGTATGTTCTGAGCTTGCGTTTCAGGAATTTTCTGGTCCCAGTGGGTGTGGGCTTCATGACTTGGGTCGGGGCGCTGGCCGCGCTCTCGTGGAAGGACGGGTATATTCTTCCGTACATCTATACCATGCTCGCCTACTTGCGTGACGATCCCAAAACTCGCATTACGGTGTCGCCTTTCCAGTTGAATGCCTGGGCCGTCGGCTACGCTCTATGTTTCACGCTCGCCGGGTATCTCCTCTTTGTGAACAAGGCGCAAAAAGGTTAGCCAGATGACGAACTGATGGCTCATCAGGTTCTGAATAGGTGAGAGAACAGATTGGCACCGAGAACTGGACTACTGTTCAGCAATCTGCGCAAGCATAATCCTGGGTTGACGAGAGCAGGCCTTACCACGTTTCCAGATTTCTAGCCCTGGATAAGCGGTTTGACGATTTCGCAACGGTTGAGAACTCTAGCACTCGGGCAGAGGTTACGATGCGCACGTTTCCGCACGATAAAGTACCTCAACAGGGTTGCCCAGCGGGGCATACCAATCAAGCTGGGACCGCTTGTGGTGGAAGCGTTGTGTCAGCTCTTCAAGGCGCTACACTCTAAGGGACGTCGGCGCAGCCAGGCAGTTCTCGACGGGAGTTCAAATATTTGCAGGAAAATGTTAGGACGATGTTCTACGAATTGACCAAACTAGGTGGGCCACTTCTCAAAATGGCTGAAATGGATTCCGCCGCCCAGGAATGGATGGCGCAGGCGACTGCGGGGACAGTGCTCGGGCGCTGGCACACCGATATAGGTCCGCTCGGTCAAGTCTTTCTGTTGCGGGGCTTCGAGACAGCGGATGCACTTGCCGAAGAACGTCGCCGCGCGCTCATGAGCCGAGACCCCTTCAACGGCAACGGTATCGTCGAGAGACTTGAGATGGAGAGCTATGAGGGCTTTCCCTTTCTGCCCTCCGCATCGGCCAGAACATGCGGTGGGATCTACGAGTTCCGTACCTATGTTTTGAAGCCTGGCGGCCTTCCGCCTACGCTGGATGGATGGAGAGCCGTGATCGCGCCGGCAAAAGAGTACACCGACCACCTTGTCATCAATATGTTCGCGCTCGACGGACAGCCGCGTATTACGCACATCTGGGGCTTCGAGAGCCTTGCTCAGCGCACGGACCTCCGAAACCGTCATTATGCGGCGGGACTCTGGCCGCCGAAGGGCGGACCCGAGAACATCGATCACGCCACCTCGACAATCGCGCTATCCAACGAAGGCTCGCCGCTGAATTGATCGTTGACCACACTTTGTGGAGCAGTTCCCTGCGCCATGCGCGTCTCAGGACCTGCGTTGCCTTTGCAAGTTAGCCGCACGTTTATTTTGTGATTCCGAACGGTGCTGACGCGAGTCAATCCCTTTGAGGATGAGATCGATTCCGGAAATGAAGTCCACCCGGTCGTCGTGCTCTCGGAATTGTCCGGCGACGCTGCGAACAAATGGGTATTGCTTGGGATCGAGCTGGGACCATGCGGTCGACATTGCTTCCAGGAACTCGGATCGATCGAAGCCCTGCGTTCGAGCGAGCTGCCCATTGGCCGCGTTCTGTTTGCTGACGCCCAGGATGTAAGCGATCAACGTGCCCACCGCCGCCCACTGTTGCGCGTCCGGCACGCGTAGAGCGCGAATCTGCTCGCCCACAGGTTCCAGTATGCGCACGATGGGTGACAGTCCCACGGAGCTAGTGATGGCCGAGCCCACCCACGGATGCTCGCTGATTGCGTCAAACAGCGCAAGCGCGACAGCACGGATGGTTTCCTTCGGGGTCGTGACGACGGTCTCATCCATCGCCCGGGCGACCACAGCGTCGCAGGCGGCGGAAAGCAGGTCGCTCTTGTTGGCGATGTGCCAGTAAATAGCTCCGGGGCCGGTGGCGAGCCGTTGCGACAACGCGCGGAAGGTTAAACCCTCCTCTCCGCTCGCGTCCAACAGTTCGATCGACGCTTCGATAATGCATTCCCGCGTGAGCGATTCCCCTTGTCGAGGCCTGCCAGGTGCTTTCTTGACCATGTCCTATCTTGACATATTTGGAACATGATTCCACACTTCTGGAATGACGTTCCATAAGTTGGACGAAATTCAGGTAACAAACTCGCTGAAGCTGCCCGAGGGCCTCCGGCTCGCGGGCCGAGATGTGCCGGCGGCGGACGGGAAGCAGGTGCCGCTCTATCTGTTCCGGTTGCCGGACGGCTCGGACATGGAGATGGTCGCGGTGCCGGCAGGCGACTTCGTCATGGGGGCGGACAACACCGAGGCACCCGATTGGGAGAAGCCGAGGCACAACCGCCGTATGGAGCACCCCTATTGGATCGGCCGCAACGACGTGACGCGCGGGCAGTTCAGGGCGTTTTGCATCGCGACAGGCAGGGCCGAGCCAGAGAGGGCCTACTTCGACGATCAGCTTGGTGGGGACAAAGATCGTCATCCGGTGATCATGGTTTCGTGGGACGACGCAAAGGCCTACGGTACATGGGCCGGGGTGGTGTTGCCGAGCGAGGCCGAATGGGAGAAGGCGGCACGAGGCGCCGACGGTCGAAAGTATCCATGGGGGATCGACTGGGACACTACAAGGGCGAACTACCTGGATGCATCGTGTCCAGGGGACAAAATCATGATGGGCAATGGGAAGACGTTAGACGAGCACATGGCGCAATTTGGTGGACGCGACTTGGATCATAACGATGGATTCCCTTACACGTCACCTGTGGGGAGCTTCCCCTCAGGCGCGTCGCCCTACGGCGCACTCGACATGGCTGGCAACGTCGCCAATTGGTGCGAGGACTGGTGGGATGCGGATGGCTTTCCTCGGTCTAGCCAGGGCGATTTCTCGCCTCCCCAGAACGGCGCGTGGCGGGTCGATCGTGGGGGCAGCTGGGGCAACCCCGGGCGCCTTGCCTGTCGGACCTCCATGCGATATGGATATGGGCCCTCCGAGCGCAACGAGCACCTCGGCTTTCGGGTTCTCCTGAGGTCGTCCGTTATCAAAGGATCAGAATGAAGACTCCAGTTACGATCATGGGCGCTGGTCTCGGCTGCCTCACGCTTGCGCGCGTCCTCCATCTTCACGGCATTCGAGCCATGATCTACGAAGCGGAAGCATCAGCAAGTTCCCGGGCACAAGGTGGCATGCTTGATATTCACGAACACAACGGACAACTTGCACTTAGGGCTGCGGGACTCTTCGATAAGTTCCTTGAACTTATCCATCCTGGCGGACAGCAAGTGCGCGTACTCGTCAAGGACGGCAATGTGCTGCTTGATAATCCCGACGACGGTACAGGTGGCCGACCTGAGGTACCCCGGGGAGAGCTCCGACCAATTCTACTTGAATCACTCCCTTCCGACACGGTCCGTTGGGGGCAGAAACTCAAAGTTGCGACTCCACTGGACGGTGGGCGTCACGAGTTGACCTTTGCTGACGGCTCAACCGTGACCACGGAACTCCTCGTGGGCGCCGACGGGGCTTGGTCAAAGGTTCGCCCACTGCTCACCGAGGCAAAACCGGCGTATGTCGGCATCACCTATATCGAAACGTACCTCTACGATAGCGATGCACGTCACAAGGCGAATGCTGACGCAGTCGGCGGAGGCATGATGTTTGCGATGGCCCCAGGAAAAGGCATCATGGCGCACCGCGAGCCCCATGGCGTACTACATACGTACGCGGGGTTGAAGAAGCCGGAAGACTGGATCGCCGGTATCGACTTCTCCGATCCGGCGGCGGTCGTGGCTCGCGTCGCCAAGGAATTCGACAGCTGGGCCCCGGAGCTTACTTCGCTCATCACCGATGGTGAGACCGACCCTGTGCCTCGCCCTATCTATTCGCTCCCGCTCGAACCCCGATGGCCTCGGATAGCCGGTGTGACACTGCTGGGCGATGCCGCGCACCTGACAGCGCCATCAGACGAAGGAGCCAATCTCGCAATGTACGACGGCGCTGAACTCGCGAGGGCCATCGCCGCGAATCCAGGAGACGTAGAAGCCGCGCTCCTTGCGTATGAGACGGACCTCTTTCCGCGCAGCGCCTCCGAAGCTTCATTTTTCATCATGAGCACGTCCTCGGTACCTCGCTCGAGCTAAAGGTTCGCGCCGCCAACTTCGCACAGGCGCATCGTGCAGAGGCGGCAGCACTCGCCGAGATCGATCGGCAGGATCGCATTCTTAGCGCGTGGCGCTCCGACAGCGAATTCTCATGCTGGGCCGCCACACGATTCGAGCCCGTCGTCGTTTCGCCGGAACTCTTCGCCGTCCTGGCTGGCTTTGAGCACTGGCGGGAGGTAACCAATGGGGCCTTGAATCCATCGGCCGAAGCTGCCATCCGTCTTTGGCGCACGGCTCTCGCCGAAGGCCGCAAGCCTAGTGAGGCTGAGATCGCCGAGGTCCGCGAAGCGATGGCGCAACAGCACTGGCAGCTTGACGCATCGCATCGGACCGCAACCCGTCTCACGGACGTTCCCCTCGCTCTCGCGTCGTTTACAAAGAGCTTCGTCAGTGCAAACGCTGCGGATGCTGCCATGAGCACCGGCATCTCCGGCATCATGATTAATGTCGGCGGTGACATCGTGCTTCGCGGGGACGCGAAGCAAGTCATTGACATTGCAGACCCGCTCGCGTCTGCGGAGAACGAACTGCCGCTGGATCGCATCTCTGTCCACGACCGCGTTGTCGCTACGAGTGGCAGCTATCGACGGAGCCTGGAACAGCTTTCGTCTCAACTCTCCGGCTCCGCACAGTCGTCGCGCCTCTCGCACATCGTCGACCCGCGCGCCGTGCAGTCTACCGGCCACATCCTCTCTTCCACGGTGATCGCGCCCAATGCCGAGACCGCTGGCGCGCTCGCCACGGCCTTCTCCGTGCTCAGCGAGCAGGAGAGCGCTGAGCTCGCGCGGCAGATTCCCGGTGTGGACTATCTGCTCGTCACCAGCGAAGGCCGACGCGTCTCCAGCCTGGGCTGGGCTGGCTATCAACTTCCCGGCTTGCGCGCTGTGGCTTATGCTCCTTCTGCTCCAAAAGCTGCAAAGGTATCCACAGCAGCCGGCATGTGGAACCCTGCTTACGAACTGGCCATCGGCATTGAAATGCCCCTTCCAACGGACGCGCGGTATCGTCGCCCCTATGTCGCCGTGTGGGTTGAGGACGCCGACCATTTTCCGATCCGTAGCATCGCTCTCTGGACACAGAGCCCACGCTACATTCCTGAGCTAAAGGCCTGGTATCGTGACGATCAGATACGCAACCTTAGCGAGGGCACAGACCTTTCCAGAACCATCTCCTCCGCCACGCGCCCCGCCGGCCACTACACCGTCACGTGGGACGGTAAGGATAACGAAGGCAAACCAGTGAAGGCGGGTAAATACACCGTCATGATTGAGGCTACCCGCGAGCATGGCACCTACCAGCTTGAACGCCGCGAGATGAACTTCACCGCGCAGGCTGAAAAGATCGATATCCCCGCCGGCAAGGAACTGGGAGCAGTCACGTTTGACTACAGAAAGCGCTAAGCATCGGTTCCGCCTCAAGCGTGTTATCGCCGTCAGTTCGCGTTGGCTCCACATCTATCTCAGCATGATGAGCTTTGTGCTGGTGCTATTCTTTGCCGCCACAGGGCTTACCCTGAATCATCCGGACTGGTTTTCACATCCGCGTACTGTCGAGCACCATGGCGTGGCTGACAAGGCCATGCTGCGATCCCCGAAGATAAGCTCAGTCTCACCGAAATGCTCCGCAGCCGTGAGCACATTCACGGCGCCGTCTCCGACTTTCGCGTGGAAGATAATCAGATCAGTATCTCCTTCCGCGCCCCTGGCTATACCGCCGACTCCTTCATCGATCGCGATACCGGCAAGTATGACGTCACTGAGACCAGCAACGGCCTCGTCGCCGTCATAAATGACCTGCACAAAGGCCGGGACGCCGGCAAGGCTTGGAGTTTGGTGATTGACATTTCGGCGATGTTGCTGGTTCTGGTCTCCCTTACAGGGTTGGTATTGATCTGGTTTGTATACAAACGCCGTTCAGCCGGCCTGTTGCTCGCGGCTGGCACCGCAATTATTACTTGGGGTGTTTTTCACTTTCTCGTTCCATAGTGCTGACAGTTTTAGGTGCGATGCTGAGAAGCTAGCACGTTGTTATCGAGTCGGAGATTTGACGGCGGTATGGGTCCCGACGAGAGTTCCGAGGCCTTGCGTGATTTCGTCCGTACCCGCGAAGCAGCCAAGCAGTACCAGACGCGAGCGCGGCATCGCTTCACCGAGTTCCTACTGCGATCCGTTCAGCATCCCTTACATGTTCGTTGTTTATATGACACCTCGTTCTAGCTGAGATGCATTTAAATTTAACAAGTGAGGAGGTACGCGGCGTGACGTCCTCCGTATCGTCAGTTCGTGAACCGGCTGGAAGGAGAAGGGAATGCGCGATGCAGGTCCGGCGTTGCCGATGCCGATCTGCTTCGTTCCAAATATTGCCCGGCGGCCCGCTGCAAGAGCGCCGTCGACCTCCGAAAGGTCTCTGGATCCAGATAAAGTGTTACAACTCCGGCATTCAGATTGATCGAGCCACATTCACACATCCGAACGAAACCGACACCTGAATCTTCCGCCAGAGCTAGATTCGTATCTTTCATCCGTCTCCTTAAGAGGAACTACGTTTCACGCGAGGAAAGGCCATCACGCCAGCTTGTTACTCGATATAGTGTCGCTACGCGGGTGGACGCCGGACTGAGGCCACGATTTTCGTGAGGTACCGGAATCAACCTCCGTCCGTGGGAAACCAAGAGGGCAGGCGGCGGATTTGCGCTCAATGTTCCTTGCCAATTGTTTTACGAGAGTCTTCATAAGACCGGTTGCGCAGACACTCAACCAGTCTTTTCCTGAGATCCCTTCCCGGTCCGCCCGTATGTGTTGGAGGATGGACGTCCGCTTGGCCAGAAGGGCGCTTAGATCCTGGTCAATCTCGTCGATCTCTCTCCGAAGATTGCCAAGCTCTCGATTCCTGCTTGTCACGCCTAAGTTAAGGTTGCGCGTGATCTGCTTTATCAGCTCCGCGAGCTGCCAAGGTGACAATTGCTGCCCAGGATCGCTCAGCGCCAGTTCGGGATGCCAGTGGCTTTCGAGCATCAATCCATCGAGACCGACTTCAAGCGCAGCCTGTGCGATTGAAGCAATGTACGGTTGCGTACCGCAAATATGACTGGGATCGCATAGGATTGGGATTTCAGGCATCCGGCTACGCAGTTCTAAGGGGATGTTCCATAGGGGTTGATTGCGATACTTGTGCTTGATGTGCGTCGAGAAGCCTCGATGCACCGCCACAACCCTATCGATGCCTGCGCGGCGCATTCTCTCGATCGCTCCGATCCACAACCCCAGATCGGGGTTCATGGGATTCTTGATCATGACAGGGACGTCAACCCCGGCCAGGGAATCCGCAATCGCCTGGACGGCAATCGGGCTTGTCGTTGTCCTGGCGCCGATCCAAAGAACGTCGATGTTTGACTCCAGACACTGCTCCACGTGAAGCGGAGTTGCGACCTCTGTGCCAACCGGTAATTCGGTTGCACAGCCTGCTGCTTTGAGCCAGCTGAGGCCCTTCTCTCCAATTCCCTCGAACGAGCCGGGACGCGTGCGCGGCTTCCATATGCCACCTCGCAATAAGTTCACGTCACATTGGGCCAGTTCCACGGCTGTTCCCAGAATCTGGTCTTCGCTTTCTACGCTGCACGGGCCTGCTACAAGACACTTTCCCGCGCGGCGGACCAACCAGTCGGAAAACTTGTCCACGTTCTTTGGCAGTGTCATCGGCTTCATCCCTTCGTTGCGTCAAGCCCGGCTATTGATATCGCATCCAGCTCGATTTCAAACAGCAGATCGTCACGGCAAACCGTCGCGTGCACGGGCACCAACGGCAATGGTGCAATCCCGCGATCACGGCAACACCTCTCAAAGATCGGCAGGTCCTCAATATCGCGAAAGTAGCCAACGGCGCGAACTGTGTTCTTCCAGTCCATTCCACGCGATTTGAAGATCGCTTCGACGACGTCGAGTGTTAGGTGAATCTGCCGCGTGACATCGTTTATGAACAAGCTCTGACCTTCGGGTGCGATGCTGGCCGTTCCCGAGACGATCAGCATTCGGCGATCGGGAAACGCCACCTCCACGGCACGGCTAAACGAGCTGCGGTAGTCGATTGCGGAGCATTGCAGCGGCGAAGATATCTCCTGCACATCGACGCGCCCATGCCGCGGCCGGATCGCCAGAGCACCGGCTGCTAGCGCCGCGCCGGCCGGATTGCTGGCTCCAATGCCGGTGCTCGCGGGAACAAGACGATTAAAGACGCCTCTGTCGTGGAAGAACTCGGTGCGGGCCACATTGAACTCGTCGTACCAAGCAAGTAGGTTGTCCAGATAAAACCATGTTCGTACCAGGTGTGAAAAATCCATCCCCGCATTCTTCAGCGCAATTTCGATCTGTTGCATGCAACTGATCGTTTGCGAGCCGCGGGTTTCCCCGAGATTGGCGGGCAGGATACCAGCCAGCAGGCAGTAGTCTGCATCCTCATCCGACCACAGGCTGCCAACGACACGGTCGGCGAGCGTCACTCGACGGATAGGGCGACCGTCGATGAGAAACGCTTGTGTGCCACAGAGGTGATCTCCGGGGCAGACATCGCCCTGAACCCAGAGAACGGGCCAATCCGCGCCGGACGTACGCGCATGTGCCGCCTGCTCAAAACCGCATCCTCCAAATACAAACTGCGCGGCTACGTTGCCGGAGGACGGTGGTAATCCGTCGAAGATCGACAGATCGCCTGAACTCGCACAGGGTGTGCTGATGAATTGCTCGTGGACCCCCTCGCGGTCAACTGCAACCACATTGCTACGTCCCTTGTTTTCATACGTAATATCCACGGTTTTATCCTCGTCCTTCTCGGGTGGTCAAACACACAGCGTTATCGCGCTCTTTTGTCCAATCAGCGCGCTTCGAACAGGGCCTGCCCGATGTACTCCCCTTGTTTTGCGCCTGGTGGGATGGCAAACAGGCCGCCTCCTACATGGGTCCAGAATTGATTCAACCTGGAGTCGTGATTTGCCAACTCACGAAATACTGGGATGAATCCGGTACGCGGGTCCCGCTGAAAGCAAATGAAGAACATGCCTGCGTCGTATTCCAGACCTTGCCGCCACGGCGGCCAGCGCTCCGTAGTGAAGTTGACTCCATCGTTGTAGGAATAGGACCGGCGAAGCATTGCGTCCCGGCCAGGTATGACAATCGCGAGATGCGGAGGGGTACTGTCTTCAGTGACGACATTGTCCAAGGACGATTTCACCTTTGTCTGGCTGTGGTCTTCGGGCATGTTGGGGTGCTTCATCTCGCCAAGTGCCGCTTCCTGGTAGGTCTGTGGCATCTGATCCCAATGTTCGAGTGCGAAGCGAATGCGGCGGACAACCACATAGCTGCCGCCACGCATCCAGTCCGGGCCCTCCTTGCCGGCCCAGACGGCCTGCGATTGCGGAGCATTCATCCCAGGAATCTTTTCTTCGGCGGAGAATCCAAGCAGATGGCGATCTCCCGCCGTCGGCCTATAACCGGTCTGTACCCAGCGAATCTGCGCCACGCCTTCAGCGATCCGCGCCAACTGGCGCACAGCATGGAATGCGACTTGGGGATCTTCGGCACTTGCCTGGATGGCAAGATCGCCGCCAGTATGCTCTGGGACCATTTGGTCGATCGAGCCGAAGTTGGGCATGTCGACGAGTGCCTCCGGACGGCGTGCGGCAAGTCCGTAGCGATCCTTCCCATCCTTAATGAACAGTCCCGCACCAAAGCCGAAGGTAACGGTCAGGCGTGACGCGGGCATTCCGAGCACTTCGCCGGTGTCCGCCGCTCGGCTGCCCGGATCGGGCGCATCCTCTGCATCGCCGCCTTTAGGTGCAACTGGAGCGACAGCCAGTTGCAGTCCGCTCTCCAGGGGTTGCGCGGTTTGTCCTTCAGACATTCTGGCGGAGGCAGCCGTCCAGGCTTTGAGCAGCTTGATGACCTCTTCCCGATTCTTCGTCGTGAGATCGAACGCAGCGAAGTAGGTGAAGTGTTGCGGCTTTGTCTCAATGCCACCCTGGTGCTCGGCCCAGAAAGGTTCCACCTGGTTGGGATCCAGCGGCTTTCCCCAATTCGATGTCACAACATCCTTTGCAGGCGCCGACTGTGCTGATGCAACGAAACCTGCTGCGCTTGACCCCAGGGGGCCAAGCGCCAGCAATGCGATACAGCGGACCAGATACTGTTGATGGTTTCTAAGCCAGTTCATTGCGTTGCCTCCAGCAGGGAATTCACATCATCCTGCACGTAATAAAATCCGCGTCCATCCGGCTTGATTGCGAGACCGAACAGATCGCCGTTCCCAGGCGGTGATTGAGCAGGATTGTTGTCAATCCATTGCGCTCCGAATTGCTCGCCTGTCAGCGGGTTGAGTTCCACTACCTGTCCGTTCTTTGCATTCAGAACGAGAAGATTTCCGTTTGGCGCCATCGCGATCGTCAGCGGGCGTCGCAGCAGGCCGTCTTTACTCACTGTGCGTCCTGTGCCTGCACTGTCCTTACGTGCTGTAGCCTCAGAGATCGCCACGACCTGGTTGCCCAACGCATCCGAGGCATAGAGCGTCGTGCCGTCGGCAGCCATCACCAACCCTGTAGGCCCGACCAGGAAGACATCCCGGTCCGCCCTTTGGCCGAAGCCATTTGCGACTACGGTTTGATCGGTAATGACCGGCGGTTTTCCTTCAGGGATGGACAGATTGATGCGCAGCACCGTCCCTTTATTCACGGTCACCGGATAGCCCGTCACAGGGTCACGCACCTGGAGCGGAGGAACGTCGAATCCCGCCATGCTCACAAACAGGGTGGCGCTGCTCCCGTTATCGATCAGCGCCACATTGCCCCACGGGCAGCGGATGTTATCGTTCGCCCACGTGGTCGCCAGTTGCCCATTGGAATCGAAGACGAGCAAGCAGCCGGCACCGAGCGTACGCGTCGTCCCGTCGGTACTGGGCGCACTGCCAACGATGACCCAGCCGCTCTTGAGCATCGTCAAAGCCGTGCTAAGACCGATGCCGCCGGGGCATTGCGGAAGATGCTGTGGAACGTGTGCGAAGGTGGTGAGTTGCTTGGTGACGGGGCTGTAGTCGACGATCGTGGTGCCCGTCCCTTGGAGGTTCGTCAGTCCGTTGAAATTGGTAATCAGGACATCGCCCTTTTGAATGCGGCCGGCGGAAACAGGCGCGACAACCACCGCGTACGGATTGAGGTCGCCGCTGTCTGGAATCGTCGATACCAGGGTTCTGCGATGGTGGATCGTCTCGAGAAACGGTTTCGCCTGGTCCGCCCCAAAAGAGGGAATAGCCTCCGCGAGCAGCGCGGTAAGTAAGAGGAATGTTCGTACGTTGAATATCTTCATAACTGGATCCCTTTCAAAAGGCGAAGTTCATTCGTAGTCCCAGGACTACTTCGTTCTTCACCCGTTGCCCGGTAGAAGAGTTTGGATTTGGAACCCCTGCGCCAGGATTGAAGACATACTGAAAATCCGGCTGCAATTGCCACCACACTAGGCGCTGGTACTGGTAGCTCACTTCAACAAACGTCTCGCCACTGCGGGACGGATAACCTGGGGTGTAGGCGCTCTGGTCCTTGTCCAGGCCCGACGCGCGGCTGCTCGCATGGGCGTAGCCCATCCCGATTCCAAGCGTATCGTCGTCGCGATGTTTGATCGGCTCCTTGAAGTTGACGCCGGCATCCACGCTGAAATCAACCAGATTGCGATCTGCCTGCGGAGTTCCCATGGGACGGACGAAGACGCTGATCGTGCGATCGTTATCCTCCGGGCTGATCCAAACGATCTGGTCCGCAACCGCGTAGATCGCATAGTCGCCGTGATGCGTCTTCGGCACGCCGGTGCTGGCCGGGTTGGCAAGAGAGAGGCCGGTATTATCAAATTCCAAGTCGTCAAACTTTTCCGAATCGTACCAGCCGCCAAGTTTATACACGCGGCCCTTGGGAGTCTGTTTGCCCTCGCGAACCATGGCGCCGAGTGACGGATAGGTATATTGCAGTTCGCCAATCGCGAGCCCCCCATCATGCAAGCGGAAGTTTGTGCCGGAAGCGTTTTGCTTTTGCGAATCGTCCGCACCGGGCTTCGACGGGCTGCCGTTGAACAAGCCTGCCAGAAGCGTCCATGAATTGGTGCGAACGTGCGCTCGAACGCCGAGCGCGGACAGAGGATACGCAGGCCCACCTCCGGGCATATCCACCGAGGGCACCATGGGCCATCCGAACATTGTGTTCACATACATCAAGCCGTTCTGGCTGACCATGAATTCCTGGTCGAGGCTCTGCTGCCCAACTCTGATGTCGTACTTTCCTTCTCGATCGAACTTCTGGTCATACCAGAGTTCCCACAGGCGCGTTGCGCGATCTGCTTCGATACCGCTCGCGGTCTGCAACGTGGCCAAGTTGTCCTGGCTCAGATTTTGGCCATGAATCTGAAGGGCGCTGACGTTGAAGGTGCCTCCATAGTAGTGAAGCGCTTTTTGCGTGTTGAACTGCAGAGCTGCCTGTGTCAGGCCATCGTACTCGGGGCCGCGGTTGATGCCGCCCGATACGTTGCCGAGCACTTCGCTGGTCTCGATGAAGCTCAGCGTACCGCCATATTTGCTCAGCCATTCGCGCAGTCCGCATATATCGCCCAATCCGTAGCTGCGACGGCTGATGCCGCGCAACAGAGAACATCCATGTATCCCTCTGTCGTCGCCCGCCGCCCCCATCTTTGGAGGTGGAGAAGCAAACACATCTCCGGCGAACAGCAAAACAAGAGCCATGGTGCTCAACAACCTGGCAGGACGAATTCCTCTGCAATAACTGCGAATGAAAGGAAGGCTATTCACTCGTTGAACGCTTTTCATATGTTCAATGAATAGTTGAATCCGGAAACACGCGCTAACGATCGGTTGCTATTGTTTGTCGGAGAATTGCTAAAGTACGTTTCCGTATGGGGAACTGGTCCTCAGTTCTGTGGTCTTCTTCTATCAAGGCAGATGCGACTGACTTATCCTGTTGCGTTTCTATGGTCTTATTTGCTAGCGAACGCTTTCGAGCAGGACGTCTATTTCAGGACCTGCTCTCCGGCCTGATCGCCGATTCTGATTGGACATCTCCCGATTTCCTTCTGGGCAGTGACCTGTACAGGCTGTGGTCGCTTGGTCGAAAGCGGAGGAAGAGTACATTGCCGGGCAACAACCGATTGTTTGACAGAAAGCCTGGCTGAAGTGGCTCAGGCTGGAGTATCCCACGGCCATGGCCACTTCGGTTACGTTGCATTTGCCGCTCTTGAGTAACTCAGCCGCGTAGCGCATGCGCAGCGTGCGAAGGTATTTGGGAATGGTCATACCTGTCTCTTGTGAAAATTGGCGACTCAGATGAAAAGGACTGCATCCTACTTCGCGTCCCATCTCTCCGAGCGTTGGCGGCTCGGCAAGATCGCGCTCCAGGATAGCGACTACCTTTCGTGCCCGTTCCACCGCCAGGCATTTCTGCCGGTCACACGATGATCCGTTACTACAGCATGGCTCGATCAGGAAGTCTGCCATTAACTGCAGGACGATGCCCTTACACCGGAGTTGGCATGCTGCTTGAGCGCATTGGGGGCGCAGAAGCAGCGAGACCAGCCGCTCGTGGTCAGCGGTCAACCGGACTGCTCCACCCGTGCAAGTGGCAGGATCGCCTGAAAGCGCAAATTGACTGACAAGGGTATGAAGTGTTCCTTCGCACACCATTAAATGCTCGCGCAGGAAGGACGAGGAGAAGTTGATTGTAAGAAAACGATGGCGTTCGCCGTGATTACGATAAAGCTGCAAAGCATGATTTCCGGAAGCATAGAGGAATGCAGTGAGCGGCTTGAAATCGAGTCTGCTCTTCGCGGATTGAAGCGAGCCCTCTCCGGATAGATTCAGACATAGTTCAAGACTGTTGGGATGGCGGCCGGGTAACGAACTGAATGTACCGTTCGTACCCCACACAAAGTTGTGCCATTCGATGGCAACTCCCTCACTCTCGAGATCGCCGCAGACGCGACGGGATGCCGCCTGCGTCGACAGCCAATTGTCTGTTTCATTTAGCAACAACGTGGAGAGCGTCTCCTTCGGCCTGTCACCGCGTTGCTCCTTCAAAGATTCAACAGCTACAGTATTCGTCATCGTGACCAACCCACCGATTTCTTGCGGAGCTCAGTTTCGCCAGCCACTTTGAGCAGCATGGCGCGTTGTCCTACACTTGCCTGCTAAGAATTGTCACGAATGGCCTCGTTCTCTGTTTTCCTAATTCGCCTTACTACACGACGAATCGGTTCAATGTTGAGGAGTCTGGCTTGGACCGTCCATACCGGCTGTCTGCGCTGAATATGAAAATCATTTTCATGATAGAAGCCGTGCATAGAGTGCATTGTGACGGCTATCACCGATTTCAAGGGGTGCAACGCCCGTTAACTCCTCCCGACTCGTCATTTCCAGGGAATTGTTCGATAGACTGCCCGATCTTCGTCAATACATGACGACAAGTTGGGCACATCCCTACGCAACCAACATATCGATCAGGCGAGATCGCCTGGGAGGCCGAGGCGCTCCGACTCCACCGCTTCCTCTCTGTCGTTGGTCTCCCACCAAGTCTCGCCAGAGGTAGCAACACGGATACTGAGCCCAAAGTGGCTTTGAAATCTGCTTGTGTCTCTATTTTTCGTGATGGGCTAACAATAGCGATGTCGCGAAGCGATTACGGCCTTCATGTTTAGCTTTGTACAGGGCGTTGTCCGCCGCCAGAAGCAGACTTTCAGGCATGCGCATCGTTCCACCTTGGCGGGCGAGAGCGGTTGCGACCCCTATACTGACGGTAATCCGGCCTCCCCCCTCTGGATTTTCTTCGTGAGTTATTTGGAGGTCCTCTACCGCAACTCTTATCTTTTCCGCTGCCTCAATCGCACCGCCCATATCAGACGAAGGAAGAATAATACCGATTTCTTCTCCGCCATAGCGTGCAACGACATCGGTCGAACGAACAACGCCAGCTATGGCAGAAGCTACAGCTCTCAGACAGTCATCCCCGACCTGATGCCCATAGTTATCGTTAAACGGTTTGAAGCGATCGATATCCAGGAGAAGAAGTGACATCTGGGAACCCTCTCTGAGGGTTCGCCTCCACTCACGCTCCAAAGACTCATCGAATGCTCGCCGATTCGCGATTCCTGTTAGACCATCGGTCAACGCTAGCGCAGCAAGTTCTTGTTCCACTAGCTTTCGTTCACTGATGTCACGCACCGTAGTGACAGTCTCGACGGGCTCACCTGTGGAATCTCGCACTACGCGAGCAGTAATCTCGACCCAGATTATAGTTCCGTCTCTCTTGACCATTCGAGTGATAACGGGAGATGCGGTAGCGCTCGCGAGGTTCTGCTCAATGGCAGCAGCAAGTGCTGGAACATCCTCAGGTAAAACGGAGGCAAACGGCTCCATCGCAGTCATTTCTTCTGGCGTCCAGCCGAGTACGTGCAGCGAGGAGGGAGACACATAGTGTAATCTCCTGTCCAACCCATATCGGCAGATAACATCTGCGCTGTTCTCAGCCAAGAATCGAAAATCAAGCTCGTCCGCATCTGTCATTCGATTCTCCAAGACACCTGTTCGATCATAGTCTCTTGGGTCCCACGCTCTTATTGCCGTGAGATGCCTACGAACTCGTAAATCATTTGGAATCGATTCGCCGTTGTAAGGACGGCAGTCTTCTCCATGTCTCATTCACTATCTCTGCGATCATCGATCGTCCGCGGGGAGAATTGTCGGGGCATCGAAGAGTGTGCCTGATATCAATCGAAACCGTCTTCTTGCGGTGTACGGCTCGATGTCGACCCCAGGCTGTGTCGTTATGGATTTGAAACGCTCGTAGGCCTCTGGAATTCTGGATCCAAAAACTCGGTACGAAGCGATGATAGTTGTCCGAGAAGACAACCTTTTCGTAAGAGATATGACCTATTATTATCATTCCAGGCGTCGCCAAGGTGTATGCGATGCTCCACAAGCCTCGGCGAAATAGCCGCTGAAGCTTGCATTGGGCATGTCAACCTGAAGGTGGCAGAGCTTTTGCGGCCGCTTGCTTTCTACAAAGACGTCCTGGCCTTAAGTACCAAGCAGATGAATACCGCCGCCTTCCTCGCGGTTGGCGAGTACCTTGGACGACGCAACAGGAACGTACCGTAGCCATTTCGAGACCGAGTTGTGATCCTTCCGATAATCAGGAGGGAGCACGCTACTTTGACCGCTTCTCTGCAACTCTTCGCTTCCCCAGCAGGAGTTGCTCAATCAGTTGATCGACATATGCTTCGGTCAGTGGAGCCGTTTTCATCAGGAGCCGGTAATAAATAGGACCGATCAGGGAGTCGACGAGCAACTCAGAATCGACCTCCGCATAGAACTCGCCAGCTTGTATGCCACGTTCAATCTCAGCCACAAGCGATTCCCGCCTTTGTCCGAGGTGTTTCTCGTACAGGTCGTGGAGAAGACCGGGGTCATTCTGTCCCTCTGCGATGAGATCGGCGAAAACCTTACCAAACATGCCATTGAAGGCGCGCACCAAGCGGTGCATCAGCGCCCGGATCGTCGCCTCCGCTGTCCTGGCTGAGGTGGGTTCCAGCCTGGGGGGCTTGGGAACCAGGCGTTCATGGAGGACTGCCATCACGAGAGCTGCCTTCGACGGCCACCATTTGTAGAGGGTGGGTTTGCCGACATTGGCCCTCTCGGCGATGCCTTCCATCGTTAACTCTCGCACTGAGTGCTCCTGAAGAAAGGCATAGACCGCGTCCATCACTGCCTTCTCGGCAGCTTCAGAACGTGGACGACCACGGGGGCGAGTTTTAGGCGCGGGAATCATTTTCTCCAAATCTCTTGATTCATTTGAAACCAACAGGGCCATGGTGCATCATATTGACATGATTTACACTCCGTTATGTAAATAAACTGCAACGGTGTTGAAGAGCAATCCGTTGGGACGATGTTGAGGCGGCCCAACCTCAACCTTATCGGATTCCGCGATCAACATGAATACCGGAAGCAAAAGTTGGCGACAGCGAGGAAGAGGTCCTATGAAATTACTTCGAATTGATTCAAGCGCGCGCGGTACTTCCGTCACCCGGAAACTTACTGCCGCGTTTACTGACGCATGGAAAGCGCAACATCCAGGCGGAAGCGTTATTGAGCGAGATACTTGCGCATTTCCATTACCGTTAATCACCGACGAATGGTCGGCAGTGTACGGCGATCCCGCCAAGCTTACCGCCGCCCAACAAGAATATCTTTCCGTTTCCGATTCGCTCATTGCGGAACTGTCTGAGGCGGACACGATCGTCATTGGCGCACCGATGTATAACCTGACGGTCAGCGCGCCTCTGAAGGGCTGGATCGACCAGGTAGTGCGTGTCGGCAAAACCTTCGCCTATGGGCCAACCGGCCCAAAGGGCTGTTGAGCGGTAAGAAGACCGTAGTTGTCACGGCCCGCGGCGGATCTTACATACTGGACGCCTCAGCTCCCAACTTCGACTTAGAGGAAGCCTCCTCCATCGCATCCTCCGCTTTATCGGTCTGACCGATGTGACCTTCATCCATGCGGACTATCAGATGGGGTCGGAGAAGGCTGGCCCATCCTTGGCTTCTGCAATGGGGCTTATTGAAAGGGCGGCAGCCGAGCCCCACGCGGTCGCGACTGCTTAGACCAGAAAGAGAAGTTAAATCCTAAAGGAGAAACGCAATGGCAACACTACTACCCATCGAACCAAACGAGGCGACCGGCGAGGCAAAAGTATTGCTCGACGGCTTACTGCAGCGACTGCCACGGGTGCCGAACATGCTGGCACTGTTAGCACATTTGCCAACCGTCCTTGGTACCTATCTGAATTTCACTGACGCCTTCAACGGCCAGTTGCCCGAGAGGTTGCGGGACTTGATCAGCATCACCGTGGCGCAGGTCACGGGCGGCGATTATCTCTTGTCATTTGCCTATGTTCTCGCCAAGCGCGAAGGCATTAGTGATGAAGAAATGAAGGCGGCCCGTCGTGGCGAGTCTTCAGATGTAAAGACGGCCGCCGTGCTGCGATTCGCCGCGAAAGCTGCCCGCGAGCACGGGCGCGTTTCTGAAGGTGATCTTGCGGCTGTCCGCGAAACGGGTTACACCGATGCCGAACTCATTGCTATCGTGGCGTATATTTCGTTTTCCGTATTCCGCGTTTATTTCAATCTCATGGCCCAAACAGCTATCGACTTCCCTGTGGTGAAGTCGGAGGATCTAGCGTAGACGCAAAACAGCGGGGCAAGGAGCGCGAATACACTCCTTGCCCATGTGGACTCACTGGACGGAGATGCCTGGGATCGAGCCTTGCGTTCGCGGACATGTCTGTCCAGCGCCTTCCAACCCGTCCACGTTTCCTTGCAGATCACCAAAACCTTTTGACAGGAGTTGAACATGACAACATCCGATCCCCATCCAAGAAAACGTGTAAAAGTCCTCGATTCTGAAATGAGTTATGTAGACGTGGGTGAAGGCGATCCCATCGTTTTCCTGCACGGCAATCCGACATCCTCGTACCTTTGGCGGAACGTTATTCCTCACGTCAGTGACATTGGACGGTGTCTTGCGTCAGACATGATCGGCATGGGGCAATCGGGCAAGGCGCCCTACTACACGTACCGCTTCGTCGATCACATACGCTATCTCGACGCCTGGTTTGATGCTGTGAACCTGACCAATGCCATCCTGGTGATTCATGACTGGGGCTCCGCACTCGGCTTTAACCGTGCCTTCCGCCATCAGGATCAGATCTCGGCAATTGCTTACATGGAAGCAGTCGTCAGGCCGTTCGCGTGGGAGGATTTTGGTCCGGCAGCGGAAGTATTTCGCGCGCTTCGATCGAGCGCAGGCGAACACATCGTTCTGGATCAAAACGCCTTTGTCGAAAAGATGCTGCCGGAGGGAGTGATTCGGTCCCTTAGCGAGGAGGAGATGGCCACCTATCGTGCTCCTTACGCCGAGCGCGAAGCACGGCTGCCGATTTTGATCTGGCCGCGCCAGGCCTCTGTTGCCGGCGAACCCGAGGATGTGACTTCAATCGTCCGGGCATATTCGGAATGGCTCAGCCAAAGTCAGATCCGAAACTGTTCATTGCCGCCGACCCTGGCGCGGTTATCACGGCGGGCAGCACAAACCGGAAGTTCTGCGAGGCCTTGAAAAACCAGCAGGAGGTGACCGCCAAAGGCCGGCACTTCGTCCAGGAGGACTCTCCGGACGAAATTGGCACGGCGCTGAGGCGCTTCGTGGTAGAGACACGGTCGGGCGTTAAATCTCTGGGTTAACGTCGACGCTCGTGGTGGAAATTCTGTGCTCGTCTGGGCTGGGGCATGTCCTAACCCAGACGGCGCTATTTGAACATGGTCAACCTCTCAAAGAAGGAAAGACGATGCCGACAGCTACGAGCAATTCGAAAGTCCGAAATATTGTGAGCAACATTCTGATCTTCTTACCGACCATCGCAATCTTGGTAAGCTCATTCACGAAGTTCGCGCATGTTCCTGCGGTCGTGGCGCAAATGACGGCGGTGGGCTTTAGTGGACCAAGACTCATGGTGGTTGCCGTTCTTGAGTTCGCAAGCTCTGTGCTTTTCCTGGTGCCCAAAACCCGCCCTTTTGGGTTTACTTCTAGTTTCCGCGTATCTCGGCGGAGCCATTGCAGCTCAGCTTGGACATGATCTGCCCCCGGAGCCCCCGCGGTTTTCTCGCGTTGCTCTGGATAGGCACGTGGCTGAAAGAAGAATACATAACTGCGTAGCGTACAGCCCTTGGCCGAGGATGCTGCGGTTCACCAAGCAGGGAAATCCGAATCGAGTAGGGCGAGCACGTGAAGTCTCTTCCTCGCAACGATCCATCAACGACAGGGGGAAATGATCCATGATCGGATCAAAGTCAAGCTCGGAAGTGTGGAGGTGGCTAAAGCCAGTAAGCAGATTCCAGATCCACGTATTCCTTGGCTTGCGGAGCATGCACCCGGAACGGCGAGAGTCTTTGCACAGAACATCGTTGAGGTTGCGGCCTCGCCTGAAGCTGTCTGGTTCCAACTGATCGATTGCGTTGCGGCAGAAACAGGCAGCTGAGATTCTCTCTCGCTTGCCTAGGCTTTCTTTTCTCTTTAGGGTGTCTAGGGATATTTCTCCTTTTAGAAGGAGTGCAGCGAAATCATAAAAGCAGACGAACTGCGGATCTCAGCCATGGCACTTCGTGGACAGAAGGCGATTCTTGGTTGCCGATTCTCGGCTCGAGTGAGTGGATCGGCGATTTTGCATAAAGCGAAAGGCTATCCCCGCGGTTTGTCTTAATCCTCAAGTTCAGGCGGAGATTATCGAAGTTGTTCAGTTTGCCATAGCCAATCCGTCAATCGGTCGGAATGATTTGCGCTACTATCGCCAACTCGCGGCGGCCCGACAGATATGATGATTTGAGTGTGCGTTCTTTCAGTGGTTCGAGGAAAATTGTGTCTGCTGGCGAAACGCGAAAACGAGTCACAGAAGTACAGAACAATCTGGGGAAGTTGCGTCTGAAGAGGGGGATCGCGGCCTCTCGGTTAGCAGCTGAAATTGGTATAGGGCGCCAGACCATCTACGCCATCGAAGCGGGCTCGTACGTGCCCAACACCACTGTCAGCCTCCGCCTGGCCAGAATCCTGGGGGTCGCAGTTGAGGACATCTTCCAGATCGCTGAGCAGACTTCCCCGAGAGTGATGGAAGCCATCTTTCTTGGCGACCTGGAGCTGGCGCTGCCGAGGAATCCGCTGCGCCTCTGCAACGTGAGTGGGCAGGTGATCGCGGTTACGGCCGACTCTGGAAACTGGGGACTCGCTCCCACAGACGCCATTCTGCTGGCTCCCGTTCCTGACCGAAGGCGCAGCGTGACTGTTACCGTCGAAGGGGTCGGAGAAAGTTGGAAAAATCCCGGGAGGATCCTTATAGCGGGTTGCGACCCCAGCGCGCCGCTGCTCGCTAGTGCAGTAGAACAACAAGGTTGCGAGCTGGTGATCTGCTACCAGAACAGCACACGTTCTCTGTCTTCGCTCGGCGAGAAGCTAGTCCATATCGCTGGGACGCACCTGCTCAACGAGGTGACTGGCAAGACCGATTTGCTTCCCGTCACAGAAATATTTCCGCGCAACTCCGTTGCAGTTTTCTCCTACGCCATCTGGGAGGAGGGCCTGATCGTTGCGCGGGGAAATCCGAAGAAAGTATCCGGAGTTCGTGATCTTGTTCGCAAGGACATCCGTATTGTGAATCGTGAACCCGGCTCGGGCAGCCGCCAATTACTCGACAAGCAGCTATCCAAATATCGCATCGCCCGCAACAAGGTGCGCGGATACGACCAGATCGCTTTGGGGCATCTCCCCGCGGTCCGCCAGGTGTATGCAGACGAAGTGGATTGCTGCATTGGCATCGAGGCCGGCGCTCGCGCGCTGGGGCTGGACTTCATCGCGTTGGATCGCAAAACCTATCACCTTATCATTCGCCGCAAGGATCTTGAATTGCCAGCCGTCAAGACGCTCCTCGAAACCCTGGGGCGAGCTTCTTTCCGGCGCGAAATCGAAGCCTGCACCGGCTACGATATGCGCACCGCCGGCGACCGGCTGGTTTGATCTGTTGCAGGCGTCTCCCCTCCAGTCTTTGTCAGTTCGAATTGCCTTTGGCGAGCGAGCGCAAGGGAATGGGAAGTTTGCGGAAGTCCTCAGGAGTGACTTGCGCTGGGGAGATCGGCTCCGGACCGTGCTCCTTGAGCGCCGCTGTCCCTGCAGGCCCAAGGAGCATCTGCAGGAACTTGATCCCGTTGTCCCGGTCTGGGGCATCCCTCAGCAAGGTGATGCCCCATGCCACGCTTGCACCATGGATGGGGATAGTCTGCGCGTTGCCGGGTGATTCAAATCCTGGAAGAACGACCACTGCATTCTTCGCATAAAAGGCATTCCTGGCCGGGTCAGAAAGATTGATCTCCGCAGGCAAATCCACATACCTGTAGTCGGGATCCTCTTCTGCTGTGGCATGGGCGTTGTGCTCATAGGTGAGCTGGAAATCGTAGAGTGTGCCCAACTGTGCGACGGAATGGACCACATTCGAGCCGGGGACGACCACGCGGCTCATTAGTTTGTCGTAGAGCAGAGGCTGCTTGTAGAACGCCTGTGCCAGCTGAAAGATGAGATACGAGCGGTAGGCTCCGGGGTCCATAAATGGCAACGCACCGCCGATTGCAACACCAGGTGACGTCAAAACGTTGTACCAATCCGGGGAGGCTTTGGGGATGGAGTTGGGAGGATGAAACGGGCCGCTGCCGGGGTCGGCGATGGCCAGGTTCTTCGCGGCCACATCCTTCGCCGAATACGCCAGCACCATCCTGCCTTTGGCGAACACGATCGTGAAATCCGCGTAGCCTTGGGGCTTGAGGAAGAGGTCGATATCGGTGTAGTCGGCGGAGGCGTAAAGGTCGCAGGGCTTCGCTGAGGCGACACACCGCCGCGCCAAGCTTACACTTGGCCCAAAGACATCCGTGATCTTGATGCCTGTGCGGCAGGTGAAGGCCGCGAAGAGAGGCTTGAATGCCGCAGTGAGGCTGCCGGCATGGTAGACGGTGAGTTGCTGATCTGTGGGCGGCACACATGCGGTTGTCTGCGCGAACAGAGGTGCTGTCAGTGCCAGTCCGAGCACTACTATTGCAAGCGAGCGAGCACATCTGTGAAGCCCGATTTTTTTTGACATCTTCGATCCTTTTTGGAAGACGGCCAGTGCCATTCAGGGAATCTATCGTGCGGCCTTTAGAACTCGTACCGCGTGGATGCCGTGATCAAGCGGGGTTCACCGAGATGTGCGAGGTCAGCGGAACTCTGGCCAGTGATACTGCCCGGGCCCAGCGTGGAATAGTAGTGGACATTGGTGACGTTGTTCACGGTCAAGAGGAAAGTGGTCAGTCTGCCAAAGATCCTTGCACTATAACGGCCACCGAGATCGAAGGTGTTGTACTCCGGCACCCAGTAGCTGTTCCGATCGTCGACCGCGCGGCGTCCGACATGCTGCCAGTTGAAGGTAAAGAATGCTGCGCTCAAAACAGGCACACGGTACTCGGCAAGAATGTTGGACTTGTAATCCGGGATGCCGACCAGGTTTTTGTTGTTGGTCACGTAGCTAGGGCAAACCAAAGCGCTGGCAGCGACACCGGCAGGGTCTGTGCATGTGGGCGAGACGTTAGGACTGCCTGTCGGCAAAAGAATAAACGTATCTGTAAGGATGGGGTTCAGTGCCGTGATTCCGCCGATGACCCTCAACCGTTGGGTGAGATTTCCGGAGAGCGTGGCTTCCGCACCGTGGTTGATTTGCTGGCCGATAATCTGTTCGTTTTCGCAGATTTGCCCCGACGTGAGGATTGCGCCGCCGCAGTTATAACCAGCGGTGGTCGAGGTCTCTTGAACATCGGCGAAGGGACGCCGGATGCGAAAGATATCCGCGGTGAAGTTCAGTTTTCTCGATTCGAGCTTGTAACCAGCTTCCCACTCTACGCTGCGATAGGGAGGAAGCGGCTGGCTGGCATTGGCGACGATGACGCCCGAGGAACTCGCTGGAGCTGTGTCGGGAGCCTGAATGCTATCCGCGAAGGTTACATAGGTGGTCTGGTTCCTGGCTGGCTTATATATCACGCTGCCTGAGGGGCTGACGCCCTGAGATGTGTAGTTGCCGACAGTGCCGACATGAACCTGATTAGGATATGTCCCGCTCTCCTTGTAGTTGTTGGTCCAAGTCCAGTCCTGGCTTGCGGCTACTCGTACCAGCCAGCGCGGACTGAAAGTGATGGTATCGCCAAAGTTGAATCCCTGCTGATGAATGATGCTAGTGACGTAGAGGCTGAATTCACCTGTGTACGGTTGATAGCCGGGGTTTACACCAATCTTCGGGCTGTCGATGTTGGCATAACAATCCGTCGCGGGTAAAGCTGTTGGCAATCCTGGCGTTGTGCACAAAACTTGTGCACCTATCGCATGATTCGCGGCAGTGAGGGAGTTTTCGGCCTGCCAGGTAGAGAACTTGTATCCAGTGCTTCCGAACACCACGTCGTGACGGAACTTGCCCGTGAAGAATCTGCCGCTCACGTATCCCAGATCGCTCTTGACCTGGAAGCGGCCAGAGATCGTTCCCTGAAAGATGTTCTCCGCCTCCGACTGGTAGTCGCCCACGGAGTCAAAGAGCGCATTGACCGGCGTGGTGAGGTTGCGAACGCTGATCTGTTGCAATACACCGAGATAAAGGTGCCAGTTCGGGCTGAAGTCGTGTGTGAATCGCACCTCGCCGATCTGGTTGTTGGTGTTGGAGCCCAGGAAGGGTTGTCCATAGCCTTGGCGGACCGGATCGGGAGCATTCACCGGCAGCCGGGAGTAGCAATTTGCGTTGTAAGCAGTGGTGCAGGAGGCGGTTGGATTGAGCGTGGGATTGTAGGAGAACCAGCCCGGGTATCCGTGCTGGTAGAGGTTGTAGTAGTTGTAGTTGCCGCCGATTATGGTATGGGCAAAGGGCCGGATATCGAAGGCCCCGGAGGCTAACTGGCGGCGAAGCTGGCTGTTCGTCACGTAGCCGGTGCCATCGCCTACCAGCGCGTTGATGCGATAACCAAAGATCTTGTTCGGTCCAAGTCGTCCGCCCAAATCGACATGGCCCGTCAAAACGCTACGGCCTTCATACTCCAACTCGGCCTCGCGCAGCGGTTCTTCGGTTGGCTTCTTGGTGACGAAATTGAAGGTCCCCGAGGGGTTGGAAGGACCATACATGGAGCCGCCTACGCCGCTGAGCACTTCAATCTGCTCATATTCCTCAATCGGGAAGGGCACGGTGACGGCAAATCCCATTCCATCCATGCGGTCGCCCTGCATGTTGGTTCCCTGCATGCCGCGGGTCTCGGGGCGCACAATTTCGGGTCCCTGCATCTCCTGGAAAGAGACGAGTGGCAGGTACTTGGCCGCTTCCTTGAAATTTCTCGCCATCGTGTCGTCGATGAGCTGGCGGGATATCACATTAATTGTGTATGGAAGATTGGCGATGGGCGTGGGGCCGAAGGGCGTGGCCGGCGCCAGGTTGTTCACGCGGTAGGCATTCTCGAAAGAACCAGCGGAGACGGTCACACTCTGGGTGGTTCCTGCCAAAGCCAGAGCAAAATCCGAGTCGACTGTTTGACCCTCTGTAACGTTTAGGTCGCCGCTCTTGTCCGGAGCGAACCCCTTGGCGCTGACTTCCACGGTATAAGTACCTGCCTGAAGCGACGGAAACGCATAGGCGCCCTGAGTGTCGGTAACAGCCTTAAGTTCTGCCTTGGTCTGCACATTGGTGAGAACCACCTGCGCGCCAACAAGAACGGCCCGGGTCGGATCCCTGACCACGCCGATAATCTTACCCATGCCGGAAACGGTCTGTGCAATCGCGCTCAGACCGGCAAGTAGAGACAGGCAACTGAAAAACAATATTCTTTTCGCGGCACTTTGTGGCACTGGCTGCTCCTAGTAAAGGTAAATCCTGTTGACGCATGCGCGACCGTAAGCCGCTACCGGCTTACTCTTACTCCAGATGGACATTCAGAAGATCAATGCATTCGTTTAATGCAATCCATTCGTGCTAAATCGCGTCTCCAGCATGTCTTATCAAGATAGAACGACAACTCGCCGTTGTCACGGCAATGGGATCTTTTGTCTTGTATACACGACATTCGAAGCACTTCGAACCAACCGCGCCGCAAGATGTACCTCGCCTACAGCGACCGTGATTCGCGAGCCGATAAGCAAGTGCCGTTAGATCTACTTACGCTGCGGCCGCAAATCACCGACGTGCCCGTCTTCCGCAGCTGAGTTGACCTCGCCACCGTCGATCAGAAGATGGGTTCCGCGCAGAACATGCGCAAGTTCCTCCATGAAGTCGAGCAAGCTGCTCCTGAACTGCGCATAGCGAGTTCACTTGGCTCGAAACATTCGTCCACGAGCGTGATCCGCAGACGCTGCCGCTCAGACTTAGCGAGAGTGCACACGGTTCTCTTGCATGGCAGCAGCGTTCAGCAACATCGTATGATCCAATGAATAAGTTCCAGACTCAGCAGGACTGCAGGGCCCAGAGTGAGGACAACGTGATCATTGGAAACAGCTTTGTCCCCTCATATTTCAAGCCGCTCCGAAATATTCCATATATGGCGTGCAACTTCCTCGCAACCGGAATGAGCGCCTGTAGACGGGCTTTCCTTCGCGCCGACAGGCTGTCGCACTCTCCCCGCAAGGTCGAACGGGTGCGGCCGCTTCTGCCTTAGGTCTGCCAATTTCAACTGGCGCATACAGACCTACGCGGTTCTCAGATTGGGCTGTGCTCGACGAGTTCATTGGCGATTTATCACTCACCAGGAAGGCGAACAGATCTTCGAAAATGACAAGGTCGTCGGTATTTGCGGTCCTTACCAGAACGTGGCCCAGATCGTCCTCGAGCGACGCGAACGCGCCAAGCAGGAAGAGCGCCGGGACTCGCGCGTTCCGCAGCCACAGGGGTAGCACGCTTGACGCACGCCGTCGCCAGGCCTCACAGCTTTGTGAGCCCTTCGGCTACAATCAATTGCCGATACAATCAGCCAAGGTGAACGTGAATGAGCGTGTTCCAGCAACTACTTAAGAGCAACGAAAAGGTCATCCTTTCGGGATGGATGAGCGAACTGGCGAGTTCGACACGCCGCGCTGACCTGATGAGCGACGTCGATCTGCAACAACAGGCAGCGGAACTTGTGCGACTGTTTGCCGAGGCTGCGCAAACCAGTTCCGACGTCCAGTCAGACGCCTACACTGGAACCAGAGAGTTCCTGAAAGAGATCGCGAAGTCGCGCATGGACCAGGGCTTTACTCCAGCGGAAACGGCCCTCTTTGTCCTGTCACTGAAGCAGCCGATTTTTACTACGCTGCGCGGTTCCGTAAAGGATCCGTCCGCTTTGATGGAGGAAGTCTGGGAATCCGGAAATTTGCTGGACAAACTCGCCATGCTCACGGTGACGAGTGCGGTTGCCATTCGCGAGTTGACAATCGTTCGCCAGCAAGAAGAGATGCTGGAACTTTCAACACCGGTCGTCAAGTTGTGGGACGGTGTTCTCGCGCTACCGTTGATCGGGACGCTCGACAGCGCTCGGACTCAAGTGGTCATGGAATCTCTACTATCGGCAATCGTTGAGACGAACAGTCAGGTAGCGATCATCGATATCACTGGCGTTCCGACCGTAGACACCTTGGTGGCTCAACACCTCATCAAGACGATTACCGCAGCGCGGCTTATGGGGGCCGATTGCTACCTTAGCGGGATCCGGCCCGCGATCGCTCAAACTATCGTCCATTTAGGGATTGACCTAGACGACGTGCAGACCAAAGCAAAGCTGTCTGACGCATTCGCCCTAGCTTTGCAGCGTTTGGGTAAGACAGTTGTGACAGCAAAGACACCTGCTGCGAAGGTCAGGGAACTCTAGTCATGGACCGTATCCCAATTCTGAAGGTCGGCGACTGTCTCTTGGTGACGATCCAAGTGGACATGCATGACGAACTCGCTATGTCGCTGCAGGCGGACCTCACAGCCCAGATCGCCAAGTATGCATCACGTGGCGTGCTTATCGACATATCGTCCCTTGAGATCGTCGATTCGTTCATTGGACGCATGTTGGCGAATATCGCTGCTATGTCACGAGTTCTCGACGCGCAAACGGTTCTCACGGGGATGCAGCCCGCCGTTGCCATCACTCTGGTTGAACTTGGAATGGCACTGCCCGGGATCAAGACCGCGCTGAATGTTGAACGGGGAATGGAACTCCTCAAGGCGTACCTTAGTCAGGATTTGGAGCCTGAGGAGACCGATGGCTCTGAAGAGTGAACTATTCAACATCACCACTTCTGCTGATGTGGTCAAAGTTCGGCAAGTGACCCGACAATGGGCGACCGAATTGAAATTCAGTCTGGTTGACCAGACCAAGCTCGTGACAGCGACCAGTGAGTTGGCGCGAAACACCCTCGAACATGGTGGAGGCGGTTCGATGTTGGCCGAAATAGTTGAAGAGGGGGCAAGAAGAGGCATCAAATTAGTTTTCGACGATAAAGGTCCGGGAATCCCGAACCTCGAACTTGCGCTTCGTGATGGCTATACTACCGGCGGCGGTATGGGGCTGGGTTTGAGCGGCAGCAAGCGTCTGGTAAATGACTTTCAAATCAAGAGCGAGCCGGGACGAGGTACGACTGTCACGATCATCCGCTGGAAATAGTGACACTTGCGCCATAATCACAGATCGATTGCCGTCGAAGATAAGAGTTCGGTTGGGGAAGCGCGGCGTGCTGCCGTTCAGGTTGCCCAGGCCTTGGGCTTTGGGGAAGATCGCCGGAACGACATCGCGATAGTCGCCACGGAAGCAGCAAATAATGTATTGCTGCATGCGACCCGAGGGGAACTATTGATCTGCCCTTTTAGAGACGGGGAGCAGATATGGTTGGATATCCTCGCTATTGATAGTGGCCCGGGCATACGCGACATCGCGCACGCGATGGAAGATGGATACTCGACAATCGGGACGCCGGGCCAAGGTTTGGGTGCGATAGCGCGGATATCCGACGAGTCCTCCCTTTATTCGAGTTTAGGGAAAGGTACCGTCTATTGGTGTCGATTTAGAAATGTGGGAACGGCCACCGGCGCCTCGGTAGGCTTGGTCAATATTCCGATCAAAGGTGAAGTTGTCTGCGGTGACAGCTACTTCTTCCGCATTCATCCTTCACGTTCGATTTACATGATGGTGGACGGGTTGGGTCATGGCCCTGGGGCTGCCGAAGCTGCGCAGGAGGCGGTGGCGATGGTGTCTCGCTTTGACCAATACGTGGCGACCGAGATCATCTTGCGAACGCATGACTCGTTGAAGAAAACGCGAGGCGCGGCAATGTCGGTCGCCATCGTTGACCACGAACGCCTTATCCTGACCTATGCTGGGATCGGCAATATCAGCGCCAATCTGCTAACTGGAACAACATCGAGAAGTCTCGTTTCGCAAAACGGCACTTTAGGCGCCGTACTGCCCCGCGCTCCTCAGGAATATTCTTATCCCATTACGCCAAACACGGTGCTCATGATGTTTTCCGACGGGCTGACATCCAAAGCGGGTCCCGCAGGATACCCGGGTCTGATGAATCGCCATCCAGCGTTAGCGGCCGGGGTTCTATACCGTGATTTCAGCAGAAGACGGGACGACGCCACTGTGATGCTCGCTCCCATAGGAGGCAATCGAACGTGAGCCGCCCAATCCACACTCTGATGCTCGCAAATGAGAGAGACGTTGTGAGTGCCCGTCAACGCGCGCGAACTGTGGCAGAATCTTTGGGTTTCGACCACCATGAACAAATACGCATCGCAACCGCTGTTTCGGAAATCGCCCGAAATGCTTTTCGATATGCTCGCGGTGGTGCAGTCACGTTCAGCGTCGACAGCGACAAGCGAATGTTTGAGATCGCGGTTACAGACCAGGGTGGTGGCATTCCTCATCTCGATACCGTTATGGGGGGCTCCTATCGGTCTGCTACAGGAATGGGGATGGGCATTCTCGGAACGAAGCGTCTGATGGATGAGTTTTCCATCGACACCACCCGCCTGGGAACATCCGTAAAATTCGCAAAGCGGCTTCCCGCTCACACTCACGATGCTGATGAAGCCCTCCTGCAGCGTGTATCGAGCCAACTTGCTCGCCAACATCCTGCGACACCGATTGACGAGCTCCAAACTCAGAATCGCGAACTTCTCAACACGCTCAATGAGTTAAAAGAACGAAAAGAAGAATTACTCCACATCAATGAGGAGCTCCAGGACACGAATCGGGGCGTTGTGGCCCTTTATGCCGAACTCGATGAGCGAGCGGATTACCTGCGGCGAGCCTCTGAAGTCAAAAGTAGCTTTCTTTCGAATATGTCGCACGAATTCCGTACTCCGCTGAACTCGATGCTTGCATTGACACGAATGCTGTTGGATAGGATGGATGGCGAGCTCACTTCAGAACAAGACCAACAAGTCCGCTTCATTCAAAAGTCCGCTAAGGAACTTGCCGAGATGGTCGATGACTTGCTCGATCTGGCAAAGGTAGAAGCTGGGAAATTGGATGTCAAAGCCAAGAGCTTTGAGATCGCGGACTTGTTCGGTGCTCTCCGCGGAATGCTGAAGCCGCTACTTGCCGATAATTCTCTGTGCCTGGTCTTTGAGGCTGACGATGATCTGCCGACGCTCTTTACGGACGAACAGAAGGTATCGCAGATTCTTAGGAACTTCATCTCCAACGCTATCAAGTTCACTCCTCGGGGTGAGGTTCGCGTTTCCGCGCGATCGCGCGGTCCGGCAATAGAGTTCGCCGTTTCGGATACAGGCGTTGGAATCTCAGCTTCCGATCAGCAAATAATATTCGAAGAGTTTGGCCAGGTAGAAAACAGCATGCAACGGCGCGTGAAGGGTACGGGTTTAGGACTTCCCCTCTCCCGCAAGCTGGCCGAACTGCTGGGTGGAACGGTGAGGGTTCAGAGCGAAGTAGGAATTGGCTCGACCTTCAGCTTCGAAGTTCCAGTCACTTATTCCGGGGCGGCGCCGCCTACAGGGCCGATACTTCCTGAGGTGGAGCCCGGGAAGAAGCTCATCCTTATCATTGAAGATAATCACGAAACAGCCTTCGTCTACTCCCGTTATCTCGCAAGCGCTGGATTTCAGGGGCACGCGGTGGCTTCTGTCGAAGAAGCAAAAACTTTGCTCGCCGGATTGCGGCCAGCGGCCATCATTCTGGATCTGTTACTTCAGGTGGAGACAACTTGGGACTTTCTACGGGAACTCAAGAGTGTCGATCACTCCATCCCTGTTCTCGTCATGAGCGTGACGGATGATGAGCACAAGATCTATGGTCTCGGCGCTGATGCCTTTCTTGTGAAACCCTTTCAACCAGAATCCATGATTGCTGAGGTCATCAAACTCACTTCGGAAACAGAGCGTCCTCGGATTCTGATGATTGACGACAACGAAGTCTCCCGATACCTCCTGCGTGAGCATATTCCTAGCGCTCAATACGAGGTTTTCGAGGCCCGCGACGGCCGCGAAGGTCTAAGGCTGGCACGGGAACTGAAACCGTCAATCATCTTCCTGGATTTTTATATGCCGGACATAAATGGAATGGAAGTTCTCAAGGACTTGCGGAACACGTCAGAGCTGGCATCGATTCCCGTGGTGCTACATTCCACAAAAATTTTGGGCGAAGCGGAGCTTCGGTTCTTCAAGGACAACACGATTGCGATCTTTTCGAAGCAGTCGTTAACGCTTCCTGATTCCTCCAAACGCATCAAAGACCTAATGAACACACTTGCCGATCATGCACGTGCGAATCAATGACTAACTCTGAAAAAACCGTTCGGCGTCGTATCTTGGTCATCGATGATCAGGAAGCGACACGCTATGTCTTCCGACATAGTTTGTCTCGTGCCGGATTCGATGCGGAAGAAGCTGAGACTGGTGCTGACGGCTTAGCCCAGGCAATCCACGGCCCAGACATTATCATCTGCGACGTCAATCTACCAGACATGCTCGGTTACGACGTTTGCAGGCGGCTAAAGTCAAATCCATTAACGGTGAGTATCCCCGTTTTACAGATTTCGGCGTCGTTCGTTTCCGATGAGAGCAAGGTTCAGGCACTGGAAGGCGGAGCCGACTCTTATCTCACACAACCTGTCGAGCCAATGGTTCTCATTGCGCAGGTGAACGCGCTATTGCGCCTGCGTCGCGCCGAATCAGTGGCCAATCTTTCGGCTCGCCAATGGCAGAGCACCTTTGATGCGCTTAGCGATGGTATCGCGCTTTTTAGCGCCAACCGAACACTTGTCCGGACGAACCGTACCTTCTTGGACATGTTCGGCCTTGTAGTGTCAGAGGCGGAAGGTATCCATTTGTCCGAGCTTTTCCGTCGCACGTTCGGCCTTTCATTCGACCGCGTAGTGAAGCGGTTCGAACGCGGTTCCCCCGTCGAACTAGCAATTCAAAAGCGATGGTTTCGAGTACGTTATAACGTAATTGAAACGGACCCTCAAGATGATAGTGGGGCCATCCTTCTCATGACGGAGATCACTGACCATAAAAAGCTCCAGGAAACGCTAAAGTTCAATGAGCGTCTCGCGGCGACTGGGCGGCTGGCGCATACAATTGCACACGAAATAAACAATCCGCTGGAGGCGATGTCCAATTTGCTCTACCTGGCTGAACGTGCGCCAAGCGACTCCGCTGAAATTCAAGGGTATGTTTCACAAGCCTCGAAAGAGCTTGTGCGAATCAGCGAGATCACAAAGCAAGTGCTGGCCTACCACCGCGAATCGAAGGAGCCGATCGTTACGTACGCCGACGAGATCATGGATGGCGTCTTGGCAATGTTTCGAAGCCACATTATGAGCAACAAGATCGCTTTAGAATCTTCACTGAAGTGTTCAACCCCAATCTATGTCCACCCCGGTGAGATACGGCAGGTGTTCAGCAACATGATTTCGAACGCAATTGACGCGATGGGCCCGGAGGGTGGAAAGCTTCGAGTTCGCTGCTTCAACGCATTCGACCAACGAAGCAAACGCAAGGGCGTTCGTTTCTTTTTCAGCGATTCTGGGACAGGCATTCCAGAACGCTTGCTTCCGAATATCTTCGATGCGTTCTTTACAACCAAAGGCCTCAGGGGGTCCGGGGTGGGGCTTTGGCTGAGTGCTGAAATCTTGACAAAGCACGCTGGCTCTATTCAGGTGAGGACTCGGACAGCGGGGCGCTATCGCGGCACGTTATTTGCAATCTTTCTCCCGCTCTTCACCACAAGTTGAGCGCGGACTCTTGGATTCGATTTGAAGTTTCGGCGCAACTGCGTCATCGAAAATTGAGCAACGGCTTTAGTCAAGCGACGCACTATCGTTTGACATTCCTCCAGCGGCCAACTCCCTCTGTGGCATGACTTTCCGGCTAGTTATCTTCAAGAGGCGACTTCAGGCCAATGCGTGTTTCCAGATCCGCCGAGCTCGACGAGCGAATTGGCGATTTTGCAGCAGTTGAAAATCAGAGAACTGAAGACTGTGTCCTTCACTTCCCATTGCACGCTTCCTGACTCACGTAGGTCGCTTGCGGACAGCGAAGAAGATTGCAACCGGCGAAAGCGCCAATGAAACATACATCAGCAACCGAAAACAGTCGGTATAGCAAAGCAGAAGTGCTTGCCGATTGATCTCCTCGTGAATCCATCCGAGGGCACGCACCGTGGCATCGGTTCTGGAGCCGCCAGATAATGTGCTGAAGTAGGTAGCCCGGTTCTTCATCGTTTCAGACAGGACGGTCGACGATCCGGACAGGTTTTGCACGAGGTACGTCCGATGGAGTTGTACATTTCGCACAAGCATGGTGTTCACAATAGATATTCCGATGGCAGAGCCGAGATTCCGGAAGAGTCCATACAGTGAAGCCGCCGCATCGTTCTTCCCGGACTTAAGCTGAGAGAACGCAAGCACGCTGACGGGTGTAAGGAAAAGAGCCACACCCGAGCTTTCGAGAATGCGAAGCTTCACAACCGCTCCGTAATCGACTTGAAGCGAAAGGCCGCTCAACCGATAGAACGCGAATGTCGTCACCATAAGCCCGTTGATGATCAAGATGCGATGGTCAATCCGTTTCATCAGCCACGTAGTCAGCGGAAGAAACAGCAAGAGGACAAATGATCCAGGAGAAAGCACCATGCCGCTGTCTGTGGCGGTATAACCCAGCATTCCATGAGTGAACTCGGGAAGCAGCGCAGTACTGGCATAGCGGGCGAAGTATGTGAAAAAGATCATGCCGCTCGCCAGCGCAAAATTGCGGTTCGCCAACAGGCGAAGTTGCAGCACCGGGTGCCTGGCACGGAACAGCTCGTGAAAGACGAGGAATAGAAGAGACGCGCACGATAGGGCTGCTGCCGTGCAAATCGCGGGCGATGCGAACCAATCCGCGCGTTCACCACGATCCAGCACATACTCCAGGCATCCGAGTCCTACCGTGATGGCGAAGAGCCCGGAGTAGTCAATAGAGCCCTCCTCCTTGTGATCCTGCGGTTTCTTCGGTTGTAGAGTGCGGTTGAGAGAATAGGCCGCAATGCCGCACGGGATGTTCAGAAAAAATATCCAGCGCCACCCCCAGTGATCACTGAGCCACCCACCCAGCACCGGTCCCAGCGTTGGGGCCAGAACGATAACCACGGAGTAGAGCGTAAACGCAGCTGCGATTCGTTCTTTCGGGAACAGGTCAGCCAGGATGGCTTGTGTGGTTGGTTGCAATCCCCCTCCGCCCAGACCTTGCAGCACGCGAAAAAGAATAAGTATCGGCAGGCTGGGTGCGATGCCGCAAAAGAACGAACTTACGGTGAACATCAGAATCGAGAGCAGGTAGAACCGCTTCCGTCCAATCCGTCCTGAGAGCCAACCGCTCATTGGCAGCACGACCGCGTTGGCAACCAAGTACGAGGTAAGTACCCAAACTGCTTCATCCAATGACGACGAAAGATTGCCCGCGATATACGGCAGCGCAACATTTGCAATGGACGTGTCGAGCACCTCCATGAACGGCGCGATGATGGCCGCGGCTGCGATCAACCACAGGTTGCGGTTTGTGGTGACCATGCGTTCGCCGCTCATATACTGAAAGGCTAGAGCGGCTGGATCGCGATATGCAGACAGAAACTATCGATATTAGGACAGATAAAGCGCTCGCGGAATGTCTGCGCGTGGCCCGTCCCGTTACGGCCCTAGCCTTTGACTACGCTGCGGACGATCATGTTCCCTTGCACGAGCACGTTAAGGCGCAGCTTATCTACGCCATTGAGGGCACCATGGTGCTCTCCACACGTGAAGGCAGATGGGTACTGCTGCCTACACGAGCTCTGTGGGTACCGGCGAAGACTCAGCACTCTATCCGGATGCGAGGTTCGGTTCGCATGCGTACGGTCTTCTTTGACCACACCGTGGTCGCTCCTGCCCCCGGTTGTGCGGTGGTCACCGTATCTCCTCTGCTGCGGGAACTTATCGTCAGTATGCTGCAGGAGCCAGTCCGATACGCTCCTACCAGCCGCGGAGCACAGATTGCAGCACTCATCTCCAGCGAGCTCCGCGTGTGCCATACCCTGCCGCTCTCTTTGCCGTGGCCTCGGGATGCCAAACTCCGCAAGGCATGCTCTGCTATGCAGCGGAACCCGACGTTGTCCGGGGATATGGAATATTGGGCGGCACGGTTAGGCGTGAGCAGCAGAACACTCGCGCGTCTCTTTCGTTCGGAGACGGGAATGAGCTTTGGCGAGTGGAAAGCGCAGCTTCTCCTGCTGGAGGTGCAGGTTCGAATGGCGCAAGGACAGTCCAGCTCGCGCATTGCAACCGCCCTGGGCTATGCAAGCCATTCGGCATTCTCCGCGATGTTTCTTAGGGCGACAGGGCTTACTCCATCCGAGCACCTGAAGAACCTCTACTGATCTCCACTAGCGACAACAGGCCTTGGCACTCGTTCAAGGCTGGGCCAGCGCATTGCCGATTGGCCTCGATCACGCGGCTACTTCCGTGAACGGCGTTAATGAGATGGTCCGCCGCTGTAATCCTCCGCTGAGGCGGAGTATTGAAGCAGCGGTTTTAAGGAGGATCATCGACATGCAGATTCACTCGATTGGCATCGACCTTGGGTTAGACGACCTTTCATCTGGTGGCGCTTGGAGCATCTGAGGCATAGAAGACCGTCCTCGATGCGAGCTTACCGTCGCGATAGCGGATGCCTTAGAGTTGCGACCAGCCCCCATCGACCGGGAATTCGGAGCCGGTCGTGAAGGTCGCGTCGAATCCAAGGAAGAGGACGGCTTTAGCAATTTCCTCCGATGTTCCGAAGCGCTTCATGGGAATCATGCCGATCGTCTTCTCCTTAACCTGGGCGACCACGTTTTTGTCGGGAAACACCTTGTCGAGGATGGGCGTGTCGATGGGACCGGGTGTGACAGCGTTGACGCGAATCTCCCGAGCAACCAACTCAGTAGCGAGTGTCCGAGCTAGGGATCGCAACGCGGCCTTGGCGGCTCCGTATGTGGATTGACCGGGCAGTCCCTTGACGTTGGCAACGGAGGTCGTGAGGACGACAGCGCCTCCCCGGTTGATGAGCGGCGCAAGCTTCTGAACCGCAAAAAATGGCCCCTTCGAATTCAGGTTGAACATCTCGTCATAGATGGCCTCTGTCACGTTATCGAGAGGAGTAGGAATGCTGAACCCGGCGTTGACGAAGAGCAGGTCGAAAGTGTCGTACTCGGACTTTACCCGAGAGGCGAGAGCGTCGATCTCCGTCAGCGACCGCGCGTCGCTCGACACCACGATGGCGTCATTACCGAGCTCTTTCTCCGCGGATTCTACGCCTTCCTTCGAGCGACCCGTCACCAGAACGCGCGCCCCACCATCGAGCAGCATCTTCGCTGTAGCGAGTCCCATACCGCTCGTGCCGCCAATGATTACTACTGTTTTACCTTCGTACCGTTTCATATGAATTCTCCTTGTGACTGGTTGTGGTTCGCTTTGTCGCCGCCATTCCAAGTGACGGGAGTGGCAATGCGGCGTTCTTGGCTGGCGCGAATTGCGGATATGTGGGGGCGCTCTGTCTCAAATGGGGCCGTCAACTTCCCTTGAGATGGGGCGGTGTATTGCCCTGAGGCGCGGCGGTTCCGAGCAACTAATGCGTGAAACGATGAATCGCTTCGTAGGCGTTGTCTTGAAATGTAGTGTTCTTCAAATCAGTGAAGAATGTGCTCTGGTCCACCATTTCGCCGGACAACTTGCCCTCTTTGCTGGCATAGAAGACGCCGCTCTTGTATCGATCATCCGAGATGGCATCTACAAAGCGTTTCGCACCTACGTCCAGCGTATGCGCCATTTCACCCAGCAAAGGAAAGACAATGGGCATCATGACGTAGTTCAGCATGAACCGCATTGGCGGCGGAAGGCTGTCTGCCGCATTAGTTCCTTTTGTATTCCCTGGACTCACAGCAATAAACTTGAGCTTGGGGTATTTTCTTGCCATAGATAACGCCCACATGGTCTCTGCGTACTTAACATACGAATACGCGTTCAATGCTACCAATTTCTTGCCGAAATATGATCCATCAAGGACGGCAGCAAACTCATCGACAGATGAAGTGCTCATTGAAATTCGTTTCACTCCGAGCAGCTTTACGCCTGGAACAGCTTCGGCACTGACTGCCAGAACCGCCTTCCTCAACGTGTCCCGTTTAATCAACTCATCCACGAGGACCACGTTGCCTAAAATGTTCGTGGCGGCTAGTTGATTCATGCCTGAAGGCGTAGGGTTCGCGGCCGTTTTCCCTATTGTTCCGCCCGCATTCAAAACGACTGCATCAATCGGTTCTCTTATCTCCTCCACCGCTTTTCTTACGGAATCTGCGTCCGTAACATCCCCAATGACGACTTCGAAGACCCTCTTTCCCGTTTTCTCCTCTAGCTCCTTCTTCGCAGCCGCCGCTCTCGCACGATTTCTGCAAAAAAGAATCACCTTTCTTGTTTCTTGCTTCAATGCGAACTGTCGGGCGCTCTCTTTCCCAAGCCCAGCATTTTGCTCCGGTTATCAAGATACTTTCTATCATTCTGTTCTCCTTCTTGGTTGTTGATTACTTGGGGAATGGAGCAATACGACAATTGCGGCAGCCTTCGGAGGCATGCAGGCCGGCTGCGGCGGCTCCGAGCCCGGAGATCGCGCAGCGGTGACGAGGGTGATTCGCATTCATGAGTGCCTCCTCAGCAAGAGAGCGAAATAAACCGAAAAACGTTGTGTCGAGCCCAACTCTGATTATCGAACGATTCAGTTCTATATTGATAGAATAGGGAGTGTCAAGGAGTTTAGAACTATATGATTCAGAAATCCGCTAAGCCGCGAGGGCGACCACGCAGCTTCGACGAGACAGGGGCGCTTGAAAAGGCTACCCAGGTGTTTTGGTCAAAGGGCTATGACGGGGTGACGATTGACGACCTCGTTGCCGGGATGGGTGTGGGACGGCCAAGTCTCTATGCCGTCTTCGGAGACAAGCGGGCGATATTCCTGCGCGTTCTCAAGGCGTACGCGGAGAGGAAGGGCGCATTAGCCGCCAAGGCGCTCCTCACGCCGCAGAGTCTTCGCGACTCAATTGCAGGCTTCCTCAGGTACAACGTCGAGAGTGCGACCGAAAAAGGTACTGCCCGCGGCTGCCTTCTAATTTGTGTCGCGCCGCTTGTGAACGACGCTGAGGTTCAGCGTTTCTTACAGAACGCCGCCACGGGCGGGGCGGCGCTGCTGGAGCGTCGTTTTCGAGAGGGGATGAGCGCGGGGGAAATCCCCAATGACTTTCCCGTCGCCTCTCGCGCGGTCGAGGTTGCGGACCTAGCGCGTGGGCTGACTATGCGTGCGCAAATAGGGACGCCACGCAAGACGCTGCTCAAAGATGCTGAGGACGCGGCTGATTTGGTGCTTCTGCCGACCGTGTGACCAGACCTGTGATGGAGCAGTTGAGACTCAGTGCAGCACCTGTCAATCTTGACACTTCAAAACGTACTCCTCAGGCTGAGGGGGAATGCAGACGAGGGCTCGAGGTGAATGTGCCGAAAGAAAAGGCCGCAAAAAAACGAGAGGATCTTCTGATTCCAGCTGCGAATCTGTCCCGAGGCCGGGTAAAAGGCGGCGAACATGCCACCCTTCGCTTGCGCTTTTATGTGCGCCACAAAACGGGTACAGGGAGATACCTAGCCGGTCTCTCCCTGTACCCGTTTCAAGCGTTCTGCTAGGCCTCAGCTTGAAACGCCGAATCGAGCTCTGTGGGAGAAATGTGATCCAGGTAGTTGCTCATAGTCTTGAGAGCAACTCCGATCAAGACCTCAAGCACCTGCTCCTTTCTGAACCCGACGGCAAGAAAGTCATCCATGACCTGCGCGCTGACGTGACCGCGTTCAGTAACAATCTCTTTGGTGAGGCTGATAAGTGCCTCTAACTTCGGATCGGACACGGGCTGGTTGGCCCTTACCGCCGCAACAACGTCGGCCGGTACGTGAAGAAAGGCTTTCAGCACTACGCTGTGGGCTGCAGTGCAATAAGCACATTGATTCTCGACGCTGGCGGAGAGCAGGATGACCTGGCGTTCGACTGCACTGAGACTACCCTTGTCAAAGACTTTCTCCAGTCCAAGGTAGCCCTCAAGCAAGACAGGAGAGTTTGCGAACACTCCAAAGAGGTTCGGGATGAACTTGAATGATTTCTGGACATTTTCCAGAAGAGGGCGTGACTTCTCAGGTGCGGTTTCCACGCTGAGCGGAGTGAAGAGGGGCATCTGGGTTTTCATGTGCTGGGTTCCTTTCATAGACCTAAGCGTGGGTGAACGAACGCGATTCAAGCTCGTCCGCTACCCTGTGTGCCACATCAAGCGCCTTCGCACCGACATTGGCGCCGAGTTTGTATGCCGTTTCATTCACCGCCGAGATAATGCCATCCTTTAGCGTTGACTCGCCGTCACCGATACGCGCCGAATCTGCGGCGACCGTCGCGACAGCAATCCCATCCGAATCAAGAAGAGGAAGATAGGCAGCACCAGCGCGATCAGCGCCGAAGCCTCCATCGTTGAAGAAAACAAGGCGTGGCTTGAAGGAACGCGTAAATGGAACAGCGCTTCTGCCGCCATGACTACCGCTTGCCACGACCAAGCCTGCATCTTCTGGAGTGGCGAATGAGATGGAGCCTATGCAGAGGATGCCGTCAACAAAGGCGCGTTCCTCTACCGGTGCCTCCACGTCTGCGTGTGGCCAAGGGGCAGACTTCAATAGCTCTACTGCTTGTGCGACGGTTTGACCCGTCTTTACATCACACTTGGCCGCGAGTTTGTTGACGCGACTGATGATCCCCCGGTGGAACATGTCTTCGGCGTCGCCGGCCCGAGCGCTGTCCGTCGCTACAGCCGCCATAGCCATGCCATGTTGGTCCGCCCAAGGCAGACCGCTGACCCCCGCCTCATCCCGGCCGATCCCGCGTCATGATGCATGGCTGCGCGAACGCCGGCTCTGGCCGAGTAATACGCCGCGTAAGCCGTGGCATTCGAACCGCCAACAACGACGGCACCGTTTGCTTCAGGGGAAAGCTTTACAACGCCATCGACCACTAGAACACTAACGTCCATTGGTAGCACTTCAGACCTCCGAAAAACTGTATGTGCTCACGCGAATCGCACCGGGATAGGTGGGTCATCCGCGCCAGCAGTTTTCCGCTACTTTTTCGCTTCGCCGACCTCGATGAGGTGGCCGTCGGGATCGCGCATGTAGCACCGCGTTTCGGCCTCGTGAACCTTGGGTTCGGTGAGGAACTCCGCACCCAGACCCTTCCAACGTTCGTAGCATTCTGCGATGTTTGCGACGCGTATGTTCATGAAGCCGCTGACAGACTCGCCTTCCTTCGGCGGCGCAAGGTAGACGCCCGGCTTGTCGTCGGTCGGCCCGCCGCCCACGTTGATGATGACCCACGTGTTTTCGAGCTGGACGATGCACGGCTTACCGTTCTCGCCATCCATGACGACTTTGCCGCCGAGGATTCGCGAGTAGAAATCCAGCGACTTCTTTACATCCGCTGAAACAAGAAAGTGCGTCACGGTGAATCCCGTGCTGGGAAACATTTCGTAGGTGGTATTTGGCATGGCTCAGAACTCCGAAAGCTATGTGGATACTTACGCGAATCGGACCGAGGCAAATGCGTCGTCCGCGTAAGCCGTTATATAGCAAACGCTATAGTATAAGCCCAGCGCATGTCAATTTTGTGTAGTGCGTGGTATAGAATAGGGCGGAGCAGCTATGGGACGCCCACGGGAATTCGACATCGACACGGCCATCAAGACGGCGACCGACCTTTTCTGGCGAAAGGGCTACGAAGGCACATCGCTCAGTGATCTCACCGGCGCTATGCGCATTACCGCGCCGAGCTTCTATTTTGCTTTTGGGAATAAGGAAAAGCTCTTCCGGACAGTCATCGAGCAGTATTACGAGAAACAACTAGAACTTCTTGAGAGTGCGCTTCGCGAATCGACTGTGCGAGGTGTGGCGGAGAAGTTTCTCTACGGCTATGCCGACGTCCTCACCGGGTCATCTCATGCGCCGGGCTGCCTCGCTCTCAACAGCTCTCTTCCTTCCGCAGAAGACGACACAGTTCGCGCTTGGCTGGCCAAGTTGCGCGGCCAGTTGATCGTCCGGCTTCGGAAACGAATCGCCAAGGCCCGTGGCACCACCGACCTTCCTGCAAATGCTGATCCCGATGTGCTCGCGCGTTACATCGCCGTTATCGCATGGGGGTTGGCGGTCGAAGCCCAGTCGGGAGCGAAGCGCAAGGACCTGTACAGTGCCATCGCAGCAGGCCTCGCGGCGTTGCCCGCTGCTGCCGTACCCACGCCCGAGCGCCGCCCGCTGCCGACTCCTCGTAAGAGCGCGTCCACTCACCGTCGGCAGTAGTGTCTTTGAGCGCCCGGCGTGGCGCCTCCACTGGTCCGACAAAGAAGGCTGCTCCCGGTTGGTCCCTACCTCCGCTAATACTGCTACTCGATCCGTTGATGTCGGTTGGAGAGCAGGGCGTCCGACTCTAGCTGGAAACAACTCCGGTCTTGCAATGGACGCCTCCTGTCGGTGAGGCGCCCACTTTATGGCAGCACGTTTGTTACAGCGGCAACCTGCCGTGGGCTCACTAAGACGCTTTGCGCTCGGCTGCAAGAACGACAAAGAGAATGGTGCAAGGCTTGGTGGAACGGTTGTGCCAGCTATGGAACGTTCCGTTCGTCACAATCAGGTCTCCGGTCTTGAGCGTGAGTTCGTGTACCTGACCATCTTCGCCAGGGTATCCGGCGTTCACTTCGCCGTCCATCACGACGGCAAGATCGATGCTGTCGGTGCGATGCATCCCGTCACCTTCTTTGCCTGGGACCATTCCGGGGGTGCCCATGTCGACTGATGCGGCCTGTTCAAGCGGCGCTGGTCCATCCGGTGTCTCGGGAGCCAGCGTAAAGAGATCGGCCCGAATTCCGCCGAGCGGGCCAAAGATCCCCAGCGGTTTATATTCGCCAAGAACCTGCTCTGGCGTGAGCGGCAATTGGGGAACTTTGTCGAATCCCCAGATGTTGGTGAGGAAGGGGACGGTTGCTGTGTCGATGGTATCGACCTTGGTGGCTACGCCGGTTTTACCTTCGGCTGTGATGATTCTTTGGATCTTCACTTTGTGCTCTCCTGATTCGGTTGGAAGCTTCGTTTCGTTTAAACAGCGCTCAATCCGCCGTCTACGACCAGATCAATGCCTGTAATGAAGCTGGCCTCAGTGGACGCAAGAAAGAGCGCTGCCGCCGCGATCTCCTCGGGGCGGCCCATCCTGCCAAGCGGTGTGGCCTTCACGAATTGCGCCTTACCAGCCTCCGTAGCCTCTTTCGATCCGAACAAACCGTCGAGGATCGGCGTCTCCGTGGCTCCGGGACTGAGGACATTCGAGCGAATGCCTCGATCCTTCAACTCCATCGTCCAGCTGCGAACGAAAGATCGCAGAGCTGCTTTCGTCCCGCTATAGGCGCTTCGGCCTGGGGTCGCCTTGTCCTTACCTGCGGAGGTAATGAGGATGATGGAACCGCCATCGTTCATCAATGGCAGCGCCTTCTGGACGGTGAAGAATGCTCCGCGCGCATTCGTATCGAAGGTCTGATCGAAAAACTCAGGTGTTGCGGTTGCGATTGGGGCCATTCCAACGAAACCCGCATTTGCGACAACGACATCGATTTTCCGCCCCTCAGACGAGACAGCCGAGTAGAGCCGATCCAAGTCCTCCAACTTTGAAACGTCGCCCTGAACTGCTGTGACGTTGTTGCCGATCTCAGCCACTGCCTTGTCCAACTCCGATTGGCGGCGGCTGGTGATGAAGACGTATGCGCCTTCCGAGACGAAACGCTTTGCGATAGCTAGCCCAATTCCGCTACTGCCGCCCGTAATGATGGCGACCTTTCCCTGTAGTGCTGGCATAATGTTCCCTTCCGTGGCGCCGACGCATTTGTATAGCGATAGCTATACAAAATTGACAACCTCCCGAGAGTACTATAGTGTTCGTTATAGTACAAGGGTGAATGAGGGGCCTACGACGTGCAGCAAAGAGGAATCGGCTGTTACCGATTCACCAGCGGTCGGCTCCAAAGGAGAGTATGTAATGAGTAAAGAACAAGGTGCTGGATTCTACCGCTTCAAAGTTGGAGAGTTTGAGGTTGCATCCGTCAGCGACGGATTTCTCCAGTTCGAGAATCCCAAGACCATGATCGCGGCAGGAGCGAGTGAACAGGAATATCAAGCTTTCATGGAGAGCAAGTTTCTTCCCTCCACAACCGCTTACTTCCAGATCAATTCACTCTATGTAGACACCGGAAAACATAAGGTTCTTATCGACAATGGCATGGGGCCATACCTTGGGCCATCCGGTGGACACCTGCCCGATCACCTGCGCAACCTCGGTGTTGCTCCTGAAGACATTGACACCATCATCATCTCCCACGCACATCTCGATCACGTGCTTGGAACTCTTGCACCCGATGACTCCCAGGTGTTTCCGAACGCCCGCTATGTGATTGGCGAGCAGGAATGGGCCTACTGGATGAAGCCGGATATCAAGCTCGGAAATCTGCTTCCGGACGAGTGGAAGCAAATGATCGTTCAGGGTGCGAAACGTCATCTTGGCGGAATCAGGGAGCGAATCGAATTCGTGAAGCCAGGCCAGGAGGTCGTGACCGGCATTACCGCCGTGGAGGCGTTCGGCCACACGCCCGGTATGCTCGCCTTCAACATCTCGTCGGGTTCGGAGAGCCTCTTCTATTCTGCGGACGCCTTGCATCATTTCGCCCTCAGCATTGCTCATCCCGAGTGGCATGTCGGCTTCGATAACGACCAAGTATTGGGAGCTCATACAAGGCAACGAGTCCTCAGTCAGGTCATTGCTGAAAAATCGTTAGTGTTAGTGCCTCATTTTCCGTTTCCAGGACTCGGCCACATTACCCAGCAGGGCTAACGCGAAGCTGGGAACCGACAGTTTGGCACTGGTAACGGGCTTCGATCTGTCTCGTTGTACCCACAAGGGAGGAGTACACATGCACAATCTGGTAGTGAGCGGTTTGGTGTCTGCCTATTTCGCAGCGAATGTGTACGCTATCTTGAAGGTACGAGTGTTTGAGTTGGCACGTTCGCGCAAGCATCTCATACTCTACGGCGTTTCATTCATATTGTGGGGCTCTGTCACC